>ERZ826764.235-NODE-235-length-83903-cov-17.800126_pt1 | contig 83903 bp, 64 predicted proteins | sample MGYA00519870_ERZ826764 | MGnify/ENA primary metagenome ERZ826764 (study PRJEB31778, sample SAMEA3449239) | human gut metagenome | biome: human gut; feature: human-associated habitat; material: faeces | place: United Kingdom | collected 2010/2012 ... | reverse complement strand
TGCTCCGCTTCTTTCTTTAGCATCTTCATCACCTGTCCTTAGTATAACAAAAAAGACCGCATAATGCGACCTTTTTTGACAGGCTGAAAGGCCCGGCCAACCAATGGCCGGGCCTTTGCCGGTGCGATGGACACCCAAGATCAGCTCTTATGGAACAGCAGGCGCTCGTAGCGCTCCTGATCCGCGTCGCGGACCATGACTTCGAGCTCCTCGTCGCCCATCACGGTGTTGCGGCCCTCGGCGTAGAGGGCGTCCACCTGCTCCTTGACCGCTGCCACCAGCGGGTCCTGCTTGCCCACGGCATTTTCGCCCTTGAGACGGAAATAGCTGTTGAGCCAGTGAGCGATACCGGCCAGTCCGCTGTGGCTGTCCACGGCCACGGAGGCGGGACGGTTGAGAATGGTGGCGGTATCGAAGATGTTGTAGATTTCCTCATCCTTGAGCATGCCGTCGGCGTGGATGCCGGCGCGCGTCACGTTGAAGTGACGGCCCACGAAGGGCTGGCGCGGGCTGATCTCCAGCCCGATCTCGCGCTCCATGTACTCGGCGATCTCGCTCACGGCGGTCAGGTCCATGCCGTCGGTGGTGCCGCGCAGGGCTTGATACTCGATGGCCATGGCCTCCAGCGGGCAGTTGCCCGTGCGCTCGCCGATGCCCAGCAGCGAGCAGTTGACGCTGGAGCAGCCGTAGAGCCATGCCGTGCCGGCGTTGGAGACGACCTTGTAAAAGTCGTTATGGCCATGCCATTCCAGCTGTTCGGAGGGAATGCGGGCATAGTGGTTGAGGCCGTAGATGATGCCGGGCACGCTGCGCGGCAGGGCCGCGCCGGGGTAGCTGATGCCATAGCCCATGGTGTCGCACGCGCGCACCTTGATGGGCAGCCCGCTTTCCTCGGACAGGTGCATCAGCTGTTCGGCGAAGGGCAGCACAAAGCCGTAAAAGTCGGCGCGGGTGATGTCCTCAAAATGGCAGCGGGGCACAATGCCCTGCTCCAGCGCCGCCTTGACGATGCCCAGGTATTTGTCCATGGCCTGCGCGCGGGTCAGGTGCATCTTTTTGAAAATGTGGTAATCGCTGCACGAAACCAGGATGCCTGTCTCCCGCACGCCCGCGGCCTTGACGAGCTTGAAGTCGTTTTCGTTGGCGCGAATCCAGGTGGTGATCTCCGGGTACTTCAGTCCCAGCGCCTGGCAGCGCTCCAGCGCCTCGCGGTCGCGGTCGGTGTAGAGAAAGAACTCGCTCTGACGAATCAGGCCCTTGGGCCCGCCCAGGCGGCTTTCCAGCTTGAAGAGGTGCTCGATCTGTTCGGGCTTGAAGGGGCTGACACTCTGCTGGCCGTCGCGGAAGGTGGTGTCGGTCATCCAGATGTCGGCAGGCATGTTGATGGGCACCAGACGGTTGTTGAAGGCGATCTTCGGAATGGACTCGTAGTCGAAGATCTCGCGGTAGAGGTTGGGCTCCGCGACGTCCTGAAGCTCATACTGGTATTTGGCCTGCATGAGCTGATGGGTTCTCTCGCTGTATTCCAGCATTTACTCCAGCTCCTTTACAAAGGCGGCAATGCGCCGAAGTCCCTCCTCGATGTTTTCCATGGAAGTGGCATAGCTGATACGGCAGAAGCCCTCGTCCAGGAAGGCCGCTCCCGGCACCAGCGCAACATGTGCATGTTCCAGAAGCGCTTCCGCTATGGCGGTGCTTCCACCCAGCACCTTGCCGTGGTAGCGCTTGCCGGTGATGCCGCGAATGTTCATCATCACGTAGAACGCGCCGTGGGGCTTGCGGCAGCTCAGGCCGGAAATGGCGTTGATCAGCTCCACCAGCCGGTCGCGCCGCTGCTCAAAAGCCTTGCGCATTTCCTCCACGCAGTCCTGCGGCATGGTGAGGGCCACGGCGGCGGCATGCTGCGCGGCGGTGTTGGGGGCGGAAGTGGCCTGGCTCTGGTAGTTGACCATGCCCTTGATGACGTCACGGGGTCCGCAGGCGTAGCCGATGCGGAAACCGGTCATGGCATAGGACTTGCTCACACCGTTGATCAAAATGGTGCGGGCCTTGATCTCCGGGCCGAAGGTGGCGATGGAATAGTGCTTCTCGCCGCTGTAGACCAGCTTTTCATAGATTTCGTCGGCCACGATGTAGAAATCGTGCTTCACGGCCAGATCCGCCAGCTGCTGAAGCTGCTCGCGCGACCACATGCAGCCGTTGGGATTGGAGGGCGTGTTGAGGATGAAAGCCTTGGTGCGCGGGGTGATGAGCTTTTCAAGATCCGCCATCGAGGGCAAGAATCCCTGACTTTCCGGACAGTCCAGAAATACGGGGACGCCCCCGGCCATGCGCACCATCTCCGGGTAGCTGACCCAGCAGGGCTTATCGACGATCACTTCGTCGCCGGGGTCCAGGATGGCCTGAAAGGTGTTATAAAGCGAGTGCTTGGCGCCGTTGGATACGATGATCTCATCCATGCCGTAGACCAGGCCGTGGTCCTCAAGCAGGCGCGCGGCAATGGCGCGGCGCAGTTCCAGCGTGCCCGCCGCGGGCGTGTAGCGGGTCATCCCCAGGTCCATGGCTTCCTTCATGGCTTCGCGGATGGGGTCGGGGGTTTCAAAATCCGGCTCTCCTGCGGCAAAGCCGATCACGTTGACACCCTGGCTGCGCAGCTCCTTGGCCCTGGCGTCCATGGCCAGGGTGGCGGAGGGGGCGATGGCGCTGCATTTTTTGGACAGTCCAAGCGGCATGGCGGTTTCCTCCCTGTTGCGGCATTCATGCATCAATAAAGATGAAGGATAAAAGAGCGATCCCTGCAAAACGCGGAGAACGGGCGCCAGAGGGCCCGGCGGCGCGAAAGGCACGGTTGACATTATATCATATTTCGTTTTACACGTAAAGTGCGAGCGGCACGCTTTTTTGGACTTTTTCTCGAAAATGAATTTTTCAGTCTGAAAATTGCATTTCGTACACTGGCAGTTAGGGCCTGAAAATTGTAACATGCAAAAGATTGTTTCACTCAGATACAAAATGGTATAATTCATACGTAAACCAATCTGAAGGAGGTACCGAAGGATGAACAAATCGTCGATCCGGAAACTCGCGGGACTGCTTGTGCTGACGGTGCTGCTGGCTGCCGCGCCCCTTGCGCCGGCCGAGGAAGCGCCCAATGTGACCGAGCTGATGAACAGCTATACCGAACTGGACCTGTCGCCCTATCTGGGTAAGACGGTTTTTATAAACTTCTTCACCGAATGGTGCTACTACTGCATGCAGGAGATGCCCGATATCAAGGCGCTCTACGATACCTACAGCGAGGATGAGCTGGCCATCGTGCTGGTGCATGTATGGGATGGCGAAAACGCCGACAACACCGCCTCCGTCAAGGGAAAATACGGCATGGAGGACATGACTTTCTTCGAGGACGAGGATATGATGGTGGCCAGCCTGGTAGGCCTGCAGGGCTATCCGGCGAGCCTCTTCCTCAACCCTGACGGCACGCTGGAGGCCGCGGCCAACTATATGCTGACCCTGGAGCAGATGACGGGCCAGCTGGACGCCATGGGCGTGGCCAGAAAGGCGGCGGAGGAATGACCGGTCTGTTTGGCGCCGCGCCTGAACCCATGTCCCTGTGGGCCATGCTGGGCGGCGGGCTGCTGGCGTTTGTCTCTCCCTGCGTGCTGCCGATGCTGCCGGTGTACGCCATGTACCTGCTGGGCGGCACGGACGCAGCTCCCGGCCGCCTGCGGGTGCTCCGGCGCTGCCTGGGGCTGCTGTGCGGATTTGTGCTGCTGTTCACCCTGATGGGCGCAGGCGCGGGCGCGCTGGGGTCGCTGCTGAAGAACACCGACCGCGGCACGCTGGACATCGTCACCGGTGTGCTGATGCTGCTCTTTGGCGTGTGGATGCTGGATGTGATCCACATCCACCTGCCCGCGGTGCCGGGCCTGGGCGGCAGGCAGCCGTCCATGAACGGCTTTGTGGGGTCGTTTCTGTTTGGACTGCTTATCGCCATTTCCTGGACCCCCTGCCTGACCCCGGTGCTGGCCAACGCGCTGGTGCTGGCAGCCAGCGCGGACAATGCCACCATGTGGACGGGCATTGTGTCGCTGGCTGTGTTCGCGCTGGGGTTGAGCCTGCCCATGCTGGCCGTGATGCTGATGTACCAGTGGCTCAAGGGCGCGCTGGGATGGCTGCGCAATCATCAGCAGATCATCCGCCGTATCGGCGGCGGGCTGATGATCGCCTATGGCGCGTATCTGGTGATCCGCACACTTGTGTGATCCGCACGCTCATGTAAAGACAAAAGCGCCTCCGGCGGACGGGCGGCGCGATAGCGAAACGGGAGCGCCCGGCCTGACTTCAAGGCCGGGCGCTCTTTCCTTTCTTTTTGCCTTCCGGCCCCGGCCGGAGGAAAACGGCCGGCCTAGGCATGCAGGGCCGTGAGCAGGCAGACGCGCGTGGCCCCGGCGTCGAGCAGCGCCTGGGCACAGGCGGCAGCGGTGGCTCCGGTGGTGAGCACGTCATCAATCAGCAAAACGCGCTTTCCGGCCACCTGTGTGCCGTCCGCCACAAATGCGCCGGCCAGGGCGGTGAGGCGCTCTTCCCGGCTCCGGGTGATCTGCGACGCGCCGTGACGCGTGCGCACCAGCGCTTCCTCCCACAGGACCAGCCCCGTATGGCCGCAGACCGCGCGGGCCAGCAACGCGGCCTGGTTGTATCCGCGCTCGCGCAGGCGTGACGGATGCACCGGCGCCGGAGCCGCGCCATCCACTGTGCCCATGAGCCCCGACAGGGCCAGGGCCTCCGCCATGCCCTCGGCCAGCGGACGCGCGGCCGCCGCATCCCAGCGAAACTTGAGCAGATGGCACAGGCGGCGGGCCTCGCCGTCATGAAAATAGGCCGAGATGCACGCGTCGAGCGGCTCGTGCAGGCTCAATGCGTCCTGTGCCGGAATGCGCAGGGCTCTGAGCGCGGCCTCGCACGCGGAGCACAGGATGCGGCCTTCGCCCTCCGTCGCCCGCTCGCACAGATGACAGGCCGCCTCCTGCGGAAACAGAAGGGGCAGAAGCAGGCGGCGCGTATCGTCCCAGAGCCGGCTCACAGCAGAACCGCCGCCTTCAGGCGGTCGCACAGGGTGGTATAGCGCCGGGCCACGTGATCGTTGCTCACCATCTGGGCAATGACCTCCTCGCGGCCCACCAGCACCACCAGGCGCCGCGCGCGCGTGAGCGCGGTGTAGAGCAGGTTGCGCGCCATCAGCATGGGGGGACCGCCCACCACCGGCATCACCACCACGGGGAATTCGCTGCCCTGGCTCTTGTGCACGGTGAGGCAGTAGGCCAGCTCCAGCGCGTCGAGCTGCTGTTTCTGGTAGGTGACCAGCCGGTCGTCGTCGAAGCATACGGTCAAGAGGTGCTCCGCCGGGTCGATGTGCTGCACATAGCCCACGTCGCCGTTGAACACGCCCGTGCCCGTTTCCGTGCCGAAGGGCGTGCGGCGGGTATATTCCAGCTGATAGTCGTTTTTGGTCTGAATCACCTTGTCGCCCACGCGAAACTCCGTTTCGCCATGCAGGATGGCATCCAGACCCTCGCGCTCGGGGTTGAGCGCGTCCTGTAGCAGATGATTGAGGGCAATGGCCCCACAGTCGCCCTTCTTGGCGGGGCTGAGGACCTGAATGGAGCGGACGGCCTCGGTCCGCCAGCTTTCCCGCGCATAGCCCAGATATCTGGGCAGACGCGCGGTGAGCAGCTCTGCGATGGTGCGCGCCGCCTCGGATTGGAGAACCTTGCGCTCAAAGAAAAAGTCCGTGTCCCGCGTGCGCAGAACGGGCATTTGCCCACTGTTGATCAGGTGCGCGTTCCACACGATCATGCTGCTCTCGTCCTGGCGGAAGATGTCGGTCAGGCGCACGCTGGGCACCGCATCGCTTTGCAGGATATCGCTGAGCACGTTGCCCGCGCCCACGCTGGGCAGCTGGTCCGCATCACCCACCAGAATCAGGCGTGTACCCGGGATCACCGCGCGCAGAAGGCCGCGCATGAGGGTGACGTCCACCATGCTCATCTCGTCCACGATCAGGCAGTCCGCCTCCAGCGGATAGTCCTCGCCCCTGGCGAAGGTGTCGGCGTCGCCGCCGTATTCCAGCAGACGGTGGATGGTCCTGGCCTCCTCGCCCGTGGCCTCGCTCATGCGCTTGGCGGCACGGCCCGTGGGCGCGCACAGCAGAATGTCGTTTTCCGCCTTCAAAAGGCTGATGATACAGCGGATGATGGTGGTTTTGCCCGTGCCGGGGCCGCCGGTCACCACCAGCACGCCCTCCTCCACGGCGCTGGTGATGGCGCGCTTTTGCAGCGCGCTGAAATGCACGCCCAGCTCTCCCTCATACTGCAAAATCCGTTTATCCAGCCCGGCCACGCGCTTGTAGGGACGCGCGCGCATCAGCTGCGCAAGGCGCAGGGCGATTTCCTGCTCGGCATGAAAGTACAGGGGCAGGCACAGCGCCTGTTCGCAGTCCGGCACAGAGAAGCCCATGAGCATCTTTTGCAAAAGCGCCTGGGAGATCTGCCGGTCCACCGGCTCGGCCTCGGCGTGCAGCATCTTGCAGGCCCGGTCCAGCAGCATCTCGCGCGGCAGGTAGGTGTGCCCCCCGCTGGAGGCCGCCTCCCCCATCAGGTAAAACAGCGCCGCCCGGATGCGGAATTCGCTCTTGGGATCGATGCCCATGCTCAGCGCCATGCGGTCCGCCGTGAGAAAGCCCACGCCCTCTACATCCATCACCATGCGGTAGGGATTTTCGCGCACGAGCTCCACCGTGTCCTCGCCGTAGTACTTGGCGATGCGCATGGCCAGCGTGGGACTGATGCCGTAATTCTGCAAAAACACCAGCGCCCGGCGCATGCCCATCTGCTGCAGATAGCTTTCGGCGATCATGGCGGCCTTTTTGGGGCCGATGCCGGGCAGCTCGGTCAGGCGCTGGGGCTGTTCGTCCAGGATATCCAGGGCTTTTTCCCCAAATCGGTTGACGATCAGCTTCGCCGTGGCCGGGCCGATGCCGCGGATGAGGCCGGACCCCAGATATTTTTCAATGGCGCTTTTGCCCGTGGGCGGGGTGATGGCGCAGGCCCTGGCGTTGAACTGACGGCCATAGACCGGGTGTTCGGTCCAGTAGCCCTCAAAGGTGACGTTTTCGCCGGGGCTGAGCTCGGGCATGACGCCCACCACGGTCTGTTGCGACCGCCCCGAGCCCACGCGCAGCACGGTATAGCCGTTGTCCTCGTTGCGGAAGGTGGTTTCCTGCACCACGGCGGTGAGCTGCTCGGCCTCATGCATGCATTGTATCCCCCTTCGCGCAATGATGAAGCTATTATAGCATATTTCACCTGGAAGGGAAACGGCCGCGCGGGCGGGGAGACAGGCATGCGGGGCGGGGACGGGGCATATCCTTGCCCAAAAGGAGGCGCGCCCATGCCGGATTTTCGCCAACGACTGATCCTGTTCAAACCCATGCGCCCGGGCGTGAGCGGCTATGCGCGATTGCAGAGCGAGCGGGGAGCGCTGCTGGCGCAGCTCAACGCGCGCGGGCTGGAGGCAGAGAGCGTGCAAGCCTACTGGTACGGCGCGGGAGGCGAGGCGCGGCTCATGGGCGCCACGCGCGTGAACGCGCACGGGGAGGCGTCCCTTACGGCGGAGCTTCCCGGGGACGCGCTCGCGCCGGAGCGTCTGCAGGCCGTGCTGCTGCTCAGCGGTGGTGCGGAGCCCGTGCCGCTGATGATCGGCCTGTGCGTGCAGCAGAGCGCGGGCAGCCTGCTGGACGCCAAAAACGCCGCGCTGGCCCTGTGCGAGCGGCTGGCGCGCATGCAGCAGGCCCGGAGCGTTCCCAAGGGGCCCGTCCAGCCGGTTTCGGGCCCCGTCGCAGAGCCACCCCCGCCTGCCCCGCCCCCGCCGGTTCGCCCCGCGCCCCAGCCGCAGGTCATACCGGTAAAGCAGCCCCGAAAGCGGGAGAGGGAACTGCCGCGGGAGATCTTTTTGCCCGCCATCGACCCGCTGCCCTATGTAGACGCCGCCCGGCGAGCCATGGGGGAGGAACTGCCGGAGCGGAGCGGCCGGCAGGCGGAAGAGCCGGAGAGGGAGACGGCCGGCACGGATGCCTGCGTTTGCATGCCGGAAACCGTCACCGGGGAAAACGCGCGCGGAAAGCCGGAGGCTGCCCCTGCGCATCAGGGGCCCTGTCAGCCTCCTTCTGCGCCCTGTCCTGCGCCGCAGGAGGAGGCGGTCCATGCCGGCACGCCTGCCTGCGAGACAGGGGAGGACGCTGCGGAGGAACCGGATTTTCCGTTTGCGCCCACCCCCAAGGCGCCGCCGGCGGACCGTCTCCGTCCGATCCTGTGGCCGCGTGGGTTTGAGGCCCTGCGCCCCTACTTCGAGCGGGGGATTCCCTGCCGCCTGTTCGACCTGCCGGGCTGGCGCTTTGTGAACGCGGCGCAGGCGGGCGGGCCTGACGGCCTGTGGGTGGGCATACAGCAGGTCGATGGGCGCGTGCGGCGCGTGGCGTACGCGCACCGCTCCGAAACGCCGCCGCCGGGCGGCCGTCCCTACCGCCCGGCCAGGGGCACGGACGGCCATACCTATCAGGTGCTGTGGCAGCGGGTATGAGCGAACCCCGCGACGCAAAAGCAAAGCCGCCGTCCCGGCACAGGGGCGGCGGCTTTGCTTTTGCATGGGCTAGGGGTTCTGTGCGTTGTAGAACAGTTCAAAGTACATCTTCATATAGCGAACGGTTCCATAGATCCCCTGCAAGGGCAGACGGTCATATTTGAACACATACGGCTGGCCGGACAGCACGGGCACATCTACCTCGTCGCTGTCGGTCACGCGGATATATTCCTGGCGTTCCTCCATTTCCTCAAGGAAGCGCGCCGCCTCGCCCGTAAGCAGGGATTTGGCCGCGCTGAGCGACGAGGTGTTCATCATCGTGAAGGCGAATCCGCCCAGAGCAGTCAGTGCGATACAGGCAGCCAGCACAAGCGCGCAATAGCGCCGGCCCAGCCCCTCAGCAGCGGCGAGCAGGTTGGCCGCGCCGCCTTCAGCCGCCCGGCGTTCCAGCCAGCGGATGAGCGCGCCCTCCAGATAAATCGACCCCCCGATGATGAATATCAGGAAATACAGGTACAGGGCGTTCAGATAGCGCTGGGTGTCGTAGCCCGCGTGGGTGTAGATGCCGGGCACGATGGTTGCCGAGTACAGACCGTAGAGCGCGATCAGCACCCAGAACGGCCTGCGGAAGTGAAAGCGGCTGTCCCGCAGGGGCTTCCACAGCGCGGGCAGGATAAGGAGCAGCATGGCCCAGAGCTGGGGGCCCATCCATTCGCCCGCCCAGTCGAAGGATTCCAGTACGGAAACCACCACGGCCTCAAGAGGGTTCATCGGGTCGCCGTTGAGCCCCTGGCGCACGGCGTTGCCCGGAGCGGTGACGCTGATAACCAGCGAAACCGCAAACCCGGCGAGGGCGGCCAGGCTGTGCCAGCGGTGCCTCTGGCGCAGCACAAACGCAGCGGCGGTCGTCAATGTCAGCAGCACCAGCGCGCCCAACATCGGCCCGTAAAAGCTGCCGCCCAGCAGAAAGCCCAGCACCAGCGCCAAAACGCCGCGAACGACACTCCGGGCGCGGGTCATGGGCGCGGCGCAGCGGATGAGCACGCCCAGCAGCAGCGCCAGAAAGCAGGCCGTGACGGTGTAGATGCCGCCGTTATGCCAGTAGACGCTCCATCCGATGGCCGGCATGAATTGCAGCACCAGCACCATCGTCGCCACATAGACGATCCAGAAGGTGGCACGGTCCGCCTTAAGATGGACGCACACCACGCCCTTGATCAGATAGCCCGCCGACAGGCACAGAAGGGCCAGCGTAAACCAGTTGCTCAGGAAATAAAGCCCGATGTTGAAGATGATGGGGGTAATGCTGAACAGGGCTGTGGAGACAAAGTCGCCCTGCCAGGAGGCATAGGTGTCCACACCCTTGTTCCAGATGGCCTTTACGACCTCCACCAGCGAACCGGTGCGTACCCATGCGTCGGCCGCAGGCAGGACGAAGTTGAAATCGTCGTCCGCCGGATAATTGTACACAGCGATGACGATGAGCGGAATCAGCGAGACAAAAAAGACGGCGGCCATCACCCGCGCCAGCGTGCGCCGCGAAAGGCTCAGGGAACACAGCCGCGAAAATACCTTTGACATCGGAGGCCCTCCTTCCAACCTGCTTGCCTGATTATACCACAGATCGAAAAAGGGCGAAACCTCCCTTGACTTTTTCTGTCGGCCCCGCTATGCTTTAGGGAACGAGCAAAGGGAGGAACTGCCTGTGCGATGCATTGGGAAGCGATGGCCGCAGCGCCTTGCGGCGGCGGCGACCGTGGCCGCCCTCCTTGCCTACGTGCTTTTCTGCACCAATGTGCATTACGATCTGGGGGATGACGTGCTGCTCGCCCGTTCCTTTGGGGGCATGGTGGGCGGCGTATTTGAGAGCTTCAACTATATCACGCATACGTTTCTGGGCTGGCTCATGCATGGCCTGTCTCTGCTGTGGCCGGGCGTAGCCTGGTTCAGCGTGGCGCAGGTGGCGGTGCTGTGGATCAGCGCGTATGCCGCCGTGCTCTCTGCCATGCGCGCGGCGCAGCGGCTCATGCTGCCCGCCTGGTGCGGCTGGCTGGCCGCAGTGGCGTACCTGCTGGGCCTGGCTGCCGAGGGACTGACCAGCGTAACCTATACCCTGACGGCGGCGGCCGCGGGCGGCGCGGCAGTGTGGCGGCTGATGGCGGTGGACTGGCAGGCCGGACGCAAAGCCGCCGTCAGGGGTGCGCTGGGGTCCGGCGCGCTCCTTTATGCGGCGTATCTGCTGCGGGCGCAGGCGTTTCTGCCCTCGCTGTGCCTATGGGTAAGCGCGCTTGTGGCGCTGGGGCTGATGAAGAAGGCCTCCTGGCGCGCGCTGGGGGCCGGAGCTGCGGCGGTGGCCGTGCTCTTTGGCGTATCGGTCGGGGTGCGTGTGGTGCAGCTCTCCGCTCCGGAGCGGGCCTCTTACCTGGCCTGGCAGGCGGCGCGGACGCAGGCCATCGACTATGGCGGCCTGGCTGCGGCGGAGGCGGAGGCACTGGAGGCCGCCGGCTTGACCCCTGAAATGGCGGAGCTGGCCCTATCCGGCTGCCTGCTGGATGCAAGCGTGACCACGGAGGCGCTGGCGGCGCTTGAGCCCCCGGAGGAGGCGCACACCCCGCAGGAGGCGCTGGAAACCCTGCGCGTGCTCTTTAGGCGCAGCCGGGGCGCGTACTGGGCATGTGCGGCGCTGGCCGGGCTGTGCGCCCTGGCGGCGTTGCTGGCTTTGGCGGGTCCGCGCGGCTCCCGGCTGTGGCCGTTTCTGGCTTCGGCCGGGGTGGGGCTGGCGGCGGCGGCCATGCTGCTGTATCTGGCATGGATGGGGCGGCTGCCCGCCCGTGCAGCCATGACGGTGCTGCTGCCCGCCGTCGCGTTGGCGCTATGGCTTGTGCTGCATGGCGCGGCGGGACTGTGGACCTCTGGGAGCGGCCCTCGCCGGGCGGCGGCCGTGGCGGCGGTGCTGGTGGGCGCTGCGATGCTTGCCCCCTGCGCCAGGGCGGCGTATCATAGCACCTACAACCCCTATCCCGCGCAGGGTGAATCCGCCTGCACCCGGCTGGAGCGCTATGCCCTGGCCCATGGGGACCGGCTGTTCATTACGGACCTTTCCCTCGGGGACGACCGCTCGCTGTTCCCCGACTGGAGCGCGGGCAAGCCCGCCAACCTCCTGCTGGCCTGGGGCGGCTGGAACAACCACTCCGAGGGATACTGCGCGGCGTTTGCGCGCTTCGGCTACGCGCATGACGGCTTCCGCATCGCGGATTTCGCGGACAGTCCCCTGCGGCTGGTAACCGGCGCGGGGGCGCAGCCGTCGGATGCGTTCATGGCCTGCCTTAACCGACAGCTGGGGCGGCCCGCGACCGCCGTGCTGGAGGCGGAGGAGGGCGGCTTTGCGGTATATGCTTTCACCACGGAAACAGCAGATAAAGGAGATGGAAACCCATGACCAGAATCGGAGCGCTGGAAGCGGGCGGCACCAAGATGGTGCTGGCCGTCTATGACGGGGACGGGCAGGAACTGGAACGCCTGACCATTCCCACCGAGGCCCCGGAGATCACCATGCCGCGCATGACGGGCTTTTTTCGCGATCATGCCATTGACGCGCTGGGCGTAGGCAGCTTCGGCCCGCTGGATTTGAACCCTGCCTCGCCCACGTACGGGAACATCACCTCCACCCCCAAACTCAAGTGGCGTAATTATCCGCTGCTGAAGGGCCTGCTCAATGGGCGCGATATCCCTGCCGCCATCGACACCGACGTGAACGCCGCCGTGATTGCGGAGGTGGAGTGCGGCGCGGCTCGTGGCTGCGAAAGCGCGGTGTATATCACCGTGGGCACGGGCGTGGGAGGCGGCGTATATGTGGGAGGCCGCACCGTGCATGGCCTGTTGCACCCCGAGGTGGGGCACATGCTGCTCAGGTCTCATCCCGACGATCCCAACCCGCGCGGCGTATGCCCCTATCACGACGGATGTCTGGAGGGACTGGCCGCAGGTCCGGCCATCGGCGCGCGCATCGGCGGCGACGCGCGCGACCTGCCCGACGACCATCCCACCTTCCGGCTGGAGGCGCATTATCTGGCGCAGATGTGTGTCAATCTGATCCTGACGGTCAGCCCCCAGCGCATTGTGCTGGGCGGCGGCGTGATGCAGCGGGCGGCCCTCTTCCCCATGGTGCGGGCCGAAACGCTGCGCCTGCTGGGCGGATATGTGCAGTCGCCGGCGGTACTGGAGCATATCGACGAGTATATCGTCGCTCCGGCGCTGTTCCCGGTGAGCGGGCTGGTGGGCAGCTACCTCATCGGAAAGCGCGCGCTGGAGGAACGGGGCTAAATCAAAAGGGGCCGTTCGTCGGGAACGGTCCCTTTGTTTTGCTCAGATTCCCGCGGCGATGCCGTCAATCAGGCGCTGCTCCTGCTCCTTGAGGCTCACCTCCGGATCGTATTCCACCGGGGCGCCGATGCGGAAGTAGCGCTTTTTGTAGTCGATGTGCACGGGATAAAACTTGAGACGCAGGTTCAGCGTACGCCAGGCCATGGGCGCAATCTGCAAAAAGCCCCTGTTGAGCTCCTGGTAATGGGACTGAAAGCCCGACGGCTGCTGGGGGAAGATGATCAGATGTTCGCCCTGGCGCAGGTACTCAATGCTTTTGCGAAAGGTCTTGATCACCTGCATGTCGTGGTACACCGGCACGCCGGGCACGCTGCGCAGAATGGGCGGCAGCACGGCCGCCGCCAGATAGGGCAGGGTCGCGTTGTAGAGCGGCTCCAGCCTGCAGCCGGGCCGCCACCAGTAATCCTGACGCACATAGGCGGGCACCAGCTTGGGGTCCATCACGGCAGCGTTGAGCCAGGGGTGGCAGTGGTCGCTCAAGGGGAAAAACACGCACATGTCGATGGGGCCGAACGCGCCCGCGTGATTGGGACAAAAAACGCTGGGCTTCCCATCAAAGGGCACGGCCCACTCGGCCCGCATCTTTGGCATCACGACGCGGCAGGCGCCGCGCAAAACGGTATACAGCTTCCCCATAAGCGCCTCCAGCCCGGTAAAAAACGGATTTCATTGCCATTTATATCATACCTGCGCCGCGAATGCAAGCGGATGGTGGCGTTTTTGCGCAAATCGTGCTATACTCGCAACGGAGCGGCTTGTCCGCGATGCCGGCAGGAGGGGAAGGACCTTGCAAAAGCCCTATGCGCTTTTTGATTTTGACGGAACGCTCATCCGGGGTGATTCCATCGTGCGCTTTGTGCGCTACGCCCATGCACGGGGGCTGATCGGCGCGGGCGGCCTGCTGCGCGCGGCACTGTGGGCGGTCGCCTACGGCCTGCATCTGACCACGGCGGAGCGGGCGAAGCGGGAAAGCCTGTCCTTTCTGGCGGGCAGGGAGCAGGGCGGCGTTGAGGCGCTGGGCCGCGCCTTCTGCCGGGAAGAGCTGCTTCCGCGGCTGTATCCCCAGGGCGTGGAGGAGCTGAGGCGGCGGCATGCCGAGGGCGCGGAGGTGCTGCTGGTCACGGCGTCTCCCTCGTTTTATCTGGAGGCGCTCAAAGAGGAGCTGCCCATCCAGCGCATTATCGGCACGCGCATGCATGTGGAAAACGGCGTTTACACCGGCCTGATCGCGGGCGAAAACTGCCGGGGCGTACAAAAGCCCCTGCGTCTGGCCGAGGACTTGGCCGCGCGCGGCGACATGGTGGACTACGCCTCCTCCTGGGCCTACGGCGACAGCGCGGGCGACGCGCCCATGCTGGCCCTGTGCGGCCATAAGGTGGGCGTGAATCCCAGGCGCAGGCTGGTCAGGCGCATGAAGGGCGCGGACGGCTTTTCCGTGGTCCACTGGTCCAACGAAGCACAAGGGAGGCGGGCAGATGCGTAACAGCCCCAATTTTTCGCTTGCGGACGAGGTAATCGTCCGGGCGCTGGAGGCGGGTGCGTTTCCCTCTGCCTGCCTGCTGGTGGGCCGGGACGAGCGCGTGCTGTACCGCCGCGCCTATGGCCGCCTGTCCATCGAGGACGACGCGCCCCTGACCAATGAGCATACCCGGTACGACCTGGCCTCCGTCACCAAGCCGTTGGTGGTGGGCATGCTGACGCTGCGCGCCATGGAGGCGGGCAAACTGTGCCTGTGGGACCGGCTGGGCACGTTTCTGGATGCGCCGCCGGACAAGCGCGACATCACCATTGCCCAGATCTTGACGCACACGGCGGGCTTTCCCACGGGACTGCATCTGTGGGAATTGTCGCACCAGCCGGAAAACAGCGCCGAAACGATCCTCAATGCACCGCTGGTCTCCCCGCCGGGCGCGCGGGTACGCTACTGCTGCGCGGGGTTCATTTTGCTGGGGCAGCTGCTGGAGTGCCTCTACGGCATGGGATTGAATGAGCTGGCCATGAAGGAGGTCTTCTGGCCCCTCAAGATGCGCGATACCGGCTACCTGCCTCAGGACGGCAACATCGCCGCCACCGAGATGCAGGACGACGGGCGCTGCCTGCAGGGCGTGGTGCACGATGAAAACGCGCGCTTTCTGGGCGGCGTGGCGGGCAACGCGGGCGTGTTTGGCAATATGGACGATCTGGCCCTGTTTTTGCAGATGCTTTGCCGCCGCGGCCAGCTGCCGGACGGCACGCACTACCTTTGTCCCGCCACGGTGGAGCTGGCCATGCGCAACCACACCCCCGGCATGGCGCAGGGCCGGGGCCTGTCGTTTTACCTGCCGGCGTACGACAACGGCTACACCGGCGACCTCTTCCCCCGCGAAACGGTGGGGCATACGGGCTTTACCGGCACCAGCTTTGCGCTGGACCCTACCAGCGGCCTGTATGTGATCTTCCTGACCAACCGCATCTGCCCCTCGCGCGACAGCCTGGAGATCTACCGGGTGAGGCGGCTATTGCATAATGCGGTCTATGCGGCGGCCAGCCGCTGAAAGGAGACGCTCCATGCAGCGCATCGAGCTTTTGGATACCACCCTGCGGGACGGCGCGCAGGGCGAAGGCGTAGAACACTCGCTGTCGGACAAGCGCAAGATCGCCCTGGCGCTGGACCGGCTGGGCGTGCCCCTGATCGAGGGCGGAAACCCCACCGGCAACCCCAAGGACCAGACCTTTTTTGAGGAGGCGCGCAAAGCGCCCTTTCTGACCCAGGCGGTGCTGGTGCCCTTCGGCAGCACATGCCACGCGGGCGCGGCCCCTGAGGAGGACGCGGGGCTGGCGGCGCTGCTTGGCACGGAACAGCCTGTGGTGAGTCTCTTCGGCAAGGCGGATATCCGGCAGGTGACGGAGGTTCTGCGCGTGACGCCGCAGGAAAACCTGCGCATGATCCGTGAAAGCGTGGCCTATCTGGCCGGGCAGGGACGGCGCGTGCTCTTTGACGCCGAGCATTTCTTCGACGGCGCGCAGTACGACCGGGACTATGCCATGGAGGCGCTGCGGGCGGCGCGGCAGGGCGGCGCGGACGTGCTGGTTTTGTGCGATACCAAGGGCGGCACGCTGCCGGACGCGCTGCGCGCCCGCACGGCGGAGGTGCTTTGCGCGCTGGGGGACACGCGCGTGGGCATCCATTGCCATGACGATATGGGGCTGGCCGTGGCGGGCAGCCTGGCCTGCGTGAGCGCGGGCGCGACCATGGCACAGGCCACCGTGGGCGGCGTGGGGGAGCGGTGCGGCAACACCAATCTGAGCACGTTGCTGGCCACGCTTCAACTGAAGATGGGCTATGCGCTGGTGCCGCCGGAAAACATGCACACGCTTACCCAGACCACGCGCGAGATCCTGGAAGTGATGAACCTGCCCCCCAATCCCCGCGCGCCTTACGTGGGCTACAGCGCCTTTGCGCACAAGGGCGGCATGCACATTGACGGCGTGGTGAAGGACGCGGCCAGCTTTGAGCATATTTCTCCGGAAGCCGTGGGCAACCAGCGCCGCTTTCTGCTTAGCGAGCAGGTGGGGCGCACGGGCGTATATGCGCGCCTCAAGCGCCTCCTGCCCGATATCAGCCGGGACGACCCGCGCGTCAAGCGCGTGACCGAGCGGCTCAAGCGCCGCGAGCTGCGCGGCTACGCCTACGAGAGCGCCGACGGCAGCTTCGACCTGATGGCGCTGGACACGCTGGGCATGAGCAAACGGTATTTTGAGGTGCGGGATTTCCACGTGCTTTCGGGCAACCAGCGCGACGAGCGCAGCGCCCAGGCATACATCAAAGTAAGCGTGGATGGGCGCGAGGAGATCAACGCCGCCGAGGGCGACGGCCCCGTGAACGCGCTGGACCTGGCGCTCAGGAAGGCGCTGCTGGTGTTTTATCCGCAGGTGGAGCGCATGCGCCTGCGCGATTTCAAGGTGCGCGTCATCGACAGCGGCGGCACCGCCAGCGTGGTGCGCGTGCTCATCGAGAGCACCGACGGCAGCCATGTCTGGACCACCACGGGCGTCAGTTCCAACATCATTCAGGCGTGCCTGGCGGCGCTTCAGGATTCCCTGACCTATTTCCTGACCTTCGTGGCCTAGCAGGGGCTGGCGCCCGAAAAACATTGTACTGCCGCCCCGGTTTATGGTATGCTGTTTCTACAATGCAACAGGAGGCGACAAATCATGGAGCGAAACGACGCCCTTTATCAGGCCTATTGCGCCATCCTGCGGGAGGAACTGGTGCCGGCTACCGGCTGCACCGAGCCTATTGCCCTGGCCTACTGCGCGGCCAAAGCGCGGCACGCCCTGGGGCGGATGCCGGACCGCGTGCGCGCGCAGGTCAGCGGAAACATCATCAAAAACGTCAAAAGCGTCACCGTTCCCAACACCGGCGGTCAGAAGGGCATCCGCGCAGCGGTGGCCGCCGGCATCGTTGCAGGCGATGAGGGGGCGGGGCTGGAGGCGCTTGGAAACGTGACCCCGGACCAGATCCGGGACATCGAGCGCTTTGCCGCGGAAACGCCCATTGAGGTGGTGCCGCTGGAAAGCGGGGTGCTGCTGGACATGATCGTGACCGTATGGAGCGGTGAGCACGAGGCCAGCGTGCGCATCAGCCACAGCCATACGCACATCGTCAGCATCCGTGTGGATGGGAACACCCTTTTCAGCGAGGATGGCAGCGTGGAGAGCACCGAGGCGACCGTCGATTATGCGCTGCTCACCGTGGAGGACATCTGCGCCTTTGCTGATTGCCTGGACCCGGATGACGTTAGCGACGTGCTGGACCGGCAGATCGAATGCAACACCGCCATCGCGGCCGAGGGACTCAAGAGCGGATGGGGCGCGGATATCGGCAACGTGCTGCTGGATACCTACGGCAGCGATGTGCGCGTGCGCGCCCGCGCGCAGGCCGCCGCTGGCAGCGACGCGCGCATGAGCGGCTGTGAAATGCCCGTGGTCATCAACTCCGGCAGCGGAAACCAGGGGCTGACGGTATCCCTGCCCGTGCTGGAATACGCCCGCGAATACGGCAAGAGCCGTGACGAGCTCTACCGCGCTCTGGCTGTGGCCAATCTGTGCGCCATCCATCAGAAAACGGCCATCGGAAAGCTCTCGGCCTACTGCGGCGCGGTGACGGCGGGCAGCGGCGCGGGCGCGGGCATCGCCTACCTGCTCACGGGCGACTACAAAACCGTAGCCCACACCATCGTCAACGCGCTGGCCATCGTGAGCGGCATCGTGTGCGATGGAGCCAAGCCTTCCTGCGCCGCGAAGATCGCCTCGGCGGTGGACGCGGGCATATTGGGCTTTGAAATGTATCGCAAGGGCCATCAGTTCTACGGCGGCGACGGCATTCTCTCCAAGGGCATCGAGAATACCATCCGCAACGTGGGCGAGCTGGGCCGCGACGGTATGCGGGAAACCGACCGCAAGATTCTGCAGATCATGACCCGGAATTGACAGAGAAAAACAGGCCCGCCGTCCACGGCAAAGCGCCGTGGTGGCGGACCTGTTTTTCATGCCTGGGCGGCGGCTGCCCGTCTCCTGCGCGCGTCAAAGAGCACGGTCAGCAGCAGCAGGCACAGCGTCACCGGCTGCACGAAATATACGTAGCGGAAGCTCTGATGACACAACGCAAGCGCCATGGCCAGCAGGTTGCCCAGCAGCGGCGCGGCGCACAGCCACAGGTCGCTGAGGCGCCGCCTGATCCAGTAGAGCATGATCGAGCACAGCAGTATCAGCCACGCCCCGGAGCGCCATAGCAGCATGTTATGCAGCTGGCCGGTGAGCGATTCGCCCGGAAAGTGGAAAGCTGCGGCCCAGCGGTATGCCCGTGCGATCAGGGAAGGGTTGCGGTACGCCTCGCCCTCTTCGACGCCCGGCATCACCAGCCCCACATCGGGCTCAATGAATGCATGATCCGAATAATCGGTGTTGAAACTTTCGTCCGGCTGCGTTACGTCCCACAACAGATTCATGCCGTCCAGCCGGTCTTTAATCACGATATCAGGATAATTTGCCAGAGCCTCCAGGTAAATGGAAAAAACTTCGGCCAACGAAAGGTGTGCACGCTCCATAAAAGATGGTTCGAGATCGCGGTAAAGATCGTGTCCAGCAAAGCGGCTGTATCCGTTTGCCCAATCTTCAAGGGAGAGGATGGTTTCCAGTTTTTCCTCGCTTGCCTGGGACAGCGTTTCCCCCTGGTGCAGACAAGCTCCCGCCGCACAAAGCATGGTTACGTAGCTGGGCACCTCATTGGGCTCCACCTTGAGCAGGCGGTATACCGGCCCCTTGAACCCCGCCAGCAGCAGCACGGGCACCAGCGCGCAGGCCAGCGCACGGCCCACAAACCGCCTGTGGCGCACGCCCACCACGACCAATGCCGCAGCCATGAAGAGCATCGGCAGGATGCCGTTGTGTCTGAGACCGCCCATCAGAAACAGGCAGGGCACCGCCTGAATCACAAAGCCCGGCCGGCGCAGCCTGTCCGGGCTTTGGACAAGCTCGGCCACCAGCAGCGTGCCCCATACCAGCGTATAGGTGAAGGGAAAGTCCTTAAGCAGGCCGATGTTGCTCAGTACCTGATTGGGCAGAAGGCAGAATACCGCCACGCCCAGCGCTACCGTGCGCAGCCGGGCGCCGAAACGGCAGGCGGTCAGCGCGGCCCTCGCCACGATCAGCGAGAAGAAGAACCCCTGCACCGCCACCAGATATCCCGGATGGTCGAAGAACAGCAAAAAGAACCGATGCAGCAGCGTATGCATCACGGGATGCCAGTCGTTGAGAGGCCGCAGCCCCAGCGCCTGATAGAGCTGAAGAATGGCATCCAGCGGAAAGCCGCCCGGCCAGAAGCTGGCCACCGCGACCGCCTGACAGGCCAGCGCTACGACCCAGAGCCATGCGAAAGCCCGTCGCAGGACGCGGCCGGACGGTTCGGCGCGCGCCGTCATACACACGCAGGCGCGCTCGACCAGCCCCAACAGGGCCAACAGCACCGGCACAAACCAGGCGACGCCCAGCAGCAGCATCTCGACGCGACCGGCGCTGAACTGCATGCGCTCACCGGAGAGGAAGAGCCGATACCCGAAGGAGGCAAACGACGCATACAGCGCCGCCGCCACAAGGCCGGCCAGCGCGCGCCCGCGCAGCCAGCCGCGCACCGGCAGGCGCTTGCACGCCCACAGCGATGCGGCGGAGAAGACTGCCAGAAAAACCCCCGTGGACGGCTCGGGCCGAATATACGGCGAGGCCCAGAACAGCGCCGCCGTGATCAGCGCGTAGCCGAGGCACGCCGCGGCGGCGGCCCTCTTTGAGCAAGCCTTCATGCCCGGATTCCTCCTTTGTATGCCTGAAAACGCCCGCGCGGTCAGGAACGCACGGGCGGGGTGGAGATCAATGCCTGGCCCACGCCCATCAGCGTGACCGGGGGACAGGAGGCGGGCAGAAGCACACTGTCACCCGCCTTCAGTTCGATGGCGTCGCCCTGCCAGCTGAGCAGCAGTCCGGCCAGCGCCGTCAGCATGCGGAAGGCGTGCGGCTGAGGCGCAAGCTCGCACTCGCCGTTGACGTTGGCACACTCCAGATGGAAAGCGGGCACGTCCAGCAGCGTCACCAGGCCGCAGCCTTCGTTTTCGGGCATATGGGCGATTTGACCGGTCAGCTCGGGCACGATCACGTCCAGGGACTGGCGGATGTGCAGGGGGCGCTTCTCTCCCGCGGCGTTGACGCGGTCAAAGTCCCACAGGCGGTAGGTCACATCGCTGGACTGCTGGATTTCATAGAGCAGGATGCCGCCGCCGATGGCGTGAACCATGCCGCTGGGCATGTAGTACACATCGCCCGGCTTCACGGGCACGCGTCTGATGAGGCGCTCCACATCGCCGCCGCCTTCCAGCGCGGCACGCAGGGCCTCCAGCGTCACGCCCTCCTTCAGGCCGTAAAGGATGCTCGCGCCCTCCTCCGCCTTCAGGATGACCCATGCCTCGGTCTTGCCCAGCTTGCCCTCGTGCTCGCGGGCGTAGGCGTCGTCGGGGTGGACCTGCACGCTCAGCGAATCACGGGCCGCCAGAAGCTTGAGCAGCAGGGGAAACGCCTCACCCGCATAATCGCCCGACAGGCGCGCCCCGTCCCGCTCCAGCAGAAGGGGCAGCGTTTCACCTGTGACGGTGCGGCTTTCCAGCTGCGGGATGGCGCTGATCTCCAGCGCTTCTCCCGTACGGTCGTCGGGGATATCCCGGCCATAGACGGTGCGCAGCGCGTCGCCGCCCCAGGGCGTCATGTCGCCGTGGCGGTAGGCCGGATACATGCGCAGCGGCAGCATGGGGCACGCATCGCTCAAGGGCGATTCAAAGCACACGCTGGTCACGCCCGGATTTTCAAAAAAGGTGCGGCCCGCCTCCCGTGTCATGGCAGAGGAAAACACCTTCAGCATGGCGCTGTCCTCCACGCAGGTGTCCAGGCGCAGGCTGTCGTATCCCAGACGCAGCGCCTCTTCCTTGACAAAGGCCAGCACCCGTGAGGCCAAGTCCAGGCTTTCGCAGGCCATCGCAAAGCGATGCAGCGTGGCGGGCCTGACACCGTATTCCCATGTGATGCGGGCGTATTCGGGCTCCATAGCGTCGCCCAGGGCGAAGGCGGCGATGAGCCGTCCCTCATCCTCCACGCGGTAGAGCCGCCCGTGCGTAATATCGTCCTCCAGCTGGGCGCGTGTGGGGTAGACGTCCCATTCCCATTGCTTCAGACCGCGCGCGTGCATATCGCGGATCACATCCTGGTACAGCGCACAGATCTCCTGAAACCGCTGCGGCGTTGCCGGTGAAAAGGCAATGCTCATCAGGCCACCTCCGTATACATTTGGTAAAGATGGGCGTAGATGCCACCCAGCTCGAGCAGCTCCTGATGCGTGCCCTTTTCCACGATGCCGTTTTCCGTCAGCACCCAGATGATGGTGGCGTTGCGGATGGTGGTAAGCCGGTGAGCGATGGTAAAGGTGGTGCGTCCCTCGGACAGCTTTTCCAGGGATTCTTGCACCAGGCGCTCGCTTTCATTGTCCAGGGCGCTGGTGGCCTCGTCCAGAATCAGGATGGGCGGATTTTTCAAAAATACACGCGCGATGGAGATGCGCTGCTTCTGCCCGCCCGAGAGCTTGACACCCCGCTCGCCCACGAAGGTATCATACCCTTCGGGCAGCCGGGTGATGAATTCGTCCGCCCCGGCCAGCCGCGCGGCCTCCCTCACCTTTTCGGGGGTGGCGCCGGGCATGCCGTAGGCAATGTTGTCAAAGATGGTGCCGGAGAACAGGTAGACATCCTGCTGCACCATGCCGATGTTTTCGCGCAGGCTGTGCTGGGTCAGGTGGGTGATGTCCTGCCCGTCGATGAGAATGCGTCCGCCGGAAACGTTATAAAAGCGGGGAATCAGGTTGCACAGCGTGGTTTTGCCGCCGCCGCTGGGGCCGACCAGCGCCACCCGCTCGCCGGCGTTGACGTGGAAGTTGATGTCGGCCAGCACGTTTTTGTCGTTGTCGCTGTAATGGAAGCTGACGTGGTCGAAGGTTACGTCGCCGCGCACATGGGTCAGTTCCACGGCGTCGGGCGCGTCCTGGATATCGGGTGTTTCATCCATGATTTCGCAGAAGCGCTCGATGCCGGTTATGCCGCGCTGAAATTGCTCCATGAAATCCACGATGCGGCGGATGGAGGTCAGCAGGGTATTGACATAGAGCAGATAGGCCATGTAATCCGCCGCGGTGATGGACCCCTGAATGATGAACAGCGCCCCCACGACCACCACCACAATGTACATCAGTCCGTCGAAGACGCGCGTAGTGGTGTTGAAGCCGGCCATATAGAGGTATTTGCGGCGGTTGATGCGCACAAACTCGTCATTGCCGTGATGAAACTTTTCCATTTCGACCGGCTCGTTGGCAAAGCTCTTGACCACGCGGATGCCCAGCAGGCTGTCCTCCACCTGGGCGTTGATCTCACCCACCTGGTGGCGGCTTTCGCGGTAGACGGCGCGCATGCGCTTGTTGAAAAAGCGCGTGCACGCTATCATCAGCGGCAGCATGGCAAAGATGATGAGCGTGAGCGCGGGGCTGGCCCCCATCAGAATGATGAAGGGGATGACGATTTTGATACCCGCGATGAAAAATTCCTCCGGGCAGTGATGGGCGAACTCCGTCACCTCAAACAGGTCGCTGGTGATGCGGGCCATGATCTGGCCCACCTTGGCGTTGCTGTAATAGGCAAAGCCCAGCGTTTGCAGATGGGCGAAGAGGTCGTTTCGCATGTCGCGCTCAATGAAGGTGCCCATGATGTGCCCGCGGGAGGCCATGTAGAAATTGGCCAGCGCGTCCACGATGCGCAAAAGCACGTAGATGCCACCCACCCTGAGCACAAAGCTCACCGTAAGAGCGGAGAGGTTATTGGCGGCCAGGTCGGTCACATCGCGCACGATGAGGGGCAGCACCAGGTCGCACACGGTGGTCAGCGCCGCGCACACCAGATCCAGAAACAGCATGCCCCGGTACTTTTTAAAATAGGGCAGGAACCGGCGGATGAGCGTTGAGGTTTTCATGGAACGCGATGGGTGGTTATGCATGGGTCCGGGACGCTCCTTTGTGTTTATTCGCCTTCGGGGGCGATAAGCGTGGTTTGCCTGAGCAGGCTGTTCAGGTCGCTTTCATGTCCCTCAGGACACAGCACCGCATAAGCGGCGGTATCGCTCTGGCCGAAGATGCAGATCTGGCCGCCGCCATCCATGCGCGCCGCGTCCAGCCCGCCCAGCGCGTAGAGCGAACGGACGCTGAGACTGTAGCCGCTGCCCAGCAGGGTAATGGCGGACGTGGGACGGATGCTCTCCACCGTGAGCTGGGTTCCGTCATCAAAGGCGTAGGTCAGCGTCACCCGGCGGGCATAGCCGCCGCCAAAAGCAGTATCGTACACGCGCGCGCGTTCAAGGGCAGGGCCGCCGTAAAGCGCCATCACAGGCTGGCCAAAGGTATTGGCGAGGTTTTGCAGGTTGGCTTCGCCGGGAATTTCCAGCGCGCCCATGGGCATGGTGATGAGCTCCTCATCAGGGAGGTCCACATACTTGGCCTCCTCGTCAGGCTCGCCCAGAAGCAGGAAAAGGTAGGCAAACACCAGCGCGATCACAAGCAGCACGCCCACCGCCACGCGCAGCAGAATCAGCCGCAGGCGGGACGGCTTTTTGGGGGCTGGTTCGTCATCGGTCACCGGCTGCTGCTCGGGCAGGGGATCATCCGGCTTCTGTCGGCCGTGCAGGGTGCCTTTTCGCGGACGGGGCGCCTCGGCGGGCATGCCCCGGGGCGGGGAAGAACGTTTGCGATGCTCCAAGCGGTTTTTCCTCCTGAATGGTTACGGCTTTGCGGGAATGGGGAGACCCTCCCCGGCCAGCAGGGCGTCCAGCCATTTGGCGTCATTGCCGGTTTCCAGCAAAAAAGCGCGGTAGAGCGCGTCATAGAGCATGGAGCGCTGCTCGAAGTCCAGGTCCGTATCGCCGTGAACGCGGCTCAGCATCCGCTCCAGGGGAGAGGCCAGCACCTTGGCGATGCGGCTGTCCAGCCTAAAGCCGAAAAAACTGTGCATATAACGGTTGCTGCCGCGCAGAAACACGTTGATAAAATCGCGGCAGAGCCGCTCCAGGTATTTGCGCGTAAAGGCGTCGGGGTCGGGCGCAAGTTCCTGGCACCGCCTAAGATCCGGGTGATCAAACAATTCGGTGCGCATCTGCTGCTGCTGGGCGGCGGAGAAATCGTCCGGGGTCAGGTAGAAATGCAGCAGGTGGCATTTGATGACTGAAAAGTCCAGCTTTTTGGGGCTGCGCTCATACAGGCGGCCCAGGAACAGCAGCTCCTGTGCCACCTCCAGACAATCGGGATACTGCGCCTGCGCATCCAGCAGCAGCTTGTGCTTTTTGACGGGATCGGTCTGGCGTTCGGCCTTTTCCAAAAGGGAGAGCGCTCCCTCCGGTACGGGAGCGGCCTGGGCCGCGGCAACGGGCGCTCCGCAGTGCGGACAGAAAGCCGCCCCGGCGATCTCAACCGGCTTTCCGCAGCGCGGGCAGGCGGGAAACGTTTTACTTTGCGTCATAGACCCATACCTCCTCACGTTATGATACGACGAACCGGCCCGGAAAGTCAAGGGCGGCATGGGGAGGGGGATTTTGCGGCCGACTTTTCAAAAAAAACGTAAATTCCCCCTTGCCAAACCAGAAGAGGTTGTGTATAATATCATCGTTGCCCGTTCGGGGCATGCTGATATAGCTCAGTAGGTAGAGCGCATCCTTGGTAAGGATGAGGTCGCCAGTTCGAATCTGGCTATCAGCTCCATGAAATCACCTCTGCGAACAGCTTCGCAGAGGTGATTTTCTTTTGGTCCGGCCTGGCGGTGTCCGGATGGCTGAAGGCCACAGAAAGCAAAAGGGGTCTTGGGCATGGCGGGCATCCCCGTCGGGGATCAGCGCCTGTTTTCCGGAAAATCCCACCGGTCATTTGCTCAGAAATCATTCGCGCTTTCATGGGGCCGTCAGCGCAGATCGGGCAGGTCTGTTCCGCGCTGACGGGCCGGCTCTTGCCCCAGGCAGATGACAGGATGCCAGGCTTAGGCCGCTTCAGCCAAAAGGTGGAAACGAATTCCGGCCATTGGGAAAAACGCCTGTGCCATTTACAAACGCATACGATTGATTTATACTACGCACATGGGAAAGAATGGGCGCGGCTCCATCCGATGCCGGATCGGCCGGGCAAAACCATCCCCTGTCGGCGGTGAAAGGATGCGGCGCCGGCAGCTCGCTTCAAACCGAATGTTTATTAAAAAACGAAATTCATGCCTGAACAAACAAAGCGCAAGGAGGAATGCGGATATGAAAATCGGATTTGTGGGACTGGGGATCATGGGCAGGCCCATGGCGCTCAACCTGCTCCGATCGGGATGCGAGCTCTATGTGAACGACCTGAACGAAGCGGCCGTGAAGGCGTTGTGCGACAAGGGGGCCATAGCGGCTTCCCAGGCGGAGATCGCGGAAAGCTGCGAGGCGGTATTCACCATCCTGCCCAATGGGAGCATCGTGCATCAGGTACTGCTGGGGGAGAACGGCATGCTGGCCCATATGGCTCCCGGCACGCTGGCGGTGGACATGAGCTCCGTGACGCCGGAGGAGGCGAAGGCCTGCCACCGCTTTGCGCAGGAGAGAGGGGTCCACTTTCTGGACGCGCCCGTCAGCGGTGGAGAGCCCAAGGCCATCGACGGAACGCTGGCCTTTATGATCGGAGGGACGCAGGCGGCGTTTGACGCGGCCAGGCCCCTGCTGGCGTACATGGGCACAAGCCTGACGCTGGTGGGCGAAGGCGGCGCGGGCTGTGTGACCAAGCTGGCCAACCAGATCATCGTCAACCTGACGATCGCGGCCGTGTCCGAGGCGCTGGTGCTGGCCACCAAGGCGGGGGCGGACCCGGAGAAGGTGTATCAAGCCATCCGCAGCGGGCTGGCGGGCAGCGCCGTATTGGACGCCAAGGCCCCCATGATGCTGGCACGCAACTTTCAGCCGGGCGGCAAGCTGTCCATTAATATGAAGGATATCAAGAACGTGCTGGCCACGGCCCATCAGGCGGACGTGCCGCTGCCGCTGTCCGCAGGCCTGTACGAGATCATGACCTCCCTCAAAAACATGGGGTGCCTGGACAACGACCATTCGGGCATCGTGAAGTTCTACGAACGCCTGGCCGGCGTGGAGGTGCGGCCGCAGTGAGGCGGGCCGCGACAGCCGCGCCCCTGTCCGGATATAATGGAAAGGAGAAATGCCGCCATGAATGAACAATCGCTTCCGCTATCGGTACTGGACACGTATGCGCCACCGCAGCCCGAAAAGGCCGACGCTCTGCTGAAACAGGCGCTGGCAGGGCAGAGGGATAAAATCGTCGTTATCGACGACGACCCCACGGGGGTCCAGACCGTGCATGGTATCCACGTTTATACGGATTGGACGGACCAGAGCATTCTGGAAGGGTTTGAGGAGGAAAACCGCATGTTTTTCCTGCTCACCAACTCCCGCAGCATGACGCAGAAGGAGACCCGCGAGGTGCATGAGCAGATCGCCCGCGGTGTCATGAAGGCGTCCCGGGCCACGGGAAAGCCCTTTGTGATTATCAGCCGGAGCGACTCCACGCTGCGCGGGCACTTCCCCTTGGAAACGGAAACGCTGCGCCGGGAGATCGAGCGCGCCGGCGGGCAGCCCTACGACGGCGAGATCCTCTGTCCCTTCTTCTGTGAGGGAGGCCGTTACACGCTGGGGAACGTCCACTATGTCAAGGAGGGCGATCGGCTGGTTCCCGCTGGACAGACGGAGTTTGCCCGGGACAGGTCGTTTGGCTACACGCATTCGCGGCTTGATGAATGGTGCGAGGAAAAGACCGCCGGTGCATACCCTGCCTCCGAAACCACCTGCATTCCGCTGGAAATGCTGCGCCGGCTGGATGTGGACGGCGTAGCGCAGCTGCTTGACGGCGTAAAGGGCTTTCGAAAAGTGGTGGTCAACGCGGCTGCCTACGAGGATGTGAAGGTCTTTCTGGCAGGCTACTTGAAGGCATGTGCGGCGGGCAAGCGATTTATGTTCCGCACGGCCGCCGCCGTGCCCAAGCTGCTGGGCGGGGTGGCGGACAGGCCCCTGCTTACGCGCGAAGAGCTTGTGAACGGGCACAGCCAAAACGGCGGGCTGATCGTGGCGGGCTCGCATGTGCAGAAAACCACGGACCAGCTGGCGGAGCTGACGGCGGGCCTTGCGGATCTGGAACAGATCGAATTCCATGTGAGCCGTGCGCTGGAGGATGGCGGCCTGCAGGCGGAGGCGGCCCGCGTGCGGGCGCTGGCGGAGGCGAGCCTGCGCGCCGGCCGGGACACACTGGTGTATACCTCGCGCAAGCGGATGGACGTGGCCGGTCTGGACAAGGAGCAGCAGCTCAAGCTGTCGGTGGACATCTCCAACGCGGTCACCTCCGTGGTGGCGGAGTTGGGGATTCAGCCGGCCTTTATCGTGGCCAAGGGCGGAATCACCTCCAGCGATATCGGCGTGCGCGCCCTGCGCGTGCGGCGGGCACTGGTGATGGGTCAGATCGCCCCCGGCGTGCCCGTCTGGCGCACAGACGGGGAAAGCAAGTTCCCCTACATGCCCTACGTCATCTTCCCCGGCAACGTGGGCGACCGGAACACGCTTTTGCAGGTGGTCAGGCGCCTGCGCGGGGAATGAAATGAGACGGGGAGCGCAGGAAATATGGAAAAGACATGGGGACGGGCGGCTTTACAACCGCTCGTCCCCAAGCGTTTATTTCTGCAGGTTTTCCTCCTTGTGAAAGAAAGCCGATTTCAGCATGCGGTATTCTTCGTCCGTGCAGACGGCTTTGCATTTTTCCTCGTACTTCTCGGAACGCCTGAGCAGATCCGTTATTTTTTCACACGGGAAACGGGGACATTGATTGCATTTTTCAACGTGATTTTCCTTGACGCAGTCGACCAGGCAATAGGTGCATTGCTTATGGGACGTACATCCGGTGCATCGAATCTCCTCAATGGGAACAATCCTGTCTCTCCAGCCGATTCGAAACCATAGCTCCGCTACCTTTTCCAATTCGCCGTTTGTTTTTGCAAGGTAGCGCGGGCATTTGCAGCAATTGTCGCCACAAAGTGTGATTTTTTCCATCTCAAGCGTCCTCTGCAGGGGAAGAGGTTTGGGTTATTCCCACTCGATGCTCGCCGGCGGCTTCGTGGTGATATCGTACAGCACGCGGTTGCATCCCGCCACTTCGCCCACGATGCGCGTGGCGACGCGGCCCAGCAGGTCATAGGGCAGGCGGGCCACGTCGGCGGTCATGAAGTCGTCGGTGGTCACGGCGCGCAGGGCCACGGCGTAGGCATAGGTACGCTCGTCACCCATTACGCCCACGGAGTGCGCGCCCGTCAGCACGGTGAAATACTGCGATACCTGCTTGTCCAGTCCGGCGGCGGCCATCTCCTGGCGCAGAATCAGGTCGCTTTCACGCACGATGCGCACCTTATCCGGCGTGAGCTCGCCCACGACGCGAATGGCCAGGCCGGGGCCGGGGAAGGGCTGACGGTAGACCAGACTCTCCGGCAGACCCAGCGTCAGGCCAAGCCTGCGCACCTCGTCCTTAAAGAGCATGCGCAGCGGCTCCACCAGGCTCTCAAAGCCCAGTTCGGCGGGCAGACCGCCCACGTTGTGGTGGCTCTTGATGACCGCGCTGCCCTGCGCCTGGCCGCTTTCGATTACGTCGGGGTAGATGGTGCCCTGGGCGAAGTGGTCGCGCTTGCCCAGCTTTTGCGCCTCCTCGCGGAAAACCTCCACAAAGTCGCGGCCGATGATCTTGCGCTTTGCCTCCGGATCGGTCACGCCCTTGAGATCGCGGAAGAAACGTTCGGACGCGTCCACATGCACCAGCTCCACCGGGAACACGCGGGTGAATACATCCACCACCTGATCGCTTTCTCCGGCCCGCATGAAGCCGTGATCCACGTATACGCAGGTCAGGCGGTTGCCAATGGCCCGATAGAGCAGCGCCGCCGCCACCGCGCTGTCCACCCCGCCGGACAGCCCCAGCAGCACCGTGCCGTCGCCCACCTGCTCACGAATCTGCTCAACCGCCATGTCCGCATATGCGTCCATGCTCCAGTCGCCTTTGCAGCCGCAGATGCCGAAGAGAAAGTTTTCCAGCACGCGCGCGCCTTCCTCGGTGTGCGTCACTTCGGGATGAAACTGCACGCCGTAGAGGCGGCGCGCATCGTCGGCCATGGCGGCCACCGGGCAATCCGCTGTGTGCGCAATGGCCACAAAGCCCTCCGGCGGGCACGTCACCTGATAGGTATGGCTCATCCAGCAGGGGCTCTGGGGCCGGAGACCTGCCAGCAGGCCGCCGTCTACCCGGTCCATGGTCACATCGGTACGCCCGTATTCGCGGCGCGTGCCGCGCTCCACCGGCGCGCCCAGCAGGTGCGCCATCAGCTGCATGCCGTAGCAGATGCCCAGAACCGGCACGCCCAGCTCAAATACGCCCTCGTCCACCCGGGGCGCGCCCTCATCCAGCACGCTGGCCGGGCCTCCGCTGAAAATGATGCCCATGGGCTGGACGGCCCGGATATCCGCCAGCTGCGCGCTGCAGGGCAGCACGCAGGAATAGACCCCGCGCTCACGTACACGCCGGGCAATCAGCTGCGTGTATTGGCCGCCAAAGTCCAGAATCAAAATGCATTGAGGAGCTTCCATAAGACTCGCATTCCCTCCCCTTCAGGATGCCGGGGACAGACCCCGACGCAACAAGGCCTATTTTGCCACAAAATTTCATTGCGCGCAAGGGGGAGGGGCGGCACGCCCCCCCTTTTTGGAGAAAAGGGCAGAATCCGGGGAAAAGGGGACCGGGACGCCGGCTTTCTGCGGCGCGTGACGGCCCTGGGGGAAGGCAGGCCGGACCCGGCGCTCCGTCCGGGCGGACAGGGAACCGCGGGAGAAAAACAGCGGGCGCAGAACCGTCATCCCTTTGTTTCTTCCCTCTTGACACCCATTTCCAAACGTGCTACCTTTATAAAGCTGTCCGGGCGGCCAGGCGATCGCGTGGCATGCCATGAGGAAAGTCCGAGCATCACAGGGCAGGGTGCCGGCTAACGGCCGGTGAAGGCAACTTCAAGGAAAGTGCAACAGAGATAGACCGCCCCGCGCACCCCGCGCGGAGCAAGGATGGAAAGGCGAGGTAAGAGCTCACCCGCGGCCTGGCGACAGGCTGGCGCTGTAAACCCCACCCGATGCAAGATCCGACCGGGAGCGATACGGCGGCCCGTCGTGCTCCCAAAGAGATCGCTTCAGCCGTGCGGCAACGCGCGGTGGAGATAGATGATCGTCCAACGACAGAACTCGGCTTACGACCGCGCCGGCAGCACCTCTACAGGCGGGATGGATGGATGCCCGCTTTTTGTCGTATCGTCAAATCAGGAAGGGGCGTGCCGCCGCATGCGGTCCGAACACAACCGCTTTTCCCTGCCCGCTGCGTGGAGCGCTCTGGCGGGCGCGATGTTCGTTTTTGTGCTGGGGCTGCTGACGCTGGGGCAGCCGGCGCTGTCCCGGTACTATCAGAACCTGAGCCTGGCGGGCAACCTGGCGCTGCTGCCTGCGGCGCTGGCGGGCGTGGCGCTGCTTTTGTGGGGCCGCGCCCGGCTGGAGGCGGCGGACGCGCGGCCCGGCGGCAAAGGGGCCCTGTGGCGCATGCGGGCGCTGTTTGCGGCGGTGCTGGCGGTGCAGCTGGTGGTGGCGCGCTGCGCCTGGTACAAGATGGGCTGGGACATCGCCAATGTCTACACCACGGCCGAGGAACTGGCCCGCGGACAGGCCCTCACCGACCCGGACTATTTCCGCCTGTGCCCCAACAACGCGCCCCTGACCATCCTGCAGGCCGTCCCCATGTGGGTGGCCGTCAAGCTGGGGCTCGCGGTGCCGTTTGTGGTGCTGCCCTACCTGGACGCGGTGCTTTTAAACCTGACGGCATATTTCACGGTGCGCTGTGCCCAGCGCATCACCCCAAGCCGCTGGGCAAGGGGATTTGCCGCGGCGGTCTCCATCCTCTGGATCGCCCTGTCGCCGTATGTGCTCTACCCTTACACCGATACGTGGGCCGTGCTGTTTCCCGTGCTGGCGATCTACGCGTGGCTGACCGTGCGCCGCCCGGCGCTCAGGTGGGGGCTGGTTTCGCTGGCGTGCTTTGCCGGCGCCGCGGTCAAGCCCACGGTGCTGATCGTGCTCATCGCGCTGGGGTTGCTCGGCGTGTGTCGCTTTCTGGGCCGCCGGGATTTTTCCGCCGCCGCGTGGAAACGCGCGCTGGCGGTGCTGGCCGCGCTCGTGCTGGGCGCCGTGCCGGGGCAGGTGTTCCAGCGCGCGTCCACGGCATACCTGGCGGGCAGCGCCGTCCCTCAGGAGCAGCTGAGCGAAACGCACTACCTCATGCTGGGCATGAACGGCGAAACCTACGGCGGCCATTCCCCGGACGACGTGGCGTTTTCCCAGTCGTTCGAATCCCTGGCCGACCGCCAGCGGGCCAACCTGCAAAGGGCCTGGGAGCGGGTATGCGAAAAGGGCCTGTGGGGCAACGTGCGCTTTTTCACCATTAAACTGTATAAGGCCTATGCCGACGGCAGCTTTGCCGCCAATTCCAGCTTTCTGGACCTGGAAATTCCCCGCCGCACGGATACGCTGAGTACTTTTGTTCGCAGCCTCTACCATCACCGCGGCAGCCTCAACCCGCTGTGCCACACGCTGGCCCAGGGCCTGTGGCTGGCGGTGCTGGCGCTCTGCGCGGTCGCGGCGTTTGCGCGCCGCCGCCGCCCGGAAGCGCAGGCGCTCACCCTGGCGATTCTGGGAGCCACGGCCTACCTGCTGCTCTTTGAGGTCTGGCCGCGCTACCTGTTCGTTTTTGCGCCGCTGTATGTGCTTTTGGCCACGATGGCGCTGGACCGTCCGCTTTTTGCGCGCGCCGGCGAAAAGCGCCAAAAGGCCTGACGGTTCGCCTTGCGCGCCCGTCTCCGGATGTGCTACAATAGCGGCGCCCGCGGCTTGACCGCGTGCCTGATTCAAAGGAGAAAACGCCATGTACCTGATCGTCGGTTTGGGAAACCCCGGCGCCCAATACGCCCACACCCGTCATAACGTGGGCTTTGACGTGGTGGACACGCTGGCCCGCAAGCTGGGCGTGACCATCGGGCGGGAGCGGGACGAGGCCCTGCTTGGCGAATGCTTCATCGCCGGGCAAAAGACCATCCTGGCCCTTCCGCAGACCTATATGAACCTGAGCGGCGAGGCCGTCTCCCGTCTGGTGCGCTGGTACCGCCTGCCTCCGGAAAACCTGATGGTGGTCTACGACGACGTGGACCTGCCCCAGGGAGCCATCCGCATCCGCAAAAACGGCAGCGCGGGCACGCATAACGGCATGCGCAGCATCGTGGGCCTGCTGGGGTACGAGAACTTTCCCCGCCTGAGGGTAGGCGTGGGGCAGCGCAGGCCCGGCTACGAGCTGGCCGACTGGGTGCTGGGCCATTACCTGCCCGGCGAGGAGCAGCAGACCGCCGACGCCGCCTATGCCCTGGCCGCCGACGCCATCATTGAGTACATCACAAACGGCATCGAAAGCGCCATGTGCAAGTATAATACCAAAAAGACCAAAAAACCGCCCGAACCCGCCGAAGGAGCCGACGCATGAACGAGGGCCTCTTTACCGCCTACCAAAGCCTGCCCGCCTGGAAGCGGCTGATGGAGCGCATCGGGGAGGGCGGATGCACCGCCCTGTACGAGATCGCCGAAGGAGAGCGGCCGTTTCTGGCTGCGGCGCTTTCGCATGCCACGGGGCGGCCCGTGCTGCTGGTCGCGCCTACGGAGCTGATCGCCCAGCGCCAGGCGCAGGACATAGAGCGCCTGACCGGGGACGGATGCGCCATGCTGCCCGCGCGCGACATCCAGTTCAGCCGCGCGGCCATGAGCCGCGACAGCGCGTGGCAGCGCCTGAGCGTGCTGGACGGTCTGACCGCCGGGAGGGTAAAGGTGCTGTGCGCCAGCGTGGACGCGCTTTTGGACCGCTGCGCGCCCCGCGCCCGCTTTCAAAGCGCGGCCATCACGCTGTCAGAAGGGGGCCGCATTGCGCCGGATGGGCTGATGGAAGCGCTCATCCGCGGCGGATACGAGCGCGTGCCCATGGTGGAGGGCCGGGGCCAGTGCGCCATGCGCGGCGCGATCGTGGACGTGTTCCCCGCCAACGCCGCCGACGCGCTGCGCATCGAGTTTTTTGACGACGAGATCGACAGCCTGCGCCGCTTTGACTGCATCAGCCAGCGCAGCATCGCGCGGGTGAAGGGCGCGCGCATCGCCCCCGCCACCGAATGCCTCGTGGCCGATGCTCAGGCCGCCGCAGACCGCCTGAAGGCCGCGCTGGAAAAGGGCGTGGGCCACGCCATGGAATCCGCCGCGCCCGGGTATGCCGCGCCGGGGCCGGACGGGCTGTCCTCGCTGGACGATTTTTTGAGCGGCTTGGACGCGCTGGAGGCCACGGAGGACTTGCTCGCCCAGCCGCAGGGGAATGACGACGGCGCCCGCTCCGATGAGGCCGGAGCGGAGGCGCGCGCCGCCTGGAAGCGCCACCTGGACGACGTGGACCGCGTGCGCGCGGGACAGGTGATCCGCACCGCGCCCATGTGGATGAATGTGCTTTTGGACGATACGGCGCTGGTGACCGACTATCTGGACGATCCCATCGTGCTGCTGGACCGGCCGGACCAGTATCAGGTCCGCCTGCGCGCCGCCGCGGACGCTTTTTCGGAGGCGTACGAGGACGCACGGCTGCGCGGCGACGCCTTCGACGCGCAGAAGGACCTGCGCTTCACCTATGAAAACCTGCTGAGCGACCTCAAGGCGCGGCCCGCCGTGTGCCTGAGCGACACGGTGGGCACCTTTGGCCGCTTTGCGCCGGACGAGGCCATCGCCTTTGGTTCCCGGCCCTCGATGCCCTATCAGAGCCGGCTGGAGCCGCTGTGTCAGGATATCGCCAAATGGAAGCAGGAGGGCGCCTGCGTGGTGCTGCTCACCGGCGGCGAGGCGCGCGGACGCAGGCTGCAAACCGCGCTTGCGGCGCAGCATGTGCCCGCCTCCTACTGCGCCACGCTGGACGGCAACCTCATCGCGCGCGAGGTGCTGCTGCTGCCGGTATCCTATACCAAGGGGTTTGTGAACCTGCCCGCGGGGCTGTGCGTCATCAGCGATTCCGATATCTACGGCACCGCCTACCAGCGCGCCCGCAAGAAGCAGACCGCGGGCGAGCGCATCGCCTCCTTCACCGACCTCAAGGCGGGCGACTACGTGGTGCACGACCTGCACGGCGTCGGCCTGTTCAAGGGCGTGGTGCAGCTGGAAAACGACGGCGCCAGGCGTGATTACCTGCTGATTCAGTACGCGGGAAACGACAAGCTCTACGTGCCTGCCGACCAGTTCGACCGGGTGACCAAGTTCATCGGCTCCGAAAACGCCGCCCCCAAGCTCAACCGCCTGGGCGGCCAGGAATGGGAACGGCAGAAGAGCAAGGTCAAGTCCGGCCTCAAAAAGCTGGCCTTCGACCTGGCCGAGCTCTACGCCAGACGCTCCAAGGAGACGGGCTACGCCTTCAGCCACGACAACCCCTGGCAGCGGGAGTTTGAGGACCTGTTCCCCTACGAGCTGACCGAGGACCAGCAAAAGAGCGTGGCCCAGATCGAGGCCGACATGGAAAGCCCGCGCAACATGGACCGCCTGCTGTGCGGCGACGTGGGCTACGGCAAGACCGAGGTGGCCCTGCGCGCGGCCTTCAAGGCCGTGGTGGAGGGCAAGCAGGTGGCCATTCTGGCCCCGACCACCATTCTGGTGCAGCAGCATTACAACACCATCAAAAAACGCTTCGCGGGCTTTCCTGTGAAGTTTGACATGCTCAGCCGCTTCCGCACGCCCAAGGAGCAGCGCGAAATCGTCCGCAAGCTGCGCGAGGGCGAACTGGACCTGGTGGTGGGTACGCACCGCCTGCTCAACAAGGACGTGCAGTTCAAGGACCTGGGATTGCTCATCGTGGACGAGGAGCACCGCTTCGGCGTCAGTCACAAGGAGAGCATCCAGCACATGAAAACCCGCGTGGACGTGCTGACCCTCTCGGCCACGCCCATCCCGCGCACGCTGCATATGAGCATGGCGGGCATCCGCGACATGAGCATTCTGGAAACGCCGCCGGAGGAACGCCTGCCCGTCAAGACCTACGTGATGGAATACGACGACAACGTGATCCGCGAGGCCATCCGGCGGGAGCTGGCGCGCGGGGGACAGGTCTACTTCCTCTACAACCGCGTGCGCAGCATTGAAAAGATGTACGACCGCCTGCACCAGCTGGTGCCGGAGGCGCGCATCGGCATCGCGCACGGGCAGATGCGTGAAAACGCGCTGGAGGACGTGATGCTGGACTTCTACGCCGGGGCGTATGACGTGCTGCTTTGCACCACGATCGTGGAAAGCGGGCTGGACGTGCCGGAGGCCAACACGCTGATCGTCTTTGACGCGGACCGCTTCGGCCTCTCCCAGCTGTATCAGATCCGCGGGCGCGTGGGGCGCAGCAGCCGGCAGGCCTACGCCTACCTGACCGTTCGGGCCAACAAGCTGCTGTCCGAAACGGCGGACCAGCGCCTCTCGGCCATCCGGGAGTTTACGGAGTTCGGCGCGGGCTACCGCATCGCCATGCGCGATCTGGAGATCCGCGGCGCGGGCGACGTGCTGGGGCCCCAGCAGAGCGGCCACATGAGCACCGTGGGCTACGACATGTACCTCAAGCTCATCGAGCAGGCCGTCAGCGAGGCGCAGGGCGTGGAGGTCACGCCGGAGCTGGACACCCGCGTGGAGCTGGCCGTGGACGCCTTCCTGCCGGAGAGCTACGTGCCGGAAGAAAAGCTGCGCGTGGAGATCTACAAGCGCATTGCCATGATTCAGGACGAAGCCGGGCGGATGGACATCGAGGAGGAGCTCATCGACCGCTTTGGCGACGTGCCCGAGCCGGTGGAGAACCTCATGCGCATTGCCCAGCTGCGCGGGGTGACGCGCAGGCTGGGCGTGAGCCACCTGTTCCTGCGGCCCGACGGCATCCATATGCGCATCGACACCCGCTTCCTGCCCGACCCCGGCCGTCTGTTTGACGCCGTGAGCCGCGCCGACGAACGCCTGCGCTTTTCCGCCGGGCGCACGGCGGAGCTGGTGCTGGCCGAGCGTGGCCTGGACGCGTCCGCCGCGCTGAAGCTGGCCATCCCCGTGATGACGCGGGTGCATGACCTGATGCAGGAGAACGTCTCCGCGCCGGTTTAATACAGATTCTTCAGATACGAAAGATCATAGACCGGGACCTGCCGCTTGAACGCCTCCGCCGAGGCTACGTCGCCCGCTGGGGAGGCGATCTCCACCCGGTAGCGCAGATCGTACTGCGTCTGGCCCAGGGCGTCCCGCGCGCCCATCTCAGGCTGAAAGACGAAGCGCCACAGGGGCGCGTCCGGGTCGGTCGCGTCGAAGTAGACCAGCACGTCGGTATAGCGCGAAAGCGCCTCCTGCGAGAGCCCGAAGCGCTCCCTTACCGTCTCGCGGGCGCGCTCCAGCGCGTCCTCCTGCGCAAGGTCCCCTTCGCCGGGCAGGCCGTAGTCATACGCCGCCGCGGCGATCACATACAGGTTCGGGCCTGCGCCGTTATCAAGGGGCGTGAGGTCGCCGCTGTCCACGATGGCGCGCACCCGGGGCGCGATGTCCCGCGCATATTCGGCCTTGAGCGACAGCGGCCACGCCCCGAAGGACGCGATATCCCGCTGCACGCTTTCGGCCATGGCGTCGATGGCCTGAAACAGCGGCGTGTCCGGCCGGGCGGCGGACTGCTGCGCCGCAGCCTCGTCAGGATGCGGCACGCCGGTATCCGGGTCGGATATGACCTCGCCGGAGCGCGCGTCCACTACGGCCGAATACACCCGCTCCACATAGCTGTCGCTGCCCTCCCGAAAGAACTTGAACTGCACGTTCCAGCGCGGCCGGTCCGGCTGCTGCTGCGTCACGTACAGGTCGGCCACGGGCTGGGCCGCGTCCAGCGCGCCATCTTCCAGGCCCTGGGCCGACAGAATGGCCGTCCTTGCCGCGGCCACGGCCTGCGCCTCGGAGATCACGCTGCCGTCCGGCACGAGGAACGTGTCGTCCGCGCCGTCGTCGCCGTCAAACTGCCGGGTGACCTGCTGCCACCACGCGCGTTCCTCCGGCGTCCAGGTATCCTCGGCGCCCATCACGGCGTAGGTGATGATGTCCACGCTGATCTCCGCCACCGTCGTTTGACCGGTGAGCGTGAGCAGCAGCGCGTCCGCGATAGCGTGGCGCTCCGCCTCCGGCGTGCCCTCGTCAAAGAGGCGCTCCGTCTCCCCGCCTTGCGCGAGGTATCCCGAATCCACCAGCGCCCGCACAAGCGCCGCCTTGTCCTCGATGGCCCCGCCCGCGTAGTCGCCCTCGGTCTGCTCGACCTGCTTCATGGACGCTGCCTGCTCCCGCCACAGAAGCGACGCCGCCAGCGCGCCCATGCCCGCCAGCGCGAGCACCGCGGCCACGATCAGGGCCACGGCCCTTTTTTTTCTGCGATTCGGGAGTTCCTCCTCAGCGCGCGCCAGCACATGCTGCGCCATCCACGGGTCGCCTGTCAGGCCTGACAGGCGCGCGTCCACGGCCCTGACAATCCGCTCCGATACGTTCCTTTCATTCATGCTCGCGCCCTCCTTCCAGAATGCCGCGCAGGCTTCGCAGGGCGCGGCCCAGCTGCTTGGACACCGTGGAAACCGTCACGCCCATCGCCTGGGCGGTCTGCGCAAGGCTCATGCGCTGATAGTAGCGCAGCAGCACCGCCTCCCGTTGCTTGGGCGGCAAGCGCATCAGCGCGAGCGTCAGCTCCTCGTCCCGCTCATCAAACGGCGCCGACGCCTCGGGAAGCATCTCCGGCGTCACGCGCCGGTCCACATGCCTTGTCCAGCGGGAACGCCGCATGTCCTGGCAGGTGTTGATGGCGATGCGCATCAGCCACGTCTTTTCGTCGCACTCTCCCCGAAAGCTGTCCAGCGCCCGGTAGGCCTTGAGAAATGTCTCCTGCGCCGCGTCCTCGGCCAGCGAGGCATCGCCCAGACACAGGCAGCACATACGCACGAGCGCGGTTCTGTGGCGCTCCACCAGACCCGTCAACGCTGCTTCCCGCCAGCCCTGATTCCTGTCCGCCGCCATGCGCCGCTCACCTCCTTTTACCTATTGGACGAAAAAAGCGCGCCGTTTGACGACAACGGCGCGCTTTTTTGAGGGTGGGCCTACTGGAGCTCAAGGCTTCCCATGATGATCCCCACGGCCTCCGCCCCTGCGCTGATATCTTCGGCGGAGGAGGTCAGTGTGCAGATCGCAAGCTCCGTCCCCACGGGCATATAGACCTGCATGCCGGTAAAATCGATCCCCGCCATGGTGTAGACGTATTGCAGCAGCATCGCGTCGGTCCCGCCAATGGCCATAAGCTCAGGATCATAGAAGCTCACGCCACCGATGGCCGACGAGATATTGCTCTGCAGGGAGGAGGACAGGTTCATCAGGTCATCCCCGCTCAGCGCCACCCCGGCGTTCTGGTGCTGGAAGTTGATATTGTTGGCGCCGGTGGCGTCCATGAGGACGATGATGCCCAGCTGTTCGATCTGCGTCCGGGCCGTCTGCGCCAGCTCGGCCACTTCCTCGACGGTGGCGGCTGCGTCTATAATGGTATCAATGTTCTCCCGACTCAGCAGAATCCAGTCGGAGGGATAAAGGAAGGTGACGCTCTTATCCTCGGAAACGTACGTCTGGTATTCCTCCGCCAGCGTCAGACAGGGCATCGCAAGCAACGCAAATGCAACAAGCAGGCTCAGCAGCTTTTTGGTCATGGGGGCTCCTCCTGTTATTTTTTTGGCGTTCTCCTTGCCAGCCCCATTATACCAGATTCTTTCACAACTGCCAAGTCCTTACACCCAATCCGCCGGACGAATGGCCAGCGTGGAGGGATCGTTGCCCTCCAGGTCCATCACCATGAGCGCCCGTTCGCCCTGGATCAGCTTGCTGGCGGGCTGGGCCTTGGCCATGACAAACGCCATGCCCACAACCTCCACATTGAACTCGCCCATCAGTTCGATCATGCCGCGGGCGGTGCCGCCGGCCTTGAGAAAATCATCCACGATGAGCGCGCGCTGGCCCTCGCGCACGGCGCGGCGGCTGAGGCTCATGGTTTCGATATGGGCCGAGGAGCCGCTGACGTAGTTGATGTTGACGGCGGAGCCTTCATATACCTTGCTGGACCGCCGGGCAATCACCAGCGGAACGCCCAGCGCCTGCGCCGCCATCAGCGCGGCGGGAATGCCCTTGGTTTCCATGGTGAGCACGAAGTCGGGCGCGGCGTCATAGAATTCGCCCGCGATGATCACGCCCATCTTGCGCACGATCTCCGGCATGCTCAGAATATCGCCCAGATAGAGAAAGCCGCCGGGCAGCAGGCGCGAGGGGGTGCACAGCTCCTGGCACAGCTCGCCCAGGAACGCCCGCGCGTCCAGGCTTTTCATCACGGGGCGGTAGCGCACGCCGCCGGCTGCGCCGGTCACGGTATCCAGCTTGCCCAGACCAAAGGTGTCGAACACGCCGCGCAGCAGGTCGATGTCCTCGCTCAGGGTGGACTTTGCCGCCCCGAACATTTCACAAAAATACGACAGGGTGAAAATGCGGTTGGGCGACGCGGTGAGCAGCTTGGTCAGCGCCGCCATTCTTTCGTTGCGCTTGATGCGTTCCACGGGCTTCCTCCTTGTTGAAATATCCAGCACAGTATAGCACACGATACTGAATATTTCCAGCATTTTTTGTCACGAACGTTCGGAAATTTTCGGTTTCGTTTGCGAATGGGGAGGGTTGGTGGTATAATCGTTTTGGATATCCCATTTTTTGCAGACGTAGGAGGGCGCCCCATGTCCGATCATTCCCGGTATATCAGCCCGTTTTCCACCCGGTATGCAAGTCCGGAGATGCAGTTCGTCTTTTCCGAGGACAACAAGTTCCGCACCTGGCGGCGGCTGTGGATCGCCCTGGCGCGCGCCGAGCAGAAGCAGGGCCTGCCCATCACCGACGAGCAGATCGCCGAGCTGGAGGCCCACAAGGACGATATCAACTATGACGACGCCCAGCGCCGCGAGCGCGAGTGCCGCCATGACGTGATGAGCCATGTCTACGCCTATGGCCTGCAGTGCCCCAAGGCGCGCGGCATCATCCATCTGGGGGCCACCAGCTGCTACGTGGGCGACAACACCGACGTGATCCTCATGAAGCAGGGCCTGGAAATCGTGCGCCGCAAGGTGCTCAACGTCATGGACCTGCTTGCGCGCTTCGCCGAAAAGTACAAGGCCCTGCCCGCGCTGGCCTACACCCATTTGCAGCCCGCGCAGCTGACCACCGTGGGCAAGCGCGCCACCCTGTGGCTCAACGAGCTGTACATGGATTTTGAGGAAATCGAACACCGTATTGGCACGCTTGCGCTGCTGGGCAGCAAGGGCACCACCGGCACGCAGGCCAGCTTTATGGAGCTTTTGGGCGGCGACAGCGGGAAGATCCGCCAGATCGAGCAGGACATCGCAAGCGAGATGGGCTTTATCCGCGTGGTGCCCGTCAGCGGGCAGACCTACAGCCGCAAGATGGACTATATGGTGGTCAGCACCCTTTCGGGCATCGCGCAGACGGCCAGCAAGTTCAGCTACGACATGCGCCTTCTGCAAAACTTCAAGGAGATGGAGGAGCCCTTCGAGGCCAGCCAGATCGGTTCCTCGGCCATGCCCTACAAGCGCAACCCCATGCGCTGCGAGCGCATTACCTCGCTCAGCCGCTATGTGATGGTGGACACGCTCAACACCGCCATCACCGCCGCCACCCAGTGGTTCGAGCGCACGCTGGACGACAGCGCCAACCGCCGCATCGCCGTGAGCGAGGCGTTCCTGGGCATCGACGCCATCCTCAACATCATGATGAACGTATGCGACGGGCTGGTGGTGTACGAAAAGGTCATCCGCGCCCGCGTGATGAACGAGCTGCCCTTCATGGCCACCGAAAACATCATGATGGACGCCGTCAAGCGCGGCGGCGACCGCCAGCAGCTGCACGAAAAGCTGCGCGTGCACAGCCAGGCCGCGGCGCGCGTGGTCAAGGAGGAGGGCGGGAAAAACGACCTCATCGACCGCATCGCCTCAGACCCTGCCTTCATGGTCACGCGCGAGGAGATCGAGGCCATTCTGGACCCCGCCAACTTCACCGGCCGGAGCGAGGAACAGGTGGAGGAATTCCTCCGGGACGTCATCCGCCCGGTGCTGGAGGCAAACCGCGAGCTGCTTGGCGAAAAGCAGGAACTGAGCGTGTGAGGCCGCACCCGGCAGCGTAGACCGAAAGCGAGGCGAAGCACCATGCCCAGGACCCCCGCCCAGAAGCAGGCCACGGACCGCTACCGCGCCCGAAACGGCCGCGTGCAGGTCAATATCGAGTTGACCCCGGAAATCTGCCGGCGCTGGCAGGCGTACGCCGGTTCCCGCGGCATGAGCCTGACGGCCATGGCCCGCGAGTGCGTGGCGCGCTGCATGGCGGAGGATTCCCTTGCGGCGGAGGCCGGCGCAGCGGCAAGCCCCGCCGGGGCCGCGCATGCCGCCGGGGGAACGCGCCCCATGCGCCCCGCGCGCGTGGACCGGGGCATCGAGGGCATGGAGGGCATGGACTGAGCCCGCTTGCCAAATGACAAAACCCGTGCTATAATGCCCTTGCGATGACGAAGAACAACGCCCGCTTCATCGCCCTGACCCAGAGAGGGCGGCACGCGCCGAGGCGCGGGCTGCAAGCCGCCTGCCGGGGCCGCGGGACATTCGCTTCCGAGCCTTTCCTTTGAACGCTCCATCAAGTAGAGGGAAACGTTTAGGCCGCGTTACTGGTCAAGAGCGCATCGGCGCGCCCCATGGGGCCGCCCGTGCGAAAGTTGGGTGGTACAACGCGGCGTCAGCCTTCGTCCCATGCATGCATGGGGCGGAGGCTTTTCTGTTGCAGGCGAAGTTTGAAAAAGGAGGAACCTGTCATGTCTGTTGTGGATACGCTGAGCGACATCAAAAGGCGGGTCGAGGAGGAGCTGCAGGCGCTTGACGGCTCCGCCGCCCTGGAAAACCTGCGCGTGCGGGTGCTTGGCAAAAAGGGCGAGCTGACCGCGCTGCTCAAGGGCATGGGCCAGCTGGCTCCGGAGGAGCGCCCCAGGGTGGGCGCTCAAATCAACGAGGTGCGCCAGTGGCTCACCGAGCGCATGGACGAGGCGCAGGCGCGCATCCGTGCCGCCGAGCGCGCCGCCGCCCTTAAGTCCGAAACCATCGACGTCACCGAGCCGCGCCCCCTGCCCAAGGTGGGCAGCGAGCACCCCATCACGCTGGTGATGAACGAGCTAATCGAATGCTTCACCGGCATGGGCTTTGACGTGATGGAGGGCCCGGAGGTGGAGCTGGATCATTACAACTTTGAGCTGATGAACCTGCCCAAGAACCACCCCGCCCGCGACGCGCAGGATACCTTCTATATGGATGAGAACATCGTGCTGCGCACGCATACCAGCCCCATGCAGGCGCGCGCCATGCTCACCCGCAAGCCGCCCATCCGCATCATCTGCCCGGGCCGCGTGTACCGCTCCGACGAGGTGGACGCCACGCACAGCCCGGTATTCCATCAGATGGAGGGCCTGGTGGTGGACGAGCACGTGCGCATGAGCGACCTGCGCGGCACGCTGGAGGCGTTTGCCAAGAAGCTCTACGGGCCGGAGATCACCACCCGCTTCCGCCCCAGCTTCTTCCCCTTCACCGAGCCCAGCGCCGAGGTGGACCTCACCTGTGTGAACTGCCACGGCAAGGGCTGCCGCATCTGCAAGGGCACCGGCTGGATCGAGGTGCTGGGCTCCGGCATGGTCAACCCCAAGGTGCTGGAAATGTGCGGCATCGACCCGGCAAAGTACAGCGGATTTGCCTTTGGCATCGGCCTGGAGCGCATCGCCATGCAGCGATACGGCATCCGCGACATGCGCCTGCTCTACGAAGGCGACGCGCGTCTTTTGGGGCAGCTGAGGTAAGCAGGGAGTAAGGAGGCGTTTTCAGTGAAACTGGCGATGAATATGATCCGGCAGTATGCGGATATCCCCGTCACGCCGGAGGAATATACCCAGCGGATGATTATGACCGGCACCGCTGTGGAGGGCACCGAGGATATCAGCGGCGGCATGGAGAAGGTCGTGGTGGGCCGCGTGCTCACGTGCACGGACGTGGAGGGCACGCACCTGCATGAGTGCACCGTGGACGTGGGCGGCCCGGAGACGCTGCACATCGTGTGCGGCGCGCCCAACGTGGCGGCGGGCCAGCTGGTGCCCGTGGCGCTGGACGGCGCGCACCTGCCCGGCGGCGTGAAGATCAAAAAGGGCAAGCTGCGGGGCATGATCTCCGAGGGCATGATCTGCTCCGGCGAGGAGCTTCACGTGCCCACAGAGCTCTATCCCAACATCGAGGAAAAGGGCATTCTGGTATTCCACGAGGATTATCCCCTGGGCGCGGATGTGAAGCCCATTTTGGGCATCGACGACACGGCGGTGGATTTTGAGATTCTGGCCAACCGTCCGGACTGCCTGTGCGCCATCGGCATCGCGCGCGAGACGGCGGCGGCGCTGGATACCGAGTTCCATGCCCCCGAAATCACCGTGACCGAAGCGGGCGGGGATATCCATGACGAGGTGAAGGTGCGCGTGGAGGCCCCGGACCTGTGCCCGCGCTACGCCGCGCGCGTGATCAAAAACGTGCGCATCGCGCCCTCGCCCCTGTGGCTGCGCAAGTACCTGCACGGCGCGGGCCTTCGCGCCATCAACAACATCGTGGATATCACCAACTACATCATGATCGAATACGGCCATCCCATGCACGCCTTTGACCTGAGCAAGGTGCGCGGGCGGCAGATCGTGGTGCGCCGCGCCCATCCCGGCGAGACGCTGACCACGCTGGACGGAAACGAGCGCGCCCTGCGCACCGACGACCTGGTCATCTGCGACCAGGAGCGCGCCACGGGCCTGGCCGGCATCATGGGCGGCGAGGAGAGCGAGATCACCGAGGGCACCACGGACGTGATGTTCGAGTGCGCGGCGTTCGACCGCACGGCCATCCGCCTGACCAGCCGCGCGCTGGGCATGCGCACGGAGAGCAGCGGCCGCTTTGAGCGCGGCGTGGCCGCCGGCACGGTGATGGACGCGCTCGACCGCGCCTGCATGCTGGTGAACCTTTTGGACGCGGGCGACGTGGTATCCGGCGTGATCGACCTCTATCCCAACCCGCGCCCCGCGCAGGTCATCACCGCCAGCGTGGCGCACATTCAGGAGCGCGCGGGCGTGGCCATCCCCGCGGACGATATGGTGCGCATCCTCAAAAAACTGCACTTTGGCTGCGAGCGCGACGGCGACACCCTCACCGTGACCGTGCCCGCCTTCCGCGAGGACCTCGACGGCGAGGCCGACATCTGCGAGGAATGCCTGCGCATCTACGGCTATCAGCACATTCCGGCCACGCCCCTCAGCGGCCAGACCACCCAGGGCGGCGTCAGCCCCATGAAGGCGCTCAAGGACCGGGCCGCGCGCCTGCTCACCGGCATGGGCTATCTGGAGATCATGAACTTCAGCTTCACCGGCGTAAAGGAGATTCAGAAGCTGGGCCTGCCGGAGGGCGATCTGTGCAACGATCCCATGCCCATCCTCAACCCCCTGGGCGAGGACGCGGCCGTGATGCGTCCCACGCTGGCCTGCGGCATGCTGCACACGCTGGCCTTCAACATGAATCATTCCACCCCGGCCGCACGCCTGTATGAGATGGCGGCGGTGTTCGACCACCATCACCGCACGGACGAGGGCCTGCCCACCGAGACGCAAACCCTGTGCCTGGGCGCCTATGGGCCCGAGGAGGACTTCTTCACCGTGCGCGGCGCGGTGGAGGCCATTCTGCGCGCGGGCGGCATCGCCTGCGAGGTGGAGGCCGGCGGCGACGCGTACTATCATCCGGGCCGCTGCGCGCGCCTGGTGCGGGGCGGCGTGACCTTCGCCACCGTGGGCGAGGTGCATCCCGACGTGCGCGAGCGCTTTGATTTGCCCAAGCGTGCCGTGATGGCCGAAATCAACCTGCAAACCCTCCTGACCTACTTCCGGCCCATGGGCGAAATGAAGCCCCTGCCGCGCTTCCCGGCCGTGGAGCGCGACCTGGCACTGGTTATGGACGAGAGCGTGGCCGTGGGTCCGCTGATGGCCGATATGCGCAAGGCCGCCGGCAAGCTGCTGGAGAGTATGGAGATGTTCGATGTGTACCGTGGCGCGCAGGTGGCTGCGGGCAAGAAGAGCGTGGCCTTCTCGCTGACCTTCCGCGCGCCTGACCGCACCCTCACCGACGAGGAGGTACAGGCCGCCATGGACAAGGTGACGCACGTCTGCGCCCAGAAGCACGGCGCGACGGTGAGGGCGTAAGCGGCGCAGAAGATTCGTAAGGAAAAGAGAATGAGACAACGAAGCGCCCGGCGCAATGCCGGGCGCTTCTGCGTGTCGCTTTGGGCTTAGTCCACAGGGCCGACCTTCCCTTCGGCGCCTCTGGCGCGGCTGGGAAACGCGCAAGACCGAACCCGCGGCGCATGTCGGCGCCGCCCGCAGGAGGCGGGCAGCCTGTCCCGCGCCGGCGCGGGATGCCTTCGTCCAATCGAAAATCCGGAAAAGGCACCGGAGATTCGGACTTCATTCGCGGCCTTGCGAACCTCTCAAATGGGTTTTTGGACAAGCAGAGGGCGGGATGCGCATGACGCGCACCCCGCCCCGTTCATCTTCCGTTTGGCATTTGCGGATTACAGGCCCTCGGCCGCGGTCTCGGCGGCGAAGCGGCCGCTGTTGGCGGCAAAGGACACGCCGATGCCCACGCCGGGATACTGGCGGGTGAAGGCGTTGCCCGCGATCAGCTCGCCGGAGGCATACAGGCCTTCAACCACCTGGCCCTCGCCGTCGAGTACCTGGCAGCTGTCATTGACCTCGATGCCGGGGATGGTGCCGAAGGTACGCAGGGTGACCTTTTCGATGTAGAAGGGCGCGGTCTCCACCTTGGTGGCCTTGTCGGCGGCCAGCTCATACTCCAGGGCGGGGATGGGCTCGCCGGCATCGGCGGCCTGGTTGTAGGCGTCGATGGTCTTCTGGAGCTGTTCGGCGTCGATGCCGTTGTCCTCGGCCAGCGCCTCAATGGTGTCGTACTGCTTCACATAGCCCTTTTCGGTCTTCTGGGCGATGGTGTCCATATCGGCGTAGCTGGCGTCGGCGATGAGGAAGGCGGCCTTCTCCGGCTGCTGAGACACCGCGCGCTGCAGCACATACTTGGGCTCGCCTTCGCCCACAAAGCGCTCGCCGTTGAGGTTGACCAGGAAGTTGGCGGTTATCAGGCTGGAGCCATCCGGCGCGACGATGGAGCCCATGCTGCCGTCGCCCACGATCTTGGTGCCAAACTGACGGGTCATCAGGATGCCGTCGCCGGTGGCGCCCGCGTTGGTGGCGATGACGCCGTCGGCAAACAGGGGCAGGTATTCCTCCATCAGTTCGGGATTGCTGCCGAAGCCGCCGGTGGCCAGGATGACCGCCTTGGCGCGGATGTCGTAGCGCTGCTCATCGTCCTCGGCCACCACGCCGGCCACCTTGCCATCCTCCACGATCAGCTCGGTGGCGGTGGTGCCCATGCGCAGGTCAAAGGTGTTTTCCTTCACATAGCTGTTGAGGAAATCGGCAAAGCTCTGGCCGCGGTTTTCGGTGCGGATGGCATATACCTTGTCCGAATAGGTGCTGGCGGGCTCGGTTTCGCCGGTGAAGGGGGGTGCCGTAGTCAATCAGACGGTTGAGAAGCACATCGCTCTTGGCGTACACGTTTTCCACCAGAGCGGTGCGCACCTGGGTGCCGGAGGTGTAGGTGAACAGCGCGTCAAAATCCTTCGTGGTGCACTCCACACCGTCGCGCACATGATATTCCGAGCTGATGCCGGCGATCGCGCCGCCGGAGGCCGGCAGAGAGCCGCTGACCATGTCCAGCTTCTCCAGGACGATGAAGCTGACGTCCGGATAGTCCTCCTTGAGCTCATAGGCCGCCATCAGGCTGGAAATGCCCGCGCCCACGATGACGATATCCGTCTTCGCCGCTTCGCCCTCCACAAGCTCGGTGGGCTGCTTTTTCTGCTTGAAGGGGGTCATATCCACGCCGCCGGCCGTGAGAGCGGCCTCCGCCGCGGTGAGAATGGCGTTGCTGGTGACGGTGGCGCCGGCCACGGTGTCCGCCGTCAGGCTCTGCTCCTCCACGATGCGGCGGGGAATGGCGTTGATCGCCTGGTCGCCGATGCCGGGCGTTTCGCTGTTCTCACCCACGGTGACAGCCGTGATGCGGCCGTCCTCGTAGCTGACGGTCACCGGAACATCGCCGCCCATGCCGGGGGCGGAGGCGGTGTAGTCCTCCGCAAATGCGCCGGCGCAGGCTGTGACCAGAACACAGGCACACAGAACCGCAATCATTTTTTTCCAATGAAACACGTTGATTCCTCCTGTTACAAGATGTTTGCCAAAAAGCGAACTATATATAATAGGCGGTCTTTTGGATTGTCAATAACATAACAGATGGAAGCGCTATCAAAAAATCCCGTCGCCACAAGGCCTGGCCCCGCAGAAAAAGCAGGCGGCGGAACGTGGGCGCGCTGTTATGAGGAGAAAGGCGCTGCCGGAGAAAATGTCCGCTGTTAAGCGGAGCGAAAAAGAGAAAAACCCGGGCAGACGGGCGAAGGCGCGCAGGACCCCGGCGCCGGGCCCTACAGAAACGGAGCAAAGCGCATCAGCGCGGCCCTGTCGCCCCGCACCCGCACCTTGCCGCCAAGGAGCGCCTTCAGGGGCGCAAGCTCATGGCGAAAGACGGCCAGCAGGTCCGCTTCGCCTCCGACGATGGATACGTCCACCGGCGCATCGGGTGCAAGGGGAGAAAATACGCCGCTGCTCAGGGCAAAGGCGCACGCAAAGCCGGTGTCCGCCGCAAGGACGGCATAGCGGCCGGTTATGCCCGCCGGCGCGTCCGGATGACGGGCCAGCGCGGCGCATACGCCGTCCATCAGGACGGGCAGGGTTTGGCCGTCTCCGGCCTCCCGGTACAGAGCGCGGAGATCCCGCTGTAGATCCGCTTTGCTCACCGGCGGCGCCTCCCTTCGCTTTTGGAGGCCGGATGCGCCCAAAGGGCGCGCCGTCCCTCCGAAACATTTCGGTCGTTTGCAATCGGCCGGGGAGGCAGCCACGCCGCCTTGCCCGCCGCAGAAGAAAGCGGAGCGGGCGCCCCTCCCCCGACAAGGATTTACCGGTTTCAGGGGTTGTATGCAGGCATGTTCCCGGTCGGGACGAAGCCGGCGCAAACGGCATGGGGAAGGCAGCGGAGCGGATAGCGGCGCCCGTGACGTGTTGCGGGCTAAGGAAAAAGGATTCCCGTTTTGGCCAAATTACACGATGCAAATACTTGCAGTTTTACAAAGAGCATAGTATAATGGTATCAATTACAAGAAGAAGGAGAATATATCGACTGTCTGCTTGATACGACAGTCGATATTAAAAAAGGCGATGCGAAAACGATTTAGTCAAATCCTGCTGCCGGTCGTTGTCTTGGGAATGTGCCTTTGCCTTGCAAGCATTGCGCTGGCCGGCGAAGCCACCCCCGCATGCCGGACGGTTTCCCAGGATTTCCGAAGCTCTCCGTTCCATACAACCAACCCGCTGGGCATCGCCGGGAACTTTCATCTGGTGGGCTTCTCCTCTGTGACGACGTCTGCCCACACCAATGGCAACATTTTAACCGACACGCTGCGTTATCAGAGCAACTTTGGCACCAACGGCGTGGAGGAGGTCAGCTACATCCGCAAAATCGAATTTCTCAGCGGCGGCGGCTTTTCCTCCACGTATTCGACAACGGATTCCCTGCTGGTGGTGGGGACGGAGGTGCCGGTAGGTACGGCGGATAATGGAAACGCCTGGACCCTTGACGGCCGCAAGGTGGACGCGCCCATGCGAAGCGTCCATCCCGACAGCCTGATGCAGGATTCCGACACCCTGAAGTATATTGATTTGCAGGCCGTCCACGATCAGACCGTGCGCATCAACCAGACGCTCAGCACCTACGAAAACCGGCTGGGCAAGGTCATCGAGCAGACGGACGGACAGGGGACCTTTATCCAGAAAGTGATCCTTTCCGATCCTGCGGGCGTGAACGTGTGCAACATTACGGATGCGCACGCCTTTAAGGAGGGCACCAGCATTGAGTGCAAGGACTTTGACAGCCAACGGCCGGGACTGTTGATCCTGAATGTGGATCTCGCGGGCGTTGAGGAGTTCCTTCTGCCCGGCACGGATCTGCTCTACGCGGACGGAAGCAGGGCGCCGAACGGTGAGGTGACGGAGTGGCAGACGGGCAACGTGCTGTGGAACCTGTACGATTCCTCCGCCGCGGATGGCCTCTACCGGGGAAAGGTCCGCAACGAGCGCGCCGTGGCGGCGCATATTCTGGCGCCGGAGGCGGATGTGACGCTGGGGGCCAACCTGAACGGAACGGTCATCGCCAGAAACATTGACGTTCAGGCGGAATCGCACCGCACGGACCTAATGATGTTCAGCGTCGATCCGGGCGGAAACACCCTGGAGATACCCGTGGGGAAGGACTGGCAGTCGGACGAGACGTTCGAGGTGGAGGCGGTCCTGATCCGCATCGACGTGCAGGGCCGCCAGACGGAATGCGATTCCCTCAGGCTCAATGAGAGCAACCGGTGGCGGGGCACGTTTGAGGAGGTCGAAAAGAGCGACGCGGATGGCAACGAATACGTCTATCAGGTGAAGGAACGCGTCGGGAGCGTCATGCATGGCGACGGCGACGCGCTGGTCTACGGCGGGGAGACCTACAGCGTATCCATCCGGGGCACGCCCGCGGACGGCTTTCTGATTACCAATCGCCGTCAGGGCGGCACGCCCGGCGCGCAAAGACTCAGCGTTTCCGTCGAAAAGCGGTGGGACCTGCGCGCCGCCGGGCTCGCCCCCTATCCTGTGACGATCCGGCTCTATCAGAACGGCGTGGGCATGGAGGAACGCACGCTGACGCTGGGGGAGGGTGCATGGTCCGGCAGCTTTGAGGACCTGCCGGCGGAAAACGCCAATGGCCAGCCCTATGAATACACGATCCGGGAAATCATCAACGGCCGTCCGCACGGCGACGGCGACGTATTTGCCTATGGTGAGACGCATACCGCCGTCTCGGTGGCGGGCAGCCAGCAGGAGGGCTATGTCGTCACCAATACCCTGTGGAAGGCGGGACTGGTCGCCGTGCCCGTGTACAAGACGTGGGACCTCGGTCCGGGCATGAGCGGGTATCCCGTGGCCTTTGAGCTGTACCGCCATGTGCAGGGGGAGGACGCATCCGGCGCGGTTCGGGTGGAAAACCCCGTCTGCGATTACGGCGGGCCCTATCAGGTGGAGTTTCGTGATCTGCCCAAGTATGACGGGGCGGGCAGAAGCTATGTCTATACTGTCCGCGAGGTTGTCGGAGGGGAGAGCTACACGGACGGCGACGTGTTTGCCTCGCCCGGCGGCGGAACAACCGCCGTTTCCATCGCCCCGGCCGAAAGCGGGGGATATGTCGTGCGCAACGTGGTGCGCCGCGACGGGGAGCTGCTGAGCGTACCGGTGCGCAAGGTATGGCGCGGCGGCACGGGCGCCGGTGTGACGGTGCAGCTCTACCGCGGAACGGAGGGTGATGAAAAAATGGAGGGCCGCGTTCTGCTCCTTGGGGAGCACAATGGCTGGGAGGGCGTCTTTGAGAACCTCCAGCGCCATGACGCGGCCGGACGGGCCTGCACCTATACGGTGCGGGAGGTCGTGGAAGGCGTTTCCTATGGGGACGGGGACCGCTTTGTGGCGGGCGGCGCGCTGATCCGCCTGAGCATCGAGGGGGACGAGACGTCCGGTTTTACCGTTATCAACACGGTGGAAAGCACAAAGGGACCGCCCGTGACCGGCGTGACAAGCCCTGCGGCGCTGGCCGGCGCGGGGCTGTTGGCCTCCGTGGCCGGCATGAGCGCCGCGTGGCTTGCTCTCAGGCGGCGCAGAAGGGGAGAGGAAAAACCGGGGAATTGACAGCGGGCGGGGAGCCGGGGCAGACTGTCCCGGCTCCGACCGTTTCCCCTTTTTGGGGGAGGGCCGCGGCTCTCGGAGCCGCATGGCGTCCCCGGGGGGCGCCGGCAAACGAAAAGGCGGTGGCCACCCGCACAAAAAAAGGAAACCACAAGGCGAATCGGCCCTTGAAAGAAGCGGTTTGGGCTTCATTCGAGGGCCGGTTTCCTGTGGTTTGTCGAGGGGATTTGTGCGGCAGCCCCATCCCGCGCGGGACGGGCTGCCCGCTTCCGGCGGGCGGCCTGCCTCGCTGCCACGCGCGGCGGGTTTGGAAGCCCTGCGCAGCAGGGGGGGCGCGCTTGCATGGCCGGGGCCCTGAAGGGGGGCGAAGGGAAACGCCGGCCCCATGGGCTGCTGCGCCGGGCACACGCGAATGTGGGGCTGCGCGCATCCGGCGCATGGGATCAGGCGAGCACGGCCTCCACCTCATGCTCCGCGGGCGCGGCGTCCGCGGGGATGAGGCTGCCTTCGACGGGCTTTCCGTCCACGGTCAGGGTCAGGCGGCCCTTCTCGTCGCCCGCGAGGTTGCGAATGTGGATGCGGTAGAGGCTGCCCCGGAAGCGGCGGGTCACCGTTACCTCGCTCAGCTGCGCGGGCAGGCAGGGATCGACGCGCAGGCCGTCATAGTCCGGCCTGATCCCCAGAATTCCCTGCGATATGGCATAGAACGTCCATGCCGCCGTGCCCGTCAGCCAGCTGTTTTTGGCCTGGCCGAAGCGCGGGGCGGCGGGGCCTGCGACCATCTGGCTATAGACATAGGGCTCGGTACGGTGCAAAGCGGGGTCGCTGAGATAGGCCGGACAGGTGCGGCAGTAAATATCGAAGGCCCGTCCGCCGTGTCCCAGCATGACCTCGGCCAGAACGATCCATGGGTTGTTGTGACAGAAGATGCCGCCGTTTTCCTTGTATCCCGGAGGATAGGAGCTGATTTCGCCGAGCTCGGGATGATACCGGGTATAGGGCGGGGCGAGCAGGGCCACGCCATGCGGCGTGAGCAGACGGTCGCGCACGGAATCCAGCGCGCGCTGGGCATAGCCCTCCTTGATGCCCACGCCCGCCATGACCAGAAAGCCCTGCGGCTCGATATAGATCTGGCCCTCCTCGCATTCCCGGCTTCCCACCTTGCGGCCGTGCGCATCATAGGCGCGCAGGAACCACTCGCCGTCCCAGCCGTGCGCCAGCACCGACTGGCGCATCTTTTCGCCCTGGGCGGCGGCCTGACACGCCTCGTCCTCCCAGCCATAGAGGCGGCAGAGGGCCTGATAATCCGCGCACACGCCGATGAACATACCCGCGATGAAGAGCGATTCCGCCACGCCGGACTCGATGTTGGCCGTGGTCTGGAAGCTTTCGCCCGGGGTGGTGGAGAAGCAGTTGAGGTTGAGACAGTCGTTCCAGTCCGCGCGGCCAATCAGCGGCAGGCCGTGCGGCCCCAGATGGTCCAGCGTGAAGTGGAACGACCGGCGAAGGTGTTCCATGAGCGGCTGGCTGAGACGCTCGTCGTTGTCAAAGGGAACGGCCTGATGCAGGATGGAGGCGTCGCCGGTTTCCCGGACATAGGCGGCGGCCCCGAAGATCAGCCACAGGGGATCGTCGTTGAATCCGCCGCCCACGTCAAAGTTGCCGCGCCGGGTGAGCGGCTGGTACTGGTGATAGGCGCTGCCATCGGGAAACTGCGTGGCCGCGAGATCCACAAGGCGCTGCCGCGCGCGCTGCGGAACCATGTGCACAAAGCCCAGCAGGTCCTGCGCTGAGTCACGGAAGCCCATGCCCCGCCCGATGCCGCTTTCATAATAGCTGGCGGAGCGCGACAGGTTAAAGGTGACCATGCACTGATACTGATGCCAGAGGTTGACCATGCGGTCCAGCCTCGCGTCGCCGCTTGCGACCTGATAGCCCGAGAGAAGCGTGCGCCAGTGGGCGGCGAGCGCCTCAAAGGCGGCGTCAAACTGCGCCTCCGTAGAAAAGCGCGAAAGCAGCGCCCGCGCAGGGGCCTTGTTGGCCACGCCGGGCGCGGAGAACTTCTCCGCATCGGGATTCTGGCAGAAGCCCAGCACAAACAGATAGCTCACGCGCGCCCCGGGCGCGAGATCGGCCCTCAGGTGGTGGCTGCCCACGGGGGACCAGCCGCTGGCCATGCTGTTGAAGCTTTCGCCCCGCTCGACGGCGGCGGGATGGTCAAAGCCGTTGTAGGCGCCCAGGAAGGTCTCCCGGTCGGTATCAAAGCCGATGACGGGCGCGTTGACCGCATAGACGGCATAGTGATTGCGGCGCTCGCGGTACTCGGTGACATGATAGATGGCGCTGCCCTCCACCTCGATTTCGCCGGTGGAGAGGTTGCGCTGGAAGTTGGTCGCGTCGTCCTGCGCGTCCCAGAGGCAGAACTCCACAAAGCTGAACACATCGACCCGCTTTTGCCGATCGGTGCGGTTTTCCAGGGTCAGGCGGGTGACCAGCGCGTCCTCGCCGCGCGGCACAAGCGAGGTCTGCTCGGCGCGCAGCCCGTCTTTTTCGCCCAGGATGCGGGTATAGCCCAGGCCGTGGCGGCACTCGTAACGGTCCAGCGGCGTTTTGACGGGCATCCAGCCGGGGGTAAAGACGCTGTCGCCGTCGCGCAGGTAGAAATACTGGCCGCCCGCGTCGGTGGGCACGCCGTTGTAGCGGTAGCGCGTCAGCCGCAGCAGGCGCGCGTCGCGGTAGAAGCTGTAGCCGCCCCCTGTGTTGGACAGGAGCGTGAAGAAAGCCTCGCTGCCCAGATAGTTGATCCAGGGGGAGGGGGTATCCGGTCTTGTGATGACATATTCCCGGGCTGTGTCGTCAAAATAGCCGTATTCCATGGCGATCCTCCCTGCATTTATGGCTGTAAGCCTTATGTTCATTGAACGAATACGATTTAGTAACAGCGGCGCCTTACGCAGACAATATACAACGAATGTCCCAAAAAATCAAGACTTATCTGAAAATTTCCTGTGAAAAACCCGTGATGGACGAAAACGTATTCCACTTAGAAAACAGTCCAGAAGAAAATTTTTTGGGCACTATAATGTAGAAAATGGTTTATAAAAGGACTAATCAAATATTTTTTTCAAAACCACTTGCATTTTGGAACGACCTGGGTTATAATCCTTTACGAAAACAATTTCGTTCAACAATGACAACGGGAAAGAGGAAACCAATGTCAGTGACCATCAAAGAGTTATCCGCCCACTGCGGCCTTTCCGTATCCACCGTGAGCAAGGCGCTCAACGGATATCCCGATATCAGCGAGGAAACCCGCGAACAGGTGCGCCAGGCCGCCGAGCAGCTGGGCTACCGCCCCAACGCCCAGGCGCGCAGCCTCAAGCTGGGCCGCACATTTAACCTTGGCGTGCTGTATTCCGACGATACCGAAAGCGGTTTCACCCACAGCTATTTCAGCCCCGTCCTTCAGGCCTTCAAGACCGAGGCGGAGCGCCGCGGGTACGACATCACCTTCATCACCCACCACATGGGCGATACCCGCATGACCTACCTGGAGCACTGCCGCTACCGCAATGTCGACGGCGTATGCATCGTCTGCTCGCATTTCTCCAGCGCCGAGGTGGTGGAGCTGGTGGCCAGCTCCCTGCCGGTGGTGACCATCGACCATGTGTTTCACGACCATACCTGCGTGCAGTCGCAAAACCGTCAGGGCATGGAGGAGCTCACGCGCTACGTCATCGCCAGGGGACACCGCCGCATCGCCTATGTGACCGGCGAGGAGAGCTCGGTCACGGACGTGCGCACGGTCAGCTTCCTCCGGGCCATGAATGAGGCGGGGCTGGATGTGCCGCCGGGCTATCTGGTGCCCGCCGCCTACCACAACCCCGCCGTGACCCGCGAAGCCACCCTCCGCCTTCTCAAGCAGGGCCTGCGTCCCACCTGTATCCTCATGCCCGACGATTACGCCGCCCTGGGCGGCATGGAGGCCGTGCGCGCCTGCGGGCTGCGCATCCCGGAGGATGTATCGGTGGCCGGATTTGACGGGGTGAAGCTGCTGCAGATGTGCGCGCCCGCCCTGACCACCGTCGAGCAGGGCACCCAGCGTATCGGCAGCGAGGCCGCGCGCCAGCTGGTGCACCTCATCGAGCATCCCAGAACCACCTATCACGAGCTGATTACCATTCCCTGCCGGCTGCTGGAGGGCGCGACGGTCGCCCGGCCCTCCACCGCCGCCGGCTGATGAAAGCGAAGGATTCCCTCTGCCTGCAGGGAGGGGAAACAATAAAAAGGAGGCATCCATCCATGAAAAAAGGACTGTGCGTGTTTCTCGTACTTACGCTGGCGCTGACGGCGCTGTGCTTTCCCGCCCTGGCTCAGGAGGAGGGCAAGGTGCTCAACATCTGGTGCTGGAATGACGAATTCCAGAGCCGCTTCAACGACTTTTATCCCGAGGTGAAGGAAATCGCCGAAGATAAATCCACCACCACCCTCAACGACGGCACCCTTGTGAAATGGACCATCAACCCCAACACGAACAACAACTACCAGGATAAGCTGGACGCCGCCCTGCTTGCGCAGGAAAACGCCCCGGCCGACGAAAAAATCGACATCTTCCTCATCGAAGCCGACTACGCCCTCAAATATGTCGATTCCCCCTACACCCTGGACGTGCGCGCCGACATCGGCCTGACCGATGAGGACCTGGCCGATCAGTATGCCTATACTCAGGAAATCGCCTCCGCCGACGGCGTGCTCAAGGGCGTGACCTGGCAGGCGACCCCGGGCCTGTTCGCCTACCGCCGCTCCATCGCCAAGGACGTGCTGGGCACCGACGATCCCGATGAGGTTCAGGCGCAGCTGAGCGATTGGGATAAGTTCGACGCCGTGGCGGCCAAGGCCAGCGAAAAGGGATACAAGATGCTCTCCGGCTTTGACGACAGCTTCCGCACCTTCTCCAACAACGTTTCCGCCCCCTGGGTGGACGGCACCACCGTCGTTGTCGACGCCAACATCATGAAGTGGGTCGAGCAGACCAAGACCTATACCGATAAGGGATACAACAACAAGTCCAGCCTGTGGGACAGCGTGTGGGCTGCCGATCAGGGGCCCGAAGGAAAGGTGTTCGGCTTCTTCTACTCCACCTGGGGCATCAACTTCACCCTGCTGGGCAACTCCCTGGCCGACGCCGACGGCCCGCAGGAAGTGGGCAACGGCTGCTTCGGAGACTATGCGGTCTGCGAGGGCCCGCAGCCCTATTACTGGGGCGGCACCTGGATCTGCGCCGCCGCCGGCACCGATAACGTCTCCACCATCCGCAACGTGATGCTCAAGCTCACCTGCGACAAGGAAATCGCCCTGGCTATCACCGAGACGACGCAGGATTACACCAACTGCGTCTCCGCCATGAACGAGCTGGCCGCGAGCGACTATCAGTCCGCGTTCCTGGGCGGGCAGAACCACATTGCGCTGTTCGCCGCCGCTGCGCCGGAGATCGACATGAGCAATGTCAGCCCCTACGATCAAGGCTGCAACGAGGGCATCCAGACCGCCTTCAAGGATTACTTCAACGGCGTGATTGATCTGGATACCGCCAAGGCCAACTTTGAAACCCTCATCATGGAAAAGTATCCCGACCTGACCGAAGTCGTCTGGCCGTAAGCAAACAAGATCCATCCGGCGGGGGCGGGCCAAGCGCCCGCCCCCGCCCGACGTTTTCCCCACCGACTCATGAGAAGGACAGGGTGATCCTATGCAGCCCGGACTCGGAACGGCCCCCCGCCATCGCGGCGTCAGCTACGCCAAATGGGGCTATCTCTTCATCGCACCCTTCTTTATCGCCTTCGCCGTATTCCAGCTGATTCCGCTGTTTTCCACGGTATATTACAGCTTCTTTGAGCACTACCGCAGCGGGCTGAAAATCATCGGTCCGAACTTCGTGGGCCTGGAGAACTATGCGCGCCTGTTTTCGGCGGATCTGCCCAAGTATTTTGGTAACACGATGCTCATGTGGCTGATCGGCTTTGTGCCGCAAATCGTGATATCGCTGATGCTGGCGGCCTGGTTTACGGACGTGCGCCTGAAGCTGCGGTGCCAGGCGTTCTTCAAGACCGTCATTTACATGCCCAATCTCATCATGGCGTCCGCCTTTTCCATGCTGTTCTTCACCCTGTTTTCCGACAACGGCCCGGTGAACGCGGCGCTGATGTCCATGGGCGTGACGCAGGAGCCGTTCCGCTTCCTCTCCTCGGTCGCGGGAACGCGGGGGCTGGTGGGGCTGATGAACTTTCTGATGTGGTTTGGCAACACCACCATCCTGCTGATGTCGGGCATCATGGGCATTGACGTGAGCCTCTTTGAGGCCGCGGAGATCGACGGGTGCACCTCGCGGCAGACCTTCTGGCGCGTGACCCTGCCGCTGCTCAAGCCCATTCTGGTCTATGTGCTGGTAACCTCGCTGATCGGCGGCCTGCAGATGTTTGATGTGCCGCAGGTGCTCACCGACGGCAAAGGCACGCCCAACCGCTGTGCCACCACCCTCATCATGTATCTCAACAACCACATGTTTTCCAAGAACCTGGGCATGGCGGGCGCGGTATCCACGGTGCTGTTTCTGGTGTGTGGCGTGCTGTGCGTGGTGATTATGCGGACGATGAGCGACGATGTGCGCAAAGGGGGACGAGGAAAATGACCCAGGCTGTGCGCTCGCGGGAAGATTCCCGCGCCCGGCTGAACCTCAGGCGGACGCTATGCTATGTTGTGCTGGCGGTGATCTGCTTCCTGTGCCTGTTTTTCTTCTACGTGCTGGTGATCAACGCCACCCACTCTCATTTTGAGGTGCAGAAGGGATTTTCGTTCCTGCCCGGAACCTCCTTTTCCACAAACCTTCACAACGCCCTCACCGACGCGAACATTCCCGTGGTGAGCGGCATCCTCAACAGCCTGACCGTCTCGGCAATGTCGGCGCTGTTGGCGGTGTACTTCTCCGGCCTCACCGCCTATGGAATCCACGCCTATTCCTTCAGGCTGAAAAACCTGGCGCTGACCTTTATCCTGCTCATTATGTCCATGCCCACGCAGGTGTCGGCGGTGGGATTTGTCAGCCTGGTCACCGGCATGGGGCTGGATGACTCGCTCATCCCGCTGTTTTTGCCCAAGATCGCCGCGCCTACGGTGTTTTACTTCATCATTCAGTACATGAAGGGAAACCTGCCCATGGAGATCGTGGAGGCCGCGCGCATCGACGGCTCGGGCGAGTTTCACACCTTCAACCACATCGTCCTGCCCATGATTAAGCCCGCCCTGGCGGTGCAGGCGATCTTCACCTTTGTGCTGGAATGGAACAACTACTTTGTTCCCGCGCTCATCATCAGCTCAAGCCGCAAAAAAACCCTGCCCATTCTGATCGCCCAGCTCAGAAGCGCGGACTTTCTCAAATTCGACATGGGCAAGGTCTACATGTTCATCGCCATCGCCATCGTGCCGGTCATCGTGGTCTACCTGCTGCTGAGCCGGTTCATCGTGGCCGGGGTCACGGTGGGCGGCGTGAAGGAGTGAGAAGATGAGCTTCCCAAAGGAGTTTCTCTGGGGCGTGGCCACCTCCGCCTATCAGATCGAGGGCGCGGCCGGGGAAGGGGGCAAGGGGGCGTCCGTGTGGGACCGCTTTTCCAAAGTGCCCGGACGGATCGCGGACGGGAGCACCGGCGAGCGCGCCTGCGATCACTTCCACCTGTTTCGGGAAGATGTGGCGCTGATGGCCGACCTGGGCATCCCCTGCTACCGCTTTTCCCTCTCCTGGCCCCGCCTGCTGCCCGACGGACGCGGGCGACTCAACCCCGACGGCGCCGCGTTTTATGACCGGCTGATTGACGCGCTGCTGGAAAAGGGCATCCGCCCCTTCGTCACGCTCTTTCACTGGGATTATCCCTGCGCGCTCGCCGTGCGCGGGGGCTGGGCCTCGCCGGACAGCCCGGAATGGTTCGCCGACTATGCCGCCCTGTGCGCGCGCAGCTTTGGCGACCGGGTGCTGGATTTCATCACGATCAACGAACCCCAGTGCTTTATCGGCCTGGGGCATGTCACCGGCGAGCATGCGCCGGGGCTTAGGCTGCCACCCTCGGAAACCGTGCCCATGGGACACCATGTGCTGCGGGCGCATGCGCTGGCGGTGCAGGCGCTGCGCGCGGAAGCGCCCGGATGCCGGGTGGGATACGCGCCCTGCGGCAACCCCGCCATTCCTCAGACCCCAGCGGATGTGGACGCGGCGCGCCGGGCCTATTTCTCCATGCCGCGGGATGCGGAGCGCTGGTATTGGAACGTATCGTGGTGGAGCGACCCGGTGATGCTGGGCCGCTATCCCGAGGACGGGCTGGCGCTGTACGGGCGCTACCTGCCGCCGGGATGGGAAAAGGACCTTGACAGCATGTGCCAGCCTCTGGAATACTACGGCCAGAACATCTATAACGGCTATCCTGTCCGGGCCTCGGACGCGCCCGGCGGATGGGAGGAAGCCACCTTCCCGCAGGGCGCGCCCCGCACCGCCGCCGGATGGCCCGTCACGCCCGAAGCCCTGTACTGGGGTCCGCGCTTTCTCTATGAGCGCTACCGCACGCCCATCCTCATCACCGAAAACGGCATGTCCTGCCACGATGCGGTGTCGCTGGACGGACAGGTGCACGACCCCAACCGGATTGATTATCTTTCGCGCTATCTGGCCGCCTATCGCCGCGCCGCCCGCGACGGCGTGAACGCGGCGGGCTACTTTGCCTGGTCGCTGATGGACAATTTTGAATGGAGCCTGGGGTATACCCAACGCTTCGGACTGGTGTATGTCGATTACCAGACCCTCCGGCGCATCCCCAAGGATTCGGCGCGGTGGTACGCGGAGACCATCCGCTCCAACGGGGAGCATGTGGGGCGGGTGGAGCCGGATTCCGAGGAAAACGGCTGACGCGCTCCTAACGCCGGACAGACGGGCGCCCTCCTGCGGATGGGCAGCGCCCGCGCGCGCTTCTTCGGCCACGGCTGCGGAAGCGCTTTTTTTATGCGCGCCGGGGGATACGGGTTCGGATCGAGGAGGGGGTGTGCGCGGCGCGGGAAGGATGCAAACGGCTGAAAGGCGCATGCCGCCGTTTGCGCGGGGGATGCCCCGGCGGTCAGGGAAGGCGGAGCAGGCCCCAAAACCCGAAAGGCAGAGAAAAATTCCGAAAAACAAACTGGTAATTTTGACCGGCTTCTATTATAATCGATTATAATCGATTCATCCAAAACCTGAATCTCCCGGCGATCACAGGAGGTGTGCCATCATGGAGCTGCTGGATGAGATTTCTCAGCGCCTTCAGCAGGGCATGACCGGGGAGGTCAAGCGGCTGGTGCAGCGCGCCATCGACGAGGGCGTTCCCGCGCAGACCATCTGGGAGGAGGGGCTGCGCAGCGGCATGGACATCATCGGTGAAAAGTTCAAAAGAAACGAGGTCTTTGTGCCCGAAGTGCTGCGGGCCGCCGGCGCCATGAACCAGGCCGCCGCGCTGCTCAGGCCGCTGCTGGCTGCCAGCGGGGGAAAAGCCGCCGGCAAAGTGTGCATCGGCACCGTCCGGGGCGATCTGCATGACATCGGCAAGAACCTGGTCAGGATGATGATGGAAGGCAAGGGCCTGGAGGTGGTGGACCTGGGAACCGACGTCGCCCCGGAAACCTTTATCCAAACGGCCAAGGAGCAAAACTGCCAGGTGATCTGCCTCTCTACGCTGCTGGCGGGCACCATGGACGTGATGGAAGAGGTCGTCAAGGCGGCCAAGGCCGCCGGCATCCGTGACCGCGTCAAGATCATGGTGGGCGGCGCGCCCGTGACGGAGGCGTTCTGCCGCCGCATCGGTGCGGATGCCTACACCCCTGACGCCGCAACCGCCGCGGAGATCGCCGTTCAGCTCTGCTCCTGATCCGCTCGCCGCCTGGTTCGGGCGCGGCAAAGGCCCCGGCCTTTCCGGCGGCGGGCCGGCGACATTCCTGCCTTTTTTTCTGGCCCTTCCGGGCCGGCCGGGAAGGAGAACGCACATGAGCGATACCCGTCTGATCGAGGCCGCGCTGGCTGCCGGAGCGGCCGGGGCAGTCCTCATCCCCCAGCGGCAGATCGTATTATCCGCGGAGTTCCGCAGAATCTGCGAAGGCAACGGCTGCGGCTACTATGGCCGCTGCTGGATGTGTCCGCCCGACACGGGCGATATCGAAACCGCCATGGCGCAGGTACGCCGGTATCCCTGGGCGCTGCTCTACCAGACCATCGGCGCCATTGAGGACAGCTTTGACATCGAGGGCATGGAGGAGCGCGCCAGGGAGCACGCCCGGGTGAGCCAGCGCGTACAGCAGGCCGTCAGGCCGCTTTTGCAAAGGCCGTTTTTGCACCTCGGCTGCGGCGGGTGCCGTTTGTGCAGGACCTGCGCCCGGCGCGACGGCGCGCCCTGCCGCCATCCCGGTCAGGCGCTGCCCTCGCTGGAGGGCAGCGGCGTGGATGTGTACAACACCGTCAAAGGCACGTCCCTGAAATACGTCAACGGCCGCAATACCGTCACCTTCTTCGGGATGGTGCTGTGGGAGGCGTAGGGAACGGCGCGGGGACGGCGCGCGGGGATGAGCCGGGGTAAGCGGTACCATGCTGCAAAAGCGTAGTCCGGCTTAGCCGGTCTTTTCCGACAGATGCTTAAGAAATGTTTGTCCCCGGGAACGCAAACTCACCGCCTGCCTGGCAAAGTCGGGCGATACGAATTCATTTTGGAGGGCGGTCGTCCTCGCTTCAGGTTTCTGACAGAGTGCGGGGTGCAGGGACCTCATCATTTGCTCAATCATTCGCGCTCTCCTGACGGTCGCGTTGATGGTTTCGCTGCCCCGCTGTGAGTCGTTTTGGGCCTTCGGCTCAACAGCCCACAGTGCTACCGCTTCCCTCCGTGCCTGCCAGAGTTTGGGGCAGGGCCCCAAGCCCTTATGTCGAAACATTTTCCGCGAGCGTTGCGAGCGTCCGAAGGACGCAAGAAACGTGGCTTTCTCCAAATGCGTGGGTTTTTAACAGTCTGAAGCTGGGGCGCAGGGGGATCATCCCCCTGCGCCCCAGCTTTGCAGCAGTCTGAATCCCGCCTGGGCCAGTCGGGATTTTTTGTTCATGGGGAGACACGGCCGGCAGGGGCCCAGGGCCCCCGGCGCGAGGCCCCGGACCGGGCGCGTCTCAGCCGCGCGGGTCCGCCTGTCGCGCAAAGGTCGCCAGGTCGATGGAGCGCCCGCCGTCCAGCCGCGAGGCCTCGGCGGCTAGGGCCATCACATGGCTTTCCACCGAAGCGTCGATGGAGGTGGGCGCGGTGGTCTCGCTCCGGAGCATCAGGCGGCACAGGGCATCCATGATGCCCTCGTCTCCGCCGCCGTGGCCGGACATTCCCTCCGCCCCGGCAAGATCAATCACCTCGTCGGGCTCGCCGAAGCGGCGAACCGTGATCCGGTCGGAAAGCATGTCGCCCTCCAGCTCTCCCATGGTGCCCATGATGCGCACGGTGCGGTAGCAGCGCTGGGTAAAGGCCGTCATGGTAAAGGTGGCGGTTGCGCCGCTGGCAAAAGACATGCTCACCACCTGATGATCCACCACGTCGTTATCGCAGCGGTATACGCAGCGGCCATAGGGCCCCTCGCGCAGGGCTTTGCGCACGCTCTCCTCGGTGGGCTCGTGCACCAGCACCGATACGGGCCAGCCGCTGTTTCCATGCAGCAGGCCGGTCAGCGGGTTGGTGAGATAGATTTTTTCCGCATCGTAGGGACACTGCGCCTTTGGCGCCCCGCAGTCCAGGCAGCGCCCGGCGCTTCCCTGAGGTGCGTTGGCCTCGGTAAAGTGCCCGAGGCGGCCGAAGGAGGACACACGCACACAGCGCTCGCCCATCAGATAGCGGATGATGTCCATGTCGTGGCAGCTCTTGGCAAGGATCATGGGGCTGGTCTCCTCGCTGCTGCGCCAGTTGCCGCGCACAAAGCTGTGGGCCTGATGATAGTAGCCCACATTTTCCACGGCATCCAGCGTCTGGATGACGCCGACGACGCCCTGATCGATGAGCTCCTTGAGCCTGGAATAGAATGCGGTGTAGCGCAGCACATGACAGACCATCACCAGGCGCCCGGTTGCGTGGGCCTTGTCCAGCAGAGCCATGCAGTCGCTCAGCTCCGGAGAAATGGGCTTTTCCAGCAGAAGATGATAGCCGAGGTCCAGCGCGGCCAGCGCTTCGGGCACGTGCTGGCGGTCCTGTGTGGCGATAATCATCACATCCGCCAGGCGCGGGCGAGCCAGCAGCGCCTCGGCGCTGTCAAAGCACAGGGCCGGGTCCACCCCATACTCCTGGCGCGCGGCGGCCAGGCGCTGCGGCACGGGATCGGCTACGGCCACGATTTTCATAAGGTCGGGGTGCGTTTTCTGGTAGACGGCATAGGCATCCCGGCCACGGTTGCCAAACCCACAAATGGCAAAAGTAATGGGCTGATTCATCCTCTGACACTCCTTTGAACCAAGGAAAGAGCTCCTTATGCACTTGACGGTTGAAAACGGACGATGGATGCTACGACCATCGTTATGATAGCGTCGGGCCGGCGGTTTGTCAAATGGCCCGGCACGGGGGCGGAAAAGCGCCAAAGCCCTTCTGCCGCCGGGGCTCGCGGCGCCCGGCGCGCTCAGGCGGACGCGCGGGGCCAAAAACTTTCCGGGGAAATGATAAAAATATCCGCGTTGCCGCCGGTGTGACGGAATGTTACAATACAGGCGAATGGTACGTACCGGAAGCGAAACACAACTGAACAGGCGTCCAACGGGCGCTTTGCCCCGTTGGAAACGGGCCGCCAACCCGATGGTTGCCGCCCGCAGTCAAGGAGGGAATGAACAATGAAACGGATCTGGAGTCTGCTGCTGGCCGCGGTGCTGCTGTGCGCGCTGTGCGCCCCTGCGATGGCGCAAGAGGAAAAGATCACCCTGGAATTCTGGGAAATGAGCTACGGCAACGACGACCGCTATACCGAGACCTGTGAAAAGCTGATTGCCCAGTATGAGGCGGAAAATCCCAATGTGACCATCAACATGACCTATCAGCCCTGGGATAACTACTATCAGCTGTTCCTCACGGCGGTTTCCTCCGGGGCGGCCCCGGACGTGGCCTCCTGTGCGATCGACCAGCCGGACCTGTTTGCCCAGATGAACGAAATCCAGTACCTGGACAGCGTGATCGACGAGTGGAAGGAAGAGGGCATCTACAGCGATTACAGCGAGGACATGCTCAACTTCTTCAAATATGAAGGAAACCAGATCGCCATTCCCTACATGGTCGGCTACCGCGGATTCTTCTACCGCACCGACTATCTGGAGCAGGCGGGCGTGGAGAAGGTGCCCGAAACCTGGGACGAGCTGCTGGATGCTTGCGCCAAGCTCAAGGCGTGGAATCCCGATATCGTGCCGCTTGCCCTCACGGGCGCAACCAACGGCATCTGGCACTGCTTCATGAGCTTTGCCATGAGCAACGGCGTGGGCATCGTGGATGAAAACCTCAAGCCCACCTCCGAGAGCGAAGCGTTCAAGCAGACCATTGATTTGTTCCAGGAACTGCGCGAGGGCGGCTATGTGGCCGAGGGCGTGCTGGGCCATGACGGCGCGGCGGCCGAAACCCTGTACTACAGCGGCAAGGCGGCGTTCTTCTTCGGCAGCTTCGGCACCAAGATCTACGATTACCCCGAAGTGGCCGAAAACAGCGATGTGCTGGCCTGCTTCCAAGGTCCTTCCGGCAGCGAGATTTCTACCGTGAGCTTCCCTGACGCGCTGGTGGTATTCTCCCAGACGGAGTATCCCGAAGAGTCGCTGAAGTTTGTGAAGTGGTGGGCGGAAAACACCCAGCCCCTGTTCACCGAGGGCGGCTGCTGGGCATACCCGGCCAAGGCCTCCTTCTTCACGGGTGAGGTGTTCTCCGACAAGGTTTCTCAGGGCGTGCTCAACAAGGTCCTGCCCACCGCCAAGACCGCGACCTGGCCCATTGAGGGAATGTTCCCCGGTTTCTCGCAGATCAACGGCGAGTATATCATGAACTACGCGCCTCAGGCGGCACTCAACGGCGGCATGACCACCGATGAAATCGCGGCCGAGCAGGCGCGCATGATCCAGGAAGCGCTGGACAACGCCATGGAATGACCGCGCGCAACCGCCGGAGGGCACAGGGAAGGGACGTTCCTTCCCTGTCCCTCCGCGGGATAGCCGCGGCCGCCTCCGGCGGTGCACGGTTCCCCGCGCCGCAGGACCGGCGCCCTGCGCGTGGCCCTTGTACCGGCTCATGCACACCGGCCGCTTTGGGCCTTCGGCCCGACGGCCCGCAGGGAATGCGTTTTTTACGGCGCGGCCGGAGATACGCACAGGGCCGCCGCACATGCCGCGAAACTGGGAGTTTCCCCGTAGGACGGCAGCCTTCCCCAAAGAGATGTCTGACAGCCTGCCGCGGGGAAGCCGCGGTTTCCTTAATTTACGTGAAAAAAGGCACGCTCCGCGCGGGCCGGTACGTTTGGCCCAGGGAACCGCTCCGGCGGTCCGTGGGCGGCAAGGAGGTACTCATGAACAGGCAGATTCGTCGGTGCGCCCTGTGGATGATGCTGCCCGCGGTGATCCTGGTGCTGTTTGTAAGCCTGTATCCGCTGCTCAACAGCATACAGATGAGCTTTACCAACAAAAACATTCTCAAACCCAACGCAACCAAATTTGTGGGGCTGAGCAACTTTGAGGACATCCTGACGGACCCGGAATTTTATGATACCATACGGGTGTCCCTCATCTACGCGCTGGGCTGCGCCTTTGCCAGCTATGCGATCGGCCTTGGCATTGCCACGCTGCTCAACAAGGAGATCCGATTCCGCGGCCTGTTTCGGGCGGTGCTGCTCATCCCCTGGGCGATTCCTACGGTGGTGGCGGCCTCCAACTGGTCTTACCTGCTCAACGACCAGTACGGTCCCATCAATACCTGGCTGATGAACTGGGGAATCATTGATTCACCGATCCTGTTCCTGGCGGATACCAGCCTGGTGCTGTTTACCGTGGTGCTGGTGGGCACGTGGAAATCCTATCCGTTCATGGCGCTGTCGCTGCTGGCAGGCATGCAGAACATCGACCGCAGCATCTATGAATCCGCTCAGATTGACGGCGCATCCGGGCGGCAGGCCTTCTGGTACATCACGCTGCCGGGGCTCAAGCAGGTCAGCCTGGTGGTGACGACGCTGATGTTTATCTGGGGATTCAACAATTTCGATATCATTTTTCTGCTCACCTCTGGCGGACCGCTCAATGCGACGCGCTCCCTGTCCATCTACACCTACAACCTGGCCTTCTACCGCGGACGAATGGGGTATTCGGCTGCAATTTCCCTGATTACCTTCGTGCTGATGATCGGCTTCTACTGGGGATACCAGCGGCTGCTCAAACTGGATGAAAGGAAGGTGAGCTGAATGGACAGGGCGAAGAAGAAGATCCGCCGCGTCCTGCTGTACGGGCTGATCATAGCAGTGTGCCTGCTGACCAACCTGCCCATGCTTTCCATGCTGGGAACCGCCTTCAAGCCCACCGATGAGGTGATGGCCAACACCAACCTCTTTACTACCAACCCCTCGCTGGACAATTTCCGCAAAGTGGCGGAGAAGACCTCGTTTCCGCATGCCGTGGTCAATACCTGCATCGTGGCGCTGGTGGTGGCGGGATTTTGCGTTACATTTGCCTCCATGGCCGGCGTGGCGCTTTCGCGCTCGCGGGGCAAGCTTTTCGGGGGCTTTACGATGCTGCTGCTCGTTTTGCAGATGATACCGGGCATTCTGATTATGATTCCGCTGTTCAGCACGCTGCGTGCGCTCAAGCTGGTGGATACGCATTTCAGCCTGATTTTCATCTATATCTCCACCAACCTGCCCTTTGGCATCCTGACGATGAAGGGCTTCTTTGACAGCATTCCCACGGAGCTGGACGAGGCCGCAATGATCGACGGCGCTTCCCCCTACCAGACGTATTGGAAAATCGTATTTCCCACGGCGATTCCGGGGATGATTTCCGTGGCGGTGTATACGCTGATGAGCGTGTGGAACGAATTCACCATCGCCAATATCTTCATTCAGTCCACCGAGCTGCAGACGCTGTCGGTCAGCCTCCGGCAGTTCCAGCTGCAAACCACCACAGACTGGGGGGCGCTGAGCGCCGCGGCGGCACTGGCCTGCATTCCTGCGTTCCTGTTCCTGATCGTGGTGCAAAAGTACCTGATCAGCGGCATGACCTCCGGCGCTGTCAAAGGGTAAAGAAAGGGGGATTCCTCAATGCTTCGCTGCATTCCCACCTGCGACCATCCCACGGTAGCCTTTGCCTGCGCCGAGCTGACCCGGCACTGGGACCTGCTCAGACCCGTGTGGCAGGGCGCGGACCCCATCCTTCGGGTTGGGCCGGGGCTGGAAGGCCTGCCGCCGGTGACCGACTCCGAACGCGACGACGCCATTGCCATCTCCCTGGGAGGGGAGAGCGGCGGCGTGGTGACGGGCACCAACCCGCGCAGCGTGCTGATCGCGGCGTACCGGCTCCTGCACGAGCTTGGCTTCTGGTTTGTCAGGCCGGGGCCGGAGGGGACGCTGCTGCGCTACAACGGAAAGACCGCCGTGCAGGTATCCGAGGCCGCCAGCTACCGCCACCGGGGCTTCTGCATTGAAGGCGCGGTCAGCTTTGAAAACGTGCTGGAGCTGATCGACTGGCTGCCCAAGGGCGGATTCAATACCTATTTCACCCAGTTTTTGACGCCCTATGAATTTTTCAAGACCTGGTACGCGCATGACAACAATCCCCTGCTGGCGGGCACGGAACCGGTGCCGACGGTGGAGGAGGTGGACCGCTTTACCTATGGGCCGTTGCAGGAGGAGCTGAGGAAACGCGACCTCATCTTCCAGGCGGCAGGCCATGGCTGGACCACCGCCGCCATAGGCATCGACGGCCTGGGATGGGACGAGGCGGAGGAGCCCGGGGAGCGCTACCGCGGCTGGCTGGCGCAGATTGACGGCAGGCGCGCGCTGTTCAACGCGCGGCCCCTCAACACCAACCTCTGCTATTCCAATCCCGAGGTGCGCGAGGCCCTGACCGAAGAGGTGATGGCCTTTTTGCGGCGGCATCCGCAGGTGGACACCATTCACTTCTGGCTGGCGGACGACAGCAACAACACCTGCGAGTGCGAGGCGTGTCAAAAGGCGGTGCCCTCGGCGTTCTATGTGGATATGCTCAACCTGCTGGATGAAAAGCTCACCCGGGCGGGCCTGAAAACCAGGGTGGTATTTCTGGCCTATCTGGACCTGCTGTGGCCGCCGGAGGGGCGGACGCTGAAAAACCCCGACCGGTTCGTGTTCATGTTTGCGCCCATTACGCGCTCCTACTCGGCGCCCCTTCCCACGGACGCGCCGGCGAAGTCCCTGCCCCCCTTTGTGCGCAACCACCTGACCATGCCCGCCGACGTGGGGGAAAACATCGCCTTTTTGCGCGCGTGGCAGGCATGCGCGCCCTGCGACAGCTTCATATACGAATACCATTATATGTGGGACCAGTTCAAGGACGTCAGCGACTATGCCAATGCGCGCGTGCTGTGGCAGGATGTGCGCAACCTGAGGCAGCTGGGGCTCAACGGCTACATCTCCTGTCAGCAGACGCGCGTGTTCTGGCCCTGCGGATTTGGCATGCATGTGCTGGGGCAGACCCTCTGGAACCGGGAGACGGATTTTGAGGCGATGGCCGGGGCATACTTTGAGGCGCTGTTCGCAAGCCGCGCCGGGCGGGTGCGCGCGATGATGCAGGCGGCGCGGCGCTTCCATCCCGAATGCCTGCGGGGGGAGCGGCCCATCCGGGACGCGGCTGTGGCGGCGGATTACGCGGCGCAGCGGGCGGACAGCCTCAGGGACAGCGCCTGGTGCGCCCAACAGGCCCATGGGGCACAGGGCGTCGAGGCCGCGCTGTGGCAGGCCCTTGTCTACTGGTGTGAATTCTGCGCGGCCTACGCCCACTGCCTGGAGGCCTGGGCGCGGGGGCTGGAGGATGAGCGCGAAATACGGCTGGCCGGGCTGAGGCAGGTTGTGCGCATAGGCGAGCCGGCGCATCAGGAGATGCTGGACGTATACTGGTTTCTCAAAACGCTGGACCGGACCGTCTTGCCTGTGCTATGAAGGGGCGGCATGCGATGCGCGGACTGGGCGCAAGGGTGTTGGCGGCGCTGCGCGCCTGCGGGCTGGGACCCCGGCTGCTGACGGGCTTTCTGCTGGTGGCGCTGCTGCCGACCATCGCTATGTGCGGGATTGCTTATGTGGGGGCGCGGGACGAAATTCTCATGGCCGAGGAGCGCTCATCGCTTCGCATGGCACAATACCTGCGCAGCGAGCTTTCCTCGCTTCTGAGCAGCTACCCGGCCAAGCTCAACACCATCGCCTCCGATATGGCGGTGATCCGGCTCATCCGCAGCTACCGCAAGGCGGACGCGGTGGAGGCCAAAAGCCTGCAATACGAGCTGATGAGCCGCCTGATCAGCGAGGCGGCCAGCCTGCGCGGCTTTATGAGCGTGGAAATCGTGACCGATACCGGCACGCCCATCAGCAAGCTGCCCTATTCGATCATGAACGAATCGCTCTTTGCGCGCATCGAGGGCGCCAACGAAAAGTTTGCGTTCTGGGTCGGGCGGTACCGGTGGGGCGATCTCTACCCCGAAGCGTCGCTGAGCCAGCGGGACCGGACCGTGGTGCTGGCCGCCCGCCGTATTCTGGACTATGCCAATGTGAAGCTCTTGGGCTACATCGTCATCAGCTTTGACTGCACCGAGCTGGAAAGCCTGCTGCCGTCCGACGCGGGGGCGCAGATCATGATCAGCGACGAGCAGGGCGCCGTGCTCGCCGGCGTAGGCGACACGCAGGAAAACCTCGCCCTTCTGGCGCAAACGCTCAGCCGGCAGGCGCTGCCCGAGGAGCTGGAGAGCCGGACCATGAACCACAAGGACGACAGCAATCTGGTCATCACCGGGCAGATTGCCGCCAGCCCCTACCGGCTGACGCTGTCCATTGCGTACAGGCAGATTTTTTCGGGGCTGACACGGATGTTCACGGTCATCATATCGGCGGCGGTGTTCATTGCGCTGATGATGCTGGGCATCGCGTGGCTGTTGACCCGCAGTGTCACGGTGCCGGTGACGCGCCTCTCGGGCGCGATGCGCCGCTTTGGCTCGGGCGAGTTTGAGGCGCGGATCGGAGACGCCGCGCACGATGAAATAGGCATGCTGTGCCGGGAGTTTGACGACATGGCCGGCCGCGTATGCCGCCTGACCGAGCAGCTCTGCGAGGCGAGGGCCAAGGAAAAGGAAGCGGTATATACCGCCCTGCAGGCGCAGATCAATCCCCATTTTCTCTACAACACGCTGGACATGATCAGCTGGATGGGCTATGGCGCGTCCAACGAGGATATCTGCAAGGTCGTGGCCTCGCTTTCGGACTTCTTCCGCCTCAGCCTCAACAAGGGGGAGGACAGCTTTACCCTTGCCGATGAACTCAACCATGTGAAAAGCTACATCACCATTCAGGAATACCGCATGCGCCATATTCAGTTTCGACTGGAGGCGCCCCGGGAGCTGCTGAACCTGCGCGTGCCCAAGCTCATGGTGCAGCCGCTGGTGGAAAACGCGATTCTGCACGGGCTCAGGCCCCGCAACTACCGCGGACACATCACCATAAGCTGCGCGCTGGAACAGGCGTACCTGGTCATCCGTGTGATGGATAACGGCGTGGGATTTGACGAAAAGCTCCTTGGCGAACGCACGGAAAAAAGCACGAGCTATGGCCTGAAAAACATCCGCCAGCGGCTGGCCGTCCTCTATGACGATCGGGGAAGCCTGGAGATTGCGAACCGGCCCGAAGGCGGCGTGGTTGCCAGGCTGCGCTATCCTGCGGAAAAGGGCGCGCCTGCAGGCGGAAAGGGAGGGGCCGAATGAGGATTTTGATCGCTGATGACGAGGCTTTCGTGGTGGAGGGGCTGACGCTTTTGCTTCATCAGAACCTGCCGCAGGTCGAGATCATGACGGCGGACAACGGGCGCTCTGCGCTTGCCGTGCTCCGGGAGCGGGGAGCGGAGCCCGATCTGCTCATCACCGATCTGAACATGCCGCTCATGGACGGCATTGAGCTCAGCCAGCAGATCCGCCGGCGCTATCCGCGCTGCCGTATCATGATTATCAGCGGTTACGAGGACTTCGAGGCCGCGCGCTCCGCCATTGAGCTGGGCGCGCTTCGCTATATGCTTAAGCCCATCAACCACACCGAGATGGTGGCCTATGTGAGATCCGTGCTCGAGGACGTCGTGCGCGAGCAGGACGAGCGCATCCGCCACAGCACCGACAGGCTGGAGAGCCTGCTGGTGGACCTGCACAACCATATGCTGCTGGACGCGCCCTATGGTGGCGCCGAACGCATCGACAGGGAAACGGGGGACTACTGCGCCGTGCGCCTTGCGGTGGTGAGCCTCCCCGGCGGAGAAGGCGTTCCCTCGCTGCGCCCGGCGGTGGAAAAGGCCCTGAAAAGCCGCGGCGGGCCGGGCTATCTGATCCGCGCCGAGGGCGCGCAGGCAACGCTGCTGCTGTGCGACTTTGGGGAGAAGGACGTGTCCTGGCTGGAAGGCCTGCCGCAGGAGCTGGCGGCCGCGGTGCGGTATCCCGTGGCGGTGGGGGTGGGACGGCGGTGCGGCGCGCTCAGGGAGGTTCATCAGTCCTACCGGACGGCGGGCATGGCGGTGTGGCGGTCCTACCTGGCGGATGGGCATGCCGTCTGTTTCGACGACGACCTGACCGATGCGCCCGCAGAGGAAAACCGCATGGAAGCGGCGTTTCGGCTCCGGCAGGAGACGAAGCGCATGATGGATTTTTATACGCTGGTGCCGGAGAAGCAGCAGCTGACGCACCTGATGAACACGTTTCTGGCACAGCTGGAACGCCTCGACTGCCCGCTGGGAATGAGGCAGCTGATGTGCGCCGGGCTGGTCATGGAGCTGCTCAGCAGCGGCTACGTTCCGGGGCTGGGCATGGAAAACAGCCTGGAGCGATACCTGCACCTGGAGTTCTATACCGCCTGCGGCAGCTGGACGCAGCTCCGGGAGATGATGGGGCAGTTCGTTCAGGTCTACAGCGCGCTGCTGGAGCGCGTGGGCAACAGCGGGAGCAGCCGCCTGGTCCAGAGCATCCGCTCGGCGATCCATGCCGATCTGCGCAACGCCTCGCTTTCGCAGGTGGCGGACACGCTGAACATGAGCCCTTCCTATATCAGCATGATTTTCAAGGAAAAAACGGGACAGAACTTCAAGGACTATCTGTTTCAAACCCGAATGAACCATGCCAAGCGCCTGCTCAGGCAGGGAATGGCCATTGGAGAAATCGCGCGGCAGCTGGGATACGAGGACACGGAGCATTTCAGCCGGCGGTTTCGCGCGCAGTTTGGCCTCTCGCCCATGGCATACCGCAAGGAGGCGCCGGCAGGCCCGGGCAAGGGCTGAGTCGCTGCCGGCGGAGAAAAGGCGGGCTGCGATGGGCTGGGAAGCCCCGCCCTCAGGCCGCGCGGGCCGGGGACCTCCCGCGGCCCGCGCGGCTCGCCGGGCGGCGGGGAGGCGCGCGTTTCATTGCTGGCGGGCTACCGGCAGCCCGCCCCGAATGGCCGGGGGCCCGGCGGCTTCCGCGGCACAGGGCCCGTTATGTGGACTGTCCTTCCAACAGCCTGGGCGTGGTGCAGAAGGTCTGCACCTGCAAGCCGGGCTTTTTGATTTTCTGCACCAGAAAGCGCGCGGCCTCCCAGCCCATGTCGAACATGTCCACCTCCACGGCGGTGAGGCGGGGGATGAGCAGCTGGGAAAAGGGATAGCGGTCAAAGGTCATCAGCGCCAGGTCCCGAGGAATGCGCAGCCCCAGCTGCATGGCGCATTGCAGGCACTCCAGGGCGATGTGGTTGTTGGCGCACAGCGCCACCTCCGGCCGGTTTTCGCCGGACAGCCTGCGCCGCAGCTCCTCCACATCCTCGGTGTAGGGCGTGTCGCCAAAAAGCGTGTCCACAGTGAGCTCCTCCTCGCGCAGAACGGCCTCCATGCCCTTCAGGCGCATTTGGGAGATGGCATCCTCCGGGCCGCCGCCCAGATACAGGATGCGGCGGTAGCCTCGGTCCAGCAGATAGTTTGCGGCCACGCCGCCGGCCAGCTCGTGATTGACGTCCATCCAGCAGATGTTGCAGGGGAAGTTCGGCCGGCCGATGACCAGATAGGGCGCGTCGGCGTGGCTCAGGAAGGCGGCCAGATCGCGCGAGAGCAGCGCCGCGTGCAGAATGACGCCGTCGGCCAGGCGCTCCTGCATCAGCTCGCGCACATAGGCGGTTGCGCCGCCCTTGTCCATGTGCTTGAGCAGCACCGAATAGCCCTTCTCCTCCAGCGAGCGGGTGACGCCGGTGAGAATGGCGAACATATGCGGGTTTTCAAAGGAGATGCTCTGATACAGCTCGGTGGCAAAGATCACGGTGCCGCTCTTTTGCCGGGCGAAGCTGCGCGCGCGGGCGTTGGGCTTGTACTGGAGCCGGCGCGCGGTTTCCAGCACATGCCGTCTGGTTTTCTCGGAAATGGTGTAGCTGCCGCTGAGCGCCTTGGAGACGGTGGAGATGGAAACGCCCGCCTCCCGCGCCAGATCATAAATGGTGACCGCCATGGGGAGCCCCCTTACTTTGCCGTCCGGACGACGAGATACCCGCCCGCTGCCAGCCGGCCCGATTCCACGCCGCTCTGGGCCAGCGCCGCCGCGCCCGCCGCATTCAGCCACGGGCGTGCGTCCACCGGCGCGCTCGCGCGGTTGAACAGCACCGAGACGCGCTCGGACGCATCCTCAAGGGTATAGGCCAGCTGATCGCCCTGCGCCACTTCCACGCGGAAGCGGCCCCGGCGTAGCGCCGGATGCCCGCGCCGCAGGGCGATCAGCTCCCGGTACAGCGCGCGGAAGGGATGATCCCTGCCCCACGGCATGGCCTGGCGGTACTCCGGCTCGGAGGCGCCGGTCAGGCCCAGCTCGTCCCCGTAAAACACGCAGGGCATGCCCGGAAAAGTCATCTGAAACACCACGGCCTGCCGCATGCGCGCCTCGTCCCCGCCGCACTCGGTCAGAAAGCGGCTCACGTCGTGGCTGTCCAGCAAATTGAGCTGGGCGAGCATGGCGGGATCCCTGTAGCGGGTGAGCAGCCAGTGCAGCCCCACGGCCAGCCCGCCCGCATCAAGGGTGCGCCGGGCGAAGAACTGCAGGGCCAGCCGCCGGAAATCGTAATTCATGCAGGAATCCAGCATGTCGCCCTGCAAAAAGTGCGATGCGTCCTCCCACACCTCGCCGATGAGGAGCGCGTCGGGCTTTGCGGCCTTGACCGCGGCGCGGAAGGCCCGCAGAAAGCCGTCGTTGATCTCGTTGGCCACATCCAGCCGCCAGCCGTCTATATCAAAGGTTTCGATCCAGTAGCGGCCCACTTCGCAGAAGTAGGCGCACGCCTCCGGGCAGGACAGGTCCGTCTTGGGCATGTCCGCCACATACGAAAAGCACGCATATTCGGGCAGCTTTCCCTCCGCCGGGAGGCGGGGATGCTCCGGCAGGTCGTAGAACCAGCGGTAGTAGCGGGACTGCCGGCCCCGGGCCAGCACGTCCTGAAAGAAGGGATGGCGGCTGCTCACATGGTTGAACACGCCGTCGAGAATCACGCGCATGCCGCGGGCGTGCGCGGCATGCACCAGCCGCCGGAGATCCTCGCCGGTGCCGAAGCAGGGGTCCACACGGAAGTAGTCCAGCGTGTCGTACTTGTGATAGCAGCCGGCGGCAAAGATGGGGTTGAGGTAGAGGCAGTTGCATCCCAGACGTTCGATGGCGTCCAGATTTTCGCGGATGCCGCGGAGCGTGCCGCCCAGCAGCGAGCGGCAGGTTTCGCCGCCGAGGGAGGCACTTTGGGGCTGCCTCGCCAGACAGCCCGCGCGGCTTGCGAAGCTGTCGGGGAAGATGTTGTAGACCACCGCGTCCGCGGCCCACTCCGGCACCGTCAGGCGGTCGGCGCGGTGGTTGTAGGCGAACTGAAACCCGTCCGAGCGGTCCGCCTGTGGCGTGGGCTGAAACAGGCCGCCGATGTAGTAGGCGGTCCGGGCGCCGTCGCAGAGCTCAAAGTAGTAGGCGATGCGGTTGAGCTGCGTGGTCAGACGAAGCTCGAACCAGTCCGCCAGCGCGTCCGTATACCGCTTTTCCATGGGGGCGCGCCGGTAGCACAGCGGCCCCATGGCGGCCCGGTCGGCATACCACAGGGCGCAGCAGGTCAGGTCGCCCGCCTGCGCGCGCAGGCGGAACACGTAGTGCGTATCGTCCAGCGCAAAGGCGTACTCGCTGGACGGCCTGTGCCATATCGCGGCGTAATTCATGCGATCACCCCTTCACCGAGCCGGCGGCCACGCCGGCAACATAATACTTTTGCAGACGGATGAACAGCAGCACGATGGGGACGGCCACCACCACCGCTCCCGCGCAGAAAACCGTGTAATAGCGGTAGATATTGGCCTTGTCCACCATGGTGTAAAGACCCTTGGCCACGGTGTAGTTGTCATAGTTATCCTTCATGATGACCGATACGAAGATGAAATCCACCCACGGGGCGATGAAGGCGTTGATGGCGATATTGGCCACGATGGGCCTGCTGTTGGGCAGAATGATCTTCCAGAACACCACGCTGCGGGTGGCGCCGTCCAAAATGGCGGCCTCGTCCAGCGATTTGGGAATGGTGTCAAAAAAGCCCTTGGCGATGTAGTAGTTCATGGCCGCGCCGCCGGAATAGACCAGAATCAGCGCAAGCAGCGTCTGGTCCAGCTCCGTGGCCTTGAGAAAGTGGTAGATGGCGATCATGCTCATGAAGCCCGGAAACATGCCCAGCACCAGCGATACGTTCATCAGCTTCCTGCGTGAGGGAAAGCGAAGGCGCGAATAGACATACGCCACCATGAGGCTGAGCACCGTGGTGATCAGGCAGGAGCAGCAGGCCACGAAGAGGGTGTTGAGAAACCAGCGGGGAAAGTTGAACAGCGCGGTATCGGTAAAGAGGCGCACGTAGTTGTCAAGCGTATAGCTTTTGGGCAGCAGGTAGGAGGTGTAGGCCCCCGGCTCCGCCCGGAAGGAGGAGAGCAGGAGCCAGGCCACCGGCAAAAGCCACAGCAGCGACAGCACGGCCAGCAGCGTATGGAGAAAAACGGACAGGCGCAGGTTGTGCCTTTTCATGCTGCGAACATTGCTCATTGGAACTGATCCTCCCTTCGGACGGCGCCGGTGCGGTTATAGACGGCAAGAGAGCAGGAGGAGACGATCATGAAGATGAAAATGCCGATGGTGGAGGCCAGCGCGTAATCGTGCTGGTCCACGGTCAGCTTGTAGAGCCAGGTCACCAGCAGGTCGGTCTTGCCGGCCTGATAGTAGTCCAGCGAAAAGGGCCCGCCGGCTGTGAGGAGATAGATGACGTTAAAGTTGTTGATATTGGTGACGAAGGTGGTGATGGTGGCGGGCGCGGTGATAAAGACCATGTAGGGCAGCGTGATGGACACAAACTGCCGCACGGGACCGGCCCCGTCCATCTGGGCGCTTTCGTAGAGGTCGGAGGGGATGTTGAGCAAAACGCCGCTGAAGGTGAGCATGGTGTAGGGGATGCCGATCCACATGTTCACCACCACCACGACCACGCGCGCCAGCGTGGGGTCAGTCAGGAAGGGGAGCGGCGCGTCAATCCAGCCCAGCGCCATCAGCACCACGTTGACGGCTCCCTGCGGCTCCAGCGCCCGCGAGATCAGCAGGAGGCTGACGAACTGCGGCACCGCAATGGCGATGACAAAGCAGGTGCGCCACAGCTTTTTGAGCCTGACCACCCGGTGGTTGATGACCACTGCCAAAAGCATCCCCAGAATGTAGTTGGTAAAGGTAGCCAGCACGGCCCACACCAGCGTCCAGCCGAGAATCCCAAAGAAGGTGCGGGTTTTGACCTCGTTGCCAAGGAACACATCCGTTACATTCGTCAGGCCCGTCCAGGTGAACAGCTGGCCCGGCGGCTGGTGGGTGGAGTCGAAGTTGGTAAAGGCGATGAGGATCATGAAGGCGATGGGCAGCGCGGTAAAGAGCACCAGCGTGAGCATGGGCAGGGAGAGGAGCGTCACATGGAAGCGCTCGTCCATAAGGGTGCGCACCTCCTCGCGGAAACGGGGGACGGGCTCGTGCCGCGCCGCCTTCTGCTCCAGCAGCCACGCGCTTTTGAGGTTCAGCCGCCATACGGCGAAGAGCAGCGCGAGAGAGGCGAGCGTGACCACGCTGAAGAGCAGAATCAGCATGGAATTATCGCCGGGCACGCGGCGGTAGATCTGCGCCGCCTCATCCCAGACGCGGCTCTGCGCCGTGGTGCCCAGGGTGGGGAAGAGGCGGAGATAGGGCCAGCCGAAGCCGAAGAAAAACAGGGCGTACAGCACCTCAAAGCCCAGGTACAGCAGCCCCTTGACGATTTGCCCATGGCGAAGGCATCCTGCGCCCATCACCAATGCGGACAGGCGCGTCCAGCCGTTTCCGCGCCTGAGGATGCCGGCGGTGCGTTCAGCCCCGTGCTTCATGTCAATCCCCCCCTGTTCAAAGGCGAAGGGCTGCCCCGTCCCTCGAAGCAGCCCTTTCAGTGCGTTACTGCGCCGTGACCTGGCTGACAAACTGATCCAGAAGCGTTTGCAGGTCGGCTTCGGAGTGGGCTTCCAGCTCCGCGCCGAAGGCCTCGGCGGGCGTCCAGAACGTGCCCAGCACATGCTGGCTCACGCCAAATTCGCTCTGCGCCGCCAGCGCGGAGAGCGCGACGTCGGCGGAAACCTCCTCGGATGCGGCGGCGTTGAGGTTGGAGGGACCGTAGCCCCGCACCTCGTAGCGGCGGATCTGCGCATCCTCGCTGGTCAGGTATTCGGCCAGCTCCATGGCCTCCACGGGATGCTGGGTCTGGGTGTTCACGCCCAGAATCTTGCAGCCCAGGAACGAGCCCATCTGGACCTGTTCGCCGTCTACGGTGAAGGTGGGCAGCTTGGCGGCGGCGTAGTTGTCGCCCAGCTTTTCCTTCATGGCCGCCGCCACCCAAGTGCCGCTGATGCCGGCGCAGATGGCGTCGCCCATGCCGCCCTGCAGCACGGTGTCGTCGCCGCTGGTGTAGGCGGGATGGTTGCAGATGGCGCGGATGGCCTCGGCGGCCTGCAGGCCCTTTTCGCTGTTGAAGTCGCAGATCTGGTTGCCGTTTTCATCCAGCGTGAGCGTGCAGCCGTTGCCCAGGAAGAAGCCCGCGAGATACCAGCCGTTGGAAATGTCGATCTGGACCTTCTTGCCGGCCTTTTCGGCGGCGGCCAGCAGCGTGTCAAAGGACCCGGCGTCCTCGTCGGAGACGACGGAACGGTCGTAATAGAGGAAGTAGCCGTTGTCGGCGGTCATGGGGTAGCCGTAGAGCACGCCGCCCACCGAGGCCGCGTTGACCGAGCCAACGGAGTTGGCGGCCACGATGGCGTCATGGTTGCGGGTGACCTCATAGAGCGCGTCGGCGTTCACCAGGTCGATGATCTGGTCATCGGGGTAGGAGAACACGTCGGCCGCCGCCGCGGGGTCCTCCAGGTAGCGGGCCTTGGCGTCCGCCTCGCCTACGACGCCGTAGGTGAATTCATAGGTGGTTTCGGGATGCTCCGCCGCGAAAGCTTCGCACAGCTCGGCCAGCAGCTCCTGGTCCTCCTGGCTGCCCCATACCTTCAGCGCGACGGTTTCCGCAAGGGCCGCGCCCGCACAGAGGCACAGCATCGTCAGGGAAAGCAACAAACAAAGGCACTTTTTCATCAGACAATCCCTCCTGACCCATCAACTTTTTGAAACTGGCGGCCGCTTTTGATGGTATTATGACAAATTGCGGCGGGGCTGTCAACGAAAGAATGCGAAAGCGCTTTCCTTCGGGGCGACGGGGAGGTCGGACGGGGGGCGGAAGCGGGAGAGCGCGCAGAAACGGCGCCGGAAAAGAGGCGCGCGGGGCGGGGCTCCGTGCTGCCGGGCGATTTCCAGACGAAAAAGGGGGCGCGTCTGTCCATACGGCAGACGCGCCCCTCGCTTTTGCAGGGACCGGATTATTCCTCTTCTTCCGCGGGGCTCATGGCCTCGACATCCAGACCGGCCTGTGCGGCCGCGTCCTTGGCCGCGTCGATGATCGCGCGGCTGGTCACCGTCGCGCCGGTGACGGTGTCAACGTCAAAGGACTGAGCCTCCAGAATTTCGGCCGGGATCTTCTCCAGCGCGGGGCCGGCGACAAAGTCGGTTTCGGACTGCTCCGTCACGGTGAGGGAAACCATCTTTCCGTCCACGACCTCAAGCCAGACCTTCACATCGCCGCCGATGCCCTTGCCCACGCCCTCGTAGGTGTTTTCCGGCAGCTCAACTTCGCTTTTCAGCAGGGAAAGATCCGCGCCGGCCTGCACGGCGCAATCCTCGACCGCCTGGAGAATGGCCTTGCTGGTGATCGTTGCGCCGGATACGGCGTCAACATCCAGCGACTGCGCCTCCACGATGGCGGCGGGAATCTGCTCGATGGCCGGGTCGCTGATGCCGGGGGTTTCCGAGTGGGAAACGACCTTGACTTCGTCAATGGCAGTTTCGCTGAAGGTGACCTCGACGGTCACATCGCCTCCCATGCCCTCGCCAACGCCGGTGTAAACGCCCGGTTCAAAGGCGAGCTCGGCCAGAGCGGTTCCCATGGTCAGCAGCAGTGCGCACAGAATCAGAGATAGCGTCTTTTTCATCGTTCTTTTCCTTTCCACAATGAAAGAGGGCTTCCGGAAAGGGAAGCCCCCAAGCCGTGAACGGCTTATTCGTTGGGTACGCCGTCCCAGATGACCCAGTTGTCCGGACGGGCATGGTTGGTGCCCCAGGTTTCGATGGTCTCGTCAGCAGCGGGCTTGCCCACTACGATGGCCGCCACGAACACGCAGTTGCCTTCGACGGGGTATACGCTGGTCTCGCTGATTTCGCCCTCGTAGGGGTTGGGGAAGCCCCATACGCGCTGATAATCGTCCTTGAGGTAGCGGCTCATGGACTGATACTTGCCGTCGGCCAGGTCCATGGGGGCGTATTCGCCGTTGATGGTGCCGAAGTAATGCGTCTGGTAGCCCAGAGAGGCCAGCGCAACTTCCATCAGGCCGCAGGTGAGGCCGGTGTCATAGTAGGCGAAGGTGGTGGGCATATAGTAGCCATCATAGTCGCTGACGTGGCCCTCTTCCTTGGTGAGGATCTGGTCCGCCAGCACAAGGATCGTGACCGTGCCCTCGGTGGCCATGTCGTTGGGGTCGCCCCACGCATCGCCGATGATTTTGCGCTGCTCGTCCACATCCTTGACCACAACGAAATACCAGGGCGTCCAGTGGACGGCGTTCTGCTGCTTCACAGCCATGCTGAACACTTTGGCCAGCTCTTCGTCGGTGATCTGATCGGCCGGGTCGGAGGACCAGTGGCCGTTGGCTACGGTCATCCAGGTGTTGCTCTCGTTGAACCAGTCAATCAGGCCGGAAGCGTCGAAGGAAGCCTCCTCGGCGATGGCCAGAACCGGCAGCAGCGCCATCATGGCGGCCAGCATCATTGTTACAAGGCGTTTTTTCATGGGTGTCCATTCTCCTTTCCCTTTGTGCAATCTTTAACGATTGTTTGTTACAGTATACGCTATTGTTATTCCGTTGTCAATTCGTTTTTTTAAGATTTATATCAGTAATCTTTGTAGTTTACTATACTTAACTTGCTTTTCGGTCCGGCTATCATGTATAATGATGAAAGAAAGCCGTTTTGCCGCCAGGGAGGTAGGGTATGCGCAAGCGTGTGGGGTGTATCATGGGGATGGTTCTTGTGCTGCTCGCGCTTCGGCCTGCGCTGGGGGCAACCGTCAAAAGCAGGTATACCGACGAGTATTTTTCCACCGTCAGCGCGCTGTTCCTCTATACGGAGGACGAGGCGGGCTTCGATCAGGCATGGCAGATGGTCAAGCAGACGCTGGAGCAGGTGGAGAAGGCCGTGTCGCTGTCGCTGCCCGAATCGGACCTGTCCCGATTCAACCGGCTGGCCTGCGGTGAGAGCTGCGATGTGAGCAGTCTGACCGCACAGCTGTTTCAGATTGCGCGCGCGGCCTATGAGGACACGGACGGGGCCTATGATCCGACGGTTTATCCGCTTGTGGACCTATGGGGTTTTTCCCCGCGATTCAACCGAAACACCTATCAGCCCACCCAGCCGTACGACCGCGCCTATGTGGACGGAAAGCTCCCCCTGCCGGACCCGGCTTACATCAAGGCGCTTACAAGGCTGGTGGGCATGGAAACCATCGTGCTGACAGGGGACGAGGCCACGGGCTGGCGGCTTGAGAAAAACACGCCGCCCGTCACGGCCGGGGGCTGCACGTTTCAGGCCCAGCTGGATTTGGGCGGCATTGCCAAGGGATTTGCCTGCGATCTGGTGACGGAACGGCTGGCGCAGATGGGCTTTACCGAGGGGCACTTCGTCTGCGGCGGCAGCTCGATTTCGCTCCTGTCAAGGCCGGAAGGCGGCGACTATGGCCTGACGCTGGCAAAGCCGCGCACCGGACGGAGCAGCGAAAGCTATTTTGCCACCGTGTTTGCGCGCAACACCACGGTGTCCACCAGCTCCGACGCCAACCACACCTATACGCTGGACGGCGTCATCTATTGCCATATCATTGATCCGCGCACGGGATACCCCATCAATATGCCCGAGGCGGGCCAGCCGCAGCGGGGGATTGCCACCGTAACGCTTCTGGGCCCGAGCGCGGCCTATAACGACGCCCTGAGCACGGCCCTTTGCGTGATGGGGCCGGTGGCGGCGATGGACTATGTCAGCGAAGGCTTCGGGGACCTCTCCGCGGCGATGGTTTTTTATGAGACGGGAGTGGAAAATCTGGAGGTATTTACAAATCTTCCGGAATCCGCATTCCGTCTGGAGGATGACGCTTACCTGCGGGCATCTGCGACGGGGGAGCAGGGAGAGATCCGCTACACCGGTTCCCTCTTCAACGACAAAGAGAATGGAGGCGTACCATGAGCAAAAATCGTGATCGCATTATTCAAAGCGCTTTGTCGCTGTTTTCGGAAAAAAATTTTGAGGACGTGACGATTAAGGACATTTGCCAGAAAGCCGAGGTGGCCAACAGCACCTTTTACTATCACTTCAAAACCAAGGAGGAGCTGATGGACTGCCTGAGGATGCATGACATGCGCCCCAGAAACAGGGAGCTGTTTGCCCTCGCGGCCATGCACGATCTGATGGAGCGCGTGCTGGTCACCTGCACCATGTGCGCCCAGCGCGCCGAACGAAGCGGATGGATGCTCACCGCGCAATACTATAAGCGGCGGCTGAGCCTGGAAAGCGAATCCGAGGACTTGAAGGCGCTGTATGCCCAGGAACGCCGGACGGCGCAGGAGCTCATCGGGTATGCACAGGCGGAGGGGCTGATCTCCAACCGGGCGGAGCCCGAGCAGCTGGCGATGGCCGCCATTCTGCTGACCAACAGCGTGATTCTCAACTGGTGTGTCGCAAGGGGGGAATTTGATCTGCTGGCGCAGGCGAGGGAAACCCTGATGGTGCTGTTTTGCCCGGCGGCGCGCAACCGCGACGGGAAGGAGCGGCGCGCGGACGAAACCGGGCAGGCCTGAGCGCCTGTCATGCCCCCCCGGCCCTGACGGCGGGGAACGGAAGCGACGGCCCCGGAGGCGATCTCCGGGGCCGTCGCGCAAGCTGCTGGCAAAGTGCTGGGACCTTCCCGGTTGCTCAATCACGCGCACTCCCCGACGGTCGCGCGCACGGTTTCGCTGCCCTCGCAAATATCGGCGTTCTGCGCGCTGGCCGCGCGCAGCCCT
>ERZ826764.228-NODE-228-length-84873-cov-8.489295_pt1 | contig 84873 bp, 69 predicted proteins | sample MGYA00519870_ERZ826764 | MGnify/ENA primary metagenome ERZ826764 (study PRJEB31778, sample SAMEA3449239) | human gut metagenome | biome: human gut; feature: human-associated habitat; material: faeces | place: United Kingdom | collected 2010/2012 ... | reverse complement strand
TTTGGAAGTATGGATTCGGGCGTCCCCAAATCCACTTGGGTTTTGCTCAAACCTATTGATTATTGTAACATAGCTTGCCCTGTTTTGACAAGGCATGTCTTGAGAAAAATGGCAATATTGTAGCATTTATATGATATCCTTACACTCCGCAGCCATCCCCTGTTTTGCAGCCGCCGGTCATGCATAGTATGGTAATGATCGGTCCTCCCGTAAAGTGGAATGCACCGGGCAACAGGGCACACAATAAAACTGCCTCGTCCGCCAGAGGCTCAGCCCCATTATTGGGCGCGTAGGCCTTTGTCAGACGAGACAGTTGGTTGCCGGACCAGACTGACTTTCATCTGGCCGGTGTGCTTTCATCAGGCAGGTGGCTCATTGCATGTGCAAAAACCATCTCTTATTTGAACTTAAGTTCTTTAAATTTGGCAGCCAGGTCCTCATCGTCGGTTATTATGACCATACCGTCGTTTACTGCTGCGGCTTTGATCGTGCCGCTGCCCTCTTCGATGGCCTTGTATTCATCGGAATCTGCATCAAAACGGTAGATTTCTACAGTCCCATCATTGAACTGTTTTCCTTCAGCTGCGCCTATGGTGTCATACATGGTCTCAGTGCCGCCGGTGAGGCCGAGCTTTTCTGCTACAGAATCCACGGACATTTCAATCTTGTCCATGTCATCCTTGACATCATCTTCCATTTCCTGTACGCCGTCTTCTATGTCGTCAGCAGCGTTTCCACCTGCATTGTCATCTGAGCCGCAGCCTGCAAGCCCAAGACACAGCAGCAGAGACAAAATTATCATCAGTATCTTTTTCATGTTATCCTCCTGATAAATGATCTTTTATATCTTATCATTTCCTGTTTTGGTGATAACATACATGGCGGCTGCGGCCTGACGGTGATCCGGCGCCGGCTGAACACAAGACCCATCCAGGCTCATGCCTTTGCTCTTTTAAGAGAATCCGTAACACAAGGTTTCTCCCATGAGTTTCAGCTCTGACGAAGGGAAAATTGACTAAATGTGCAGGGGCAGTGCTCACTGCCCAGGCAGTTTCCAAAGAATATAGGGAATTTTACCGTGCGGCATGGCTTTCCGCCAGCAAAAGGTTCTCTTTTTGCGTAAATATCAGGCTGAGAAGAAACTTTTGTTACAGAACGGTTCTCAAAAGCATGGAAAATCCGTCTGGTAAGAACCTGATGAGCGAGGTCGGTTCTCCCCCGTGCGGATATTAAAAAACATGAGAACCCAAATACCTTTTGACAGGCCATTTAGGTTCTCAAAAACGACTTCAGCATTAGAAACGAGAACTTTTCACTGGCGGAGCATATGATCCTCCAAAGTTGATCCTACATTGCGGCACAGTCCTGCTGGCGTGATTTTTTTCATTTGATCTCCTCCGGGGCATGCCATCAGGAAGGTTGGGCTGCATGACAGTTAAGGCCCGGCTGTCAAAGCCGGGCCAAGTGGAGCCGACCCTCAGACTGGGCAGCAGTTTCCCGTCAAAGGCCTTTCTGTATGGTCCTCTGGATGATGTTGTCCTGTATCTCTTTGCCCAGTTCCACAAAGTAAGCAGAATACCCGGCCACACGGACGATGATGTTCTTGTATTTGTCCGGTTCTTTCTGAGCAGCCAGCAGGGTCTCGTCATCCAGCACATTGATCTGGATGTGATAGCCTCCCTGGGCAAAGTGGGCACGAAAGACAGTCTCGATTATATCTATGCCCTTTTCACCGGCGGCAATGGTCGGGTCAAACCTCTGGTTGAGCAGCATGCCGCTCTGAGGCACCAGCTCATCGCAGGCAGCAAGGGAATTGACCACAGCCGTCGGGCCGTTGACATCCATGCCGATCATCGGTGAAGCATTGTCAGCAAGGGCTGTAAACGCCAATCTTCCGTCAGGCATGGCGCCGACGGTCTTGCCCATGGCTACATTATATACTACTGTGGCATGGAGGCTGGTCCAAGGGCCGCCGTAAGCGTCCTTAAACCGCTTCATTGACCTGTCGATTGACTCGGTGAACCACTCTCCGTACTTGTCGGCCTGCTCGATGTTGTTGCCAAACTTAGGGGCCTTATTGATGAGGAGCTGTCTCATTTCTTCCTTGCCCTCAAAGTTGGTATCCATCAGGTCCAGCAGCTCACCCATGGTCAGATAGTGCTTGTTGAAAACACACTCTTCCATGGCGGCAAAGGAGTCGATGATGTTGGCTATGCTGGCGATGGAGATCGTCGTGTAATGGTGGTCTGAGCCTTTCTGCTGGAGCATCTTGCCTTTTTCTATGCAGCCGGCGGAAAAACACGAAGCCGTGATGGTCGGGAAAGTAAAGGCGTGGCCGGCGAAAGTGGTGTTGGCCATGTTGATGAATTTTTCCATAAAGAAGTCCTGCTGGGCTTCATAGGCTTTCATCACATCTTCGATGGACTTGAAGTCGCGCGGATCGCCGGTCTTGATACCCAGCTGCTTCTTGGTCACCGGGTCATAGCCGTTGTGGAGGGTGATCTCCAGTATCTTGTTCACATTGAAGTTGCCCGAATTGGTCTGAAAATCGGTGATACCGCATACCACCGGCTCGATACATCCGCAGATACCCCAATTGCGGGCTTCTTTGAGGGTGAATCCAAGACTGAGCAGATATGTGATTGCCGACGAATCGTTGAAGAAAGCCGGATGGCCTCCCGTATCTCTGGCAGCCCTTATGGCCAGCCTGAAAGTTTCCTCGTTCACATTGGGATGGAAACGGAAGGATATACACGGCTCGTCAGTCTGCAGATCCAAAAGGCAACGGAGAAAGACATTGGTCAGCTCGTTGCATGCGTCTTTGCCGTTTTCTTTAACGCCGCCCAGCATTATGTGCATCCACAGCGGACAGCCGGGAACTGCGATGGATTCCTTGTACTGGCGGATGTTCCAAAGTTCGGCGACTTTGAGCTTGAACTCATGGATTATCTCAGCAAAATACTCTTCTGTCCTGCCTGCGGCGGTCTCTTTCTCAAAGAAAGGATACATATACTGGTCAAAGCGTCCCAGACAGTGGTCGCCGCCAACCGCCTCCAGTACGATGGCAAGATGGGTGAACCAAACCAGCTGAACAGCCTGCAGGAAAGTCTCAGGAGCAAATTCAGGCACCCTGCGGCAGTTTTCCGCCATGGTCAGAAGCTCCTCTTTCCTCTTTGGGTCGGTACATTCGGCCGCCTGTTTTTCTGCCAGGTCGGCGTAGCGGTGTGCAAAGCTGATTATGGCCTCCATGGCGATTATCATGGCCTCCCAGTTTATCCTCTGCTCCATATCGTAAACATCTTTACACACATGGTTGGCCAGCTTTTCCTTGCACTGATCGATATACCAGCGGTAGCCCCGCTTTACCATGTTGTCGTAGTCCGGCGTATGGTTCATGGTGGACTGGTTGGATACGCCGTGGGTGAACACCAGGGCATCCAGCATATCCTTCACATCCGGTTCCTCAAGGTCGGCAGCAAAATCGCCGAAGGTGTGGCCATGCCACTTTTCCACTATCTGACGCAGCTCTTCTTTTTCTTCCTCGTTGCGGAAATGGAGGTGATCGGAAACCCTCTTGTCTAGGGTGTCAAAATCGTCGTACAGCCACTTGGTCACATCCGGATGGAGAGGGACGGCCTGGATACGGTCTCCTGCGTGGCCGGCGATCTGAGAGTCCGGGTCAATGAAGATTTTCTTATTTTCGAGAAAATATTTAAAAGCTTTGGCCCTCCTCAGCACATAGTTTTCCATTGACGGCTGGCTGTAAAATTCCGTGATCAGCCGGGCCCGGTCAAGGTCTATGGTAGGCTCGGTGTTGCGGACTTTATCATTGAGCCTTATGATTCTTTCTGTAAGCATTTTATACCCTCCTTCTTGTTATCTTTCATATAGAAACTGTATTTTCCGTACTTATTTAAAATATCGTTGGCTATGCCAGTGAGTTCTTCCATTTGCTGGTCGGACGGCGGTTCTACTCCCTGCAGCCCGTATGGCAGGCCCAGGGCGCCGTATTTGGACTGTCCGAAGTTGTGATACCGGAGCAGTTCATATTCTTTTACCGTTGGCAGACCGGAGACGAAGCAGGCTATCCCCCTTATGTTTTCCGGGTCGTCCGTATATCCCGGCACCACCGGAGTCCTGATGGTCAGCGGCATGCCCAGATCCGATATTTTCTTTATGTTATCCAGTATCAGCTCATTGCCAGCCCCTGTGACCTGCTTATGCCTTTGGGTGTCGATGATCTTGATGTCCATGAACATGGAGTCTATATATTCCAGCGCATCTTTGAAACTGTCGAAAGGTGCATAGCCGCAGCTTTCAACACAGACATTTATGCGGTTTTCCCTGCACTTTCTGGCTATCTCTTTAAGATATGTCCCATGGGTCAGAGGTTCTCCTCCGGAAAAAGTCACCCCTCCGCCTTTGATATCGTAAAATATCTTGTCTTTGTTTATCTCTTTGAACAGCTCATCTATGGTGTAATCCCTGCCCACGGTTTTTTTGGCCTCGGCATAGCATGTCTGGCTGCACCTCTGACACTCCCTGGGGCAAAGTGACCTGTCTATACGGCCATCCGGCCCTATGGCTCCGTATGGGCAGCACCTGGCGCACAATCCGCAGCCAATACACTTGGACGGGTATTCCATTATCTGAATGCCGTAATCCTGAGATTCAGGATTGGCGCACCAGGGACATCTGAGCGGACAGCCTTTAAAGAAAACCAGCGTCCTGAGCCCGTGACCGTCATGTATTGAGCATTTCTGGATATTAAAGATCATAGCTGCCTCCTTGTTTTTGCTTTTATATAAAGCAATAACTGTGCCAGTTTTTTATTCCGGCGGGCCGCCGGTCCTTTCTGCTCCCGTCCGTTGGCATTGCTGGCTTTTGCGCGCCTTTTAAACAGGGGCACAGCTTGCATATTCGGCCGTCCCCCTGAAAGTGTGTATTTTTTTATATGACATTATCTTTTGACGGGTAATTATTTATACAGTCTCACCCAAGATACATTCCGCCGTTGACATGCAGCACCTGACCGGTGATATAACTGGCCTTTTGGGAAGCCAGGAACACTATGGCGGCGGCTATTTCCTCCGGCTGGCCTATGTGGCCTACGGGCAGCTTTTCCAGATAACCTTCTCTGCCTGCGGCTATCCTTTCCATTGTCATCTCAGTCTGAGTAATGCCGGGGGCCACGCAGTTGAGCCGCACGCCCTGCGGCCCCAGCTCTCTTGCCAGAGTGCGGGTCAGCCCCACCACAGCCGCCTTGCATGCGCTGTAGTGGCTGTAACCGGGACAGCCATAAAAGGCGTCCTGGGATATCACATTAACTACGCTTCCCCCTGCATCGATGATGAACGGCATGGCGGCATGAAGAACATTATATACACCGTCAAGATCTATGGATACGGTCCTTCGCCACTGCTGCGGCGTCATTTCTGTAAAAAGCGCTTCTTCAAATATGGCTGCGCAGTTTACGGCTATATCTATGCCGCCGGCTGCTTCCGCCAGACTGCAGACTGCTTCATCGGTCTGCTCATAACTTGCTATATCGGCAGTCCGGATATATGCTTTGCCTCCGGCTGCTCCAACGGCCCCGGCCATTTCTTCCAGCGGCCCGGCAGTACGGCCCAGTCCGAGAATGACTGCGCCTTCTTTTGCCATCTCTATGGCTGTCTGCCGGCCTATGCCGCGGCCGGCCCCTGTTATCAGGACTTTTTTGTTTTCAAACAGCATTTTTCTCTCCTTTTCTCCGGTCCTGTCCGGATGTTCTTTCCCCGGCAGAGCGGCCGGCCGTTCCCCTCCGGTGCTGCTGTCCTGGTGCCTGCCTCTCCCGCATCCGCCGCTTCCGGCAGGGGCATGCTGCCGATGGCTGCGGGTTCAGACGCCCTTCTGTATGGTCCGCTCTATGATATTTTCCTGTATGCTTTCCTCCAGATCCACAAAGAAAGCCGAATATCCGGCCACCCGTACCAGCAGGTTCCTGTAGTTCTCCGGATGCTCCTGCGCATCACGAAGAGTCTCATTGTCAACAACATTTAGCTGTATATGCTCGCCCTCACTGCCGAAGTGCGCTCTCAGGACCGCTTCAAGTATGTCCACGCCCTTTTCACCTCTAACTATATGAGGATCGAACCTCTGGTTCAGCAGATAGCCGCCCTGAGCGTTGCGCCGTCCTCCGGAATTTACCGACTTGACCACAGCGGTCGGGCCGTTGACATCCATGCCTATCATAGGAGAAGCGTTATCCGCCACCGGAGTAAAAGCTTTGCGGCCGTCAGGCAAGGCTCCTATCATCCGGCCCAGCACCACATTGTAAGACTGGGTGGCGAACACGATGTCAAACTCTCCGCCCCTGGCGTCTGTGTACTTCTTGGCTTCCCTGTTGATGGAAGAGGCCACAAATTCCGTATATTTATCAACCTGCTCTATGTCGTTGCCGTATTTTGGCGCCCGGTTTATCAGGAGCTGCCTCATTTCTTCCCGGCCCTCAAAGTTTGTGGCCAGAAGATCCATAAGCTGGGCCATGGTCAGGTATTTCTTATTAAATACGCATTCTTCTATGGCTGCCAGGGAATCCACCAGATTGGCCAGTCCCGTCACGCCGAAAGCTCCCCACCGGTGCGGGCAGCCTGCCTGCTGCATTACCCTGCCGTTTTCGATACAGCCCTCCACAAAGCATGAGCCGGTGATGGTCGGGCAGGCGTAGGCATGGCATGAAACGACCTTGTCGAACATCTTGACGAACATCCTGACGAAATATTCCTGCTGGATGAGATAGGCTTCCTTGATCTGCTCAAGGGAAGCAAAATCTCTGCCTTCCCCCGTATGAGGCCCGATCTGCTTGCCTGTCACCGGATCCCGGCCATCGTTGAGCGCCAGTTCGAAAACTTTTAATGTGTTGAAAAATCCTGTATTGGACTGATAGTCCGACTTGCCTGCCACGATGGCTTCAGTGCATCCTACAAGGCTGTAATCCCTTGCCTCTTCCAGAGAGAATCCCAGCTCCTGGAGGCTGAGGATGTTGGCGCCGTCGTTGAAGAACGCCGGATGGCTGTCGCCGTTGAGGGCAACCTTCATGGCAAGGCGGAAAGTCTCCTCGTCTACATTTTCGTGATAGCGGAAAGATATGCAGGGCTCCTTGGTCTGGAGTTCCTCCATTCCCTTTAGGATAAACCTTGTCAGTTCATTACATGCGTCTGTTCCGTCAGGCTTTACTCCTCCCAACACTATGTGCATGTACAGAGCGCAGCCGGGATAGGCCTCCGCTTCTCCTGCGCTTCTGAGATACCACATTTCCTCGAACCTGATCTTGAACTCGTGTAGCAGATCCATGAGATATTCTTCTGACTGTCCCTCTTCCATGGCTTTTTTGTAGAAAGGATACAGGTACTGGTCAAGCCTGCCTATGGGGTGATGATAACCGTTGTTTTCTATCATTATTGCGCAGTGGGTGATGAGCACCATCTGCAATACCTGCTGGAATGTTTCCGGCGGGTTTTCCGGTACCAGCCGGCAGTTTTCTGCCATGGTCAGCAGCTGTCTCCTGCGCTTTTCATCCTTGCACTCTGACGCCATTTTTTCCGCCAGATCCGCATACCTGTGGGAAAAGTCTATGATGGCTTCCATGACTGTTATCATGGCCTGCCATGTGTACTTCTGGTTCATCTTTTCGATGGTCATTTCTTGTTTTTCCAGCTCATCCAGATTTTGTCGGCACTGATCGATGTAATGGCGATAGCCGACTTTGACCATCTCAGGATAGTCTGGGTTCATGCACATGGTGGACTGTTTAGCCACTCCTTTGGTCATGACTCCCACTTCTATGGCCTCCAGCTCTTCCTCCGTGTACTGTACGGCTGTCAGGTCCTCAAAGGTACGGCCCTCCCACTCCTTTAAGATTGCCGCCAGTTCTTCCTTTTCTTCCGGAGATACGAACTGGAAGGTATCGAACTTGCGAGTGTCCAGAATGTCGTATTCATCTCTGAGCCAGCCGGACATTTCCGGAAAGATGTTGACCGCCCGCAGCCTGGACGCGGTATGCCCTGCCAGCAGCCAGTCATCGTCTATGAAGATCTTCTTGTTTTCCAGCACATATTTAAAAAGGTTTGCCCTGCTTATCAGGAGAGGCTCCATGGACGGTTTCCTGCAATATTCCGTCACCAGCCGCGCCCGGTCAAGGCAGACCGTTGGAGTCGTATCTCTGGCCTTGTCGACCAGCCTTGCGATTCTTTCCGATAACATTCTCTGGTCCTCCTTTCTTGCACAATGAGACTGCCTGAAACTCCATGGTTTCACGGCAGTCCCGTCAATCTTGCCACGCTAGGCGGTGTTCTTGTCTTTTTTCTCAGACTTCAATATTTTGATGAAGCCCCATGCAAAGCCTCCGAGATAGAAGCCGTAGTTTAAAATAGCCATGATGATCGCATCAGTAGTCATAATCTGCCTCCTTACTGTGCATTATCCCAATGTTCAGGCGGGATCTCAGGGAAGGTTTCACCATTGAAATACTTATTTTTGACTCTTGCAGCAACTTTATCGTTGAACAGTACCGTAACTATGACGATCAGAGCACCCTGAAGCAGGAGAGTCCCCACAGAGCTGATGCCGAACGGGTCCAGGGCAGATGCAGGATCTGCTGATATAGACTGATATACCCATGCACCCAGGACGAAAATGCTCAGCAGCGGCGCTATGATGGTGATCGTAAGATCAAACCAGCGTCCCAGATGGAACTCGTCGTATCTGTCCAGGAATTTTTCCCTGAATTTCTTTGCACCGAACTTCTTTACTGCATAGCATACGAACAATGCACCGAAGATTAGCAATGTGCCTGATACCCAGTCCTCTCTGCTCATAATATCCATATTCCAGGTGGCAGGCACGCCTATTATACAGGTCACTATACCTGTGTACCATATGGCTTTCTTTCTGGATATGCCCAGTTCCTGAAGGGCAAGGGAGACTACCGCCACATGGCCGAAGTTTGATGTAAGTACCGCCATGAAAAGTGCCAGGAAGAAACATATGCCGAAGAACTGTCCTCCCGGCATGGTGGCAAACAGATTCGGCAAAGCTATGAAGCAGAGTCCATTGCTGCCTGACTGCATTACTTCGTAGGAAGCTTCGGTGCCAAGAGTGGCAAACAAGGTGCAGCATATGGCGGTTGATGCCAGGATAGCTGCGGTGGTATCTGACAGTCCCGATGTAAGAGTGGTGAGGGTTATGTCTGTCTTTGGCTGAGTGTAAACAGCATAAGAAAGAATAAGTCCGAATCCCGGTCCCATGGTCCATGCGATCTGTCCCAGAGCTTCCAGCCATGTGTTGGCCCTGAACAGATAGTCAGTATCTATGTGGAACAGGTATTGTAAGCCTTCGGAAGCACCGGAAAGTGTCAGGGACCTGACCACGATTATGACCAAACTGATGGCCAGGATAGGTATCATGACTTTCATGCTCTTTTCGATACCGCCGCTTATGCCTTTTGAAACCACAAAACAGCAGAAGGCCAGGATCACGATGAATATGACCATGGTTACCGGGTCGCGCTCAGATGTGGTGCTGAATAATTCCACAGTGTCAACATGGGCAAATTTGTTGGTGACTGCAAACCACAGATACCTCAGTACCCATGCGCATACGGTGGTAAATGTAGACATTACCATTATGACTATGGCTACCATGAACATTCCCATCCATGTACACTTTTTGCCGACAAAGTCCTTGAACGCTCCCGGCAGTCCGTGTCTGGTAGCTCTTCCGATGCCGTGCTCAGCGCACATGATCGGTATGGCGAAGCAGAAAAATATCACCAGATAAGCTATGAGGAAGGCTCCGCCTCCGTTGAGGGTTACAACTCGTGGAAATCGCCAGAAGTCTCCGGCGCCGATGGCTGCTCCAAGCAAAGTGAGCAGTAGTCCTATCCGGCTGCTAAAGCCATGGCCCTTGTTTTCTTTTTTGTCCATTGCTCTCTCCTTTCATGATCTAAATAGGTGTCGCTTACCTGTCTCAAAGAGACGGTAATCTAAATTGCAACTTGTATGCCAAAGCCCTTTAACAGGATTTTATGCTCAGACAGCAGATTTTCTTCTGTTTTTTTACTCTTGAACGCCGTAAAACAGCATAAAAAATACCCGCAGTTCTGGAAGATGTATAATTTTTTTCACTTTTTTCTCTCCGCTTTATTTTTTATCCGGTCAAAATGCCAGCGGGTGTAGAATTATTTATACATTGAAACGGTGCTGGTGTGTATTTTTTTATACGATATGGGATCTTTACCTGAAACTGTCTTGTTTATCCGGTTCTGTCCGTAAAACTTCGCCAAGGACTTTTTTTACATAGGAACAGTCGGTATTGGTGTCTGCCGCCAGAAAGTCAATGTCCTCTGCCGTAAGCTTTCCGCCGGCCTTTTCAGCGGTTTTCAGGATGAGCTTCCTGCGCATGTGGTCAAGGTCAGCGTCTTTGCAGGCGAACAGACCGGGATCAGAAGGCAGTATTATGTTTTTGCCAGGGATATCCTCAGAGGACGGATCTCCAAATCTTATTTCTATCCCGTTTTCCCGTGCAAAGGAAAGCTGCGGCTGGATATGTTTGCCTGCTCCTGTGTACTCGGTCTCTGTCACCACGATGATCTCCTCCTCCGGCAGTTCCCTGGCAAGGGCAAAGGCGCATGCAAGGGCCGTGTTGCCGGCCGGTCCCCTTTCCAGACCTTCAAGGATCGCCAGCATTTCGGTCATATACATCACTTCACCCTGTGTGACGGTCACATAGCGGTCCATATACCTGAGTGGCCTTGCTGCACTTCTTGGTATATCCCCGCTGTCAGGATTCATGGCATGGGGTATGCCGAAACCCGTGTGCCCTGTCGTGCATGACTTCATGTTAAACTGAGAATCGGAAGCCATGTGCAGACCTGTCAGATCGATGGATGCTCCAACGATCTTTGTGTCTTTATATCCGGATTTTTTCAGTCCCCTGGCCGCTCCGGTGACCATTCCGCCTCCTGCATAGGTACAGACCGCCATGGCAGGCTCTTTTCCATACCTGTTCCTCACTTCCAGGCCTATTTCATATCCCAGTGTCTCAACACCTGCCACTCCAAAAGGCGAATACAAGGAGGCGTTGAAATATCCTGTATCCTCCATTATGGAGAGATGCTCATAAAACAGCTCAGGTCCTACGGTCAGCTGTATCACTTCAGCTCCCAGAGCCTCGCATTTCCTGGCTTTTTCTATGATCTCCGGCTGTCCTACTCCTCTGGAATCATAGCACTCCTGTATGATTATGGCTTTCAGGCCCCTCATTGCGGCCTGAGAAGCTACGGCAGCGCCGTAATTGCCGGAGGTTGCGGCGATCACACCCCCATATCCCTGTCTTTTCGCCTGTGCGACGGCCAGGGAAGCCCGTCTGTCCTTGAAAGACCCTGATGGATTTGCAGCTTCGTCCTTTATGAGGATGGTTGCTCCGTATCCGGGCCTTGAATATTTCCTTGCCAGCTTTGTTATGTTGCGCAGTTCCAGCAGCGGTGTTTTGCCAACGCCTGTTTCCTCCTGTATACGGGCGGCCTGTTCCATATCAAAGCCTGTCGAAGCCATCAGGGCCTCATAGTCAAAAGCGGCTCTTCCTTTTTCAAACCTGCTGTAATCAAGTCCCAAGGCCTTTTTCATGATTTCCGCAGACCTTCCCATCACAGATTCGTAGTCCTTGGCCAAAGCCATCATTTTTCACCTCCATACATTATCTCTCTGAGCTGTTTATCGATTTCTATCATCTCAGGTACGAATTTACCGTAACTGTGGGTATAGTGGGGATTTTCCTCTGTCAATATTCCCTGCTCCACTCTGCCGGAAGCAGTCTTTACATGCACCGTATCTCCCATATGTCCTTCTTCGTCCAGCAGGGAGCCTTTTACCCACATCTCAAAGTCGCATTTTTGAGTGTCATCGGGAAGTCTTGCTGTTCGTTGGTCCGCCTTCAGGATGACATCGTGTATGCGCACCCAATCGCCTTTTTTGGCCATCTGTTGTGTCCCTCCTTTAAAAGTTTTAATATATATTTATCGGGAAAAGCAATTTTCATGCCATGTAATGGTATGTCACAGGCTCTCAGCCTCCTGTCTGACATGGGAGCCGTTGGCACAGTAATTGCTTGATATTTTTTTAAAGGAACCGATATGATGTGGGGAAATTTATCTTCTCCGCAGCATAATATTTAATGGTTAAGTTTCAAGGAGGAAATTTCAATGAACGGAAAAAAAGTTTTCAGGACCATCGAAACCCATACCCTCGGACAGCCTACCCGCAATATCGTAGGAGGTTTTCCCCATGTACCGGGCTCTACGATGGCAGAAAAATTCATCTACATGAAAGAAAACGAGGACTGGTTCCGCAAACTGCTGTCCTACGAGCCCAGAGGCAACGACTATATGTCCTGCACCCTTATAACAGAGCCCTGCCTGCCGGAAGCCGATGTGGGAGTCCTTTATTTTGAAACCAGCGGCTGGCTGCCCATGTGCGGCCACGATACCATGGGTGTGGCGGTTGCCCTTATTGAGACAGGAATGGTCGATGTTACCGAACCTGTTACGGTCATCAGGCTTGACACAGCGGCCGGGCTCATAACGGTGGAGGCAAAGGTGGAAAACGGCGTTGTCCAGGAAGTTTCTTTCACCAATGCCCCTGCTTTTGTCCTGCGCCAAGATCTTACGGTAGAGACCAGGGATTTTGGCTTCCTTACCATGGATGTCTCATGGGGAGGCAATCTCTACGCTATCCTTCCGGCTGATTCTGTCGGTATACCTATCTGTCCGCAAAACGGCGCCCGCCTCGTTGAAGCGGCCCAGTCCATAGCTGCGGATATCAACCGTCAGGTGGATTTTCGCCACCCTGATCTGCAATTTGTTGAGCAGGTCACCCATGTGGAGTTTTACGGAGAGCCCAGGACCGTCGGCGCAGACATCCAAAACTGCGTCGTAGCTCTGCCAAAGACCGTCGACCGGTCGCCTTGCGGCACCGGGACTTCTGCAAAATCGGCTGTCCTTTACAATAAAGGCAGGTTAAAAGTGGGAGAAAGCTTTGTCCACGAGAGCATAATCGGCTCTCTGTTCAGGTGCGAGATAGTTGATACGGCCACAGTAGCGGGCTTTCCTGCTGTTGTGCCGAGGGTGACCGGCAATGCCTGCATACAGGGCTTTGCAACATGGATACTTGATCCAAAGGACACTTTCCCTGAAGGTTTTCTCCTTGGATAGATGATATATAGGATCGGCAGTTATGAATACTTCTGAAAAAGATAAACAGACAACATATTTCAATATAGAAATTTCCAATAATGAACCCACATTTACCGATGCAAAAATAGCCGCAAAGATCATCTTTGATTTTCTTGTGACAGAGCGTGGCCTTCAAGACGAGCCCCTCGCTTTGTGCTTCTGCGACGGCAGCGTGGTTTCAGCCTTTCCCCATGGGCAGGAAACATCAGATGATCTCAATGGCTTGCAGCAGGCCGCCGCAAGCCATACCGGAGCCGGGTTTCCTCCGTCCGGCTCAGACGGCGGCGCCGTCGGAGGATATGGTTTTTTCATCGCAGCAGGCAATAGAAAAGCAGTCAAGGCTGCGGCCGAAAAACTTAAAAGTGATTTTGAGCTGCTGTTTTCCGCTTTCGGCCATAACCAGCAACTGCGGGAATTCATCTTTGACGGCCTTGATGCACTGCCAAACTCCATATGCGTGTACGATAAGGAGCTCCGGCTTTTGTATGCCAACTCTGATTTCTGCGACTATCTGCACATCAAAGACCGGGAAGCTGAACTGGGCAAACACATCAATGATGTGCTCCACACCTGCGGTACACGGTTCACATCCATAAAAAAGCCCCACAGCTATCTCAAAGTAAACGATGTCATAAAATACGGCAAACCTGTCATCGACTGGGAAGTTGAGGTCACCAGCGATAAGAGTCCAGGGGAATGCATGATCGCTTCCAACGATATGTATCCTCTTTTTGACACTCGCAACGAGGTCAGCGGCGTTGCTGAAATTTCCAGATCCCGCAATACAAAGATAAATCAGGTCCGTGATACCCTGGGGCTTGTTGCTGATTATACTTTTGAGGACATTCTCGGAAACAGCAGGCCTATGCAAGATGTGAAGAAGCTTGCCATGTCCTTTGCCATAAGCCCTTATAATGTGCTGATATATGGTGAAAGCGGCACGGGGAAAGAGCTTTTCGCCCAATCTATACATAATTACAGCACCCGCAGGAACAAGCCTTTCGTTGCCATCAACTGCGCCAGCATATCTCCTGAGCTCATAGACAGCGAATTATTTGGATACGAAAGCGGCGCCTTTACAGGCGCCTCCAAAAACGGTCATGTAGGAAAGATTGAATTGTCCAACGAAGGCACCCTTTTCCTCGATGAAGTGGCCGAACTTCCTCTCCATGCGCAGACAAGGCTGCTGCGCACTCTTGAGACCGGGCAGATAACCAGGCTCGGCGGCAGCCGGAATATATCTGTAGATGTAAGGGTGATCGCTGCTACTAACCGATCATTGGAAAAAATGATAGAAGAGGGGCTGTTCCGTGAGGATCTGTATTACAGGCTCATGGTCCTTAATATAACGATACCGCCTTTAAGAGAGCGGCCAGAGGATATAATCCCCTGCTGTGAGTTTTTTCTCCGGCAGGCCATGCGCACCAACACAGCAGGTAAAAAGACCATTGAAAAAAATGCCATGAAACTTCTGCTTGGTTATGACTGGCCCGGCAATGTCAGGGAACTCCGCAACATAATCAACAGAGTTTATGTCATGTCATCATCTTCTGTCATATCAAGAGAATCACTGATCGCCGCTTTCCAGTTCAACAACCCCCATTACAGCGGTTTGACCGCAGAAATGACCCCGGCTGAAATGCTCCGCGAAAAACAGCTTGAGATCAGCCGTTCCTACGCCTCTCTGCTCAAGGAAGCCCTGCTGCTGGCAAGCGGCAACAAGGCAGAAGCCGCCAAGCTCATGGGCGTATCTCGAAAGACGATCTACAACATGCTGGAAAAATATAAGGAATATCTGAAATAAAGAACGCTGATGCAACACCATCTGCCGGGTTTTGCGGAAAACCCGGCAGATATGTCAGAGAAATCCAAAGCCTTATGCAAGCTTCCATTTCTGGCTTTCCGCCTGCAATTTGACCATACGGGCATAGAGGCCGTTTTGTTTCATCAGGATTTCCGGTGCGCCTTCTTCTGCGACAATACCATCTGAAAGAACCACGATCTTGTCTGCACCGGCCACGGTGCGCATCCTATGGGCGATCACAAGCACGGTCTTATCTGCTATCAGACGGGAAAGGGCGGTCTGGATAAGGGTTTCATTTTCCACATCCAGCGAAGCGGTGGCCTCGTCAAGGAGGATGATGGGCGAGTTTTTCAAAAAGGCCCTTGCGATTGAAATCCGCTGCCGCTGGCCGCCGGATAGCTCACAGCCGTTCTCACCTATATTGGTATTCCAGCCGTCCGGCAGTTTTTCAGCGAATTCGTCTACATTTGCAAGTCTGGCGGCTGCCAAAACCTGTTCATCAGTGGCGTCTTTATTTCCGATCCGTATATTTTCCATGATCGTATTGTCAAACAGTGTAACATCCTGAAATACAATGGAAAAGAGAGAAAGCAGCGTTTCCGGGTCCACTCCGGAAATATCCATGCCGCCCACGGTGATCTTTCCCCTGCTCACATCCCAGAACCTTGCCGCCAGCCGTGAAACCGTGGTCTTACCGCCACCGGAAGGTCCCACCAGCGCTGTGACTTCGCCCTGTCTTGCGGTAAATGAGACATCTTTCAATACTGTCTCTCCCCTGTTATAAGCAAACCCCACATGATCGAAAACGATATCGTATCCTTCGTTGGAAAGCCTGTTTTCTCCGTGCTGAATGGGATGATCGAGGATCTCGTTCATTCGGCCGATATTGGTCCGGGTACTTATAACAGCCGCCAGATTTTGCAGCGCTCCCTGCAGAGGATCGTAAAGCCTCGATACAACAAGCAGGAACATGAAAAAGGCCATCACATCAAGGCTTCCTCTTACAAGCAGGATAGAACCTGCCAGTGCAACCGTAGCGATCCCCAGCTTTAATACCAGTGATGCAGATACCACAAAGGCTGCCAGCCCGAATTCGTTCAGGATAGAACGGCGCTCCACGGCGCGGATCTTTTTTTCCAGGCCCTTCAAGTATTCTGTTTCGGCGTTGTTGGCCTTCAGATCTCGTACTGTCTCAATACACTCCTGGATCCCGTCCGCACAGGCCATCTTCACATCCATTGCCTTTTGATTGAGTTTTTCCTGTATCTTTGCAGAAAAACCAACAACAGCAAAAGCAACGGGCATCACCCACAGGGCCGCCAGCGCCATGCGCCAGTCAAATGCCAGGAGGCTGATGGAGATCAGGACAGTAGAAATGATCGAACCTGCTAGTTCAGGTATAAAATGTGAAAAGCTCTGTTCCAAAAAAGTGCAGTCAGCCATGATGGTGCTGGTCAGATCTGCCAGATCCTTTTTCCCGAAGAATGATAAGGGGATTTTTCGCAGATGTTCAGCAAGGGTGATCCTCCGCACGCCGCTTTCAGTATAAGTTGCAAAATATGTGGCGTTGTACTGGATGTATGTGGTAAGCAGGATCAGACCGATGCACACTGCGCAGCCGGCAATATAAAAACCTGCTTTTCCGTCAGGAATACCGCCATTCATCAGGTCAGCCGTTAAAAAATACAAAAGTCCTACAGGAAACATAAAGGAAAGATTCTGAAGGACACAGGCCAGGCAGCCTTTCACCAGATCTTTCGCCCCCTGTTCAGAAAGGGCATATCGTTTCTGAAGCTTTTTTATCACTGTTATCGTACCTCCTTTTCAACCTTCCACTGAACGGAAGTCTGATAGTCCTGCCACATACGGCTGAAAACGCCGTCTTTTTTCAGCAGTTCCTCCCAATCGCCGCTTTCCGCCACATGTCCGTCCTGGATCACATAGATCTGATCTGCGCCGGTAACTGTAGAAAGCCGGTGGGCGATCATTATGACTGTTTTTCCCTCAGCCATTTTGGAAAAGGCAGCCTGTACCCGTGTTTCATTATCCGGATCGGCAAAGGCTGTAGCCTCGTCAAGAATGATTATGGGCGCATCTTTAAGTATGGCGCGGGCAATGGCGATCCGCTGTTGTTCGCCCCCGGAAAGATAAACGCCTTTTGTCCCGATCACTGTATCTGCGCCTTGAGGCAGCTTTTCAAGGATGTCGCCGCACTGGGCGCTGCCAAGTGCATCCAGAACTTCTTCACGGGTAGCATCCGGCCTGCCCATGCGAACATTCTCCAGAACCGAAGCCTTGATAAGACGGCTGTTTTGAAATACAAAAGACACAGTATCCATGAGCTCTTCTTTACGGATATTCTTCACATCCACTCCGCCTATTTTTACACTGCCCTTTTGCGGATCAAAGAATCGGCATATCAGATTGGCAAGGGTAGTTTTTCCTCCTCCGGACGGCCCCACAAAAGCCACTTTCCGGCCAGCAGGGATCACAAGGGAAATATCCTTTATCACCTGATTTTCTCCGTCATAGCTGAAATGGACATGGTCAAGCTGTACCGAAGCATCTTTCGGATGTTCCGGGTTTCCCGGCACTTCAAGCGGTTTAAGGCCAAGTACGCTGTCAATCCTCTGCAGTGCATCATCCACGATCATGGCATTTTCACTCTGGAACATTATGCGCGTAAGGGTAACTGAGATAACCGGGGTGATTATGATATAGAACATGAGGTCCAGCAGAAACTCCACGGCAACTCCTTCACGGCTAAAGATCAGCGCACCTGCTATCAGTGCCGCAAACACCCCGTTGATGGCAGCCGTATAGAACATCATGGGCGTACGGAGCTGCCTGGTATAGGCGATCACCCACACTTTGTACCGGTCGATGGAATCCTTGAATTTTTTAAAGGAAAATATGGTCTGTCCGAAGGTCTTGACAACAGGGATCCCTCTCACATATTCGACTGCCTCGTTGGACATGTCATCAAGAGCATTTTGGTATTCTTTCATTTTTTCCTGCATCTGCTTTCCTGTCATGGCAGTCATTATGAGAAATCCCAGAGCTACCGGCACAAGGCTCAAAAGACCGAGCCGCCAGTCAAAGATCAGCAGGAGCGCCAAAAGGCCGCATGGAGTTGCAATGGCATTGGCCCGGTCAGGAAGCTGGTGAGCCAGATAAGTTTCGGTGGCTGCGCTGGATTCGTTGACGATCTTGCGCAGTTTCCCGCTTCCAAACTGCTCTGCAAAACCAAGGGGCAGCCTGACAATATGCTCCATCGTTTGCAGACGCAGGTTTGTGGCAATGCGAAAAGCTCCTTTATGAGAACACATCAGCCCTCCTATGTAGACCAATACTGCGATCACTGCAAACAGCACCGCCATCCATCCGTTATGGGCCATATCCTGTCCGTTGCTGAAATCCGGCCCGGTATCCAGCACTTCCCTGATTATTTTCCAGATATAACAATAGGGTACAAGGGCTATGAAAGCGCTTACCGCTGAAAGTACCCATGAAGCGTATATCAGGTATTTGTGATTGCCTGCAATATTAAGCAGGCGCGACAGATTGGATTGTTTTTTCAAAGAAGGTTCCTCCTTTTCTCTGTAATTATCTATGATAAAGAGAACACAAACGCATTCTTCTTTTATCCGCAGATCATATCTGTAAGATATGGCTGTAAAGACCGGTTCGTTGGTTAGTTATTTCTAACCAACGGTCAAAAATTACAGGGCTTTACTGCCCCATAATTTTCATCCACCCGGCTGTATAAAAGGCTCTCATTTCTTTCACATAATTTTCCGCATCATTGAGCGGCATCTCATGGACCACCAGTTCAAAAAAAGTGTGGAACATGCCCGTTATCAGGATATGTTCCAAGGCAGGATCTATCTTCGGAGAAGGCCGTCCCAGTTTTTCCAGTACCTTCTGATAGGAATGGGTTGCTTCCGCTTCGATCTCAACCATTTCATTAATGAGGCCGGAAAATTTTGTTCCCTCAGAGCAGCAGAGAATAAGCTTGCATTCTTCCAGATGTTCATAAGCATAATGGAGCATCTCAAACATGCATGCCCCGGAAAAATCGGTCAAAACCTCCGGCTGCTGTTCCTGCGGAAGATCGGCAAAATCTTTCTGCGCCTTTTTGAAACAATCCAGCAGATACCTGTAATGCTCACCGGTCAGCGCCTCGAACAGTTCTTCTTTGCTCTTGTAGTAACCATAAAATGCCCCTGTTGTCATACCCACGGATTTTACGATGTTCCGCAAGGAAGCGTCTTTGTAGCCTTTTTCCAGGAACTCTGCCTTGGCAGCCTGGTGGATGCGTTCTAAAGTTGTCAGATTCCTGTCTATCCTTCACACCTCCATAACACCGTTATATATCACTGTTATATTCTATTCCCCATAGCTCTTCCTGTCAAGACAAAGTTTTAAAAAAAATCAGAATGTCAGACGCCAAGCCAAAGTCACATCTTCCTCCAAGTGTTTTTTTGCTTCGTGTCCTGACCGTTCACACAATATGATCTGCAATCTTTCCCGGCCATTAGCACAAAATACTTCATAAGCTCCTAAACAAATGCGATAACATAATTGCGAGGTTTCGCTGGGAACATGTGATGGACGAAAGCTTGAGGCCCGGAAATGCCATGTACGCCCTCTTTGATGCTCCGGTACTGGAACAGCCGGTACTGGAACAGCCGCAGAGCTAAAATCTCCGCCAACCACCAGGATGTTCTCATTTTCGCCGATACAGCCTTGCGCAAGAACTTTTCTGGCAAAATAGTTTCCTGTTATCATAAAAAACACCGCTCAAGGGAACATATCCGCACATTTTGGTTCTCTTTTCCCATCAAGTAAGCGGCTTTGAGAACACAAAAGCCGTCTCAGGTTCTCCACAAGATCATTTTCAGCCAAAACAAGAACTTTTTCCTGGAGGAAAGAAAAAATCCGCATTGGAACTGTCCCTCATGCGGAAAAGCTTGATTTTGATGTTGAAATTTGCCGTGGCGGTTATTTTTTTTGTAAATAGTGATACGGATTTTCTTAAAAGTAATAGTAATCGTTTTGAGCAAGCCCCGATCCCCGCATGGAAACGACCATTTCATTTAATTGCATTTTAGAAAGGCCGGATAAAGGCTGTTCGATGTCTAAATGCTTCCCTATGCTTATCAGATGTCCGTGGTATTTCTTTATAGTTACATCTGAAAGCCCTTTCGCTTTTGCCGCAATGACAAAATTTTCAAATACTTCTTTTACTTGCGTGTCTGCCAAGTCGTTCATCTTGATTTTATTCATAGTCAGACCTCTTCCCTTTCGTATTTTTTGACTTTCAGGGAAGCGGTCCCGCATATCCCGGCAATGAAAAAGGACCGTTGGAATCTCAACGGTTCTTTTCGCTTGGAGCTGTTGAGCAGACTTGAGCGCCCCTGCTTGCGCATGTTCGCCGGTCTTAGCTCCCCTTTCGGTCGCCTGCGACCCGTGGCCTGCTCGAACATCCACCGGATATTCTCGCTTACGGCCACGCTCAATGAGTTCAAGTCTGCCCCTTTGCGGAAACGAAAAACGAGACCCTCATCAGGTCTCGTTTTTCTCTTGGAGCTGTTGAGCAGACTTGAACTGCCGAACCTCTTCCTTACCAAGGAAGCGCTCTACCGACTGAGCTACAACAGCATATGTTTGATGGGCGAGGGTTTGCAAACCTGGCCGCTCGTTTTATCTTACTATATGATCGGCAAATTGTCAATATCCCAAATAGCCGTATATCTTCTTTTTTATGCGCTGGATGGCGTTGTCGACGGTCTTGCTGCTCCGGCCCAGTTCTGCTGCTATCTGCTGATAGTCCTTGCCTTCCATCATCTTATCCCAGACGGATTTTTCCAGGGGGCTGAAGATCCCGCCGCTTTCGGCCTGCAAAAAACTTTCTATCTCTTTCATCAGCATCAGGGTCTCCGGATCTTCGTCACTGCTTGCCGGCAGACGGTCCTCCAGCGGATCGCTGTTTTCGTCGGACGGGTCCTCCTGGCTTAGAGAGAGGGATTCGTTGAGGATCTGGTGCTTGCGCAGGTTTGCTTTTCTGATGGCCGAAATTATCTGCCGGTTTATGCACAGCTCGGCAAAAGTGCGAAAAGAGGCGTTCTTGTTTTCGTCGTAATCCCTGATGGCTTTAAAAATGCCTATCATACCCTCCTGTATGACATCTTCCTTATCGCCGCCCATTATATAATATACGCTGGATTTTTTGCGGGCCAGCTCCTTGTACTTGTTTATTAGGAATTCCTCTGCGGTGGCGCTGCCTTCCTGCGCCATTTTGACCAGTTCTTCGTCGGTGAGTATGTTGTAATTATCTCTTTCCATCTCTCTGCCTTCTGACTTCGTACATTATGACAGCCGCAGCGTTGGCGGCGTTTAACGATGTGATCCTGCCTTTCATGGGCATTGATACGACAAAGTCGCAGTTTTCTCTGACCAGCTTGCTTATTCCCTGTCCCTCGCTTCCTATGACTATGGCAAGTTTTCCGGTAAGGTCAGTCTTATGATAATCCTGGCCGCCCATATCACATGCTCCTATCCAGAAGCCCATATCTTTCAGATCATCAATGGTCCTGACTATATTGGTAACTTTGATGCACGGCATGTATTCTATGGCCCCGGCAGATGTCTTTGCAACTGTTTCCGTCAGCCCGCAGGAACCTCGCTTTGGGATTATGACCCCGTGGGCTCCGGCACATTCGGCAGTACGCATTATGGCGCCCAGATTATGGGGGTCCTCCAGGCCGTCAAGGATCAGCAGAAAAGGATCCTCCCCTGATTTTTCTGCTTTTTCAAGGGCGTCCTCCAGTGAGGAATAGCCATATGCGCTCACATATGCCGCTGCACCCTGATGCACCGTACCATTGCTCAGTCTGTCCAGCGCCGACTTCTCTACCGTCATAACAGGCACGCCTTTTTCTTTTGCCATGGCAATGATCTGGCGTATTGAACCGTCTGCGGCACTGATAAGCAATTTGTCCACATCACGGCCGCTTTTCAGGGCTTCTATGATGGGGTTCCTGCCGAAGATGATGTTTTGGTCTTGCCTGGCGCCGTCTCTATGGGTGCCGCATCTGCGGCCACCTGCTTTGCTGACGCCTTTTCTATGTCCGTCTCTTGCTGTTCTGGTTTCTTTCATATGTTTATCCTGTCATATCGGGTGAACTGGTAAGATATGCCTTTCTCTTCCATCCATCCGCTCTGCCATGCCAGTCTGAAGTCATCCCTTTCATCCAGATCTATCATGTAAGCATCTGCATCAAAAGCGCAGTCTATCTTGGTTATATAGCAGCTGTCGCAATAAGGGAGAAGCTGCTGGTATATTGCCGCACCACCCATGACCATGACATCGTCATTGCCGCACAGGTTGAGCAGCGCTTCCACACTGTGGCATACAAAACAGCCTTCTGCGGAAAAAGAACGGTCGCGGGAAAGTATTATATTTTTCCTGTTGGGCAGAGGTTTTCCCCCCGGCAGGCTTTCAAGAGTCTTTCTTCCCATGACCACGGTCTTTCCAGTGGTTTTTTCCTTAAAATATCTCAAATCTCCCGGCAGGTGGCAGAGAAGCTTTCCGCCCCTGCCAATAGCCCAGTTTTTATCTGTTGCCGCTATCAGATCCATCTTTTCTCCTGTCTTTATATCGCTATCGGTATATTTAAAATCTGTGGGTTCTTCTGATAATCCTCTATATGTATATCATCTGCTGTAAAGTCATAAAAGTCCCTGACATCCGGATTCAGGCTGAACTTTGGCGCCGGATACTGAGGTCTTTCGATCAGCTCCTTTATGATAGGTACATGGCGGTCATATATATGAGCGTCGGCTATGACATGTACCAGTTCTCCGGCCACCAGCCCGCTGACCTGTGCCAGCATGTGCACCAGCACCGAATACTGCACCACATTCCAGTTGTTGGCTGCCAGTATATCCTGAGACCTCTGGTGAAGGATGGCGTTGAGCTTTTTTCCCGTCACATTGAAAGTCATGCTGTAGGCGCATGGCTCCAGGTTCATCTCGGAAAGATCCCTGAAGTTATATATATTGGTCAATATGCGCCTGGAGTACGGTGTATTCTTCAACTGCCAGATGACATTGTCCACCTGGTCCATTTCCCCCTGGGCAAATCTGTATTTTATCCCCATCTGGTAACCGTAAGCTTTGCCTATGGAACCGTTCTCGTCGGCCCATTCGTCCCAGATATGGCCTTTAAGATCCTTTATATTGTTGGATTTTCTCTGCCATATCCAGAGCATTTCGTCCACCGCCGTCTTGATAGCGGTTGGTCTCAGTGTCAGTGCGGGAAATTCTTCCGCCAGATCATATCGGTTCACTACGCCAAATACCTTGATGGTGTGAGCAGGAGTCCCGTCTTCCCATCTTGCCCTGACCTTCTGTCCCTCCGATGAATAGCCGTTCTCCAATATATTCCTGCACATGTTTACAAACAATACATCTGCTTTGCTCATGGTTTCTCCTCTTCTATTATCCTGATGGCTTCACCTATTATATCTTCCATGCGCTTTCTGTCGCCCCTGAGGTAAAGATATCCTACGAGCGCCTCAAAAGCCGTCGCCAGTTTATAGTCCACCGGATCGGCATGTCTGGGTACCGAAGATGAGCGATGGTTCCTGGCTCGCTTGGCCTGTGACATTTCCTCTCCGGTAAGATATCCTCCCATCATCTCCCGCAGAGCTTTGGCCTGAGAGGCAGCCTTGACATAATCCACCGACATGAAATGGAGCTGTCTGGCTTTTGTCTGTCCTGTGGCAAGCACATGTTCTCTTACATGCACTTCATATACAGCATCGCCTATATATGCCAGCGCCGCCGGATTCATCATCTTGGGGTCTGTTTTTACCGGATCATTTTTCACTCTTTTATCACCTGCACACCCTGCGGAGTATCTTTCAAAGTTATCCCCATAGCCTTGAGCTGATCCCGTATTTCGTCTGCCCTGACAAAATTCTTTTCCTTTCGGGCGGCCTGCCGCTCATCGATGAGGGCCTGTATCTCAGGAGAAATCTCCGTCACTTCCTGTGCGGCGTCCTGCTGCAAAAGTCCCAGCACTGTTGCCAGTTCCATCAGAAGATCCAGGCATTTTTGGGCAAATTCTTTTGAGGCTCCGTCTTTCACATAAGTGTTTATGGCTGTTATCAGCTCAAATACGGCGGAAATGGCGTCTGCCGTATTAAGATCGTCATCCATGGCCTGGATAAATTCTTCCCTGTAGCGGCCGAGAGCTTCCAGTTTGGACTTTTCTCCGTCGGTCATTTCTCCGGCTCCGGTGGCGATCAGGTGCTTCAGGTTAGCTTTGGCATTTCTCATCCTCGTCAATCCATTTTTTGACTGTACCAGTATTTCCTCACCGAAATCTATAGGGCCTCTGTACTGACCGCTCAGTATCAGGAAGCGGAGCACTTCTCCGTCATACATCTTGAGCAGGTCCCTGACAGTCTTGAAGTTGCCCAGTGATTTGGACATTTTGATTCCGTCTATATTTATATATCCATTGTGCATCCAGTAGTGGGCAAACGGCTTTCCGTTGTGGGCCTCAGACTGAGCGATCTCGTTTTCGTGGTGCGGGAACTGGAGATCCTGCCCTCCTGCATGGATATCGATGGTGTCTCCCAGATATTTCTTGGCCATCGTGGAACATTCGATATGCCATCCCGGCCGGCCCATTCCCCAAGGAGATTCCCATGCGATCTCGCTGTCCTCCTTGCGGGCTTTCCATAGTGCAAAGTCCAGAGGATCCTCTTTCTTTTCTCCTACGGCGATCCTGGCTCCGGAGATCAGATCATCTATGTTCTTTCCGGAAAGCTTTCCATAGCCCTTGAACTTTCTCGCCCTGTAGTACACATCTCCGTCAGACTCATAGGCATAGCCCTTGTCGATCAGATCCTGAACAAACTGTATGATGTCGTCCATGGTCTCGGTCACCTTGGGATGGACGGTGGCCTTCTTTACATTGAGAGCAGCGGCGTCCTTAAAATATTCTGCTATATATTTTTCACTGATCTCGCCTGCAGAAACACCTTCTTCTTTGGCCCTGTTGATTATTTTGTCGTCCACATCGGTGAAATTCTGGACATATTTTACTTTGTATCCTCTGTACTCCAGATATTTCCTCATGGTATCAAACACCACAAAAGGACGGGCGTTTCCTATATGAAAATAGTTATATACCGTCGGTCCGCAGACATACATCTTTACCTTGCCTTCTTCGATCGGCACAAATTCTTCTTTTTTTCTTGTGAGGGTATTATAGATCTTCATTTTTATCTTCCTCTTTTCTCTCAGTTTGCGCGGCGCCTGTGTTGTGGTCCTGCGCCTGGCGCAGTCTGTTTTCCAAAGTTACTATCCTTCTTCTGAGGCATTCTATCTCCACGGCAACCGGATCCGGCAGGTCAACCTGATTGAGATCCTGAGCAGTGCTCTTGCCGTTTTTCTTGACTATGGTCCCCGGTATGCCGACGACCGTACATCCCGGCGGCACTTCCTTGAGCACAACGGAGCCTGCCCCTATCTTTACATCATCGCCGACTTTGAAAGGGCCAAGTACCTTGGCGCCTGAACTTATCATCACCCTGTTGCCGATGGTCGGGTGACGCTTTCCCGTATCTTTCCCCGTTCCGCCGAGAGTCACTCCCTGGTATATGGTCACATCATCGCCGATCTCAGTTGTCTCGCCTATTATTATCCCCATTCCGTGGTCAATAAAACATCGCCTGCCGATGGTAGCTCCCGGATGGATCTCTATTCCTGTAAACCACCTGGTGAGCTGGGATATTATCCTTGCCAGCAGTTTAATGTTGTGCTTATACAGCCAGTGGGCAGGCCTGTGCATTATCAGCGACCAAATGCCCGGATAGCAGATGAGGACCTCAAAGCCGTTTCTGGCAGCCGGGTCTTTTTCCACTATATTCCTGATGTCCTCTCCGACTTCTCTAAAAAATGCCATGTTTTCCCTTTGCCCTTACTTCAGAAATCATTCTTCCATTACTCTGATGGATCTTATCACCTGAGGCACTCTCGGACAGTCGTTCCAGTCTCTTTCAACAGAAACTATCTTGTCTGCTTCTTCCATGCCTTCTGTTATCTTTCCGAAGGCGGCATATTCTCCATCCAGATGAGGCGCTTTTTCAACCATGATGAAAAACTGTGAGCCGGCCGAATCCGGATGCATGGCCCTGGCCATGGAAATGACTCCCCTTTCATGATCCAGATCATTTCTGACACCATTGGAATCAAATTCCCCTTTGATGGTATATCCCGGACCGCCAGTGCCGTTTCCCTTTGGACAACCGCCCTGTATCATAAAGCCCGGTATCACCCTGTGGAAAGTCAGACCGTCATAAAACCCGCTGTTTGCCAGCTTCTCAAAATTTTCCACCGTTATAGGAGCATGCTCAGGATAAAGCTCTCCCTTCATTACCCCGCCGTTTTCCAGTTGGATTATCACTTTTTTCATGCTGTTCCTCCTGCATTTTATCCTTATATTAGCTGCACAGGATGGCTCCTGCGCAGCCCATCATTATTATTATCGTTATGGATCCAAGCCTGAATTTTTTGGCCAGTATGAACGAAATGACCATTATTGCTGCCGGTATCGGTTTGACCGTAGTCAGGAAATCCCATATCCCGGCGCTCTGCTCCATAGAGCCGCCGAAAATGGCCGTTTCTCCTATCAGTACGAATCCGGCCAGTACCATTCCTACGGCCGCCGGCCTTATGCCTTCAAAAGCTCCTTTTACCAGATTATGCTCTCTGTACCTGTTAAGTAACTTGACACACAGATTTATCAGTATAAAGGAAGGGATCACAACTCCCAGCGTTGCAGCCGCAGCTCCCGCAATCCCTGCCGTTTCAAATCCGGAAAATGTTGCCGCATTGACCGCCATCGGACCGGGCGTAGCCTGGGATATGGCAAAAAGCTCCGCAAATTCTGCCGCATCTATGTTGCCGAACTGCTGCATGCTCTGGTAGATCAGAGCAAGGATGGCCATTCCCCCGCCGAATCCCAGTGCGCCTATCTTTGCAAAGGTTAGAAAAAGCCTTATGAGTATGCTCATGCGCCCTCACCTGCCTTTGCCCTGGAGACAGCTGCGTATATCTCTCCTGTCAGTATTGCTGCCAGTATCACCCATACGGCATTGACCCCCAAAAGACCGATGGCCACAAAGGCAGCGCCTGCCAGTATCCACTGGAAAGGCCTGCTCAGCGTCTGCTTGCCCATCTTATATGCTGCAAAAGCGATCAGCCCTGTGGCTGCAGCCTTTATCCCTTCAATGGCACCCTGCACATATGGATTCTGATCTATTGTCCTTAATAAACATACCACCAAAATTATCACGATAAACGATGGCAGTACCACGCCCAATGTGGCGCATACGCTTCCTCTGAGCCCTTTTTTCTTGTATCCTATATAGGTGGCCAGATTTACTGCTATGACTCCGGGCAGGCTCTGGCTCACCGCAATGGCGTCCAGCACTTCCTCCGGTGAGAGCCATTTGTATTCTTCGCATATCTTTTCTTCCAGCATGGGTATCATGGTCATGCCGCCGCCTATGGTGAACATGCCCATCTTGAAAAAACATATGAACAGGTTCCAGTATATGCTGCCTGTAGTGCCCTTGAATATTTTTCTGACTGTCTCCATTATCTTTCTCTGTTTACCGTCTCGATGGCACGGATAACAGCTTCTTCAAATATCAGCTCCTGCTTGTCGGCTTCTCTCCTGAGCTTATATTCAACGAAACCTTCTCCTGCCCGTTTGCCGACTGTTATCCTGATCGGGATGCCCAGCAGGTCAGCGTCTTTGAACTTTACGCCCGGCCTTTCGTTCCTGTCATCCAAAAGGACTTCTATACCGGCATTTTCCAGAGCTTCGTGTATGTGTTCAGCCACTTCCTTCTGTGCTTCGTCATCCGGCTTTACAAGCGTTATGATAACATGATACGGAGCCACAGACATCGGCCAGATTATACCGTTTTCATCGTGGTGCTGCTCCACTATTGCCGCAAGAGTCCTGGTGACTCCAATGCCGTAGCAGCCCATTACTATGAGCTGATCCTGCTGGTTCTCATCTTTATATACGGCGTTCATCGCCTTTGAGTACTTGGTCCCCAGCTTGAAAACCTGTCCGACTTCTATTCCCCTTGCATGTTTTACAGGCGCTCCGCATACAGGACATGGATCCCCTTCTTTGAGCAGCTTCAGATCTTTTACTATGTCGCCCTCGTAGTCTCTTCCGTAGTTGACATTCTTTATATGGTGGTCGGCCTTATTTGCGCCTGCACAGAGGTTTTTCATCCCCACCAGTTCACTGTCTACAACGATCTTGCAGTCATGAAGGCCCACCGGCCCTGTAAATCCTCCAACGCACCCCGTGACCTGTCCGATCTTCTCCTCGTCGGCAAAAGCGATGGCATGTTCCGGTATATCAAGGGCGTTTACCAGCTTGGTCATGTTAAGTTCCCTGTCACCGCGGATAAATGCCGCCACATATTCTTTTTCCCTGCCTTCCTCGTCATAGGTGACAAAAAGCAAGGCTTTGATGGTCTGTTTCTTTTCCAGGCCCAGGAAAGATGCCACTTCTTCGATGGTCTTGGTGCCGGGAGTGTAAACTTCCTCAAGGGAAAGCATTGGTGTATCGTCTGCTTTGTCATCGGCGCATTCGGCCCTTTCGACTGTGGCAGCCATGGAGCATTTCTCGCAATAGGCTATCTCGCTCTCACCGACTTCGGAAAGAGCTGTGAACTCATGGGAGTTGCTTCCGCCTATGGCTCCCGTATCTGCTTCAACCGGTCTGAAATCGAGACCGCACCTGGTAAATATCTTTTCATAGGCCTTATACATATCATCGTAACTCTTGTCAAGGCCCTCAAAATCTCTGTCAAATGAATAAGCGTCTTTCATTATGAACTCACGGCTGCGCATCAGCCCAAAGCGTGGTCTGGCCTCATCCCTGTATTTGGTCTGTATCTGATAGAGGCTCATCGGCAGCTGGCGATATGAGGTCACATCGTTTCTTACAATGTCTGTAAAGATTTCTTCGTGTGTAGGTCCCAGACAGAAATCCCTTCCATTACGGTCTTTCACTCTCCACAGTTCAGGACCGTATGCAAACCAGCGCCCTGACTCCTGCCACAGCTCCGCCGGCTGGATAGCCGACATATGTATCTCCTGACTTCCGGCCCTGTCCATTTCCTGACGGACGATCTCTTCGATCTTGCGTACTGACCTCCATCCAAAAGGCATAAACCCATATATCCCGGATGCCAGCTTTCTTATCATCCCGGCTCTCAGGAGCAATATATGGCTTGGGATCTCCGCTTCTGCCGGAACTTCCCTCAGTGTTCTCATGTACATCTTTGAAAGTTTCATTTTTCCCTCTCCTTATTTGCTGTTCAGCAGGCAGACAGCCTGGGCTGCTATGCCTTCTTCTCTGCCCGTGAACCCTAATTTTTCTGTAGTAGTGGCTTTGACGCTTATGTTTTCAATATCCACGCCCAGCGCCTCAGCTATGTTTTCCCTCATCTCCCGGATATAAGGAGCGATCTTGGGTCGTTGGGCTATTATGGTAACATCGGCATTGGCCAATCTGTAACCTGCTCCATCTATGATGGCCGCTGTCTGCCTGAGCAGCTCCATGCTTGAAATCCCTTTGTATGTGTCATCCGTGTCCGGGAAATGGCTTCCTATATCTCCCAGCGCCGTCGCTCCCAGCATGGCGTCCATAAGTGCGTGCAGAGCCACATCGGCATCCGAATGTCCAAGGAGCCCTTTCTCAAAGGGGATATCTACACCGCACAGGATCATCTTTCTGCCGTCGGTCATTTTATGGACATCGAAGCCTGCCCCTATCCTCGTTTCCACAGGCATATCCTCCTTTGTCGTCATCTTTATGTTATCGTAACTGCCTTCTACCAATGTCACATGATATCCCGCCCGTTCGGCCAGCCCTGCGTCGTCTGTTCCCACAAAGCCTTCGGAATCTGCTGCCGCAAATGCGTCTCTGATGACGGCGGCCTTAAACCCCTGCGGAGTCTGTACATTGCATAATTGGCTGCGGTCAAGGGTCGTGCTTCCCTCTTCTGTGATCCGGCGCACTGTATCCTTGACCGGAACGGCACACACAGCAGCTCCCGTATCAGCCGCTCCTGCCAGCACCCGGCAGATGATCTCATCCGTCACAAAGGGCCTTGCGCCATCGTGTATGAGCACATATCCGTCCGCCCCGATCTCAAGGGCATTGATGGCGTTGCGCACCGAATCCTGCCTCTGCTCTCCGCCTGTTATGATGGCCCTGACCTTTGAAAATGCAGAACATAATCTTTTGCATAACGGAACGAAATCTTGGCCGCAAACGACCAAGATATCATCCACAAAACAATTGTTTTCAAACGGCAGCACCGCTCTTTCCAGAACGGTCCGTCCTTTTATCTTTAAAAATTGTTTGGGCACGGCAGCACCCATGCGGCTTCCCGTCCCCGCCGCCATTATGATGGCGGTCACTTGTTCTTGTCCATACATAGATCTGTCTCCGCCGGATCAGTTTTGTATTTTCCCGAAGATCATCCTGCCAGCTGCGGTCTGCAGTACGCTTGTCACCACGATCTCCAGAGTCTGTCCTATCTTGCGGCGGCCGTTTTCGACCACTATCATGGTGCCATCGTCCAGATATGCTACTGCCTGGTTCTGATCTTTACCCTGTTTTATCAGGGTCACGGTCATGTTTTCCCCCGGAATCACCATAGGTTTCATGGCGTTGGCCAGCTCATTTACATTTAGTACCGGCACATCCTGTATGGCTGCCACCTTGTTGAGGTTAAAATCGTTGGTCACAACCTTTCCCTTGATGATCTGGGCAAGTTTGAGCAGCTTGACATCCACTTCAGGTATTTCTTTTAATGATTTTTCCGAGTCGGTATTGTATATCTCTATACCATACTCGTCCTGGATCTTGTTCAGGATGTCCAGGCCTCTCCTGCCCCTCGTCCTTTTGAGGGAATCGGAAGAATCTGCTATATGCCGGAGTTCCACCAGGACAAATTCCGGTATCACGATAGGGCCTTCAAGGAATCCTGTCTTGATTATCTCCAGTATCCTGCCGTCGATTATGACGCTGGTATCCAGTATCTTAGGCACTCTTGCCCGCTTTCTGTCTTTTTCAACATAGACATAAGGATTTTCTTCCTGCGGCTTTGGCCTTTGCTGCATCCTTGAAAACGACTGGGAAAGCACCTCCGATCCTTTTTTTGTACCTATCACGGCCCCGAAGAATCCGAATATCACATATATGGTGATATTCAGCGTCAGATATATGCTGTTCGGCACAATGCCGTCATATATCTGCGACAGCAAAAATGCTATCACAAGTCCGGCTATCAGTCCGAGTGTCCCTGCCAGCAATTCGCTTCCGGTCACATTCTGAAGATCCCTGCCGATATTGTTTGCAAATTTGTCGCTCTGACGGCTCAGGAGCGGAGCTATAAAATAAAAAATAAATCCAAATATGATAGCGAAAAATATGCCAAGTATCGCAGCTTCAGCATTGGACATCCTCATATATTCAAAGGTGTCCTGAGTATAACTCCTGAATATCCAGAATGCTTCAAACCCAATTATGGCCCCTATTATGGTGAAGATTTTTCTGAAAAGCCTTTTGAACATTTTATTTTCCTCCTTTCTTTAAAAATGATAAGACTTGCGTTAAAGCTTTCAAAGCCCAATGATTTAAACGGCGTCTTCTACCAGCTTCTCCGCTTCTTTCTGAGTGATATGACATGACAGTATGATCTCGCTTATGAGTATCTGCCTGGCATTGGCGAGCATCTTTGCTTCTCCTGACGACAGGCTTTTTTCCCTGTTCACCCTCATCAGGTTCCTGACAACCTCTGCTACGGCAAGGATATCGCCGGTCTTGAGTTTTTCCATGTTTTCTCTGTAACGGCGGTTCCAGTTCTTGTCCATCTTTGTGCTCTCCTGTCTGAGGACTCTGACGGCATTTTCAATGACCGATTCATCTACGATCTCTCTGATCCCCACCGATGCTTCTGCATCGACAGGTATCATCACGCTCATATCGTTGCATGGCAATTTCAGGATGTAGTATCGCTTAACTACGCCCAGGATCTCTTTTTCTTCTATTTTCTGTATCGTGCCCGCCCCATGCATGGGATGAACGATCTTGGCCCCCACAGAAAACATGACATGCACCTCTCAGTTTTGTCTTATATTAACAGTATAAAAGATTTTCATCCGGCATGTCAAGGTGAATAAAATTTATAATAATATCATAGCATCTTTTTGGTGTCAACATTTATTTTTCACATTATTGGACATGCGTGTAGGCGTGATAGATGCGGTACGCAGATCATCGGTCCTGCAAATCATATGAAAACAACAAAATATAAGGCTCCTCCATAACCTGTGTCAAGACAGATATGCCAGTAATGCCCTCAATCTGGGAGAGGATGCTGATTTATATGGGCATACGGAAACCTGAGTCCCCCCAGACAGGGGAAGATTTGCCTTTCAAGGGGAACGACTCCACCTATTTTTCGCTTTAGCTGGCATTTAGGGGGTACGACTCCACCGGATATTGCTTTTTTCCCTGATCCAGGGGGAATTTTATCAGCAGAAAAAAGGAAAAATGCCAACTATAATTGTCAAAAATATTCCCAGATCCCAATTCAGCTCCGAAAATGCCCCCCTGATTTCCTAAGAAAAAGCTTTTCAGGAGGAGTGAATCCCCCTGAAAAGCTTAAAATGTAATATTGGGGTGGAAAACCATTGACTGTATGTCTATGCGCCCGTTGCTGCCTTCCGAACTGCCACCGACTTCCGAACTGCCACCGCTTGCCAAACTTCCACCGCCTTCCGAACTGCCACCGCCTGCGGTCCTTTCATCCCAGCTGCATGCCCGATACAATGCCCGTCCACAGAGGCACACGCAAAGATAAGATGGCTGCTTTCAAAGTATTTCATCCCATGCACAAAAAAACCTCACAAAACCTTCGGACATGCGGCACAAAACCTTTTGCCTATTCTCATATTTGTGCTAAAATATATGTGGTAAAATATTTGTGGACGAACAAAGGACATTAACTCCAAATAAACGAGAGGAGACGGATATGTATAAGATACTTGTGGTAGACGACGAGCCTAAGATCCGCGAAGTCATAAGGGAGTATGCTGAATTCAGCGGTTACGAAGTAACTGAAGCAGAAGATGGCATGAGCGCAATAGGCCTTTGCAAGCTCAACGATTATGACCTTGTCATCATGGATATAATGATGCCCAAGCTTGATGGTTTTTCTGCCTGTAAGGAGATCAAAAAGATCAAGGATATACCTGTCATAATGCTTTCTGCCAGAGGTGAGGAATACGACAAGCTTTTTGGCTTTGAGCTGGGGATAGATGACTATATCGTCAAGCCTTTCAGCCCGAAAGAACTGATCGCCAGGGTGAACGCAGTCCTTTCCAGAGTACACTCTTCTTCAGGGACGCCTCAGAACACCCTTAAGTTCGGCGGGCTTGAGATCAACATTCCTGCAAGGGTCGTTACTGTGGACGGCAAAAAAGTCGATCTGACACCTAAAGAATATGAGCTCCTTTTCTATCTTGTGGAAAATAAAAATATCGCTTTGTCGAGGGACAAGCTGCTCTCGGACATCTGGGGCTATGATTTCTTCGGCGATGACAGGACCATAGATACCCATATAAAGAACCTCAGGAACAGCCTTGGCCCTTACAGGGACTATATCGTCACCTTGAGAGGGGTAGGTTATAAGTTTGAGTACGAAGATTAAATTCGATCCCCGCAGCATCAAGTTCAGGCTGTGGATATACTTCGCCGCCATAGGGCTTAGCGTTGTTGCGTTTATATGGTTCCTTCAGATATTCTTCATGAACAATTATTATGAGGAAATGAAAATACGAGAGGTGGTAAGAGTTGCCACCTCTATTTCCCATGCTTATCAACTGGGTGACGAGGATCTGACCGCATATATACAAGAATTGTCGGTGAGCAACGACTTTTATGTTATGATGGAGTCTCAAAACGGCCTGCTGCTGTTTTCTCCGGAACAGGAAAGCCGTGTGCCGCTGTCGCTTTATTTTGAAGAAACACCCAAATTAAAAGATCTGCTCCTGTCTTCGGACGGCGCTCCGGTTTCTTTTAAGATCTCCACAGGCTTTGAGAAATACAAGACGCTTGCCTACGGCAGCCAGATTTTAGATGCTGATGGAAACGAGGCCAATCTTTACATATTTTCACCCCTTTATCCGGTGTCCTCGACAGTGAGCATACTGCGCCACCAGCTCTTTTATGTCACTGCACTTACACTGGTGCTTGCTTTTACCCTTGCCATATACTTTGCAAACCGCATATCTAAACCTATCAAGAGTATGACCGATACAGCCAAGGAAATGGGAAAAGGCAATTATGATGTAAAATTCGATGTAAAATCCTATTCCGAGATAAATAATCTTGCAGAAACATTGAATTCTGCCGCCTATGAGCTGGGTATGGCAGACAACAGGATGAAAGACCTGATCGCCAATGTTTCCCATGACCTCAAGACACCTCTAACCATGGTCAGGTCTTATGCAGAGATGATCCGTGACCTTTCCGGCGACAATCCTGTAAAGCGCAATGCTCATCTGCAGGTCATCATAGACGAGACAGAACGTCTCAACCAGCTTGTATGCGACATGGCGACCATTTCGGCCATGCAGACCCATAAGACCGTCCTTGAGCGCGGGATCTTTGACCTGGGTACAGCTACAGCAACGATCTTGTCCTCATTTGATATCTTGAGCGAACAGGAAGACTACAACTTTATCTTCCATGCACCGAAAGACTGCCTTGCCTACGGCGATGAAAACAAGATCAAACAGGTCATCGCCAATCTGGTCAACAATGCTGTCAAATACTGCGGTGAGGATAAGGAGATAATCGTAAACATACGCCGTGTGGGCAAAAAGCTCAGAGTCGAAGTCGCCGACCACGGTCCGGGCATATCTCAGGAAGAACTGCCGCATGTATGGGACAGATATTACAAGACCAGCACCAATTATGTCCGGCCCACCGAAGGCAGCGGGCTGGGCCTTTCCATTGTAAAAGGCATCCTCACTCTCCACCATGCCAATTATGGCGTCAACAGCAAAGTTGGGAAAGGTACCACTTTCTGGTTTGAACTTCCGTACATGAAGCGTGAAAGGGAACGGGGCAAGAGCGTAGCCCGTGACCCGGAATCCATAGAGCAGCTGCAGTAAAAAGCGCTGTAAGAAACCCAATGAAAAACCGCCGCAAAGCAGTCCGGTCAGGCCTGCCCCAGCGGCGGTCTTATCATATCATCGTATTTTTTTGTGCAGGCAGTCTGCCATCACGACAGCGCCTATTCGCCCGGCAATGCCTATTCGCCCGGCAATGCCTATTCGCCCAGCAGATATCTTCCGTAAGCGTCGGCGGCCTTGATGGCGGCACATACGGTCTGCGGATTTACCTCAAATGGCATGTTGTGCAGGGTATCGGTTTCTGCACAGGCTGCCTCTGCCACCTTCATCAGTTTTTCGTCGGTGACTTTTGTGATGCCCAGTTCTTTGAGTGTTACAGGCAGTCCCAGTTCGATGCACCAGTCGATTATCTCATACAGTCCGTCCAGGTCTATATTCTCCAGGACCAGCTGTGTTATAGTGCCAAAGGCAACTTTTTCTCCGTGGTACATGTGGTGGCACTCTTCCAGCACGGTGAAACCGTTGTGGATAGCGTGAGCTCCCGCAAGTCCGCCGCTTTCAAAGCCTATGCCGCTGAGCAGGGTGTTGGCCTCAATGATCTTTTCCACGGCAGGTGTACAGGCTCCGGCTTCCAGAGCGATCTTGGCTTTGATACCCTCTTCCATAAGTGTGTCGAAGCACAGTTTTGCCAGGGCCATGGCCGCCGAGGTCACATTGCCTCCGGCGCATGTGGCCGCTCCGCTGGTCTGGCACGCTCTTGCCTCGAAATATGTTGCAAGGGCGTCCCCCATTCCCGATACGGTCAGTCTCACCGGCGATCTGGAAATGATATCGGTATCCATCAGCACCATGTTGGGATTTGCCGGCAGGAAAAGGTATTCTTCAAACATGCCGTCTTCTGTATATATTACCGAAAGCGCGCTGCACGGTGCGTCTGTTGAGGCGATGGTCGGGCAGATCAGCACCGGTACTGAGTTGTAGTAAGCCACGGCCTTGGCAGTATCCAGGATCTTTCCTCCTCCTATGCCTATCACCATGTCGCACTTTTCTTTTTTCATCACATCGATAAGCCTGTCTATCTCTTTTTTGCAGCATTCGCCGTTGAAATAGTCAAATACTATATCTGTGCCGGACGCTTTGAATCCAGCCTCTGCATCGGCTCCTGATCTCCTGTATCCGTTTTCTGTTATCAGCGCAAGGGCTTTCTTGCCATATTTTGCGGCGTATTCTCCGAGTTTTTTCATTTCCCCAGGTCCCTGAACATATTTGCCCGGACTTGTCAAAATCTTTGTCATATTATGATCCTCCTTTATGCATATTATCGGTCTTTTCTTGATTTTTTATCATGCGGATATATTTTATCCCGGCGGAAAAGCCTTGTCAATAAATTATCAAATTCTTGACCGGTCTTTTACGAAGGTTTTACAATTCCAACACATATGAACCGGCGATGTACCCCGCCGTCTTTATCTGCCGAAAGCCGCCATGGCCTCCCTGATGTTCCGCACCCCTACGGCCTTGCAGCCGGCGTTCATGGACTTGATATTTTTAAGGTTCGAAACAGGGATGATGACTTTCTCGTACCCCAGCCTTGCAGCCTCACCGTAGATCTTGTCAGTGTTCCTTATGGCCCGCAGGTCTCCGGTAAGCCCGATCTCGCCTATGGCCAGAGTCCTGACAGGCGCAGAAATGCTCTTGTATGACGAGTATATAGCCAGCGCCACTGCCAGGTCCACCGATGTGCCCTCCGGCCTGAGCCCGCCTACTATGTTCACATACACATCCTGATTGATCAGCTGCAGCCCTGCCTTTTTTTCAAGCACCGCCAGGATCATGCTGAGCCTGGTGTTGTCTGCGCCCACCGCCGTCCTTCTGGCAAACCCGATATTGGCAGGTGTCACCAGAGCCTGCACCTCGAACATGACAGGCCGGCTGCCTTCATATATGGCCGCCGTCACCGAGCCTTCCGAGTTGCCTGCATTGTTTTCCAGGAAAGTGCCGGAAATATCCCTGACTTCCTCCAGCCCCGATTCCCCCATCATAAAAGCGCCGATCTCGCTGGTGGTGCCAAAGCGGTTTTTGAAAGACCTGAGTATCCTCAGTTCCTGATCTCTTTCACCGGAAAAATTGAGAACGCAGTCCACCAGATGTTCCACAGTCTTTGGTCCCGCCAGATCACCGCTCTTGGTCACATGGGCGACGATCAGTATGGGGATGTTTCCGGTCTTGCCTATCTTCATCAGCTTGTTGCCGCAGGTCCTGACCTGAGACACGCTGCCCGGCGCCGAATCCAGTTCGTCACTGTACATGGTCTGGATAGAATCTATTATCAGAAAGTCGGGTTTTATGTTATCGCATATTGTCTCTACATTTTCCATGTTGGTCTCCGGCAGCACGAAAAGATTGTCGGAAAGGCTTCCGCACACTCTGTCTGCCCTGAGTTTTATCTGTTCGTCGGATTCTTCACCGGACACATAGAGGACCTTATTCCCGCTGCCCGCTATATTGGAGGCGGCCTGTATGATGATCGTAGACTTGCCTATGCCCGGCTCTCCGGAGATCAGCACCAGTGAGCCCCGCACAAGGCCTCCGCCCAGCACCCGGTTAAATTCTCCTATCCCGGTATCCATCCTCTTATATTCTCTGGTGCCCACTTCTTTGAGCCGCGCCGGTCCCGCAGTCCTGCTGCTCCTGCGCCTGGAATCCGCCGCCGGAGCCGCTGGGAGCGGAGTCTCCTCCACAAACGAGTTCCATGCTCCGCACACACACTGCCCCATCCATGTAGGGCTCTCGTAGCCGCACTGCTGGCACACATAAACGGTCTTTGCTTTTTTCGCCATAGTCCTGCCCCTTTCAAAAGTTAGAACGCTTGTTCTTATGATACCCTATTCCGGTGGCATTGGCAATATGTTTTCGCAGGAAAATCTGACGGTTGGGATGGCGGGGCGTCCAGGCCCAGGCGTCGGATTTGCGGATGACTGGAGGTGGGCAGTGCGGAGCGGCTGGCAACCGCGACGGGACTGGCTCCGGCGGGCTGGCGCGGGGATAGGGAGGCGCGATGGTAAAAAAGGACAAAACCAGGCTCATATTCACCTTTTACCGGCCCCGGCCGGGCCTCATCCTGCCGTGGCCGTTCCCCGATCCCTCACAAAGTTTCAGAAAAACTACATAATTCTGGAACGCTTTTGGAACTTTCCGGGACTTTCGGCGGAACATCTTTCATGTATGCTCTTAGTACGGGGTAAAGCCCCGCAAATCACCAAACTGATATTACGGAGGAAATCATTATGTATTTTGACACTATAGCCAAGAATATCGCAGAAAGAACAGGATGTGACATTGCGACCATCAAACCGGAAAGCAAGTTTACCGAGCTGGGCATCGACTCCCTGGATGTGGTTGAGATCCTCATGAACCTGGAAGATGAGATCGGAATGGAAATAGAGCTTGATCAAAAGATCGAGACAGTTGACGATCTGGACAAATTCATCCAGAGCAAGCAGGGGAAATAGCCATGATAAGGTCAGAGATTTGTGACATGCTCAAAATCCGCTATCCGGTGTTTCAGGGCGGCATGGCCTGGATCGCTGACGGTGCTCTGGCCGCTGCCGTTTCCAACGGCGGCGGCCTTGGTATTATAGCGGCCGGGAACGCTCCCGCTGATCATGTGAGGGAGCAGGTCCGGGCCGCCAGGGCGATGACGGAGAAGCCCATCGGGGTGAATATCATGCTGCTCAGTCCTTTTGCCGATGAGGTGGCCGAGGTTGCCGCCGAGGAAAGGGTTGAAGTGGTCACCACCGGAGCGGGTAATCCGTCCAGATACATGAAGATGTGGCAGGAAGCTGGTATCAAAGTGATACCTGTGGTGGCTTCAGTGGCCATGGCTAAGCTGATGACCCGCCTGGGCGCCTCTGCTCTCATCGCCGAAGGCGGTGAGAGCGGCGGTCATGTGGGCGAGCTGACCACCATGGTGCTGGTGCCGCAGATATGCGATGCCACCAGCCTGCCCGTGATCGCCGCCGGCGGCATAGCCGACGGCAGAGGCGCCGCAGCGGCATTCATGCTGGGAGCCTGCGGCGTGCAGATGGGCACCAGATTTTTGAGCGCTGCCGAGTGCAATATACACCCTGCATATAAAGAAAAAATCCTCAAGGCCGGGGACCTGTGCACCATGGTGACCGGCAAGAGGCTGGGCCATCCTGTACGCAGCCTCCGCACACCTTTCGCAAGAAATTATTCCAAAGCCGAATACGGCGGCATGCCGGACGACGAGCTGGAAGCGCTGGCCACAGGCGCCCTGCGGCTGGCGGTACAAGAAGGAGACTTTGAAAAAGGCTGCTTTCTTTCGGGCCAGATCGCTTCCATGGTAAATAAAGAACAGCCAGCCGCAGAAATCATAAAGGAGGTAATGGAGGAAGCCGAGCCTATCCTCCTGAGTGCAAGCAAATGGGTAAGATAGCATTCGTTTTTTCCGGGCAGGGCGACCAGTATCCGGGCATGGGCAGGGAACTGGCAGATAAATACCCTGCCGCAGCAAAAGTATATGAGATCTGCGACAGTATCCGTCCGGGTACATCCCGGCAGTGCTTTGAAGGCACCGATGAGGAACTGAAAGAAACAAAGAACACGCAGCCCTGCCTTTTCGCCACTGAGCTGGCCACGGCGGCGGCGCTGACTTCGCAGATCGATCCGGCTGCCGCCGCAGCCCTGATCTGCCCGTCCGGCCCGTCGGCTGTAAAGGCCGGCCCATCCGAGGCTACTGCTGCAAAGGCCTGCCCGTCCGCAGCTACGGCTGTAAAAAGCGGTCCTGACGCCGTCGCAGGCTTTTCTCTGGGAGAAGTGGCCGCAGCCGCTTTCGCCGGTATATTCAGTCTGGAAACAGGGTTCCGGCTGGTTTGCCGCCGGGGAGAGCTCATGCAGCAGGAGGCCGACAAATTCGACACCGCCATGGCTGCGGTAGTCAAACTGGACGAACAGCAGGTGCGCGATCTCTGCGATCAGTTCAGCGGCATATATCCGGTCAATTTCAACTGTCCCGGCCAGATAACCGTTTCTGGCCTTTCATCACAGATGCCTGGATTTTTCGCCAAAGTCAAAGAAGCAGGCGGCAGAGCCCTTCCCCTCAAGGTCAAAGGCGCTTTCCACTCTCCTTTCATGGAAGAAGCCGCCCGCTCTTTCAGAGAAGAACTTTCCCGTGCAGAGATCCGTCCCATGACGATCCCCCTCTACTCCAATGTGACCGCCCGGCTCTACGACGGCGATGTGGCCGGCCTGCTTTCCAGGCAGATCGCAAGCCCCGTCCAGTGGGAAAAGATTATCAGGAACATGATAGCAGACGGTTTCGACACATTCATCGAGATCGGGCCGGGCAGGACCCTGACCAATATCATCAAAAAGACCGATCCGTCCGTCAGGGCTGTGACAGCCGCAGAATACATGGAATCATGCCAGGAGGGAACATCATGTTAAAAGGAAAGACAGCAATAATCACCGGCGGCAGCAGGGGCCTTGGGGCTGCCATCGCCTGCCGGTTCGCTTCCATGGGAGCCGACATCGCCATCATATATTCGGGCAGCCACCGGGCGGCTCAGGACATATGCCAGAGGTGCAGCGAGGAAAGCGGCGCAAAGGCCCTGGCCTATCAATGCGATGTGGCAGACTTTGAGGCCGTCAAGGAAACAGTAGCCAAGATAAAAGAAGATTTCGGCACGGCTCACATCCTGGTCAACAACGCAGGGATCACAAGCGACGGCCTGATCGCCACCATGAAAGAGGAAGATTTCGGCAAAGTGATAGATGTGAACCTCAAAGGCGCTTTCAACATGATACGCCACTGCACCGGATTTTTTATCAGGAACCGTGAAGGCTGTATCATAAATATTTCTTCAGTATCAGGGCTGATGGGCAACGCAGGCCAGAGCAATTACGCAGCATCCAAGGCCGGACTGATAGGCCTGACCAAATCCGTGGCCAAGGAACTGGCCGCCCGGAACATCCGCTGCAACGCCATAGCCCCCGGCTTTATAGCCACCGATATGACCGGAGATCAGGCAGACAATCCGCTGCTCAAGATGATACCTTTGGGGCGTATGGGAAATCCTGAAGATGTGGCTCAGGCCGCCGCATATCTGGCTGTGGCAGCCTATGTTACCGGTGAAGTCCTGAGAATTGACGGCGGTATCGCCATGTAGAGCCAGGGCCGGCGGCAGCGTCTCAACCGGCGGCAGCGTATCCGCAGGCGGCAGCGTATCCGCAGGCGGCTACGGAGTCCCGGCAAGCCGCATCGGACCGCCTGAGGCCGCCCGGCCCCGCACAGCAATCATAAGCAAGGAGTATTTACCATGAATCAGAACAGACGAGTTGTCGTTACCGGCATGGGAGCCGTAACCCCTCTCGGCAACAATGTTGCCGATACATGGAACGGCCTCAGGACCGGAAAAAACGGCATTGACCATATAACTTTATTCGATACGGAAAAATTCAAAGCCAAACTGGCTGCCGAAGTCAGAGGATTCGACCCGGGTCAGTACCTGGAAGTCAATGATGTGCTCCGCACAGACCGCTACACTCAGTTTGCGGTGGCTTCCGCCCAGCAGGCCGTCGAGGAGAGCGGCATTGCCGGAAAGGTGGATCCCGACAGGTTTTCCGTACTTTTCGGCACAGGGATAGGCGGGATCAACACCTTTGAAACGGAGCACACAAAGCTCCTGGAAAAAGGCCCGCGCCGCGTCTCCCCTCTTTTCATACCGATGATGATATCCAACATGGCGGCGGGCATGATCGCCATCCGCCACGACTGCCGGGGAACGGCCATGCCCATCGTTACAGCCTGCGCTTCCGGCTCCAACGCCATCGGCGAGGCCATGAGACTCATACGCCACGGCTACGCAGACGCAGTCATCACCGGCGGCACCGAAGCGGCCGTGACGCCGTCAGCAGTGGCAGGATTTGTCAACATGCAGGCCCTTTCCACTTCGGATGATCCAAATGCAGCTTCCCTGCCTTTTGACAGCCGCAGGGGCGGTTTCGTCATCGGCGAAGGATCTGTGGCTTTAGTCCTGGAAGAATACGAGCACGCAGTAAACCGCAGCGCCAGGATATACGGCGAGATCTGCGGGTACGGGACTACCTGCGACGCCTATCACATCACCGCTCCTCACCCTGAGGCAAGGGGCGGCGCAAAAGCCATGACCGATGCCATGGCCGAAGCGGGCTATACCGCCGAAGACACGGTATATGTCAACGCCCACGGCACAGGGACGCCGATGAACGACGCCATCGAGACCATTGCCATCAAGAAAGCCCTCGGCGAGGAAAAAGCAAGGGAAGCTTTCGTAAGCTCCACCAAGTCCATGACGGGGCACATGCTGGGCGCAGCCGGAGCCATAGAAGCTCTGGCCTGCATATTTGCACTTCAGGAAAGCATTATCCCGCCTACCATCAATCTAAATGAGCAAGACGAAGCCTGCGACCTTAACTGTGTACCAAACACTGCCGTAAAGGCGCCTGTTACCCTGGCCCTTTCCAACTCCCTTGGCTTCGGCGGCCACAACGCCTGTCTTGCTTTCAGAAAGGTCAGGTGATGTCGATGAAAGAGGCAGATATCCGCAAATATGCGAATCTCATGCGCGAGCTTGGCCTTACAGGCCTTGAGATCACACAGGATAACAATGTGGTACGCCTTGAGCGCAATATCCCCGCTTCTCAGACCGGCCAGACAGTCAGCATTGCAGCCGATCCTGCCGCAGCCGCTGCAGCGGAAGCGGCTGATTCCTCTGTCATGGGGCCCAAGGCCGGCTATGTAAGCGTCAAGTCACCTATGGTAGGCGTATTTTATGCGGCCCCTGCAGAAAACGCCGACCCCTTTGTGGCCGCAGGCGATATGGTCAAAAAAGGCCAGACCCTGTGCATAGTTGAAGCCATGAAGCTGATGAACGAAGTGGTCAGCGAATACGACGGCGTTATCGCCGAAATATGCGCCGCCAACGGCCAGGTGGTAGAATACGGCACAGAGCTTTTCCGCATAAGGAGGCAGACCGATGACTAAAGAAGAAATAATGAAGATCCTGCCTCACAGGGACGACATGCTCCTGCTGGATGAGGCAGAAAGCTGTGACGGTGTAGCCACAGGCCGCTACTTTGTCAGGGGTGACGAATTTTTCCTGAGAGGACATTTTCCGGGAAATCCCATAGTGCCAGGGGTCATCCTCTGCGAGATCATGGCCCAGTCGGCCTGCGTCCTGCTTCAGGATATCATGACCGACAGCAGGCTGGCCGTCTACACGGGACTGAACAATGTCAAGTTCCGTTCGTTAGTACATCCAGGAGATACCATCGTCACAACATGTTCCATCAAGAGAGCGAAGCACCCCTTTTATTTCGCAGAGGGAGTCGTCACCGTGGACGGCAGGATATGCGCTTCGGCAGAGTTTTCCTTTGCCGTGACAGGAGAATGATCTATGTTTTCAAAGATACTTATAGCTAACCGGGGCGAGATCGCCGTCCGGATCATAAGAGCCTGCAAGGAGATGGGCGTGTCGACGGTGGCCGTATATTCCGAGGCAGACAGGAACGCCCTCCATGTGGCCCTGGCGGACCAGAGCTACTGCATAGGCGGCCCGGAGGCTTCCGCCAGCTATCTCAACGAAGATCAGATCATAAGCGCAGCCATCCTTTCGGGGGCTCAGGCCATACACCCCGGCTACGGCTTTCTTTCGGAAAACGCCTATTTTGCAAGGCTCTGCCGCAAGAACGGGCTGGTATTCATCGGCCCCGACCCGGAAAGCATGGAAAGGCTCAGCGACAAGGCCCTCCTCAAGGAGATCATGGCAGATGCCGGACTTTCTGTCATTCCAGGTACCAAGGCTCTTTCTTCACTGGAGGAAGCCGTCAAGGCGGCCGAAACCATCGGTTATCCGGTCATGCTCAAGGCATGCGCAGGAGGCGGCGGAAGAGGCATCAGGCTCATAAATTCCTCCGGCGAAATGGAAAGTGTCTACGCTCAGGCATCGTCAGAGGCGTCCGCAGCCTTTGGTGACGGCAGCCTTTATATAGAAAAATATATCTTTCCGGCAAGACACATCGAGCTCCAGATGCTGGCCGACGAGCAGGGCCATGTGGTCTGCCTGGGCGACCGGGACTGCTCCCTGCAGAGTCGCAATCAGAAGCTCATAGAGGAAACCCCCTCCCCCGCCGTCAAGGCATCTCAGCGCCGCAAGATAATGACGGCCGCAGTCAAAGCGGTCAGAAAAATAGGCTATGTGGGCGCAGGGACATTGGAGTTTCTTTTGGATGCAAAAGGCGATTTCTGGTTCATGGAAATGAATGTACGGCTCCAGGTGGAGCACTGCGTTACAGAAATGCTCACGGGCATAGACATGGTCAAGTGGCAGATAAGGATCGCTGCCGGGGTTCCTCTGGATTTCTATCAGGAGGATGTGGAAATGACAGGCTCGGCCATCGAATGCCGGATCAACGCCCAAAGCTGCGGAGTCCTCAAAATGCTCCATGTGCCCGGCGGTCCTTCCGTCAGGTTCGACACTTATCTCATGGAGGGAACTTCCATATCGCCTTATTACGATCCATTGGTCGGCAAGCTCATAGTCTTTGCCAGGACTCGTGAAGAGACCATCAGGAAGCTCAGAGCCTCTCTGTGTGAACTTATCATAGATGGTATTCCTACCAACATCGAAGAACAGCTGCGGATCGTAGAGGACGAGCATTTTACATCGGCAAATTACGATCTGACATTTATGGATAACAGGTGAACCAATGACACTGATAAATTTTTTAAAACCCAAAAACAAACTGGAAGAGGGAGGCCGCCGGGCAGCTCCTGTGCAGCAGGATGCCGGAGAGCCGGAAAAGAAATGTCCCAACTGCCGCAAAGATATACCCGTAAGCCGCCTTCTGGCCAATGACCTGGTGTGCCCCTGCGGCCATCATTTCCGCATGAGAGCCCGCCAGCGTATAAGGATAATAGCGGATAAAGACAGCTTCCGGGAAATGTTTGCTTCGGCCAGGGCGGGCGACCCGCTTGATTTTCCCGGTTACAAAGAGAAGATAGACACCGTCCGCCTTGCCAGCCGCGAGGAGGAGGCCGTTGTCTGCGGCACAGCACGGATATTTGATCTGCCCTGCTGCCTTTTCGTCATGGAGCCCGGCTTCATGATGGGAAGCATGGGGACCGCTGTAGGAGAAAAGATAACCTCTTTGTTTGAATACGCCCTCCGGCGGCGCATGCCGGTGGTTGGCTACACCGTTTCCGGCGGCGCCCGCATGCAGGAAGGTCTCCTTTCCCTGATGCAGATGGCCAAGACCAGCGCCGCAGTTAAACAGCACAGTGACGCAGGGCTGTTATATATATCGGTTCTCACCGACCCTACCACAGGAGGCGTTACGGCCAGTTTCGCCATGGAGGCAGACATCATACTGGCAGAACCGGAGGCGACCGTGGGATTTGCCGGAGCCCGTGTCATCGAGCAGACAACCCGCAAATCTCTCCCCAAAGGCTTTCAGAAGGCGGAATTCGTCATGGAGCATGGGTTCATAGACGCGATCACGCCCCGGTCCCATCAAAAGAAACTCATTTCACGGCTTCTTAAATTACACGACGGAGGCAGGATATGAACCATACACCTTACCAACGAATAAAACTTGCACGCAGCAATAAGAGACCCACAGGCCTTGACTATATAAAAAATATCTTCAGCGATTTTATCGAACTCCACGGAGACCGCAGGTTCGGCGATGACAAAGCCGTGGTGGGCGGCATCGCCCGGCTTGGCGGCAATCCTGTGACGGTGATCGCCATTGAAAAGGGGCATACGGCCAAGGATCGTTCCTACCGTAATTTTGGGGCTCCAAACCCGGAGGGTTACCGCAAGGCCCTGAGATTGATGAAGCAGGCTGAAAAGTTCGGCCGCCCTGTCATTTGCTTCGTGGACACTTCCGGCGCCTACTGCGGTATCGGTGCGGAGGAACGGGGCCAGGGCCAGGCCATAGCCGAAAATCTAATGGAAATGTCCACTTTATGTGTTCCCGTGATCTCCATACTTGTAGGAGAAGGCGGCAGCGGCGGTGCTCTTGCCCTTGCCGTGGCCGACCGGGTGTGGATGCTCCAGAACGCACTGTATTCGGTCATTTCCCCGGAGGGCTGCGCCAGCATACTGTGGAAAGACTCATCGAAGGCGGAAACAGCCGCCGCATACCTGAAGATGACCGCCGAAGACGCCAAGGCTCTCGGCATTATCGAAAAGATACTTTCGGAAAAAGATATAGGCAAGAAAGAGTTTTACGACCGCATCCGTGCGCTTCTGACGGACCAGCTGGCGGAGCTGTCTCAGGATCCCGATCTGGTCGGCAAGCGCTACGACCGTTTCCGCCGTATCGGCACAGCTGCAGTGATCAAGGAGTAAACATGAGCATATATAAGAATTTCTGCACCGAAACCTTTGACAGAGACGGCGTCCTGACCGGCTTTTCCGTCCACTGTCCGGAAAACTTCAATTTCGGATACGATGTGGTCGACCGGCTCGCCGATATGACGCCGGGAAAGACTGCCCTTGTCTGGTGCAATACCGAAAACGAAGAACATATCTTTACTTTTGACGATATAAAGACTTACAGCAACAAGATGGCCAATGTTTTCAGTGCGGCCGGCATAGGCCGGGGCGACCGGGTCATGGTCATCCTCAAACGCCACTACGAATACTGGTTCGCTGCCATAGCCCTCCACAAGCTGGGCGCCGTGATGATACCGGCCACCCACATGCTGACGGTGAGCGACCTTGTGTACCGCATAGAGGCTTCCCGCGTCAAAGGGATCATCTGCACCTGTCAGGATCATGTCCCTGAAAAGTTGCGGCAGGCTTTGCATAGAGCCGGGTCAGGCAGCGTGCCAGGCGATGGGTCAGGTGGCATGCCGGGCGGCGGATCGTGCCGGGTACCGAGTGGCGCGTACGACGACCTGCCAGGCGGCACTCCTGACACTGCGCCGAGCGTTTTCAATGTTTCGGACCGGCCGCCCATCCTGTGGTGTGTCCAGGCGGAAGCCAAGGACTTTGTCAACATGACAGAGGCCATGAAAACGGCCTCATCTGATTTTCCTCGTGTTGACACGAAGGCGACTGACCCGATGGTCCTCTATTTCACATCCGGGACCACAGGCAACCCGAAAGGAGTTATCCACGATCACACATACCCTCTTGCCCACATCGTCACGGCCAGATACTGGCAGCAGGCGGAGGACGGCGGCCTTCACTTTACCGTGGCCGAAACCGGCTGGGCAAAGGCATCCTGGGGGAAGCTGTACGGCCAGTGGCTGGTGGGCAGCGCCGTCATGGTCTACGATTTTGACAACTTTGACCCTAAGCTGCTGACCGGCGTCATCAACCGCTACGGTGTAACTTCATTCTGTGCGCCGCCTACGGTCTACCGTTACCTGGTGCGCAAAGGCATACCTGCCATGCCGTCTCTGAAGCATGCATCCACTGCCGGTGAAATGCTTGCGCCGGAAGTTTTCCGCAAGTTTACCGAGGCTACAGGCATACCACTGTGCGAGGGTTACGGCCAGACGGAGACCACATTGCTGACGGCCAATTTCTGCGGGCAGACACCTGTCGCCGGCTCCATGGGCAGGCCATCGCCTTTTTACGATATAAAGCTGCTGGATAAGACAGGAAGCCCTGTCGGCCCTGGTGAGATCGGAGAGATCGTCATCGTGCCGCCCGAAAACGGCCGCCAGATCGGAGTATTCACATCTTATCTGGACAATCCCCAGCAATATGATCATGCCTGGCGGGGCGGCGTATATCATACAGGGGATGCAGCTTCTGTGGATGAAAACGGCCTCTACTGGTTCCACGGCCGCTTCGATGACATCATCAAGACCGGCGGCTTCAGGGTCGGCCCTTACGAGGTGGAAAATGTGCTGATGGAACACCCCGCCGTGGTGGAATGCAGCGTCATAGGTGTTCCCGACCCGCTCCGGGGCCAGTCCATCAAGGCCATAATCGTACCTGATCACAGGTACGATCCAAACAAGGAACTTGAGCTCTCGATCAGAGACTTCTGCAACCACAAGCTGGCTGAATACAAATGGGTGAGGATCATCGAGTTCGTCGATGAGATGCCCAAGACCATCAGCGGAAAGATACGCAAAAATGTCCAGCGCAGCCAGGGAGCATAGGGGGGACACATGGAACATGGCTTGATGGATATGCCGGCGTATCCTTCCGCTGTGCCTGAGGAGCGGCAGTAAGCAGATGGACGGCGGGGCATCTGGCCTGCCGCTCCTCCGCCGCACCGGGTTCTGCCAGCCAGGCGAGTATGAGATGTATAGTCGCTCCGCCATCAAAAAGTTCTCATTTTGACTGCATATAATACCCGTAAGAACCTAAACACCCATCACACACACTTATGGCCCGCTGCCGGTTCTCTTTTTCCCTTTTTCCCTATGCGGCGAGAACTGAACGGTTCTCCCAAAACCCGGTTCCGGTTCCAAGGAGAACATTTGCCGGCTTTTCGGTTCTCGCAAAAGGCAACTTCAGGGAAAAAGAGAACTAACCGCCGGCGGAACGGCGGTTGACCTGCCCGCCTGGGCGGGCAGGCAGCGGCGGCGGGCATCTGGCGGAACCAGCTGCTGCACGACGGAAGCCTCCTCACACAAGACCGTCCGGTCGCACGCCTTCTGCCTTCTTGCAATTGTGCCAAGGCCCTGAATATGGTATAATCGGATATATATTCCGTTCAAAGGAGCTCTGATGAAAAGTAAATTCGGTGACGCAGAACAGATACTCAGCCGCAGTATAAGCGGCTTCCATCAATATATACTCTCCGGCTCTCCTCGTCTCATATATGCCAGCGACAACCTCTGTCAGATGATGGGCTTTTCCGGGAAAGAGCTGCTCAGCAGGACTTCCGACCGCTATCTGGCCATGGTCCATCCCGGCGACAGGGACATGTACTCCGCCTTTCTATATGAAATGGGCAAAAAAGAGCAGACCCTTTCAGTCGAATACCGCCTTATAAAGAAAGACGGCTCCGTTTTGTGTGTCAAGGATACCATGACTTCCGCCGCCGGTCCTGACGGTGTCATGGCAGGCTATTCGGTGCTTTCAGACATAACCAAGATCAAAAGCGAAAACGACAATCTCCGCTTTCTCAATGACACGATCCCCTGCGGGTTTATACGCTACACATGCGACAAACGGCCTAAGGTGACATATATCAACGAAAATATGCTGGAATTTCTCCGGATACCAAAGGCCTCTGCCGGAGAAGCGGATTATCTCGAAATGTATAGGGACAATATCTTCATGATGATCCCCATGGAAGAAAGGAGCAGGTTTTCCCTGTACCTCAGCCGGGTGCGGTCTGCGGGCATGCCTCTTGCTGGGGAAATAAACATACAGCGGTTTGACGGGACAAGAGGAAGACTGTTCGGCTGGGTCACCAGGTTCACCAATGAACACGGAAAGGACGAATTCCAAAGTGTCTGCATTGATGTGACCGAAAGCCATCAGCTCCGAAAAGCCAACGAAACAAGGCGGTATATCAAGGCTCTTACTGATGTCTATGACCGCATATTTGAATACGATCTTTCCAACAACACGATGAAGTGTTTAGACAGTCACAATTCCGCCATTTTCAAATGGCTTGAGAACATCCCCATGCAGATTGACGAAGCCAACGAAAAGTGGATATCAAGCATAGTCGCAGAAGAAGACCGCAGCAAGGTGCGGAATTTCTTTGAGGCTTTCCGCAGCAGGACATTGTATGGGCCGGAAAACGCCCCGCCTCAGATCACTTATCATGAAATTTCTGCTGACGGGACCCTGACCCCATATAACGGCACACTGATCAAGATCAATGACGCCGTGAGTTTTTACTGCTGCCGGAGTGTCGCAAACGATGACGAGACCAGGACACTCAGGAGTGAAAACATTTCCCTCAAAGAAAACATGCAGGAGCTGGTCAGGCGCTTCAGAGACGGTATCGCAGCCTTTGAGCTGTCAGACGGCAATGTGACGCCCCTTTACGCCAGTGATAATGTCTGCGAGTTTTTCGGATTCACAAAGGACGAATGGCTCCCCCTCATGGAAAAGAGCACGCCCGTCCGTGAGTTCATCGCCCGCAGCGAGACTTCGTACAGCGATTTTGCCGAGCTGCTCAGGACCGGCGAGGCTGAATTTACATACTATGATTTCGGAGCGGAAAAAGAGCGGCGTATCAAGGCCATCTGCTCTCCCAAGTCGCCTGAAGCTTCCCCTCGCTATGTGCTGCTTTACAATATGGATGAGTTCCCCGGCACGGCGGCAGAAAGCGCTGATGACGGGATGACCGTTTCTATCCGGACTTTCGGGTATTTTGATGTTTTCATCGGCGGCAAGCCCATCGCCTTCAGGAGCCAGAAAGCCAAGGAGCTTTTCGCCCTGCTTATCGACCGGAGGGGCGGCTTTGTCACATCTGAGGAGGCCATCGGCTTTCTGTGGGAAGAAGAGCCAATCAACTCGGTCACCCTTGCAAGATACCGCAAGGTTGCCCTGCGTCTCAAGAACATACTCGAAGAATACGGTATCTCCGATGTCATGGAGTCGGTGGCCGGAAAGCGCCGCATAATACCGGAAAAGGTCCGCTGCGACCTCTACGACTACCTTTCGGGGAAAGAAGAATATGCTCAGCTTTTCAAGGGCAGCTATCTTACCAACTACAGCTGGGGCGAGATCACATTGGGAGAGCTGAGCAGCGGACAGTAGGTTCATCTCACAGAGTGCGTGATATGATCGGTATCCGGGCAGCTCGTTTACACATTTACATTCTCATTTGTTTCAGGATTATTTGAGGTCTGGGAACTGACCTGGCCTTAAAATAAGAACTTTTGTGACAAAGTGCCAAGAGGGACTGCTGCATCAAAATGTGCGGCAGCCCTTTATTCTTAAACTTTTATCATGATATCAATGTCATTCTTCCTTGTTATCAGTCGAAATATTATTATGACTTCTTATCAAGAATTTAACTAAAACAAGCCCCAATAATCCGCCTATAACATTGGTGATAACATCTATGATATCCACTACAGCCATGGTTGTATACCCATGTGCCATTTCAAAATACTGGAGTCCCTCTATAAGCAGAGATAGAACCAACATTAAAATTGCTGTCGTACCCCACTTTTTAAATATTTTAAATCCATTTATATATCCTAAAACGGATATCGGCATAAATAAGATGATATTTCCCGCCACATTTATCAGCTGCGCCCTGCTCAAAAATATGGCCAACAGCGGCAGCAGACTGAAACTGAAAGAAACATCAGGTTCACCAATACCGGGGAAATATATTGGTAAAAGGGTGAACAGAATAATAACTACAAAATAGAAAGCAAAGCCTGCTCTGATAAAATATTTTTTCGGTGAAAATTCTCTGCGCTTAACAGCAAGGCATATTAGAAAATGTGCTATAAAAATCGGCACGACATACTTTAAAACCAGCGGCATATCTATCACATACGCCATACCTTCCCCTTGCAGGCTCTCCCTGGCAAGATTTTCGAGATACTCTAATAGCATTTATTTCACCTCCCTCCTTTGCAGGATATCCAATAAATTGTTGTCCGCATTCGGATCCGGATCTGCCAGCACACCGCAGGCCACAATGAATAGTATTAAAACAAATACTGCTATTAAAAATCTGTTTCGGTCTTTGTAATCGATAATGCTTTCAATCCTGTCTCTGATCTTTTCACACCCGAAGTACAGTCGCTCTGCAAAGAACAAAGGTGTTCTTGCCGCATAGTTCAGCAGTGTCATTGCGTATGCCTTGCGTTCATATTCGTTTTTCTTACCGATGACCCTCTCATCGCAGGCAAACTCCAGATCATCGGAGAATTTTTTGTACGCAACCCACATCAGAGGATTATACCAGTTGATGATCAATATCAAATAGAACAGGAATTTCCAGAGGTGGTCTCCATGTTTTATGTGTTCTCTTTCGTGAGCAATTACCAGAGAAAAGTCTTTTCCTTGCAGATTAAAAGGAACATATATCTTAGGCCGCAATATGCCGAATACGAAAGGGCTTCCTATCATGTCGCTCTGCCATATATTTCCCTCATATATGACCGCGGTGCACAGTCTGCGCTTCAAAGTAACAATGCCTGCGATAAGAAGTGATGTCATAATTACCATTCCGATCACCCATATAACTGCACCGTTCCGGGCTGACTTTAGCATTGTTTCCACCGGTACTGAGATGCCTTCGTAATAATGTCCGCCTAAATAATCGTTAATATAGTCATCAATAATATTTAAACCCGAATGTATTCTGAAACTTCTCAAAAACATATCACCGGGATCAAAAACCTGAGAACTCGGCAGAAAGCTGAGTGTGCTGTGGAACGAGAAAGGCAATACACATCTTAATCCCACGATCAGCCACAAGAATAAACAGAGCCGTTTAGAGATGCGCTTAAAGATCAGCCTCAATAACAAAACTATACATATCACCCAGGCAAGCGCCAGGTTTGCGTTCAGGCTGCTGACAAATAAAGTTTCCATGAAAATACCCCTTTTTCTGCTACTTTTATTTTTCTATCAGTTTTCTGAGCTGCTTGATTTCTTCATCGCTTAACTTCTGAGTTCTGGTAAAAGTGGCGATAAATTCAGGCAGAGAACCATCGAACTTCTTTTCAACCAGTTCATCGATCTCTGCTTTCTGGACTTCCTCCTTGGACACAAGAGAACGCACAACAGCCTTTTCATTTATCACAACCCCTCGGTCTGATAATCGTCTGATAACCGTATATGTTGTTGTCCTGGACCATCCGAGTTTTTCCTTACATAGCCTGGCAAGGTCTGCACTTCCGATAGGCTCGTTTTCCCACAAAATCAAGCAAAATCGATATTCGCTTTCAAAAACTTTTGGTGCAGTCATTTTTACTCCCTTCAGTCGAATGAATTAAACTATACCTGGAGTCTATCATGTTCGACTATGTTTGTCAATCGATTATCTAAATTTTCATCATTAGATTATCACTTTAAACTATTCAAGGCGGTTCACAGCAAACCGGCCGCCGCCGTATTGCACGGTGCCCCTACATTTAAGTAATTATTTGCTTGTTTTACAGGGCAGCACCCTGCCAAAACTTTTTTCAAAAAATGCAGGGAGCAGCCCTGCATTTTTCATGATCTCTGCTTTTTGCAGAGTCAGGCTCTCCGGGCCAGGAACTGCCGCATGCCCCTCCCCACCAAAAAAGCTCCGCTGCCGGCGTTTTGCCGGCGGCGGAGCCGTTTGGCTTTTTGCAGGTTATTTGCTCTGGGCTTCTTCTTCGGCCTTGTGAGCTGCAATGATTTTTTCGGCCAGGTGGGCAGGAACTTCTTCGTATCTGGCAAATTCCATGGTGAAGCTTCCTCTTGCCTGGGTCATGGAGCGCAGCACGATGGCATAGTCAAACAGCTCTGCCTGCGGCGCTTCTGCGACCAGTTTCTGGCCGCCGCCTGCCTGTGGTTCCATGCCGAGGATCTTGCCTCTCCTCTTGTTCATGTCTCCCATGACATCACCCATGTACTCGTCAGGGACCACGATCTCCAGCTTCATTATAGGTTCGAGCAGGCAAGGCTTAGCTTCTGAGATACCTTTCTTGAAGGCCAGGGAAGCAGCGATCTTAAATGCCATTTCGTTGGAGTCTACATCGTGGTAGGAACCGTCGTAGAGGACAGCCTTTACATTTACTACTTTGCAGCCTGCCAGAGGGCCTTTGTCCATACATTCCAGCAGTCCCTTTTCTACGGCAGGTACATACTGCTTAGGTACGGAGCCGCCGAACAGTTCTTCGGAGAACTCGAATTCCTGCTGTGAAGGTGAGAATCTGATGTGGACATCGCCGTACTGGCCGGCTCCTCCGGACTGTTTCTTGTGTTTGCCCTGAACATCGGAAGTACCCTTTATGGTCTCTCTGTATGCTATCTTCTGAGGGATCGTCTTTACGGTCACTCCGTATTTATCTTTCAGTTTGGACATCACGATGCCCAGCTGGATGTCGCCCTGACCGCCGATGAGTGTCTGACGGGTCTCTGAATTTCTCGTGAGAACGAAGGACGGGTCTTCTTCCATCAGCTTGTGGAGTCCGGAAGCCATCTTTTCGTCCTCGCCCTTGCCGACGGCTTCGATGGCCATGTACAGGGACGGCTGAGGGAAATCAACCGGAGGCAGCTTGACTATGTTGTTCTTTTCGCAGAGGGTATCGCCCGTCTTGGTAAACTGTAGTTTTCCCAGGGCAACAATATCTCCTGCAGGCACTGATGGGGCGTCTCCCTGGTTCTTTCCCCTGAGGTAGAACATGGAGCCCAGCTTTTCAGGCTTTTCGGCTCTGCTGTTGTAGATTTCCATGCCGGCGGTAAGCTTGCCGGAGATCACCTTTGCAAGAGAGATCTTGCCCAGGAACGGGTCGGCAATGGTCTTGAATATGAACGCTACCGGCTTTCCGTTCGGATCGCACTTGATCTCCACAGGTTCGTCTTTGCCATTGATGGCTTTGTATGGCTCGTGATCTATGGCCAGCGGCACATATTTTACAAGTTCGTCTAATATTTCCTTGATACCTTCTCCCTTAACAGAAGAACAGCAGAATACCGGTGCGATATCTCCTGTGGAAATTCCCTTTACCAGTCCTCTGTTGAACTGTTCTTCGGTAAATTCCCCGGCGTCGAAATATATATCCATCAGTTCTTCATCAACTTCTGCGATGGCCTCGCTGAGGGCATCCCTGTCATCAAGGGTGGCTACAGAAGTTCCGAACTTAGCTTGTAATTCTCCAATGGTCTTATCTATATCCACATTTTCTTTGTCAGTCTTGGTTATTATAAAAAACCTCGGCATTTCCGCTTTTTTGCAGGCGTTCCATGCTTTTTCGGTACCTACCTGTATCCCGGAGGATGCGTCAACCAGGATAGCGGCAGCCTCTACGGCTCTCAGAGCCGACTGGACTTCGCCCACAAAATCAAAAAATCCGGGAGCGTCAACGAAGTTGATCTTTACTTTATTGTATTCGACCGGAACTATGGTCGTATTGATCGAATATCCTTTTTCTATTTCCATTTTGTCGTAATCTGATACGGTATTTCCGTCCTCGACTCTGCCGAGTCTGCTGATCACGCCTGTCGCCAGGAGGGCCGCTTCTGTGAATGTGGTCTTTCCGCATCCGCCGTGACCCAATAAAGCGATGTTTCTGATGTTTTCACTCGTATAGCCTTTCATCTTTTTACAGACCTCCCAAATTATTTTACAAGTGGTATTATTATAGCAAACAAACCTGTAAATTACAATAGTTTTTAGGGGGTAAGGAAATTTTAGGCACGGCAAAAGACCTTGTCCGGCCGGACAAGGTCTTTATTTTGTTAAAGCTGTCTGAAATATTCACTTATAGACGCCGCATACAGAGCATTTGTATCCGGTTATCACCGTCTCATCCCAGCCTTCGCTGACCAGCACCTGCTCATCATATGCCTCCTGTACTGTGACATATGCATTATGCCATACGCCGCAGCCATTGAGTATGTTTTCCTTGATATGAGCTGATTCGCTGCCGGTGATATCTGCGCCGCAGCCGTTGCATATATGGCGCTCTTCCATTACAGCATCGTGATGAATGGTCTTGTACACAGGGGCGTGGTGTACGGTGGTGGTCTGCGCCGCCCAGTCATGAACATGGGAACTTCCGGATGAACCTGCGCTGCCTGATGCGGCATTTCCATCGGATGATCCGGAACTTTCAGATGATGAACTGCCTGCTCCGCCGTACTGGCCTGATATGCCTGACTGATCTGATACGCCTGACGATCCTGAACCGGAGGATGCGTCTGATACGCCTGTGGTCCCTGAACTGTCCGCAGGCTCCCCTTCTGCTGTGTCTGCCAAGACGCCGGAACCTTCTTTGCTTTCAGTTTCCGCCGAAGCCGCTCCCCCGTCTGTCCTGTCTCCGGAGGATTTTTCCATCCCGCTGCATGCGGCTGCAATGCAAACTATCAGCAAAGCCAAGGCCGACAGCACTGCGATCATCTTTATCCTTTTTTTGATATCCGTTTCTTCATAGTTTTTGTAGCCTCAGCACCGATTATATCCACCTCCCGGCTCTCAAACAACTGTCTTTTTATACTATTATTCCGGAGAAGATCAATATTTTGTCAAAATGATATATGTTCCGATGATATGCTGCATCTGTTATAAAAATTTTACAGCATGTAAATTTTTATTGTCGCTTTTGCCGGTTGTGTGATATGATTAAGAAAATATACGGAAAGGAGCCGCTCTTATGTTAGAAAATTACCTGGATATTATCACCAACATGGAAAACTTCGTTGACGGTGTGCTTGTAACAGACCACAATGCAGATGTGGTCTATGTCCATGAATATTCACCAAACCTGACCACTTTGACCGAAAAAGATTACATCGGAAAAAACCTTTTTGAGATCTATCCCGATATGGATCCTTCCGCAAGTACGATAATAAAAGCTCTCAAGACCGGCGAAACGACCCTCAATTACCGTAATATCCTGACTACGGTGGAGGGGGACAGTTTTGAGGTAATAGACGACACTTTTCCCATAAGAGAAAACGGCAAGATCATCGGAGCTGTCTGCATCACATTCTCACCTCTGCGCAAGCAGGCAATGAAAGCCCTGAACATAAGCACTGCGCAGGCCAAGACCCCAAGGCAGCTTTTTACGGAAGCGGATATAATCGGCCGCAGCGAATCCATCAACACATTGCGCCGGCAGATACGCAAGGTTGCACAGACGGCTTCTTCGCTCCTCATATACGGAGATACCGGCACAGGAAAAGAAATGGTCGCCCAATCTGTCCATTCAGGCAGCAACCGAAAGAACCGGCCCTTCCTTACCCAAAACTGTGCAGCCATACCATCGTCCTTGCTGGAGAGCATTTTCTTCGGCACGGTGAAAGGCAGCTATACCGGAGCCGAAAACCACGCCGGGCTATTTGAGACTGCCGATGGCGGAACGGTTTTCCTTGACGAGATAAACTCCATGGATATAGGGCTTCAGGCAAAGCTGCTGCGCGTACTTGAGGAAAAAAAGGTGACCAGGATCGGTTCCACTGATTCCATGGATGTAGATGTGCGTATCATCGCTGCCGTGAACAAGCCTCCCCTTGACTGCATCAAAAATGGAACCCTTCGAGCCGACCTTTTTTACAGGCTGGGCAGCGTCACCCTCAATCTGCCGTCTCTTACTGAACGCCGTGACGATATAGAACTGCTGACAAAATATTTTGTAGATCAGTACAACGCCTCCATGAACAAGAACATCCTCGGTGTTTCGCGGGATGTCATGGGAGTATTTCATACATATTCGTGGCCCGGCAATGTCAGGGAGCTGAAAAATGTCATCGAAGGAGCCTTCAATCTCTGCGACTCCACCGTCATAGGCCTTGGAGACCTTCCGTCCTATCTCCTTTCCGATGTGGAGGTTGACAAGATCGTTGCGGAAAATCAGGCTACCATTGATGATATCCAGTGGCTGGGCAGTTTAAAAAAGAACATGGAAGCATACGAAAAATACATGATAATCAAAGCCATAAAGACCCATAAGAATCTGGTCAGCGCCGCCTCTTACCTGGGCATCAGCCGCCAGAGCCTCAATCAGAAGATCAACAAATACAAGATACCGGTGGTAAAGAATACACTGGATCTGGCAGAAGAATGACCAGTCCCGGCACGGTATGCCGGACTGTTTCAGTACACCAGAAAGGGCGTCCGCCGCCGGAGGCCCGTCACACTGAAAAGCAGGAGCCGTGCTCATGAGCCCGGCTCCTTGTATTTCATGTCTTACTGTCTCTTGAATACCTGCTGTCCGTCTATATAGGTTTCTTCAACCTTTACCTTGTCTATGTCGTCCGAAGGTATGGACAGGATATCCCTGTCAAGGATTATAAAGTCGGCCGCATAGCCTTCCTTTAGCATCCCCACATCTTCAAATCCCAGCATTGGGGCCGATTCGGCGGTGTAAAGCCTGATGGCTGTTTCAATATCCACCTTGTGGCGCTGGCCGCAGTCTGTTCCGTCATACGCTTTCCTCGTAACCGCCCCTTTGAGACAGACAAACGGGTCGGAAGGCTCTGCCCATGCTGTGGCAGGAGCATCGGTACTGAAAGCAAATCGCACTCCGGCCTTTATCCAGTCAGCTATAGGATAATTTTCCTGAGTCCTTTCAAGGCCCATGTTCACCAGATAACTCTCGATCTCCGCATATAAGAAGATCGGCTGGGTCACAAAGGCTATCCCTGACCTTGCAGCCTTTTCTATGGCGTCCTGTGTCGGCATGGCCACATGTTCCATCCTGATGGAAGGCGCACAGCCTTTAACCCAAGGTTCCTGCTGCCATGTATGGGCGATAGCTCTGTCTATGGTCCTTGCCCCCATTGCGTGGATAGAAAGCTGGCATCCATGCTCTTTGCAGAAGGCCATTGCATTTTCAATATCTTCATCTGTACATACAGGTATGCCGTATTCGTCATTGCCGCCCAGATACGGTTTGTCACACCATGCGGTACGGCCTGAAACGCTGCCGTCTCCTATGAGCTTGATACCGGCTATACGGAACTGCCTTGCCGGATCTTGTTCATCTTTCGTTATGGTAAAGTCTTTTTTGTCCTTGACCTCGTCCCACATGTAGTAGGCAGCAACTTTGACCTTCATGCCTTTCTGGATGGCGCGGCCGTATATGCTGTTATAGTCGGCATCGGTAAACTCGCCCATGTCAGCTCCGGTGGTAACACCCTGAGAAACGAGTATATCGCTGAGAGCTGTCAGGTCATTGGCCATATCTTCGACGGTCTTGTCCGGCAGTACACCGTTGAGCACATTGCGGCCGTTTTCGTAGAGTATGCCATTGGGCTCTCCGTTTTCATCGCGTCCTATCTTTCCACCCTCAGGATCAGGAGTATCGGCAGTAACTCCGGCCATTTCCAGGGCCTTGCTGTTTACGGCGCAGATATGCCCGCAGGTCCTCTTTACCATGACAGGCGAATCACTGCATCCCTTATCCAGATCATATCGGGAAGGCGCACGACCCTCAGCCAGCTTTCCTTCGTCATATCCCCAGCCCATGATCCACTGGCCGGCCTGCTGAGATGTGCGGGTCTTTTTGATCTCTTCCTGCAACTGGGCTATCGAAGAAACCGCCGGAGGCAGTGCGGAAATCTGCTGATAGCAGTCCGCCAGCATTATGGCATGCATGTGGCTGTCCACAAAGCCCGGCAGCACTCTCTTGCCGCCGAGATCTTCCACCTGGGCTGCGCTGCCTGGGTCGGCGTCAGCATCCTTTCCTACCCATGCTATCTTTCCGTCTTTTACGGCCATTGCCTCCGCATAAAGATTTTCTTTATCGGAAGTAAAGATCTTGCCGTTTCTATATAAAACATCGTATTTCATTTCTCTCTCCTATTTCTGATTATTTTTAAGCCAGTTGATAGCTACATTTGCATGCAGGGCGGCTCCATAAGGAAGCATGTCCTCGTCTACCACCATGTTAGGGTTGTGCATAGGCGCCGCATCTTTTCCGCCTACTCCCAGAGTGACGAACATTGCAGGGACCTTTTCCCCTATATATCCGAAGTCCTCCGTTCCGGCCATGCAAGGTACCTGCTGTACTTTTCCTTCTCCCATTATCTCAGTCAGGAAAGGTTTCAGCTCCTGGCAGAGGCTTTCGTCGTTGTAAGTGGATGGGGTATGGAACGGGATACATTCGTAATCTCCCCTCCACATCTTTACCGTATGGTCGATTATCTCCGGTATGCGCTTGGTCAGGTGATTTGTAACATCCCGGTTGAAAGTCCTGGCAGCCACCTGTATCTCCGCTGTGTCAGGAATAACATTGGCCGCTGTGCCGCCTCCGCATTTTCCGGCAGAAAGGGCAACAGTCTCCCTTGGATCTATTTCACGGCAGCTCAGCAGGTTCAGGGTGGTGTAAAGCTGGTTGGCTATCATCAGGGGATCTATGCAAAGCTGCGGGGTTGATGTATGGCCGCCTTTGCCTTTGATCTTTATCATAAATGTATCCATGGCTGCAGAAGTGATCCCAGGAGTATATCCCAATGTCCCAACCTCCTGATTGGACATCACATGTATGGCAAAAGCGGCATCAACATGAGGATTTTCCAGGACTCCGTGTTCCACCATGAACCTTGAGCCGCACCCGCATTCTTCGCCTGTCTGGAACATGAGCTTTACTGTGCCTTTCAGCTCATCCTCCCTGTCTTTAAGCAGTTTTGCAGCTCCCAGGAGCATGGCGGTATGTGTATCATGGCCGCACATATGAGCCATGCCGGGCACTTCAGAGGTAAAATCCACCAATCCCGGTGTTTCAGTCATAGGCAGCGCATCCATGTCTGCACGCAATAAAATACAGGGTTCCCCTTTGCCTATGGTCGCAACTACACCTGTAGAGGCTTCCATATCAGGAAATCCTGCAAACACAAAATTATCTCTAAGCTGTTTATCTATAGGGCCCCCGCAAAGCTGAGACTCTATACCCATCTCTGTCAGCCTTTTCTGTACATAAGCTGCAGTTTGAGGCAAGTTAAAACCAATCTCCGGACATCTGTGGAGATTGTGCCTGTCGTTTAAGATCTGATCTTTGATCGCCAAAGAAGCTTCCAGAATACTCATTTCTTTCCCTCCGTTATAATGGCTCAAGTTACACGAAAGGACCCGGAAACCGTCTTTGATTTTGCCTGCATTATAGCACAGCGATCCTTTTGGGGCAATACCATTTCATAAAAATGTACAATATTTTTTCATATGCTGTAAATTATTTTTTACATTTCGTATCATTTTTTTACAATATTCGTAAATTTTTGTTTACCTTTGTGTGTTTGCTTATTTTTTCTACCATCATCCATGTTTTTTATTTCGATGATCGTTCATGCATTTTCCAACGGTTTCACCGATGTTTTGTTGCTTTATCGTCATTTATCTGAAGAGTTGGCCCGCTTTTTGCTTTATAATTATGACAAGATAAATGCTTATTTGCTCAAGTTACATGCAGGGCCCGGCATCCGGCCAAAAGGATCTCACCGGTCCACAGCAATCATCACAGTCATAACGATCATTAAAAAAAGGAGGAAACGCAGCCGATACAGGCTGCCCCAACATCAAAAATGGGAGAAACGCTCAACAAGAAAAAAGGCTTTGAAATGCCTCATGTGTTTGTCATATTGCTCCTCATCATGCTCCTGGTGACGGTATTATCTTATGTGGTTCCCAGCGGAACTTTTGACAGGGACGCAAACAATGTAATAGACACAGACACATTCCATTATATCGAAAACGAAAACCCCATAAGTTTCCAGGATTTCTGGTCATCCCTTTATGATGGGTTCGTAAACGGTTCCACCATAATGGGTTCGCTGCTCTTGAGCGCCGGAAGCCTCGGCATACTCAACAGTACAGGAGTCCTCGAAAAAGGTGTAAAAAAGCTGACCAAGATCACCAACGGAAAGAATCTCATCGTGATCATCATATTTTATCTGTACTTTGCCGGCATGAACATCCTGGGCGCAGGAGAAGGCGTTTACCCGTTCTTCCCTATAGTTACCGCCATCATAATGTCCCTGGGCTATGACAGGCTCATGGCCGCCGGTACCATCATGTTCGCAGCCACAGCCGGATTTGCCTGCGGTATGGTGAACATGTTCACCACCGGTATTTCCCAGCAGATCGTAGGTCTGCCGCTGTTTTCGGGGATAGGATACAGATTCATAGTTTTCCTGGTCCTGGCCACCATCGGATTGGTAAGCGTGCTGCTGTACGGACGAAAGATCAGGAAAAACCCTGACAAGAGCTACGCAGCCGAAGAGTACAAAAAGAACCTGGCAGATCTCGAAGCAAGCAAAGAATCCGGAGCAGACGAGGATGTTTCTTTCACATGGAGAGAAGGCCTTACGCTGATAATCTTCCTGGCTCTGATAATCTTCATCGCCTACGGCTGCCTGGAACTTGAATTCACCCTTGCGCAGTTTGCCGCATACTATGTAGTATTCGCTATCATCGTAGCTCTCATCTACAGGATCAACCCGAACAAATTCTGCTCCATCTTCGTTCAGGGTGCTTCTCAGGTACTGGCTGCAGCCCTGGCCATAGGCATGGCTCAGTCGGTAATGGTACTGCTGAACCAGGGACAGATCATGGATACTCTTGTTTACTACATGGGCAACGCCCTTGCCGGAAAGAGCACTCTTGTAACGCTGCTCCTCATCTTCCTGTTTGTTACGGCATTTAATTTCCTGGTAGTATCCGGTTCTGGAAAAGCTGTTATGATGATGCCTATCATGAGTCCTCTGGGCAAGATGCTGGGTATCAACCAGCAGGTAATGGTGCTGACCTATCAGCTGGGCGACGGCATCACCAACATGCTGTGGCCGGGAGGCGGTCTGATCTCCTGCTCACTGTGCGGACTTAACTATGGTACATGGCTCAAGATGGCATGGAAAACTTTCGCAACTATGATAGTTTCCGCCTACATACTGATCTGTATAGCCAACGCCATAGGATACGGACCATTCTAAGGATCAAATACAAACATACATGCCATACATCACAAAGGACTGCCGCAGAATGGATGCGGCAGTCTTTTTAATTGCAGACTGTTTTTTGCTATGCTATACTATAATAAACTGATATGCCCGCCCGAACGGAGATGATAAAGATGGACGAGACCACTACATTATACGATGTGATAGAAGAGACCCTAACGGAAAAATTCTTCTTAAAACAGATGAAAATGTCAGCCTCAGAAATAGGACAGGTCCTTGATATCTGCGGCAGAGACAGACTGTGCAGAGATATTTTAAACTCCACCAGAAGCGACGGCAGATTTTCCGCAAAAAAAACCGCAGCCGCCATGGAACCCATAATGAGATCATTTGGAAAAGCGCCTGCCGGAGGATGGCTGCAAAACGCATACAGCTTTATCCTCGGCCAGCTTTTTCCTGCTAAAAATACCATAGACCCTTCAGAAGATACGAACATAGCCCGAGGCAGGCTTTTCCTGCTGCAATTTCTCAAGGCCCTGCATAAATATGAAAACCTCACCTTACCTTTTGACCCCACGGTAGATATAGAATTTCTGAAAGCTGATGAGGTGACTGCCAACGAATATACCGAAGAATACCTTCATCTGCGCCGTCTTGCAGATATTGGATATCTGTACGAGTTCATGCGCCTTGGCACAGAGCTGACGCCCTTTAACACGCTGGGGCACATAGCCGGCGTACATTATGTAGCCATGCATCTGGCCCGTCAGCTTTCAGCCCTAAGGGTGCCTGTTGACCTTGCCCTGGTTTCGGGAGCTGCCGCCGGACATGATATAGGCAAATACGGATGCAGGAAGAGCGAAGAAAAGCGTGTCCCTTATCTCCACTATTACTATACGGACATCTGCTTTAACAGGTTCGATATGCCTATGATCGGCCATATAGCCGCCAATCATTCCACATGGGATCTGGAGCTGGAAAATCTTTCTGTAGAATCTCTGCTGCTGATATATGCTGATTTTCGGGTAAAGAGCGGACGGGATGCCGGCGGCAGGGAACTGGTATATTTTTATACTCTGGAAGAATCTTTTCAGGTCATCCTCAATAAACTTGACAATGTGGATGCGGCCAAGGAGCACCGTTATCGCCGTGTGTACAACAAGCTCAAGGATTTCGAGGACTATGTCATAGACCTTGGGGTAAATGTGGACCTGCCGCAGCCTCCGGCAAAGACCCCGGACATCCCACAACCGTCCGGCAAAAAAGATTATTCCCTGCTTGGCAGCAGCCAGGTGGTCAAGGAATTGAAATATCTTTCCATAGAACACAATATAAACCTGATGAACAAGTTCTACGATCAGGAAGCCTTTGCCGGCCTTTTGGAAACTGCCAGGAGCGAAAAGCAGTGGAAAAACCTCAGGACCTATATATCGATCTTCGGTGAATATTCCACTTACATGACCGAAAAGCAAAAACTGATGACCATGCGTTTTCTCAGCGAACTGCTGGTCCACAGGGAAAGCGACATACGCAATCAGGCAGGCGCCATAATCGGCCAGATAATAGCCCATTTCAACGAAGAATACAGAAAGGAGCTGCCTGCAGGAGTAGATCTTCCTCACAAAGATGTGACCAACGAGTCTTTGTGGAAAGACCTGCTGGCCCAGATCCTCCTGCCTGACCACAGGCTCACAGATCAGCACAAAAAATGGATAGAAAACAGTCTCAAGAGCATAGTCCTGGCGTTGCTCACCAACTGTCCGCCTGATCAGCGCCATGCATATCTGGAAGATCTGATCCAGTGGTACCGCAGGGATGATATTACCGAACGCAACAAAGAAGCCCTGCTCCAGGCAGCCATAATGGTAGATCCTTCCTATTGCTCGGACGCACAGAAAGCAGATTTACTGACCTTTGCAGACAGGATCATGGCCGGCAGCAATTCGGGCCTCAAGGTAGCTGCGGCTTCGGTGCGCAGCCATTTCGGCGATGAAAGGGCAAAAGAAGCCTATATCCCGGAGCTCAAGGAATGTCTCGGTTATGATCCCGCTTCAGATCTTACCAGTGACGAACTTTCAGAAATGTATCTCGATAACCTGAAAGCTGGCACTCCATGGCCCGTTAAAGTTGCCAACATCCGCCTCATGCTCAAGACCCTCGAAGGCGCAGGAAAGGAAGAGCAGGTCCTCCATGTGGCCACCCATCTCGGCAACCTTGTGAAGGTAAGCGAGACCGTCGTAGTCCGCCGCCGTGCAGGAGAGGCACTGGTATCCATCATAGACAAGATGCCTCTTTCTCAGCGGAATGAGATCGCCGTAGAGCTGGGCAAAGGTCTGGAGATCGGCGACTATCAGTTTTCAAAATATATACCGGATTATCTGGGTGTCATCATGCTCCATCTGCCTCCCAGGGAACTTGACGAACTCATCGCCGACCTGGAAAAATTCCTCGGCGCTACCAACGGTCAGGTTGCGGCAGCCGTGCTCCATACATTCGGTATAGTCATTGAAAATTACAACATTTACGAAGGCCTCTTCGGACACAGCGAAACATCAGAGGCCCGCATGGCACGCAAATACAAGCTGGTAAGCCTGATAATCCGCGGGTTTGCCAACTACAACGACATAATAAGCCAGGAAGCGCTCTGGACCATAGGAATGAACATCTTCGGTTCAGAACATCTTTCGCTTGACGAAAAGTACGACATTTTCTGCCATTGCGGCAAACGCATACTGACGCTGTACGAAAACCGCCGTGAAGGCGAACTTGACTTTTTCAACAATGCCGCAGTCCTCAAGCACATATACAGATTTATCTGTGAATATGAACTTGAGATCGGCAGGTTCAACATTGAAGAAATACAGAAGATCGCTTTTTTCCCAGGTACATTCGACCCCTTCAGCCTCAGCCATAAGGCCATAGCCACAGAAATAAGAGACCTGGGCTATGAAGTTTATCTTGCCCTGGATGAATTCAGCTGGTCAAAAAAGACACAGCCACGGCTCCAGCGCCGCAAGATACTCAGCATGTCCGTATCTGATGAGGAAAACATATATATCTTTCCGGACGATATACCTGTAAACATTGCCAATCCTGCCGACCTGGCCCGCCTGAAGAAGATCTTTTCCGGCAGGGAGCTGTACTTCGTGGCAGGCAGTGATGTCATTAAAAACGCCTCATGTTACCGGCAGCCGCCTGCAGCGGACTCGATCCATTCGATGAACCATATAATATTCAAGCGCAGTTCCGATGAGCGCAGGGACGGTCTGGCCGGGGAAAAGCCATATCCGATCACAGGCAATGTCATCAACCTTCATCTGGAAGAATACTTTGAGGACATAAGCTCCACCCGTATCAGGGAAAACATAGACTCCAACAGGGATATATCCAACCTGATCGATCCCGTGGCGCAGAATTACATCTTTGAAAACGGCCTTTACATGAGGGAGCCGGCATATAAGCATGTGCTCCAGGCAAGAGACATCCATCTCTCGGAATTCTGCAGCGGTGATCCTGCTGTCCTTGAGGATCTGCGCCCTCTCCTCAGCCAGCAAGGCTACGATATGGACGAACTCTGTTCATACCTCAGCCAGGATAATGTCCGCATGATCTTCATAAAAGACGGCAGGAGCAATGACAAGGTGGTAGCCGTAGCAGCCGTCAACAGGCTGGACAGCATAGATCTCTTATCTGCCTTCAGAGACCAGGACATTGCCGCCTACATCAGGAGCATGGCCGCCGGAGCCATCGCCGTTATCGGAGGGCTTTTCTTCACTGAAAACAGCTCCATCACCAACCTGGGCCAGATCATCCTGGTGGAACTCCTTTCCCAGCTGCTTGCCCATGACTTTACCTATGTGGTATACCACCCATGTCACAAGGCCGGGCTCAATGAGAGCGCCATACATGTGGTAGAGAAGCAGGGATTTGTCAATATAGCTCCAAAGACCGCCGATCCGATCTATGCCGTAAACGCCCGGTCGCCGGTAATAATCTTTAAGAATGTGGAGACCATCATCAAGCACCCTCTCAATAAGAACCGCGCAGTGCTGGCTTCCGTTGAAGATGCCCATGACCGGCTGCTTGCCATGCTGAGGCGCATATATCCGGGAGAACTGATAATTTCTTATAACGCAGGTATCATGTACCACAAGATCATCCATCTGCTCGCAAAGATCAATTCAGTTTCACCGGTTCCTTACGAAAAAAAATCTTACGGCAAATATATGGCGGTGCCTTTCGGCAAATTGCTGGAAGGTTCGGCAGTACCAAATACCGTAACAAAATCTCTCCATACGGAAAAATACTTTAACCGGGATGTGACGGGATTTTCCATAGAAGAATCGGGTTTTTACTCAACCATCGAAGATCAGATCAGGACCATCAAATCTTTTGACCGGCCTGTGATACTGGTAGATGATCTGCTCCACAAAGGCTACAGGATGAAGGGCATAGACCCGGTCCTCAAGGATATCGGAGTCGAAGTCATAGATACGGTTGTCGGCGTCCAGACAGGCCGGGGCCGCGATCTGATGACCATCAAGGAAAGGACCGTAGACAGCGCTTATTTCCTGCCTAATCTGAAATGCTGGCTGGATGAGAGCGATATGTATCCTTATATAGGAGGTGACAGTATCAAGGAGGAAGGGATCCCGGTCGCAGACCATGATTTTATTTCCTCTCTGAACCTGATATTGCCTTTTGCCGTGCCGACATTCCTCGGCGACATACCGGGCGAGAGTTTTTATGATTTTTCCATGACATGCCTTGAAAACGCAGAATCCATACTCAAAACTCTTGAGGAGGAATATCAGAAAGTCTTTGAACGGAAGCTTACCTTGAAACGGCTTGGCGAGGTCATCACCGACCCTAAAAATCCGGATATGTTTGCCCATGTGAAACTTGACGAAAGCATGGCACCTTCGGCTTTTGTGGAAATGGATATAGAAAAACTTATAAGAATGAGGAAAATGTTCAGATGAATAATCACAGTTCAAATTCACAGCGTCAATCTTCAGAAATGCGGCACTTTTCACAGAGCTCTCAGTCCCTGAGGCCCCGGTCTGTACGGGAACTGTGTCCTGACTCTCCAGAGCTGCTGCTGCCTGCCGGCTGCCCTCTGGCAGACGGTTTTCCCGGTTCTGGCACCTCTGGCCGTCTGACCGCACATATCATCGCCCTGGGCGATGTGGGCTCCTCCCTGCTCCTCGGCCTCAGGCTGCTGGGCGCAGATGTGCTGTCTTCCATAGGGATCTACGATATGAACGAAAATATCATCCGGCGTTACGAAATGGAAATGAACCAGATCGGCTGGCCTTTCGGCTCCCACCCTCTGCCGGATGTGAAAGCTGTTACAGAAGCAGAACTGCTGGATTGTGACATTGTCATCTTTTGTGCCAGCAAGGCAGTACCCCCTGTGGGCGCAGGAGGAGATGTCCGCATGGCACAGTTTGAAGCCAATCGCAAGATCGCCTCATATTACGGAAATCTCGCCGGGCAGAAAGGGTTCAAAGGTATTTTCGCTGTCGTTTCCGATCCTGTCGATCCGCTGTGTAAAGAAGTCCTTTTGTCATCAGGGCTTCATCCGTCTCAGGTCCGCGGCTACGGCCTGGGGGTAATGAACAAGAGGGCAGAATATTTTGCACGCAAGGACGAGCGTTTTTCTTCTTATCTGCAATCGGGACGGGCCTTTGGCCCCCACGGCGCAGATCTTGTGATCGCCAACAGCATTACTGACTATGATGAAGCTCTCTCCGATGAACTTACCAAGCTGACCGTCAACGCCAATATGGCTGTGCGTGAACTTGGCTTTAAACCGTATATCGCTCCGGCCCTGTCCTCCGGAGCTGTTTCTCTGCTCCTCACTTTGCAGGGGCGCTGGAATTACAGCTCTGTGTATATGGGCAATGACAGAAAGGGCGCTTTTCTGGGCATAAAAAACCGTATCTTTGAAGGTACTGCCCAAATTGAAGATCTGCCCCTTTCTCCGTCTCTATATTGCCGGATCGAAAGGGCCTATGACAATCTGCTCAAGCTCATATGAACTTTGGCAGATCTTGTTTGTCAAGCCAGTATAAGGCAGGTGAATCGTATGAAACTTTATATCATAAAATTTGCGGCGTCACCGTCTGCCGGACGCCTGGAGCATGTCCTAGACAGGGCCGTCTCATCACTGGATATCCCGGTTGTAACGGAATACATCACCAGTACCGAGCAGTTTTCTGATCTTGCCGACAAGGGAAAACTGCAAAGCAGCCGTCTGATATTTGCGGTTGAGACCGACATAAGCGGCATCAATCCGGAAGCCTGCAAATTGCTCCGCTATCTTCGGCTCAAAAGCATATATCCTGCCGCTCCTTGTGGAGACTTGCCTTCCGTCACAGCAGCCGCCGTCAACGGCCGCCGTGACGGTGCCTTCAGCAGCGGCACGGCAGATATCAGCAGCTCCGGATACGGAGTTTTGCCAGATACTGAAAACCTTATCCTTTCAGGTGCAGCAGGGGGTATCATCGTTGACGGGCAATGTGACCTTTTTACAAAGGATCTTGGAAGGCGCCTCGCTTTTACTGCCAATCTTGCCGGATGTAATTTCCCGGGAAAACCTCTCTCTGAAGCAACATCAGATCTGCGAAATTTCCGGGTCCTGGCAGGGATCTGGCAAACAGATTGTTATGAGGCCTATGTCAGGTCATGTACTCTTCTCTTGCAAAAGGTGCTCAACTTTCGGCTTCCTGTACAGGATCATCCGTCGATCCTTGCGGTACATGCCAGCAACCGCAGGACTTCCAACAGCCTTGCCCTTTGGGAGATGACTTCGTCACATCTCGCCGGCAAAGCGGATATAGAAGTTATCTCAATAAGGAACGGCCAACTTTGGGACTGCCGCGGGTGCAAATACGAAGAATGCCTTCATTTCGGAGAAAAAGGAGACTGTTTCTATGGCGGTGTGATGGTTGAAAAAGTATATCCTGCCATAGTGCGAAGCGATGTCCTTGTTCTCATCTGTCCCAACTACAATGATTCGGTCAGCGCCAACATGATGGCCTTCATCAACAGGCTTACCGCAGTTTTCAGAGCCCGCGATTTCAGCCGGAAGCGAGTCTATGCTGTCATCGTTTCAGGTTACAGCGGAGGAGACATCGTGGCGCAGCAGATCATAGGCGCCATAAATATGAACAAAAATCTGATCCTGCCGGGGAATTTTGCACTCATGACCACCGCCAACGATCCCGGTGAAGCTCTGGAGCTTCCCGGTATAAAAGCCCAGACTGCCGCTTTCGCCAGGCGGATACTGGTCGATGGAGCAGGTTGAACCCTGCTGGCGGGCCTGGTCCAACCACCAAAAGACGATCTTTCTGGCTTTTGCCCGGAAATTCCTTTTTTTACAATGCTGCCTGGTCAGGCCGCACCAGTTTAAAGCTGCCGGCTCCGTATGGGGCCGGCGGCTTAACTATTTATTCAAAACACGCTTTCATCATCTTTTGCGTCTGTTGCAGGCAACTATACCTGTAGCGGCGCATCCTCCGGCAAGCATCAGAATAGTCCAGAATATGAGGTTCATATCATCGCTTGTCTTTGCATTGCTGCTGTCCTGTCCGGATGCATCGCCAGGATCTTCAGATCCTGCCGGATCATCAGTACCATCACCCGCAGGGTCATACGCAAGGCTGCTGCCGCCGAAATACTGCATTCCTGCTGTACTATCAGCTGCAACTATCATCTCTGAAGTAAACGGCGACCCCTCGATTTCTCCGGCTTCATCATACATCTTGTCCCAGTCCGGTTCCCAGCTATCGCTGTCAAATATCAGTTCACCAAGGACCTTCATGGTGATTTGTGTACCATCAGGACTTGCCATGAGATCACCCTCACAGTATACACTATCTGTATATCCGATCGTCTCAAAATCGCCGCCTGAAATGATGATATTTCCGCCTGTGCCGTCATCGGCCTTTACGGAACTGAAGCCGTTGGCAAATCCGGTATCCGAGGTTACAGGATAAGCGCCGTCAGCCCGTACTTTACCGTCTTTTATAATGAGATTTCCGGCTTCTGCTCCGATGGCGGTGCTGCCCTTTTCAGCATATCCGCCGCCCGCTTCAACTACCGTATCCTTGCCTGTGATGGTAATATCGCCGGTCTCGCTGAAAATACCGCCCGAATACTCAGGTTCCACTCCGTCAACGGACGATAACGCCCCTACGGCCGTCACCTTTCCGCCGCCTATGCTGATATCAGCATGAGCTCTGATGCCGTCGGCTATGCCGTGCTCGCTCAGACCGACTTCGGCGACTACTTCACCTCCGTTGATGGTGACATTTCCGGCTTCAGCGCTTATGCCGGCGCTTCCAGCCGATTCAGGGTCCGTATGGTTGACTGCCCTGCCGCCATAGGCGTTTACATTGCCGCTTTCTATGGTGATGTCGCCGGTCTCGCTGAAAATACCGCTGCTGTAGTTGGCCTCACAGCCCAGAGCGAGTACCGTCGCATCGTCAATGGTTATGTCTCCGGCGGCGCGGATGCCGTCGCCGACGCTGCCGCCGTCACTGGTGGTAAAGGCCGGACCATAATCTGCTTCATCATACTCATTGAAAACAGCAGCCAGTGCCGTCACATCGGCCTTATCCGTGATGGTGATATTTCCTCCCTCGGCGCTGATACCGGCAATGCCGTTTTGACCGTAGCCGCTGTAGGCTTTGATGACCGTATCTTCACCGGAAATGGTGATATTGCCTGCGTCGCTGAAGATGCCGCCTCCGTATGCAGGGGCTTTCTCATAATCAGAGACTCCGTCGGCAGTTACCTGGCTGTCTGTTATGGTTATGTTATCCTTAGCGTAGATACCGTCTGCTCTGACACTGCCCACCCCGGCGCTGGCTGTTACCGTGCTGCCGGTGATGATCACACCATCGTTGCTCTCAATGCCCTGGCTCCCTGCATAATCGCCGCTGACCGTGCCTCCCGCAGCTTCCACTGTGGTGTCGGTGATCATAATGTCGCCGTCAGCGCCGATACCTATACTTTCAACGAAGATTACCGGGTTCTCGCCTGCAACATTGCCGCCGCTTACATCCAGGCTGCCGCTGCCGGTGATGGTAAGTTCTCCTTCTTCTGCAAAAATACCATAGCTGCTGAATTCATCTACCTCTCCGTTGCCGTCTGACGGGCCTGTCACAGTATTGCTGCCGATAAGTTCTATCTCAAGACCGTACAGTTTGTAGATGGCTGCAGCGGCATATCCATCATCAAATTCACAGGCTCCCTCAGTTATGGTCGCATTCCTGAGGGTCAGGGTCTGGCCGTCCCATCTGATATTGTAATTGCTTTCTCCGGCGCCTTCTGCCGTCACCGAGCCGTCCTCATCTGTCAGTGCATAGGCCGGTGATCCTACGCTTGCCGTCAGTTGCAGATCGCCCACACGAACATATGCTTCAACAGGCTGCGGCTCTCTTGGGTCTACCAGTTCACTGTGGAAGTATTTTGCTCCTTCGATGCTGTGACATATATCTGTTTCTTCGGTAAACGGAGAGCCGCCTATCTCCTCGGCGCTTTCCGCATTTTCGCCTACTTTAACTTCGAGGGCCTGATCGGAAACGCCGGAGCTGACCCTGACCGGTTCATCTGTCAGGATCGCCTCGTCCTCGCCGTATGCTGTTACGGTGCTTGCGGATATCTCGATGACTTCCAGATGTTCGATACCATAGCTTTCTGAAAACTCTGAACCCTCGGCCGTACCTCCGGTGGCTGTTACGGTGCTGCCTGCAACGGTAATCCTCTCACCAGTGGATATTCCGTAACTGTAGGCTATCCCGTCTCCTCCGTCAACGGCGGCAGCGCCGCCGGTGGCTGTTACGGTGCTGCCGCCGGTGATGCTCATACCGCCTGAATCGTTCATATTATCGGCATCTATACCATCGCTTTCCGCATAGAGCGTTGCGTTTTCATCCTGGGAAATGATCTCAGCACTGCCGCCGGTGGCTTCTACGCTGCCGCCGGTGATGCTGATACCTCCTGAATATGCATACATGCCTTTGCTATATGCATAGTTTCCATTAACACCCATGACATTGGCACTGCTGCCGGTGGCTTCTACGCTGCCACCGGCAATGCTGATCCCGCCGTAGGATTCTATGCCGATGCTTGCAGCATGTCCGCTGTTATTTGTTATCTCACCGCCGGCAGCTGTCACTTTGCCGCCGGTGATGACGGTAGCGCCGTCAGCGCTGATACCGCTACTGGAAGCGGAACCGTTTATGGTGCCAATATCTCCGCCGAAAGCATTGACGGTGCCGCTGCTGATGGTTATATTTCCTTCTTCTCCGGAATAAAGGCCATAACTTTGAGCGCTGTCCCAGCCTGTCGTTTTAGTGATATCGCCGCCCCTTACATCCAGAGTGCCGGTGCCGGAGATGGTGATGCTGCCCTCGGAATAGATTCCGGAGGTTTCTGCGGCTCCTTCATCTGTAAGGGCTGGGCCTTTGACCGTGTTGCTGCCGACCAGCTCTATTTTCAGATCAGTCCCGCAGGAAATGGCAGTCACCGCGCCGATATAATATCCCTGCGAATACCCTTGGGTTATCGTCGCATTATTTAAGGTCAGGGTGCTGCCGTCCCACCTGATATTGTAGCTGCTTTCACCAGCGCCCTCTGTCGTAACCGAGCCGCTGTCGTCTGTCAGGGCATAGGCCGGTTCTGCCTCGCTGCCGGTCAGCGCAACTCCGCCCACATGGATGGTGTCCCCGTCCGCCGCAAAGGCAGCCGTCGGTATCAGCGCCAGCACCATGCACAGGCTCAGCACTATGACCGCAAATCGTTTTTTCATGGCTTCGTTTCCTCCTTCTTTTCTCTTTCTGGTTGAGGTTTTTCGCCGGCTCTCATCTTCTCATGTCCGCACACTCCCAGCAGCGTACCTGCTGTCTGGCTGTAGTAGCGGCAGGAGCCGCAGTCGACACATTCAGTCTCACCCTTCGCCGGCTGTGAATACCGGCATGCGTCTTCAATGGTAAGCATTATGGGCCTGCCTTCCGGAGTGAACACCGGATTGGCGATAAAACTGCGGTAATCTTCCAGATACCTGTGGGAATATTCGTCCCAGACCACGGGTATCTCTAGGGGCACACCGCCGATCTCATACAGATTGGCTTTTTTATCCATTTCTCATCCGCCTTTCTCCTGTAGGGGTGCAAGGGTGACGCCCTTTGCCGGGCGGCGTATGTCTTGTCTTTATTATATAGAAGCGTGAAAGTCATTTCTATTACCCGTTTTGACCCCTAAAATGGGGGAGGAATATGGCTTTTCCAGGTTTTTTCTGCGGTTTTATGCGGACTTTCCGGTGTTTTTCTGTTCTGCGGGCGATGACCTACTATTCGGTGTTCGGAAGAGTTCCGTATTTACATGAGCGGCATGACCGCTTCCGGATCGTATTCTTCTCCTCCGGTCTTATATACTATCATGCCGCAGTGGTCAACCCCGGTGAAAGGAGTCTGATCGTCCACATAGTCGGCGCTGTCATGCCAGCGGTATTCCAGGTCAGTCCATGTCATTTGAGTATATGTCCCCGCCGTGGACGGATCCATGAACAGTACACGGCTGTCGCTGTAGCCGCAGGCGATGGCCCAGTGTCCTGCCGACCAGTGATCCATATAATCTTCACCATCGAAATATTCTATTTCTCCGGACTCCGTTTCGTGGTAATCCCATGCCTGGATAGGCAGTATGACAACTCCGCCTTCGTCAATGACAGCTTTTATGTCATCTGAGGTCATTTCTTCCTGCCATGTTACATCCAGAAGCCCTGTGCCGTTCATGTAATCCATTATGCTCTGGTAGCTTGTACCGTTTTCCGGAGTGGTGCCGCAGTCCTCCATCAGATATTCATCGTTTATATCAAGGTCATAGGAGGCCCACCTGAGCAGGCTATGCATGGCGGCCACTCCGCATGAGTATGTGGTCCCCTGTCGTATGAGCGGTATCCTGACGACTTTGTCAAAATCGGAAAGGGTAAGCTGCCCTTCATCCGCTGCGCTTTCATTCTGGTCTGTACATCCGGCAAAAAGTCCTGCTGCCATCAAGATGCTCAATAAGCAGGCACATATTTTTTTCATCATTATTTCCGTCTCCTCACATCAGGAATAGTTTATCATCGTAGCTATCACTATCATTATTATCTGCAGTGCCAGTATCATGCCGAACAGCGGAGTCACGAACTTGTACCATTTCTGGATAGGTATACCCATGAGCCCGCATTCAGTGGCCACTGATGTAGGCCAGAAAATGTTGGAGAATCCGTCTCCAAACTGGTATGCGAGCACCGCTATCTGCCTGCTCAGTCCTACCGAATCGGCCAGAGGAGCCATTATAGGCATTGTAACTGCTGCATTGGCTGAGCCGGAAGGTATGAAGAAATTGATTATATTCTGGACCAGCACCATTCCGACGGCAGCCACCTCTCTCGGCAGACCCTGGAGCATATTCGTCAGATAATATATGACTGTATCAGTTATATTTCCCTGTTCCATGACTATGCTCATTGACCGGGCTACTCCCACGGCAAGAGCGCCGAATATGACTTCAGAAGATGCTTTCACCAGAAATACACATACCTGGCTGAGATTGTATCCGCCCACCAGCCCGACCACAAAGGACATGACCAGGAAAAGCGCCGAAAGCTGCGGCAGATACCAGCCAAGCTGAGTCGTACCGTATACAAGTATCCCAATGGTAAGGACGAAAAGTCCGATTATCCCCTTCTGCCTTGCTGTAAACGGCAGCGCCTCCATCTGCTCGCGGCTCATCCCTTCATCCATGCTGAATGTCACATCTTTTACGATCGACCTGGCCGGGTCTGCCTTTACCCTGCGGGCATAAAAGATAAGATACCCTATGGCAAGACCCTCAAACAGTATCAGGCACACTATACGGAAAACCAGGCCCGAACCCGGCGGCACCTGGGCTATCCCCTGGGCTATGCCTATGGTAAAGGGGTTCAGGGTTGCTGCGGCAAATCCGGTAGCAACGCCCAAAACAACGGCTGCTCCGCCTACCAGTCCGTCATATCCCATGGCTATGCCTATTCCAATGAACATGGGGAGCAGGCCATAAGTCTCTTCATACAGCCCGAAGGTGGATCCGCATACTCCCAGCAGAGCCATAAACACAGGAAATATGAGCCATTCCTTGCCGCGCATTTTTTTAATCAGCGCTCCCATACCTCCAAAGAATGCCCCTGTTTCAATGAGCATGTACACCAGCCCGTAAGCAAAGAATATGAAAAAAATTATATCTGCGCTCTGGACCATGCCTTCTACTATGGCCATCACCATTCCGCCTGGGCCCACAGGAGTCTGCTCTATAAATTCAAAGGAATCGCTCAGTACGACCATCTGGCCATCTGCGTCCTCTACCCGCTGATATTGTCCGGCAGGTATTATGTAGGTCAGGACTGTTACAAACACGAGTATTATGCCTATGATCACATAAGTATGGGGAAATTCAAACTTTTTCCTTTTTTCTTTTACAGTTTCCATTTTTTCACCGCCTTTCAGCTTTCAGCCTGCTCCGGCCTCTCCGGTCCGCTTTCGGACCCGTCGAGTACCAGATATGCGGCATATATCTTTGCCGCTTCCATTATTGTTTTTATTGAAAGACATTCGTCTTCCATGTGTACGCGGTCAACATCATCCGGAAAGAAAGGGCCCCAGCAGACGAAATTTTCCAGAGCCTTGGCATAAGTGCATCCCGGCGCAAGGCAGAATTCACTTTTGTGCCCATAGGACTCATAGACCTGCTGCATCAGTCTCAATGACGGAAGTTTTTCACTTACCATGATCGGATCCTGGCATTCGATGAGCCGGGCTTTAAAGTTATACTCTCTTTCATGTTCCCTGAATCGGGCGAGGATGCTTTCACCTGTATTTCCAAACCTGTGGCGGATATTGACATTGACAGTCACAACACCGTTTTCTGCAGAAATGACCGTGGGTGCCGCCGTGGTCTTTCCTGCATATTCTCCGTTGTAAAATTCAGTCCCGTCATCCAGTTTCAACTGGGGAACATGGCAGTCCGACAAAAATCGGTCTATAAACTTCATAAAATTGAAAGGATACAGCTTTTCCCGATCCTTGCACATTTTGATTATGGCATTGTCTGCCGACTCCGGCGCCGAACTGTGGGCAGATATACCGTCATAAGCGATCTCCTCACCGCCTTTGAGCTGTATCACGGCTCTGGACGGTATCGTATTCCTGCTGTCACCGGCCTGCAGCCTGGTGATCCGGCAGCCTTCCGGTTCACTGAAAGTAAGACATATATCCGCATATCCCTTTTCCACATTGTAAATGGGAAAAGCCCCATCCGGAGTAAATCCGTGATCCGGCGCCGGGAACTGCTCCTTAAAATGCTCCATATCTGTCCATATACCTTCTTCACAGGAACCGACAATGAGGCATATCTTCTTTTTCAGCGGTATCCCCAGTTCTTTGATCGCACGCAAGACATAAAGGCTTATCATCACAGGGCCTTTGTCATCGGCAGTTCCCCTGCCCCATATGGCTCCCTTGTCTATGGTCATGTCAAGCGGCGGATATGTCCACTTCTGCGGGTCTCCGATACCCACCACATCTACATGGGTAAGGACACCGACAGTTTCCGGACCATCACCCAGCTCTATGACACACACATCTTTTTCTGCGGTCATCGAGGTTTTAAGGCCAAAATCCTGCGCTCTCCGCCTCACATATTCCAGCGCTGCGGTGCAGTTTTGCACATCTCCGTGGAGGCTGGGTATCCTGACCAGCTCCCTTATATCTTTCAGAAGTTCTTCGTGTTTCTGTTCTAAATAAGCGTCTGTTTTCTTTCTCATTTTCCCGCCATCCTTTTTTCTGTCTGCCGGCAAAAGGCTGCTGCCATCCTGGTATATACCCTGTAACATTCGGTTATCTGCCGCGGGTCGATGTACTCTTTGTCTGAATGGCACACTTCCATATGTCCGGGACCGTAGATGACTACCGGCATGTGCCCGTAGTGATATATCAGCCCGGCGTCTGTCCAGCACGGGCACCCCACCAGGACAGCGTCTTTTTCTGTAACTTCCCTGTAACTTTCTTTTAGCTGCTTTACTACTTCTTCATCATCTCCCATAAAAAATCCGGCATGGACATATCCCGGCTCCATCACGCTTTCTTCCAGTATGTGCATGGTACAGTGAAAATCCGGGTCTGTTTCCGCAAGCCTGTCTATTATGTCCTCCAGCTCGCCGCAGCATTGTTCATAGGTCTCGGCTCCCGGCAGAAATCTCCGGTCAAGCTCCACGCTGCATTTTCCTGCCACGGTAGAAAGCTGTGTGCCGCCCTGTATCACACCAATGTTTACCGTGCTTTTCCCCACAAGGGGCAGTTCCCGTTTTACCAGCTCAGGCTCCAGCCGTGAACGGACAGCGTTTATAAAATCCACAGCTTTGTAGATGGCATTTACCCCGTTCTGATACTGTCCGCCGTGGACCGTCCTGCCCTCAAAATCAAAGCGGAACCACTCCAGTCCTTTCTGGGCTATCCCTATGGCTCCCGGCCCCAGAGCTTCTCCTACTATGGCGGCGTCTGCCCTGATGCCGTCTTTTAACATATGTACGGTTCCCAGACTGGCGCCTTCTTCGTCGGCTACACCGCAAAAGATCAGATCTCCTCCCAGGATGGCGCCGCTCCGCTTCAGAGCGATCACTGCACCCATCATGGCTGCCAGCGGTCCTTTCATGTCAGAAGTTCCTCTGCCGTGCAGAAAGCCGTTTTCATCTGTCCATGGCTCGTATGCTTTTTCCATGCCATAAGCAGGTACCGTATCCATATGTCCGTTCAGCAGCAGAGATCTGCCGCCGCCTTTTCCGGGCAGCCTGGCGTAGACATTGCACCGCCCGTCTTTCAGCGGCGCTATCCGGCACTCTATGCCTTCCCTGTCAAAGATCTCTTTTATGTACCGCCCCACTCCGGCCTCCTGGTCTTTCCTCCCGCTGTATGACGGGATGGCGACCATGGCCCTGGTCCATTCCAGAAGTTCTTCGGATGTCACGAAATCTTCTGCTAAACCGCTTCTGCCGGTTTTACTTTCATTTTCTCTCCTTTCCTTTTCCATTTTCTTTTTCCTTTCTCCTGTACTGCTATGGTTTGTTTAATTCTAACAAAATAAAAACGGGTTTGCTATTACCCGTTTTTGCCCTGAAAATGGGTGATGCCTCGTGGCTGCCCTATCAGGATGTACAGCCGAAAAGGCTTGGCTGCGGCTCTGGCCTGCCGCATATCGTCCCATTTTTTGTACAAAAAAAGCAGCCCTTTATCAAAAGGACTGCACATATTGCAGACAAACTAAAGACCGCAAAACTCTCTCCGTCCTGCAGCAGCAGGTGCTGGTCAAAGAACTTCGGACAGCAGGATTCTCTGCCGTTCATATAGAAGGCGGCATCTGAAAAGAGCCTATTTAGAGAATTTTTCCGTTTAATGCCGGGGCATTTGCACATTTTCAAAATACAATGTGTATCCTCGTACGGGATCCAGTCCCGGAATGTCTACTGCTCATGGTCAGGCAGAGCGCTCAAGATGGTCAGACAGAATGTTCAATCAGAGCGCCGTTTCATCTCATCTCAGCATATACTGTTTCAGTTCTTTTCGTGTCTCCACATCCAGTTTCCTCATAGCTTCAGAGATGTGGCTCTTGACCGTATTTACCGAAATATGCAGATGCTCGGCAATCTCAAGATTTGTCCAGCCTCTGGCAGCAAGCATAGCCATGGCAAATTCGGTCGTGGTCAGATCGTCGGCCACATCATGTCCGGTGATAGGGTTATGTACTCTACGCCATCCGGAAGAGAAACGATAGGTTATATCTATTATCCGCTTGAAATCTTTTGGCCATTTGGGCTTGATGACTGCTTCCAGCATTGCTCCAAGCAGGCCATGGTGTTCGCCAAAGCCTTCAATAAGGTCATCAGGCCTTGCTATATCCCACGCTTCCAAAAGATGTTCTCTGGCCCGGTCAGGCTGTTTGAGGCTCATGTAGTCCATCACTGCCACCAGGTGCAGATATATGGCTGGTATAGGATAAAGGGATGCCCCCATGGCAAGGGTTGCCTCTACGGTGCCTGCACTGTGGGCATATTCTCCTTTAAGATACATATAATGGGCCTGAACATACATGGCAAAAGCCCTGAGCCCCGGCGGAAGCAGCGGCAGGAAGTTTCCTGCCTCCGGCATTTGGTCAGGCAGCGGCAGATGAAGGAGGACAGCCCCTGCTGACGCTACAAAAGCCGAAGCCGCCTTAAACTGAGGCGACCGTTCTCCTGCAGCGGCTATGGAAGCATTCAGTTCACCCAGAGCAAACCTTGCATTGGATATCTGTCCTATGGAAAGATTGGCATATGTATAGAGCAGGCATGCAGAAAGCCTCGCACCCATATCAGTACTGGTCAGATAGGGCTCTGCTTCTTTTGCGGCTTTTTCGGGCTGTCCGCTGAAATAATGGTATTCTGCCATGGCAATATCCTTTTGCGCCCCTTCCTCCATGGCTTCTACAGCCTCTTTGCACCTGCCCGGTGTAAATGCCGTGTTCATCAGGGGCATGAGGTTTGTATGGTCCAAAAGCCCTCCGGATTTCTTTCCGGTATCAGCACTGCCCGACGGCTGTTTGGCTTGTCCGTCCGACGGCTGCTTGAGATGTACACTCTCTGGCTGTAACGGGCCAGGTATGGAACCTCCGGTTTCTGCAGAGCGCCCGGCATGCCGCGGATCCGTTGGCTTTTGAGCGTTTTCAGGAATTGCCCAGGATTTCCCGAATCTATGGGCGCCGGGTATCCGCCCTTCTGCACAGTATTGATTGATCCTTCGTTCAGATACTCCCCACTTCTCAGCCATCTGCCGTACGGACAGATAATTTTCCATTTTGCCACCGCCTCCCAGAGAAAAAACATATCAGACTTGTCAATGGTAAATGATATATTGGTATTATATGCGAATATCCGTATGCTTTCAAGGGGGAAGGCGTTTTTTCAGAAAACCGACATAATAACCCGTATGCGCTTAAAGTGATACGCCACACAGGATGGGGCCGCCTAAAGCAGCGGGGAAAGCCCATTTAAAGGAAGGCGCCGGGTCAGGCACAAAAAACATGCAGGCAAAATGCCTGCATGAAGTACATTACAACTATCCTGCCGCTCTTATATCTGCCTTATACCACTGTCCTGCCTTTCCTGAATATAATGAAATTCTGTATAAGCCAGCTCATCACAAACAGCATGCATTCTGTGAGCAGCTTCGCCGGATACACTGACATATCCAATATCTGGGTGAAAAATTCCAGTATGAGATTGTTCATTATCAGGATAAACCCGGCCAGTGCAAAATACTGCAATGCGGTCCCTAGCCTGCGCTTTTCCCGGAAAACGAAACGGCAGTTCATGCTGTAGTTATACATGGCGCTTATAACTCTTGCCGATACATTGGCTCCAAGTACCCAGCCCGCTGTATGCGGCACTATGAGCATGATCGCCGTGAAGAGGATATAATCAAGGACAAAGCTGCTCAAAGAGGACAGGCTGAATTTGATTATATCCTTATATATCCTTGCCGAATCCCTGAAAGAACGGAAATGGGACACGGAATTCTTTTTGTCGTGGTAAATGGTGCTGATCGGTATTTCTTTGATCGGCACCCCTTCTTTTGCCAGTTTTATGAGAACATTCATCTCATATTCATATCTTTCGCCCTCAATGGACAGGAGCCGCTCCACCAGCTCCGGAGAAAAGGCTCTGAGTCCTGTCTGGGTGTCAGACACAGCAACTCCGCTTACCATTCGGAATACATTTCTTGTTATCTTATTGCCCAGCCGTGATCTGGTCGGCATATCTTTTCCCACAGCTCTCACACCCAGGACAAGGGCTTCTTTGTTCAGGGAAGCCGCAGCCAGCAGCTTCATCATGTCCTCAGGCAGATGCTGTCCGTCTGAGTCCATTACACCGATGGCCTCCACTCCATCAGTCTTGTCCTTTATATACCCCAGTGCTGTTTTTATTGCCGCTCCTTTTCCGCGGTTTTCCTCATGTCTGAGGACTATGCACCTGTCTTCGACCGCATTGAAGATATGTTCGTGCTCTTCCCCGCTCCCATCGTCGACAACGATCTTTTCCAGATCATAAGGCTCCAGGTCTCCGATGAGTTTTATCAGAGTATCATCCGGCTTGTAGGCTGGAATAATCACCAGCAGCATAGTTCTCTCCTTTCTGCTACCTATAACTTTGCTTTTCTACAGATGATTATATCAGTCAATTATAAAATGTGTTTAAATAATATCTTAATTATTTTTGACGAAAGTATATTTTTTTATGACGCACTCTTTTTTTCATCCCCTTGCATCAGACCGTCCCTGTCCGGTTCTTCGTCTCTGACGCATGCGATTATCACCGTTGCAGCCAATATGAGCACGCATCCTGCTATCCCTCTTGCAGAAAAGCTTTCTCCATGAGCGGCTACGCCGATCACAACGCTGGTTATGGGCTCAAAAGTGCTCAGAATAGACGCACTTTGGCCTCCGGTATATTTTACCCCGATCTGGAATCCCAAAACAGCGATAAACGAAGCCCCGACAGAGAAAACAGCGGCAACCAGCCATCCACTCCAAGGCATCGCCAGGGCAAGCTGCCCTGTGGCAAGGCATATTATGAAGAACATCACAGTTCCTATGGCATTCATATAGAATATCATCTTCAGCGAATCCATCTCTTTGAGTTCACTCTTGTCCAGGTAAATTATGTAAAAAGCGTATGTATTCCCGGAGATGAAAGCCAGGAGTATGCCGATGATATTTCCGCCCATGCCGACATCATAGAACAGGAATATACCTGCCATGCACATTATCACGCATATGAGCTTTATAGGCTTTACCTTTTCTTTCAGAAATATCGCACTGAACACTATCACCATTGCCGGATAGCAGAAATGCAGCGTGGTCGCCATGCCGGTGGGAATAAATGAATAGGAAGAGAACAGCAGGGGCGCTGTTCCTCCATATCCTGCCACCGTTATCAGTACCAATTTCCAGAACTGGGATTTTGTGATGCCCATGGGTATCTTTTTCGCCTTTAAATATATGAGCAGCGGGATCAGCGACAGTGAAAACCGCAGAAATACCACGCTTAAAGTAGTCCCTCCCACTGAAGTCAGATATGTTGAAAATGTCGGCACAAACCCGAAAAATACGGCGGAAATGATAACCCCTATGACGCCTATGGTTCTTTTGCTCATCTATTCCTCCTAAAAAAATTCTACAACACTCTTTCGCTGCTCTTTCGCCGCGGCGCTGTAGAATTTTTTAAAATCCGTGTTAAAACTCTGCTGTCTTTGGTGTTCTCGGGAATGGCAGCACATCCCGTATGTTGCTCATACCTGTTATATACATGATGATCCTCTCGAATCCGAGGCCGTACCCGGCATGCTTTACGCCTCCGTATTTTCTCAGATCCAGATACCACCAGTAATCCTTCTCGTCAAGTTCCAGCTCTTTCATCCGTGCGGTCAGCACTTCAAGGCGCTCTTCTCTCTGGCTTCCTCCGATGATCTCTCCGACTCCCGGCACCAGAAGATCGCAGGCGGCAACAGTCTTGTCGTCGTCGTTGAGCCTCATGTAGAAGGCCTTGATGTCCTTAGGATAATCCGTCACAAACACCGGTCTTTTGAATATCTGCTCTGTCAGGTATCTTTCGTGCTCTGTCTGCAGGTCGATACCCCATTCCACCGGATACTGGAACTCCTTGCCGGATTTTTTCAGCAGATCGACTGCTTCTGTATATGTGACACGGCCAAAATCCGAGCTGACAATATGATCCAGACGATCCAGCAGGCCTTTGTCCACAAATTTACTGAAAAATTCCATTTCTTCAGGGGCTTTTTCGAGGACGAAGTTGATGATATATTTTATCATGTCCTCTGCCAGCTCCATGTTGTCCTCAAGGTCGGCAAAAGCGATCTCCGGCTCGATCATCCAGAACTCGGATGCGTGCCTTGCGGTGTTGGAGTTTTCTGCCCTGAAAGTAGGTCCGAATGTATATATGTTGCGGAAAGCCATGGCAAAAGTTTCTCCTTCCAGCTGTCCGCTTACTGTCAGGTTAGTTTCTTTCCCGAAAAAATCGCTGCTGTAGTCTATCCTGCCATCCTCTGCCCTCGGCAGATTGTCAAGGTCCAGTGTCGTCACCTGGAACATCTCTCCTGCGCCTTCGGCATCGCTGCCTGTGATTATCGGCGTGTGGACATAGACAAAATCCCTGTCCTGGAAAAATTTATGGATCGCATAGGCTACGAGGGATCTGACTCTGAAAACTGCTGAAAATGTATTACTCCTCGGTCTGAGGTGAGCGATCTCCCTGAGGAATTCCATGGTATGCCTCTTGGGCTGCAGCGGATAATCAGGTGTAGATGCCGCCTCTATCTCTACCTTGCGTGCTTTTATCTCAAACGGCTGTTTGGCGTTTGGCGTGAGAGTCACTATACCGGTCACGGCAAGGGCCGTGGCCACATAGGCTTTTGCGATTTGCTCGAAGTTATCTATAAATTCTTCTTCATACACCACCTGCACGGATTTAAAGAATGTTCCGTCATTCAGTTCTATGAACCCGAACTTGTTGGAGTTCCTGTTGTTGCGGACCCATCCCCTTACCAGTATCTCCTGTCCGTCATAGTCTTTTGTGTTTCTGAAAAGTTCTCTTAATAATACTTCTTTCATCTGAATATACCTTCTCTTTATTTTTGCGGCCCTGCGGCTGCGTATCATATTGTTTTTGCAGCCTTAAGCCTGCGTATTGGATTATTTTTGCGGCCCCGAACCTGCGTATCGGAAAATATTATATACTATAAATGCGGTGTTTTCAAGGGGTGGGTTGTGAATGCGGGTGCTGGGGTTGTAGGTTTGTCAAACATATGTTACACCATAAAGCAGGAAATCATATAAGGTGT
>ERZ826764.218-NODE-218-length-86773-cov-38.755449_pt1 | contig 86773 bp, 73 predicted proteins | sample MGYA00519870_ERZ826764 | MGnify/ENA primary metagenome ERZ826764 (study PRJEB31778, sample SAMEA3449239) | human gut metagenome | biome: human gut; feature: human-associated habitat; material: faeces | place: United Kingdom | collected 2010/2012 ... | reverse complement strand
CGGGATTGGTCAATCTCGGCCGACTATATTTGGCTAAATTATTCCGGCGCTAACACGCCTGAGGCAATAGTACTCCCTAACGCTTTAACGAAGTACATTAGACTAATAATTTTCGTTAAACGGTAGCCTAAAAATCGGATTGCCGGAGTCCAACACCAAGAAAACGATTTGCCGGCTAGGAAGCGCTTTTTTGCGGATCGCGTCGAAAATGATGGTGTAAGGAGGTGCCTCAGCGTCCGTTTAACGAAAAACGGTCTTCGTCCTAGAACTGAAATCACCATAATAACAGGTTCTGAGAAAGGACGAAGACCACTATGAAAATCTTATCGGAACCGACGTCGGACATGCTCGCCATGCTCCGCTTCGACGACGGCGCCATCGACATGCAGGAGCTACTTCGCAATCTAGCAAACGTCCAGCTGGTACAAGCTAGTATAGAGTACCGGAAACATCACTAGCGTTTTCGTATATATACGTTAGTAGACGCTCTTTCCCAAAATGATCGACAAGCTCAGCAAACCCCTGAAGCTTCTTGCCATTGAATGAGTACTTACTACTCATAAGATCATTGATATCGGCCCACTCATAATACGAGTTTTTAATTAAGCCCTGACTCGATACGTTCTCATTCGATGCGAACATCTCGGTTTTCGCATTATTGCTCGATATACACGATTGCAACTCACTCCAAGAATCTTTCCTAATTGAAGCTGAAAAGACATATGCCTCATAGTTTTTTAAATACTTAGCACCGTCATAACTACCAGAACTAATATGCGCGGTTTTTACGACATCGATATATTTATAATTAAATGCATCGACAAAGGAAGAGCCGAACCGCAAGCAAGCGACATGCTTCGCAATATCATCTGAAATAACAGCTTTTTCATCTAGCTTGCCTTCCGCAAAATACTTTTCAAGCCCTTTTGCTGGAATCTGATACTTGTCAGCATACAAATCAAACCGCAACAATACATACACGAAGCCGTTCAGTCGAACGGGAATCAGTAAATCGCCCACCCTTCTAATACCGAAACTGCGGCCCAATTTATAAGACAGAATTGTTGCAAGGGAAGCATGATTTTCAAAAATACTACGTCGCAGCGAATCGATTTGTTGAGAGCTACTTATAAAAGGCTCTACTAGCTGCCAATCAGAATTACCATTTGCCTCAAATATTGAACCAGTTGAATGGCACCATTCGAGTAGAACCCTCATTAGTTGGCGATCATTTTTAAAATCACATTGGCCGTTATAGTCATAGGTTAAAAAGCCCAAGACCCCCAAGATCGATTCGGCAATCTGAGTAGTCTGAGCCGAATACCCATCCAGCTTTTTTGGCAAGGAGGATAATCCAGCTGAATTGTCCAAGCGCTCGTATAAACCAAGCAAAGGAAGATATGCATAGTAATGACGCTTGGCAAGAAGTAGAAGAGAGCCCGTGTCACCAAATAATTCATAACGTGAAAACCCGCCCGAAAGCGAAGCCCACTCAACTCTATCGATAGAGTACTCCAACGTCAGGCCTGGCCTATCGGCGACAATTATTGCAAAGAGATGCATTTTGATTCGGTCACCCGCAAAACCGACTACCGAACCACTTTCAACACACGAAATGCTTACCAATTGCTCAGAATCGAGATCAAGGCCAAGTTCTTCCTTTATTTCACGGCAGACCGCTTCAAGTGCGCTTTCCCCCTTCTCAATTTTCCCGCCAGGCAATTGCCATAACCCGGCACCGTGTTTAACATAGCGAGAGCGCTTGACAATCAACACACTGCCCTTATGGATAATAGGAAGCGAAGCGTTCTGCAGAGCAACGGATGCGCCTGAGCCCTCATCCCCTACCTTTGCGGCAGCCTCAACAGTAAAATCTTTGAAAAAATTCGGTTTATCTTTAGGCGCTATGAATTCAAATATTTTTCGTTCAAGATCGTCCCTAATTCTTCTTTCAAAAGAATTACTATCCTTAAACGATCTATACAGCACGCCGTCTTGCACTAATTTATTTTTAAAGCAGTTGACCGCCTGCAATTGATCAGGATCAACAGCCGATAACGAATCGATCGTATCCTTAAAATAAAACATTATTTTAGTATTGCCGGACCGGCGAACCAGCTTCAAGGCGCGTTCGTACTCTTCTATGGTCCCCGAATCAGCCCTCGGCGTTGGGGATCCGATTCTATCGCGCATCAAGCCAATAAAGATATCAATTGAGGAGCCCGCCTGACGATTTATAACGTCTTGACAATCATGCCCAATAGAAGGAGCGGCATCAAACTCCCACCTAAACAAATGCAAACAAATGTTAAATACAGGTTCGATTACGCTGTTAATCCTCTTAACGACGTCATCGACCGCAGATCTTTCATCTTCCAAGCCGGCAGGAGATGCCAGAAAAACATTCAGCGCTTTAATTTCCGTAGGCATAACCGCACCCAGCCTTCAATAGAGTTGGAACAAACGTCATGCACTAGTCACTGAACGTATTTAGATATTACTACGGGCCGCTTCTATCAAAAGGAAACGTATGACTGTTTTCGCCAAACGGCGGTACTCGTCATCGAGTAGCCGATTCAAGATCTAAACAAATGAATAAGAGGCATCAGCCTGCACCGAGGTGATGCATAATTCCTTTCGCTAATTGACAAGCGCATAGCGGAACACGGCCCGCGCCCCGTCATATGATTTCCAGCGGCTAAACAGCAAATCACCGACGAATGGGGCACGGGCCGTGTCTGCGAACATCGTATCAGTCGACGAGGTGTCGCTGTGCAATGACATATAGAACCTGGTGAGGAAGACCGTCGAGGGGACACTCAACGCGCTGCTCGACAAGGAGGAGTCCGAGCCCGTCGGGGCCGAACGCTACGAGAGGACAGCGAGCTAGGATGCCCGCCACAGCGGCCACTACGCGAGAAGGCTCATCACGGGCGTCGGGGAAATCGAGCCCAGCGTGCCGAAGCTCCGCGGGACGGCCGCGAGGACGGTGCGCGACGGGTTCGCCGAAAAGCTGGCCTGCACGGAATTCCAGCCGGAGCACTGGCACCGGATCAGGACGAACAACGGAATCGATCGCATCAACCGCGAAAACAGGAGGAGGACGAGGGTCGTCGGGACCTTCCCGGACGGCAAGTCGGCCCTCATGCTGGTGACGGCGAGGCTGAAGTACATAGTGGAGCACGAGTGGGGCAAGAGGAGGTACCTGGACATGTCCAAGCTTGAGGAGATGGACGAGCTGGAGGGAAAGGCGAGGGGCTAGAAGAGGGCGGGGCTGAGGCCGGTTAAATCAATTCGCGAAAGCATCTTGACGGTACCCCCGTCATCAATGACCCCTTTCAACGACATAACAACAGCAGTTTGAGAAAATCGGTGCATTACCCACTGAAAACAAAAAGTTTAGCAAGCCCAATGGCCACTCTAAATCTAGGAATGAATAGCCTGTTTTAGCCAGAGCGGAATGCTTCTCTTCAGGCGTCCCTTGCAAACAAGCTTCCAATTATCCTTTTCAAATTTCGAAGCGAAAGCCTCTGCACCTAGAGAGCGATACTCAGCCATTAGCTCGTTGTAGCAATCGGGCTTGGCTGATGGGTGCACGAGTTGGCCATTTTCACGCACAACATCATCCATCGGCACCTCTTTAATTACCCCATCGTTCCTAAGCTCATTTACAAGCGAAATGCCCTTATCCGTTGAAGCAATAATTACTGAAACGCCCTTTGAAGAGTCAATATTCTCACAATACTTTGCTGCGCCCCAAAAATCGCCTATCGTCCAGTCAGAATATCGTTCTCTTTTTGCATAAGGACAAGAGTAGCAGGATTCCCTGAAAAACATGCCTTGATAAAAGTAATAGTAGTAGTAGACCTCTTCAGGTTTAAAGTAACGCGTTCTAACTTTGCCGTCTGAGGTCCTAAAATCAACGGCAAGTAGAGCGCCCCAACCCCTATTCTTATCACGGAATCTGAGATCTACGATCTCTCCATTAACCTTGACTTCAAGATATTCAACGAAATCAAGGAAAAGTTTCGAGCTCGGTACACCATGACAAATTAGTTCAACGCAGATTAAATTATCAGGAGTCTTACGCCCAAACAGAGACCTTACGGCAGCGCACTGACATGGAGTACCAGAAAATAGAACACCAGACCCCTCGGATACATCTTGTTTTAACTTAGATAAAATCGGTGTTAAGTCGCTTTGAACATACTTTGAGCCCTGAACTCTAGAAATATCGGACCAATCGGCAATACGTGCATGTTCGGGCTTCATTCCTTTGCCCCAAGACGCGCCATAGACAACGCCCCCATTATCGAGAACATGTTTTGCAAGTGCAGAAAAAGCTCCTCCAGAAGCGCTGCTGTGCAACGCATCCTTATTGGAATTAACAAAAGCCAGAGCCATTGGCGACACGGAATTATGGGAATTCTTAGTCTTGCCAAAGTCACATTTCTTAACGCATGCCCCACAATCGATGCATAGTGAACTATCGATTTTTGGATAGACAAATCCGTCCAAATCCTTGCGAAAAGAAATTGCGTCTTTTGGGCAAACCCGCAGACACGCACCGCACCCGCAGCATTTATCTTTAGAGTTATATGGGGTTTCCATTATTGATGAGCCTTTCCAAGAGCTGACCTAAGAACTGAAAGGCAAGCTTCAGTTAATTTCATGACAACGCGACGATTGACAAATAGCATGACAATGAGAAGGGCAAGTGCAATAAGAAAACGGTGCGAAACGCGTGCTATCATCACGATAGACATTCCAGCGAGGATAAAGTATGAAATTAAATCAGATGCAAGCTCAATATCGAGACGAATAATCTTTCTCGTATCCCAAAGACGCAATGCCCAAATTGAAACATAGCTAGCGAGAGTAGCCAAAGAAGCCCCCATGGCACCCAACGAAGGTATCAACATGACATTCAAAACAATGTTAAGCACAGCAGCAAACATTGTTGATACAAACAACATCTTGGTTCTCTTAGCTGAAGTGTAAATGGATCCCAAAAATGCAGACATAGCGGAAAACTCGAAAGCAATCAACAGCACCGGAACAAGAACCCAGCCATTAAAAAAGTCATTGGAGAAGAGAATGCTTGCCAGAAGTTCGCAGCCGCAAATCAGCACACCAACAACGAGAGAATTAAACGTGGAATACTGTTTATAAATGTTGCTGTAGAACCGTCTCGATTCTTGAGAACCGAAATCCTCTACGGCCGAAATCTGCCATGCACTCATAAAAATTGTTGAAACGGTGGCAAATAAGGAAGGTATACGCTGAGCGGCAGAGTACACACCCGTAACACCAACCCCAACGAACATCGTCAACAAATATTTGTCCGAAGAATTGCTAATCCACCAACTAATCGAATTGGGAATCATCGGAACAGAATAGCGAAGCATATCCCTAAACAAATTCTTATCAATGGAGGCTGGTTTAACCAAAAAGCCGTTAAGGCCGGCACCAATCCAAAGTAAAACGCTTGTAGCGGCCTCGCCCACCAGCATGGCAAGCATATAGCCCGTAACACCAAGGTGTAGACCTAAAAGAAATACCAAGTTTAATGCAATGAAAACAATGGTTTGAAACACGCCGCTAATTGAATAAATCGCAACGTTTTCAATTCCCTTAACAAACTGAGAGACAAGAAGATGAAGGCATGTAAAGAAATAGTACGCAAGAAAATAGCCCAGATACGGTGCCATGTCCTCACTCAAAAGAACAAGCGGGGAAGCAGCGCACATGGCAATAAAGCCGCCACATGTCACGATCAGCCCGATGGTAAATATTTGCCCTTTGTCTACATCTTGATCAAGGGCAAATCGCATTACGGCCTCACTGATCAGAAGCGTAAAGAAAGGCGAGAGAAGATTAACTGTCGTCGTCATTAAATCCGCAGTACCGTACTCCGCTGTTGACAACACGGCAGTATAGAGCGGCAGCATGAAGAATGACATTATTTTGGACGCGAAGTTCCCGATCGTAATTAGACCGACATTTTTGCCAAGTTTTTTATATTTACCCATAGGTGAAACTCATGCCCTCCTCACCTTTGTTTTTACCTTGTCAACAAGGCGATACAGTTTTCCTGATTTACCGACATAACCAAATCGGGAAGCTACCCCGCCCCAGCTGCCATTCTCATAGGCTGTCCAAAATGAATCGTAATCAAACTGCGGATAGTCAGTTGAATTATGCAGATTCCTTTGAGCAGGAGTCTCAGTCTCTTCCTTAAGAGTTAAGCGCTCACTTGAGTCAGTAAGTAACGTCCCGCCCTGTTCGCTATTCACGAAGACCATGGATACTCCGACGTTGTCAGAAAACTCAGGATCATCCTTTTCGATTCCCCAGTAATCCGCAATCGTCAAATCGCCTACTCGCTGCATGCGAGAATAAGGACAGTGATAGCACGACGGCCTCAACCCGAGGCTTTTTGAAAATACAACAGCAAAGCCACGCGCTTCGGAACTATCATCCAGTAAAACGGATCCATCTTCAAACTCCGCTCGAATATGGTAGCCACGCCATCCGGCATCTTTATTACGGAAAGAATATGAAACCAAACGAGATCCCTGCTTTTTTTCAAGAGACCTCACATAGTCGCCCCAAACCGCCGGAGAGGGTGCGCCGTGGCACACCAGGTCGACATAAACCCAATTCGAGGAATTCACTCTTAGCAGTTTTGCTACCAGCTTAAATGCAGCGATCTGGCATGGGGTCCCTGTAAACAGAACCTTCTTACCACTTAAATTTCTATACTCATTAAAGACATTAGAGATATCGCTTTGGACATATTTGCTTCCACGCATCGAATCACGAGAAGTAACTTCGCCAGCCACTCTATGCCGAACACACATCGACTCGTCATAAGCAGCACCCACAATTAGACCGCCGCCGTTAAGAATGCTGTCACTTAGACCAGTAAAAGCTCCTCCCGAAGACGATCGAGACCGAATTACATCCTCGTTTTTTACAGCGTATGTTACTTTGGGATATGGTGTCAGGAGGTCAACTTCATTGCCAATTTGACAAACACGATCACAAAGATGACAGTCGATACACTTCTCAGAGTCAATAACAGGGTACAAAAAGCCATGTTTGTCATGGACCATTTTGATGGCACCACGCGGACACACAGAGGCGCAAGCACCGCACCCATAGCAATCTCGTTTATTGGTAAATAGAACCATCATTAGAAATCACCCTTAATAGATGTGACGAAATGCTCAGACACCTCGCGTTCGCGAGCAAGCGAATTGTCGACTTTTCCCCAATCAATATCCTTTAGCAAAGTATCTCTATCAAAAAGATCCGTATAGCGATTCCTTAGACCAACAATATCAAGAAGGTTGGTAATTCTCCCACCTCGGGTAGCTTTAGGAATGGCCGCAAAAGGCCTATGGAATAGAAGAGAGAAAACGGTCCCATGGAAAGAGTCGGTAACAACGTAATCCGCACCCGCGATGAGGGAAACAAATTCTTCAGGCCCAGCATCGCAAATAACGTCATGGCCTTTCCCAATTTGCAACCCTCTGCTGCCGCTCAGTCCGACAAGATCGAGATTTTTATAACGTGCGATTTTATCGGCCAAAGATAGAGCGCGGTTGTCCTTCCTTGCCAGTTGGTAATAAAGGACGTAAGGCCTATCGCGGAGAGACTTTACAATGGGAGCGAATAGTTCTTTACCCGCAAGGATGGTAGGGTCGACAACCACCTCAGGCCTATTACCGGTCAATTTCTCAATCAAGTCAGCTGCTTCTGGTTCTCTAACAGAAACTCGATTAAGTCTTGAAACCAAAGGAAGCATAGCTTTGCAGTCCGTATCAGATAGAGCCGATTTGCCTATACTGGCAGCGTATGATGCCTTAATGACGCTCCCCGGAAACCGGTCGGCAAAGTACATGGGATCGATTCCTTTTGTAATTTCCGAATTCCAAATTTGATCGCTCCCACAGAAGACGGAATCGAACGAATGGAGGACCTCGTCAGTAGCGGGCCACGGCTCCAAGTCCATCCTCTCTGAGACAAAGTGCTTGAACTTTCTTTTCTTACGAACGCAGGCGGGCACAGTGAGAGTGCTGCCAATGATTGCTTTAGGTCCAGAAAAATCAAACGTTTTGTAGTCAGACAAAAGACAGCCAGGACAATAATCAATAACTTTAACTTCGTCGTAGTATTTTTTTAATTTCTCAGATAGAGCAAATGCTTGAAGAGCGGCCCCATAATTGGGAACACAGTGGAATGTAACAATGCCAGCCTTAGTCATGGAACGCCTTCCTTTTAAAGTTAAAAATTAATGCAAACAAACGCGGCGAAATTGAACCTAGAAGCACATAACTCTTAAGCTTAAGGGGCAAATCGGGCGAAGCAAACGCTTCACCTAGCGTCGATCGTGCCCAGTTCGCCATCTTCTTGCGACAGTATTCATCGGCGAAGCCGGAAGCGGCAGCGACGATTAACAGGTGCCGGATTAAGCCAGCGTTTAATCGCAAACGCAATGAGTTAGCTTTCTCACCTTGAAGACCAAGGAGCGAAACGACCTTATTTGGAAGCTCCATACAGCTAAACTTTTTTTCATTCAAAGCAGAACGGCTTACGCTTTGCTCAGTAGAGCGATAATGATAAAAAGCTGTATCAGTTACTGAAATGAAGCGCGAATTATTTAGAAGTTCAACGTTAAAGAACCAGTCTTCTAGAATATGCACATTTTCTGGGAATGCGCACCCCGCGGCCGCATCCTTACTCATCAGGCAAAGCCAGGGACAGGCAATGAAGCGAAAGTCCAGTTGATATTTAAGTAATACGGACGCATCGATACTGTCGGATCTGGAGATACAGGTTTCACTGGCACATAAAACTCCGTTGCTGTCATAGTACTGACTGCAGTAGACAGCATCAGTTCCGTTATTTTTTATAGCAGCCAAGAGCGTCTCGACAGCAAATGGTTCAATCCAATCGTCGGCATCTACAAACATCAGGTAAGAACCACGGGACTCAGAAATACCATGATTTCGCGCAGAACTGACACCGCAGTTCTTCTGCGTTATAAGCCGCAGCCTATTGTCAGAATCCGCCATTCTTGAAACTATCGGCGAGGTTCCGTCGGTCGAGCCATCATCAACAACAATTATTTCAACTGCGCGGTGAGTCTGGTTCAAAAGAGAACAAACGCACTCTTTCAGATGTTTTTCAGCCTGATACGCTGGAACAATAATGCTGACTAAATCACTACATATATCCACGAGGACTCACAGATCCCTTCGATTTAAGATAGCCGGCAATAACGCCCCAAAACATACACAGAAGCAAAAAATGAGTTGGGTAAATAATCAAGTGCGCCATACACGACATGAAAATCATCAGCACCAGAGATGCTGCGAATGCCGGCGCAAGCTGAGAACAATCGGACTTGACACGCAGATACAATTGCCAGACGTGATAATAAAGTCGCAAATAAAGTAAAAACCCAAGAAGGCCATAGTCATAAATGACTTCAAGAAAGTCATTGTGAGCGCTAAGGCCCATAGGGGAAGCTCGATATACCGTATTAAAACCATGGCCAATAAGAAGTGACATTGGATCAGAGGCTAGTATCATTCTCCAGACACAAGCCCAGACATCCGGTCTACCCGAGCCATCATCATTTGCAAGATTTTCAAGACGATCTAACATTGCCAGATTGTTTGCTTTTGTAAATGAAGTGAAAAAATAGTAGAAAGCCATCGCAAGTATTACAGAACCAAGGATAAGCAGGACCCTTTTAGGATCTCCCTTTCCAGCCATCTGCCACTCAACCACGGCATAAACAATAAGAGCCAGGAAAAAAGCAATGAATCCACCTCTCTTAGAAGACAGGAGAAGTGTGGCGAAAATTATTGCAACAAATACCCAACGAATTGTTTTATTGCGCAACAGTAAGACAAAAGGCAGCAGAAACAGGGCGTAGTACGCCATAGTTACAGATTCTGTCCAGCCAATCTCATTGATATGGGTTCTAACTCCGGCGAAGAGCACAAAAACAATAGGGACTGCAAGGCCCATCCATCCAAGTCGTTCAAGTAGAAAGGGATTCTTATATCCAGACCAATAGGAAAGAGCGAAAACAGCAATCCATAGAACGGATAAGAATATTTGAAGCAAACCGTACTGAAAACTAACGTACCCACTGAGGTAATAGAAGCAAGTTGGTACCAAAATTACAATACCAAACACCAATAAAAGTCCGAGCATGTCCTTGCCAAATACAAGGTCTGCACGACAAGAAAGGCGAAGCAATACGCAAAATCCGACTGCGGACATTGCCATCTTCAACTGATCTCTAAAGGGAACAATTCGGCCAGCACCTGCTAGAAGATTGCCAAATGTCACATAAATCAAACCTATAAGCAGAAACAAGAAAAGAACCGATAACGAACGCTTCGCAGGATTTAACCCGTGTTTTTTCAAAGCAAAACTAGACATTTAATTCCCCGCAGTAAATCCCGGCAAGAATTCTCCAGCAATCTTCAAGATCAAAACCGGCTGCCTTAGCCCGGTTAGTCCTCGGCAAATCGTGGGAAATCATTGAGAGTCTTTTGATCTCATCCACCCACAAATCAGGACGATCGAGCGGCAAATAAGACACTTCGCCGCATTTTTTAAGCTCAGGCGTAATCGTTTGAGAAACAAGAAGGGGAAGCCCCGAAGCCGAAGCCTCAACGCCAACAACCGGAAAACCCTCATACAGAGAAGTCAACATGAATGCGTCAAACGCCTGATACAACCTTGCAGTATCAGATCGTCTTCCAAGGAGCTTAAATCGATTGCCGCATCCACATGCCTCAATCGCAGAGGATATCTCACTCTCAAGCTCGCCGTTTCCAGCCGCAACAAATCGCACATTACAATTCTTGTCAAAAGTGCTCGCTATTTTCAGCGCAAGGGAATAGTTTTTTTGTTTCGACAGTCTACCAACCATACCAACAACGAATTCCTCGTTGAACCCAAGCTCCTGACGCACGGCGCGCCTAACGGACGGATCGAATGTATATGAACCAGTATCAATGGCATTGGGCAAAAACTGCACCTTCCCCATTCGCCAACGCCATTTACCGAAAACGCGTTCACCGGCAAGCTTCCCACAGGAGATTAAGCATGTAGCATAACGGCCATTTAGAACACAGCCGGAAACCCTTCTTAAATGGTCGCGAAATGAATAACACGGTGATGTAGTGTGGGAATGCGCGATTCTAACAGGCACACCACACTTTCGAGCAACCCGAAGGGCAACGTAAGACGTTTCATTTTCGTGAACATGAACCGCATCATAGGAATTGTCCTTAAGCAGATTGGCTAAGGCTGTCTCATAGGCACCAATTCCCTCGCTCTTCGAAGGAAGTCGATATATGTGGGAGCCAAGCTCGCGAAAGCGCTTAGCATTAAGCCCAATTAGATCTGAAGTTAATGCCAAATCAAAATGAAAGCCATGTTCTACAAGGTGTCTGTAATAATTAAGAATAACTGATGAAATGCCACCGGCATCAGCCCCATACATCACGTGTAATACATTAAACATTTATTCACCCAACGCTTCGTCGATATATCTATCCGCATCAAGGCGCGCAGCATTAAGCGCCTTGTTTACATGCGAGTAATCAATGACAGGCAAAGATTGATCAGAGTCTAAAGGCTTTTTTACAAGTCGATCCGACAAACCAACTAGGCTGAGAAGCGAATCAATTCTGGAGTTAAACTCATTTCTAGGAACAACCAAAAACTGGCGTTCAAAAATCAGAGAAAATGCAAGTCCATGGAACGAGTTGGTCACAACAAAATCGGCATTGGAAAACAAGGATAGAAAATCTGCTGGGGACCTATGCGTAAACAACTTATCAACAGCCTCGGGCTTTTTCATTTCCCATGAAATCTTAACGAGCTTCAAGCCCCTCTCGTCGGCAATTTGACGAGCAATTTCCGTCGCACCATTGTCTTCATTGTAAAGAAGCATAAGAGCCAAGTAGGGCTCCTTAACCAAACGAGGAGACGCAAGTGGTTGCCACTCCGATTTAGTAAGCTGCAGTGTTGGATCAATGACCTGCACAGCGCCCTGCACACCAAGGTCCTCCACTATTTCTACAGCAGAATCCTCACGAACAGAAATGGCAGCGTACTGACTCAAATAGAAACGCGTCTGCTCTTTTTCCCACTCGTCGAGTGCAGATTTGCCGAAACTAGACGCAAAAGAAATTTTCTTTCGACCCGAAGGAACAAAATCCAGGAAAAAGCCCCTGTCAATCCCCTCATTATATTTACTATTCCAAACCTGATCGCTTCCGCTCACATAGACATCGGCGCGGGGAGGATCTACAGCTAAATCGTCGGCGGTCACGTATCGCTTTGTAAGCCGCATTGTCTTCTTTACAAATGAGCCGAAAGTGAGTTCTTTAAGTGCAAGCGAGCCAATTTTAGCAATTTGATAGACAACCCTTTTAACGCCTTTGATGCTAGGATCAGCAGGAGGTTTGAAGAAGATACGTTTTAGCGTTCGCTGCTCAGTTATATAGTCGACAATGCTCGTCTCGCAGCCATGCTTTTCGAATACCTTTTGGGTTGCGTATGCCTGCAAAACAGAACCGTAGTTGTAAACTCGATGAAGCGTGACAATAGCAGCTTTCATTAGTTTCGCCTCACTTTCATATAAATGCTAAGCAGGGAAGATGTTTTCCGTACCCCCAAAAGACTCAGCGCAGTACGAGTCATTTGGGCCCTTCTTCCACCCGCATAATTCATAAGCCATCGATAGTTCGTTAAATAAGCGACGGCTTCGTCTAATTTTGAGCCCGGAATTGCACTGAGCATCCACAACATAATTGAGTACTCATACGCAACGAAGCTTAAACAGCAAGCACAATCATTATTCTTGGGCCTATAGTCAGAGTCACAAAGAACGGGAATAGCATCTTCGATAAACTGCTGGAGGCCTTGAAAATGCTTGAGACCAACTGCATCAGTGATAGAGCCCGCTCTATTTTGACGATATTCGTAATAATTCAAATCAAGTGCAGAATAAGCCTCAGCGTCAAGAAGACTATTCATTACGAAATTTAGGTCCTCTGAGACACGTCCGTCCTCAGGAAACCTAAGCCCACAGTTAAACAAAAAAGCACGTCTATATATTTTCATACATGCGCTGTCAGGAAACTTAGGCAGTCTAGACAAGTAGTAAAGAACTTCGCTCTTGCTTTTTTGATTAATGAAAACGGGCTCAATATGATAGCCGATTGATTTTTTAGTTCCATCAGGGTATAGCTTGCAGCTATCAAGAAACAAAATATCAGGCTTAGTATCTTCAAGCTCATGGAGAATAGCGGGGAGGCAGTTCTCAGAAATTAGATCGTCCGAATCAACAAACGCAACGTAATCTCCTGAAGCAGCATCTAATCCTGTATTTCGAGCAGAAGCTAAGCCACCGTTTTCCTTATGAATAACAGTTACACGATCATGTTCGCGTGCAATATCATCAGCAATTTGCGAAGACCTATCAGTCGAGCCGTCATCCACAAGAAGAATTTCACAAGAACTGTCAACCTGATTTAAGATACTTTTACAACAATCGAGGAGGTAATCCTCCACGTTATAAATAGGAACAATAAAACTCAATTTCATAGTTTTGGTTTTCTCCAAACCTTTATTTATCTGCAATCGCTTTACTAGGCGACACCGTTTTGAGACAGTGGGAGTAATAATCCTCGAGACGTTTTGAAGCAGCAGACACATCAAAAGCCTTCAAGCTCTCTGAATCATTTGGATCAGCGTCTATCTTCTTCATGGAGATCAAATGCTCACACCATTTTTGAGGGCTAGAACTCAACCGCTCAAACTCCATAAGGGAAGTCAATTTGATTTCAGATGTGATTGCATCCGATGCCAAGATTGGAGTTCCACTAGCTTGGCATTCAACTCCAACAACGGGAAGTCCTTCATATTTGCTTGGAAGACAAAAGACATCAAAAGCTTGATATAAACTTGCAACATCGGATCTAATCCCTAGAAATAAGACAGAATTCGATATGCCCAAATCAATTGACATCTGTTTAACATGCTCCAGCAGTGGCCCGTTTCCCACAAGTGCGAGCACTGAATTTGGCTCATGGGAAAGAACCTCTCTAAAAACAGCTAATAGAAAATCATGGTTCTTCTGATCGACAAACCTTCCGACGTGTCCAATAAGGAAGGTCTCATCTGCAATGCCGAGCTGTTTCCTAACATGCATTCGACTATCTGGATTAGGAGAAAACTGGCTTATATCAATGGCGTTATTCATAACAGAAAATGACGTTTTGCGGCCAAACAACCATTTCCCAGCAAACTCACTACAGGCAACTTTATTCGTGGGATATCGATTTGCCTGGGTTTTCAGCACAGTCTTAAGGGCATTCTTGGCATACTCCCCCTTACCACTCGTAGAATGGCTATGGGCAATACGCACGGGGACACCCGCCTTCTTCGCGGCACGAAGCGGAAAGACCGAAAGCGCGTTGATGTGACTGTGCACAATCTTCCAGCCCTCTTCCTTAAAGAGACGCTGAAGCTCTCGCTGGTATTCAACCACATGCTGATAGGGCGGAATCTCAAAGACCCTGCCGCCGAGCGATTCAATTTCTTCACGCGGAACAAGCGTCGAATCTGAATCAACGAGAAAATCGAACTGCACTTTGCTTCGGTCGATATGGCGGTAGTAATTCATGACGACGGCCTCAACACCGCCGCCGTTCATTTTTCCAACTATCTGTGCGACACGAATAGAATTAGCCATCTATCGCCCCGTCCTCTTCTTACCGAACATGGCACCAAAAGTGCCGGTAAAGCATTTCCAGTCCATGCGGAAGCATCGGTTACGCACGTAATGAAGCTCGATCTTTTGACGCAGGCCGCTCTCGAAGGTCGCAGCGTTACGATCAGTCGCCTGCCACAAGCCCGTAATGCCGGGCTGGACAGAAAGCAACTCGGCCTTCTCCTCATCGGAAAAGTGTTGCTCAAGCTCATCCCTTGTAATGGGTCGCGGGCCGATGACGGAAAGGTCACCGTTCAGCACGTTCAGGAACTGCGGCATCTCGTCAATCGAGCACTTGCGGATAAACTGGCCGACTTTAGTAATGCGAGGATCGTCATCGACCTTGCGCTCGACTTCCCACTGATGTAGCTGCTCAGAGCTCAGATACTTCTGTACATCGCCAGCGTCGGCGACCATGCTGCGAAGCTTAAGGATCTTGATAGTCTTGCCGCCCTTGCCGACGCGCTCCTGTGCGTACAGCGGATTTCCGGGAGATTCAAGTGAAATTAACGCGCAAACAATGGCCACCGGAATTACCAGCACCACGCTCACGCAAAGGCTGAAAATAAAATCAAACAGCCTCTTCAAAAAACGGTAAGACAGCGTACCGCTCGGTTGTATCTTCTGAACGGCTAGCGACTCCCCCATGGAAGTACTGCATTCAGCCATCTCTTTACTAGTCAAGTTCAAATCCACGTCCTTGTTCCCAGGGATCCACCAATCGATGAATTCAAATTGCGAATGAATTGCCAATGCGACGTCCCCTTACGTCTTACTGGGGACGTCCAACGGAAGCAGCTCCCTAAAAGCGGAGTCGCCTTCGCCCACGTCTACCAGGCACCAGCGCTTATGACGGTCAATCTTCTTTACGCGAGCCTCTTGACCTACCAAAGGTCCCTGCTCTATGTGCAGCACGCCGTCTTCTATGCGGGCGACGCTGTTGCGCACCACGCCGTCGTCGTCGAGCACGCTGCGGTACCAGTCCTGCGCATCATCCGGCATGGGCGCATAGGCCCGCTCCTTACTGCCGGCAATCCTGCAGCCAAAGCTCAACTGAGCCAAAGACTTGTCGAGCAGGGCGGCATCGCGCGTGGCGACGAAGAAGTATTCCTTGTACATAGGTTTGGTTTGGAGCGACCAGGCGCCGTCCCGCTTAAACCAGAACTCCTTTTGCATCACAAAAGCGTCCTGCATCAGCTCGTGCGGGATAATGCGGCGGACCTTTTCGCAGGTCTCGCGCTCTTTACCGTTGGGGGTGTGGACCAGATACCAGCGGACGCGGCCCTGCTGACTGTTAGTGGTGGCGCCACTAAAGGCACCGGGCAGCTGCTCTTGGCGCCGCATTGTCTGTTCCATCTCTCGCCCCCTTAACTTGCATCCGCGACACACGCGGGTGCAGGGGCGTTAAGAACAGGCTTCTCGCTCGCAGCTAGGCGCAGTCGCAAAAGTACAGGTTTTTGTATCTTTCGACAGAAGACATTATACGAGCAATTAATCAGCGTTTTCCCAGATTACGCAAAATGTACTGCCAGTAGGTGCATCTCCATACCCCTCTATAAAAACCTGTACCTTTTTGTGCAACAAAAAAAGCCGCTCAACCAGCGGCTTTTCTTATTTCGACATGAAAAAGGCGACCGCCCCGTGTGGACGGTCGCCTTTGTTAATTGATGTGAAGTTTGCCTTAGGCGCGGGTCTTGATCTCCTCGAGCACCTTGGCAACAAACTCGTCGACGCTCATCTGAACGGTCTCGTTGGAGCGATCGCGGACGGAGATGTTGCCGGCCTCGACCTCCTTCTCGCCCAGAATGAGCATGTAGGGCACGCGGTCGATGCTGCGGGCCTCGCGGATCTTGTAGCCGATCTTCTCGTCGCGGTCGTCGCAGACCACGCGAATGCCGGCTTCCTCCAGCTTGGCGCACACCTCGTGAGCGTAGTCGCGGCTCTTCTCAGAGACGGGAAGTGCCTTGACCTGCACGGGAGCCAGCCAGGTGGGGAACTTGCCCGCAAAGTGCTCAATCAGAATACCGATGAAGCGCTCGATGGAGCCAAAGCACACGCGATGCAGCATGATGGGGCGCTTCTTGGTGCCGTCGGCGTCCACGTACTCCAGGTCAAAGTTGAGCGGCATCTGGAAATCGAGCTGGACGGTGCCGCACTGCCAGGTACGGCCGAGCGAGTCCTCCAGGTGGAAGTCGATCTTGGGGCCGTAGAAGGCGCCGTCGCCCTCGTTGACTTCGTAGTCCATGTGCAGCTGCTCCAGAGCGGTGCGCAGGCCCTCCTCGGCGCGAGCCCAGTCCTCGTCCGAACCCATGGAGTCCTCGGGGCGGGTGGAAAGCTCAACGTGATACTTAAAGCCAAACTTCTGGTACACGGAGTCGATGAGGTTGACCACACCCACGATCTCGTCGGTCAGCTGGTCGGGACGCACAAACAGATGGGCGTCGTCCTGGTTAAAGCAGCGCACGCGGAACAGGCCGTGCAGGGCGCCGCGCAGCTCGTGGCGGTGCACCAGGCCAATCTCGCCGGCGCGAATGGGCAGCTCGCGATAGGAGTGCGGCTTGGAGGCGTACACCAGCACGCCGCCCGGGCAGTTCATGGGCTTAATGCAGTACTCTTCGTCGTCGATGACGGTGGAGTACATGTTGTCCTTGTAGTGGTCCCAGTGGCCCGAGGTCTTCCACAGCTGCTTGTTCATGATAAGCGGCGTGGAGATCTCGACGTAGCCGGCCTTGTGGTGGATCTCGCGCCAGTAGTCCAGCAGCGTGTTCTTAAGGATCATGCCGTTGGGCAGGAAGAACGGGAAGCCGGGGGCCTCGTCGCGCATCATAAAGAGGTCCATCTCGCGGCCGATCTTGCGGTGGTCGCGCTTCTTGGCCTCCTCCAGCATGTGCATGTGCTCGTCGAGCTCTTCCTTGGTGGCAAAGGCGACGCCGTTGATGCGGGTGAGCATCTTGTTGTCCTTGTCGCCCTTCCAGTAGGCGCCCGAGACGCCGGTGAGCTTAAAGGCCTTGAGGGCCTTGGTGTAGCAGATGTGGGGGCCGACGCACATGTCGATGTAGTCGCCCTGCTGGTAGAAGGTAATGCGGGCGTCGTCGTCCAGGTCGCCGATGTGCTCGACCTTGTACTTCTCGCCGCGCTCCTCCATAAGGGCGATGGCCTCGGCGCGGGGCTTCTCGTACACGGTGAACTTGAGGTTCTCCTTGACGATCTTCTTCATCTCGGCCTCGATCGCGGGGAAGTCGTCCTCGCTGATCTTGACGCCCTCGGGCAGGTCGACGTCGTAGTAGAAGCCGTTGTCGGTCGCGGGGCCGTAGGCAAAGTCGGCCTGGGGGTACAGGCGCTTGATGGCCTGCGCCATGATGTGCGCGGCAGAGTGGCGGATGACGTGCGTGACCTCGTCCTGCGGGAGCTCGGCCACCGAACCGTCATTGTAGAGTGCCTTCATGGGTATGTTTTCTCCTCTCGGATGCCTGATGCAAGTGTGTGCGATGCGCTCGGCGTTTTTGACTTGCATCATTATAGGCAGGTTGCCTTGGTATACAAGCGCCCGCCGCACCTTAATGGCACGGCGGGCGATTTTCTACGCATGCTTCATCGTGTGGGCGGGGTGCGCGTGCGGCGCGGGGCGTTTGCGCGGGATGCCCGCGGTGCGCCCGTGGTTTGCGGCCGGCCCGACGATGGATGCGCTACTGAATGCGAGTTCGGCAGTAGGGGCAGACCTTCCAGTGCGCATCGAGCGGGCGATGGCAGCTCGGGCACACGTTGCGAACCTGGGTGTCGCACACGGGGCAGACCACAAAGTCCTTCTCGATGGGGGCGCCACACTGCGGGCAGGTGCCGTACTGGGCAAGCTGACGCTCGCGCAAGGCCATGTCCAGCTCCTGCTCCTCGCGGTCAGCCGCGTAGGAGTGCGGGCGCAGGACCAGGTAGGCAATGAGGCCCACAAACGGGATGAGGGCGATGATGCCCCATGCCACGTAGGCGCTGGCGCCGCGGCGGCGAGCGTCGATAAACACATAGACGACCGACAGCACATACAGGGCGATGATAAAGCCAACGAAGGCATAGACGACGCCCATAAGCTGCGGCGACATGAGCTCGGAGATGTACTTGGACATTGGGGTGTACCTTTCGGAATATTTACAGTCCGGTCAAGTTTACCACGGAGTTTGTTTATATGGGACTACGGCCGGGTACGGGGCCGGCGCGGACACAAACATCTCAATCTGTAACAGGTGGGAACGGAATCCGGGTCTAGATGTTACAGATCGAGACGAACGGGAGGGCCGCCGAGCAAACGTCTCGATCTTTAACAACTAGGACCAAATTTCCCATCTTGCTGTTACAGATCGAGACACAGGGGCCCCTCCCCGACTTAAATCTCAATCTGTAACATCTTGGGCCCCAAAACCCCTCTTACTGTTACAGATCGAGACATTCAAAATCCGTCGGAAGGTTTGTCTCGATCTGTAACATCTAGAACCCAAATCATCAGCTAACTGTTACAGATTGAGACAAAGGAAAACGTCCAGGCCGAATGTCTCAATCTATAACAACCACTCGGCAAAAACGATCCCAGATGTTACAGATCGAGACAAATCACCGACACCAGAGCTGGCAGGCAAGATTGTCGACGTTGCTGGGTCTCCCCTCGCCTGCCGTTGGCGGGTGTTGCGGGGCTGTTCGCCGCATTGCCGCCGCGTTGGGGGTGTGCAGACCGTAGGATAGTCTTATTGACATCCTGTCAACTTGTCTTGGAGGCGCCGTGACAGAAACGTTTGATATCGCAATTGTGGGCGCGGGCATCACCGGATGCGCCATCGCGCGGCAGCTCACGCGATTTGAACTGTCCATTTGTGTGGTCGAGGCGGCCAACGATATCGCGCTGGGCGCGTCGAAGGCCAACGGAGGCTTGGTGCACGCCGGCTACGATCCGGCGCCGGGCACGGTCAAGGCGCAGGTCAACGCCCGTGGTTGCGAGCTATATGGCACGTGGGCCCAGGAGCTAGGCTTTTTGTTCCGCAGCACCGGGTCGATGGTGCTGGGTTTCAACGACGAAGACCGCGCGCACCTGGAGAAGCTGCGCCAGAATGGCCTGGCCAACGGCGTGCCCGCGCTGTCGATTATAGGCCCCGAGCACATCCACGAGCTGGAACCGCGCGCGAGCGCCGAGGCAACGAGCGCGCTGTGGTGCCCTTCGACCGGCTACGTCGACCCGTTTGAAGTGGCCATCGCCGCGCTGGAAAACGCCGTTGCCAACGGCGTGACGTTTATTCGCTCCGCGCCGGTGGAGACGATTGAGGTTGCCGGCTCGGATGACGGGGACATTGCTGCCGAAGGCGAAGGCCGCGCGCGCTTTACGCTGGTGACGCCCGCCGGCGATGTGCGCTGCCGTTACCTGATCAACGCCGCGGGCAACGGTGCCGCAGACATCTCGCATATGGCGGGCGCCGAGGAGTTTCAGATGGTCTGGCGCCAGGGCAACATTGTGGTGCTGGACAAGGAGCCGCGTGCGCTCATGCCGCTCTACCCCGTTCCCACGCCGATTTCCAAGGGCGTCATCGTGACGGGGACCGTTCATGGCAACACCGTGATTACCGCGACCGCCGCCGTGCGCGAGCCAGGCGATACACAGACCTACGCTACCGATGTCGACGCGCTGCTGAGCGGCGCGCGCAAGCTGGTGCCCGATCTGGACACGCGTCGCGTGGTGCGCGCGTTTGCCGGCGGTCGTCCGGTCATTAAGGGAACGAACGACTTCTTTATTGGGCAGTCCGCCGTGGTGACAGGCCTGTTCCAGGCCGCGGGCATTCAGTCGCCGGGCGTGGCGAGCGCGCCGGCCATTGCCGAGCGCATGGAGCAGGCACTGCGCGATGCCGGCGTAGCCCTGCGCGAACGAGGCGATTGGGACCCGATACGCCGCGCGCCGGATGACTTTGACCGCGCTCCGCTTGCGCGCAAGGAAGAGCTCATTGAGTCCGACCCCGCGTGGGGGCAGATCGTCTGCCGCTGCGAGACGGTGCCCGAGGCCGAGGTCGTGGCCGCGATCCGACGCCGCCCGGGCGCGGTTTCGGTCGAGGGCGTCAAGCGCCGCTGCCGCGCCGGCATGGGTCGGTGCCAGAGCGGTTTTTGCCAGAGCCGCGTGGTGGCGATCCTGGCACGCGAGCTGGGCTGCGACCCCAGCGAGGTGCTGTTGGAGGATGCCGGTTCTTGGCTGGTAGAGGGACCGCTGAAGGGAGTGCGCTAGGATGGCGACGCTTGATATGCGCGACGGACGCGCGGATGCCGGAGCTACCGAGGCGGTGCAGACGCAGGCCTTCGACGTGGTTGTTATCGGCGGCGGACCTGCTGGCATGGCGGCTGCGCTCGCCGCGCATAAGGCCGGTGCCCACGTGGCCATCGTGGAGCGCGAGCAGCATCTGGGCGGTATCCTGCGCCAGTGCATCCACCCCGGTTTTGGCCTTTCGCACTTTAAACAGGAGCTCACCGGTCCCGAGTACGCGCAGCGCTTTATCGACCAGGTGTGCTCGACTGATATTGCGCTGTTCCTGGGCAGCATGGTGCTTGGGATTGATTCGGGCGAGGGCGAGGCTGTGGGCACGCTGAATGTGGACAAGACCGCGGGAGCCACCGCAGTCCATACCGTCACGCTCATGAGCCGTACCGGCATGCTTCAGCTCACCGGGCGTGCGGTCGTCCTTGCTATGGGATGCCGCGAGCGCACACGCAGCGAGATCAAGATCCCCGGCAGCCGTCCCGCCGGCGTGTTTACGGCGGGCCTGGCGCAGCGATACATCAATATCGAAAACCTCAAGCCCGGCTCGCGTGCCGTCATTTTGGGCTCGGGTGACATCGGGCTTATCATGGCGCGCCGCTGCACGCTTGAGGGAATATCAGTCGAGGGCGTGTACGAGCTCATGCCGTACGCCAACGGTCTGCGCCGCAACGTCAAGAACTGCCTGGACGACTTTGGCATTCCGTTGCACCTGTCCACCACCGTCACGCGCGTGATCGGACACGATCGCGTGGAGGCCGTAGAGGTGAGTCGGGTCGACGAGAGCCTGGCGCCCATTCCGGGAACCGAGCGCGTTGTTCCGTGCGACACGCTGCTGCTTTCGGTTGGTCTGATTCCCGAGAACGAGCTTTCGGTGGGCGCGGGCGTTGAGCTTGACCCACGCACGCGCGGCGCCGTAGTGGACCAGAGCCTGCAAACGGGCGTGCCGGGCATCTTTGCCTGTGGCAACGTGCTGCACGTGCACGACCTGGCCGACAACGTGACGACCGAGTCCGAGCGTGCCGGCGCGGCTGCGGCGGCATACGCGCTGGGGAGCGGCGCGAACGTCGGGCACGGTACTGCGGACCCGAGCTGCCAGCTCACGGTCTCCCCCGCCGGCATTGCGGGCTACGCGCTGCCGGGACGCATTACGGCTGTGGCACTCACCAAACTCAATTTCCGCGTGCGCCGACCGGTCGACGCCGCCCGCGTGCGCATTCTGGCAGGCGACGAAGAACTGTTTGCAGGCAAGGTCCGCCCGTTTAAACCAAGTGTAATGGAGAGCTTCCCACTGCCGGCAAAGGCGATTCAGAGCGCACTCAACCTGGGTGTTAGCGAAATTGTTCTGTCCGTCGATCCCATTGAGGAGGCGTAAGGCCATGTGCACGAACACGGTCGAAACGCTGCAGTTCAACTGCACCACCTGCCCATCCGAATGTCTCCTGACCGTGGAGGTAGAACGTGACGCAGACGGCGCCGTGGTAGAGGTGCGCTCCGTGACCGGCAACAGCTGCCCGCGCGGTGATACGTTCGCGCATCAGGAGCTCACCTGCCCCATGCGCGTGCTCACCACCACCGTGGCCGTATCCGGCGGCGACGAGGCGCTGCTGCCCGTGCGCACGGCCGAAGCCATCCCGCTAGAACTTCACGCCCAAGCCATGGACCTCATCCGCGGCCTGGTCGTCGAAGCTCCCATCCGCATGGGAGATGTCGTGCTAAAGAACCTCCTAGACACCAACATCAACCTAATCGCCAGCATGGACATCGACCGAGCCCAAGTAGCTAATTAGGGACGGGGCTCTTTTAGCTACCCCGCCATCCACCCCGCCCCTCCTCAATTGCGGTGAAATAGTTCCTGATTTCCGCCAAAACCCCGGCATCCAGGAACTATTCCACCGCAACTATCCTTGGAATCGGTATTTAGCCTGTGTCTACTTTAGTGTCATTTCAAAACTATGCCGGATTACGGGGCCGATTCGTAGACCCCCATCCATACCGGCAATTTTCGATTTTTGATAAGCCGTCTACCTGCGGTTTTAAATTCGCAATTATTTCCATGGTCAAGCAATACAGGTCCAGCCCCGTAATCCGCCATAGTTTTGTAAGCAGCCCATTTGGGACGGGCCTCTTTTAGCTACTTTTGCCCGCATGGTTGCCAGAGTGACCATGCCAAGGAGTGTCCCAAAATGTCGGCATAAAAGGAACGTCCCTATGTGCCGGGCTTGGGATACCATGGTGGCACCCTAGCGAAAGGATGCTTCATGGCACATGTCGATGACCAGCGTGCGGCGCGCGTGCTCGATGCGCTCGAGGCTCAGCACCCCGGCGCACAGCTGCTCGTAAACGACCCGTGGTCAATCTATTACCTGACCGGCTTTTATGCCGATATGTTCGAGCGTTTTTGCGGTGTGCTGCTCGCGCGCGGCGCCGAGCCGGTGATCCTAGTCAACGCGCTGCATCAGCTGCCCGAGTATGACAATGCGCGCGTTGCCTACCACACCGATACCGACGTCGTGACCGACGCCATCGCTCGCGAGGTCGATCCGACCAAACCACTCGGCATCGACACCGTCATGCGCTCCGGCTTTTTGATGCCGCTCATGGAGCGCCACGCCGCAAGCGAGTTCTTCCTGGGCGACTTTGCCGTCACCGCCGCACGCACCCACAAGGACGAAGCCGAGCAGGAGCTCATGCGCGCGTCCTCGGCCGCTAACGACGCCGTGATGGCCGACGCCATCAAGCTCGTCCACGAGGGCGTAACGGAGCGCGAAATTGCTGACCAGATGCTCAGTCTGTACCGCAATCACGGCTGCGAGGGCTTTAGCTTTCCGCCCATCGTGAGCTTTGGCGCCAACGCCGGCGACCCGCACCACGAGCCCGACGATACGGTACTCAAGCGCGGCGACGTGGTGCTGTTCGACATTGGCGGGCGTCATAACAAATACTGCTCGGACATGACACGCACGTTCTTTTGGGGCGAGCCGGACGAGGAGACGGCACACATCTACGACATCGTGCGCCGCGCCAACGAGGCCGCCGAGGCGCTCATCGCACCGGGTGTGCGCATGTGTGACCTGGACCGCGCCGCGCGCGACGTGATTGAGGATGCGGGCTATGGGCAGTACTTTACACATCGCCTGGGGCACTCAATCGGCCTGCAGGACCACGAGCCGGGCGACGTTTCACTCGTCAACGAGCAGGTCGTAGAGCCGGGCATGACGTTCTCCATCGAGCCGGGCATCTACCTCCCCGGCCGTACCGGCGTCCGCATCGAGGACTTGGCCCTCGTCACCGAGACCGGCGTCGAGATTCTCAACGCCTACCCCCACGATCCAGTCCGCCTAGACTAGCCTTTACCCAATAGCCCCTCAATAAGTTGCGGTGGAATAGTTCCCAGATTGGCCCACAGAGGCATAATCCAGGGACTATTTCACCGCAACTACCATGGGGCCAAGTCGACCAATTTGACAGTCTAGAGATGCGCCACGAAAAAGGGTTATCTACTACGTTTGACCCACACGGGTCGACCACACCCGCGTTTTCGAAAACTGGCAAGCCTTCTACCTGCGGTTTTAATTTCGCGATTCTCGCTATGGTCAAGGGTTACCGGTCAAACGTAGTAAATAGGCCCATTTCGTGACAAGCGAGTCAACTCGGGGTACAGGGCAGCTAAAAAAGCCCCGTCCCAAATTGACTGCTTTTGAGTTGCGGTGATATGCGGACTGTTTGGGGCTCCTGGCTTGTAAAACAGTCCCTATTTCACCGCAACTAATGAGGGGACGGGATTAGCGCAGCAGGCCGGCTACTTCGCCGGCTAGGGTGATGGTGCCGGCGGCTACGAAAGGCTCGTCTGCGACATCGAAGGCAGCGAGGGCCTCGGACACGCTCAGGTATACGCCCGCGAGTTTGTCCGCGTCCACCATGGCCGCGAGCTCCTCTGCCGGCAGGGCGCGATCGGAATCGGTCTGGGTCACGACCACGCGCGGGAAGGCCGGGATCAGCACATCGACGATGCCCGCTACGTCCTTGTCTGCCAGCGCGGCGCATAGCAGCGTGGGGCGATTCTCCACGCACGGATCGATCTCATCCAGCGCGCCTACAAAGTTCTCGCAGCTCTGAGGGTTATGGCAGGCATCGATCAGCTTGAGGGGATCGGTCCCCAGCACGTCAAAACGACCCGGTGTGGGACAGCCCATAAGTGACGCATCGAGCTTGTCATGATCGAGTTCGCGACCCAAATACCCCTCGCAAAGCATAATCGCGCACGCGGCATTCTGCGGCTGATAGGCCGGCTTGACCATGCTCGACGTATAGATTGCACGCGGCGTGGTGCAGCTAAACTCAACCGTGTCGCCCACATGCGCCGGCACCTTAGTCGTGGCGTGGCTCACCACGAGCGGCACGACGCCGCACTCGCGGCAACGGGCATCCATCACACGCTGAACACTCGCCTCATGCGTGCCCTCGCCCAGCACAACAAGGCGCCCGGGCTTGATGACCGCGGCCTTCTCCCCCGCAATGGCCTCGAGTGTATCGCCCAAAATGCGCGTGTGATCGAGGCCGATGCCCGTGATTGCAACGGCGACGGGATCGGTCGCACTTGTGGCGTCCCAACGCCCGCCCATACCAACCTCGAGCACGGCAACATCCACCGCGGCCTCGGCAAATACCACAAGCGCAGCAGCCGTCAGCAGGTCAAACGGCGTAATGGTATAGGCACGCTCCCCCGCCGCCACACGACGGCCATTCACGCGATGTCCCGCCTCAACAGCGGCCGAAACGCCACGGGCAAACGCCTCGTCACTCACGACGTGCCCATCAACCTCCATGCGCTCGGGATAGCGAACAAGCTGCGGCGACGTATATAGGGCGGTCTTGAGCCCCTCGCCGCGAAGGATAGCAGCCGAAAAACGCGTGGTCGAAGTCTTGCCATTGGTACCGGCGACCTGAATGCAATCAAAGTACTCGTCCGGACGCCCCAGCTCATCAAGCATATCGACAACCGTCTCAAGCAGAGGCCCAGCATCCCCAGAAATCCGCCCCGTATCAGCAGCAAGCCCAACAGCCTCATCAAACGAAAGCAACTCAAACGAGAAAGGAACGCTATACAAGCCAGAACGCTTAGGCACAACCAAAGTCTCCAATAACATAAAAAGAGGCCCATCAAAACAACGAGCCCCTCCCATTCAAAATATCAGCCAAACACCGCTCTGCAGTGAGATCAAGGCCACAACCCAGTGGCCCTACCAGGCAGCGGACGCCCCCGTAACCGCCATGGGAGCGGTTTGGGGTTTTGCTCGATACAAGTTCCGCACGAGCCGAAGGCCACTTAATGTGGCCTTCGCGCGAGCAGGACTGTCCGCAGTAGCGAGCAATGCCCCAAACCGCGTCCCCCAGTAACGCTTACGAGAAGTCAGCAACCTGCGAGTTCAGCGCCGCCAGGATCTCCTTGAGCTCAGCTGCACGGTCCCTCTTCTTCTGGACCACCGCGGGCGCGGCCTTAGCCACAAAGCCCTCGTTGGCGAGCGTCTTCTCGCAGCCGGCAAGTTCCTTCTGGGCCGCGGCGATCTCCTTCTCCAGGCGCGCCTTCTCGGCCGAAAGATCAACCTTGCCCTCGAGCACCACAAAGACCTCGACGCCGCTATCGACCACGGCAATACTCGCAGCCGGCTTCTCAACGTCGGTACCCATGACAAGCGAGGCGGTGTTGGCCAGCGGCTCGATGGTCGAGCGCAGGCTCTCGAGCTTCTCGATGTCCTCGGCACCGGCGCGCACGACCACGTCGAGCTCGGCCTTGGGGCTCAAGCGATAACGCGAACGCGTGGCGCGGGCGGCGGAAACGACGGCGCGGCACAGCTCAAACGCGCGCTCGGCGTCCTCGTCAACATACTTGGCGTAGTCGGCGGGCTCGGGCCACTTGGCGATCATGAGCGCCTCGGCGCGATCCACGTTGCCCTCGGCGTCCAGGTCGAGCACGCTCGCCGGCATGTTGTCCCAGATCTCCTCGGTGACGAACGGCATAAGCGGGTGCATCAGGCGAATGGAGGTATCGAGCACAAAGATCAGGTTGCGCTGAGCCTGCAGACGGCCCTCGCCCTTCAAGCGGGCCTTGGTGACCTCGACGTACCAGTCACAGACCTCGTTCCAGAAGAACTGCTGCACGCCGCGGGCCATGTCGCCAAAGGTGTAGTTCTCAATACCCTCGGTGACCATCTTCACGGCCTTTGCCAGGCGGCTGAACATCCAAGCGTCGGCCGGCGTCTCCACGACGGGCTCACCGGGCGTGTAGCCCTCCATGTTCATGAGCAGGAAGCGGCTGGCGTTCCAGATCTTGGTAACAAACGACTTGGCCTGGTCGGTACGTGGGCTGTCGATGAGCTTCTTGGTCTTCTTATCGATGTTCGCGTCGAACTTGACGTCCTGGTTGTTGGTGCACAGCGTGAGCAGGTTGTAACGCATGGCGTCGGCACCGTACATGCCAATGAGGTCCATGGGGTCAACGCCGTTGCCCTTAGACTTGGACATGCGGCTGCCGTCCTTGGCCAGGATCGTCGGGTAGATGACGACGTCCTTAAACGGCACCTCGTCCAGGAAGTACAGCGAGCTCATGACCATGCGGGCGACCCACAGCGCGATGATGTCGCGTGCGGTGACGAGCGCCGTCGTGGGGTGATGTCCCTCGAGCAGCTCCGGCTTTTGCGGCCAGCCCTGCGTGGCGAAGGTCCACAGCTGCGAGCTGAACCAGGTGTCCAGCACGTTCTCGTCCTGATGCACGTGATGGCCGCCGCACTTGGGGCACACATCGGTGTCCTCGGTAAGAGCGTCCTCCCAGCCGCAGTCCTCGCAGTAGAACACGGGGATGCGGTGGCCCCACCACAGCTGGCGGCTAATGCACCAGTCCTTAAGGTTCTCCATCCAGGTGGTGTAGGTCTGCGTCCAGCGCGCGGGATGGAAGGTAACCTTACCGGAGTTAACGGCGTCAAGCGCCGGCCCCTTGAGCTTGTCAACGGCCACAAACCACTGCTCGGACAGCCACGGCTCAAGCGCGGCGTCGCAGCGGTAGCAGTGCATGACGGAGTGATCGAGGTCCTCGACGTGATCGAGCAGGTCGTGCTCCTCGAACCACTTGATGACGGCCTCGCGGCACTCGTCGCGGTTCATGCCGGTGAACTCGCCGTAGCCCTCGACGACCACCGCGTGTTCATCGAAGATATTGATCTGCGGCAGGTCGTGAGCCTGACCCATAGCGTAATCGTTGGGGTCGTGGGCCGGGGTGACCTTAACAAAGCCAGAGCCGAAATTGGCGTCGACATGCCAATCCTCAAAGATGGGGATCTCGCGGTCGACGATGGGGAGCTTGACGGTCTTACCCACAAAGGCGGCCTTCTCGGGGTCCTTCGGGGAGACAGCGACGCCCGTGTCGCCAAGCATGGTCTCGGGGCGCGTGGTGGCGACGACGATGTAATCCTGGCCGTTGACCGGCTCGGTCAGCGGGTAGCGCAGGTGCCACAGGTGGCCCTTCTCGTCCTTATATTCGGCCTCGTCGTCCGAGATGGCGGTGGTGCAGTTGGGGCACCAGTTAACGATACGCTTGCCACGGTAGATCAGGCCGTCGTGGTACCAATCGCAGAAGACCTTGCGCACGGCCTGTGCGTAATCCTCGTCCATGGTGAAGCGCTCGTTGTCGAAGTCGACGGAGCAACCCATGCGCTTGATCTGCTCGACGATGATGCCGCCGTACTCGTGGGTCCAGTCCCAGCAGGCGTCGACAAACTTATCGCGACCGATCTCTAGGCGGCTGATGCCCTCGCTCTTGAGCTTCTTGTCGACCTTAGTCTGCGTGGCGATACCGGCGTGATCGGTTCCGAGCACCCAGCGCGTGGACTTGCCGCGCATGCGGGCCATACGAATGATGGCGTCCTGGATGGAGTCGTCGGTAGCGTGACCCATGTGAAGCTTGCCGGTAACGTTGGGAGGCGGAATGGTGACGGTGCAGTCGCCCACGCCCTCACGGCGCTTGTAGTAGCCGCCGTCGAGCCACTTCTGCAGGATCGCCGGCTCGTTGGTCGACGGATCGTAGTTCTTGGGCATCTCTTCCATATATCTCTCCCTTGCCCGTCGGCGTGTCCGCCTGCTTGGGTTTCGCTCGGTCAGGTCCTGGCTCGCACGAAGAACACATTTAGTGCTCTTCGGCTCGTGCGGAATCTACGAAAACCAAGCAGGCGGACACGCCTTAGGTATCGATTACTTCAGTCTGATATGACTTCGCTGAGGCTTAAACAAACACACAGAATAACACAGGTAGTTGGGGTTATTGCGTATATATAAAATAGCCTCCGACCGCGGGTGGTCGGAGGCTATTTGCAAGCACGCTTTAGGCTGGTTTAACCGCAGATGCGCTGGGGCTGCTCTTCGCCCTTTACGGAGGCTTCGGTCACGATGACCTTGGAAACGCCCTCCTCGCTGGGGAGGTCGAACATCGTCTGCTGCAGCACGTCCTCGCAGATGGAGCGCAGGCCGCGGGCACCGGTCTTGCGGGCGAGCGCCATGCGGGCGATCTCGTGCAGGGCGGCATCCTCAAACTCAAGCTCAACGTCTTCGAGCTGGAACATCTTGCGGTACTGACGCACCACGGCGTTCTTGGGCTCGGTCAGGATCGACACCAGGTCGTCCTCGTCGAGCGCCTGCGTCTGGGTGACGACGGGCGTACGTCCCACAAACTCGGGGATCATGCCAAAGGCGTTGAGGTCCTGCGGGAGCACCTGACGCAGCAGGTCGTTCTCGTCGACCGAGGTGGGGCCGGCGATCTCGGAGTTAAAGCCCACGCCCTTGTTGCCCACGCGATCGGCGATGATCTTGTCCAGGCCCACAAAGGCACCGCCGCAGATGAACAGGATGTTGGTCGTGTCGATCTGCAGCAGCTCCTGCTGGGGATGCTTGCGGCCGCCGGTGGGCGGAACACTTGCCACCGTGCCCTCAAGGATCTTAAGCAGCGCTTGCTGAACGCCCTCGCCCGAAACATCACGGGTAATGGAGAGGTTCTCGGCCTTGCGGGCGATCTTGTCGATCTCGTCCACGTAGATAATGCCCACCTGCGCGCGCTCAATGTCACCATCGGCAGCATTGATGAGCTTGAGCAGGATGTTCTCCACGTCCTCGCCCACGTAGCCGGCCTCGGTAAGCGCGGTAGCGTCGGCGATGGCAAACGGCACCTCGAGGATGCGCGCGAGCGTCTGGGCAAGAAGGGTCTTACCGGTACCGGTGGGACCGAGCAGCAGGATGTTGGACTTGGCGAGCTCCACCTCGTCCATATCGTCGTCGAACTGCGAGTCCACGCCGTCGTCAAAGGCAGACACCGCGGCGCCGCCCTCGATCACGCGGCGATAGTGGTTGTACACGGCCACCGACATGGCGCGCTTGGCGTCCTCCTGACCCATAACATAGGCCGAAAGCTCGTCATAGATCTCGTGCGGCGTCGGCACGTGCGTGATGACCTGGCGGTCGTCCTCGAGCTCAAAGCCCTCGGTCTCGGGGTCCACGGCGGGCTGGGACGCAGCCTGGCCGTGGTCGTTGAGGAAGCTCGGCAGCTTGCCGTTGCGGGCGGCGTCCATAAAGTCCGAAGCCAGCGACTCCTCTAGGATCTCGGAGCAGGCGGCAACGCACTCGTCGCAGATAAAGATATTGGTCGGACCCTTAACAAGGCGACGAACCTGTCCCTGCTCTTTTCCGCAGAAGGAGCAGCGGATGGGGTTTCCGTTCTCGTCAAAGTTGTCCTGCATGTTACCTGCCATCCTAGGCGTCCTTCGCGGCGAGATCGCGCGAGGTGACGATACGGTCGATCAGACCGTAGTCGAGGGCCTCGGCAGCAGTCAGGTAATTGTCGCGCTCGGTGTCGGCCTGGACCTTCTCGATGGGCTGGCCCGAGGCGTCGGACAGGATCTGGTTGAGCTCGCGACGAGTCTTCTTGATCTCCTCGGCCACGATCTCAATCTCGGTCTGCTGACCCTGGGCACCGCCGCTGGGCTGGTGAATCATGACCTTGGAGTGCGGCAGGCAGAAGCGCTTGCCCTTGGCGCCGGCCGAAAGCAGCACGGCGGCCATAGACGCGGCCATACCGACGCAGATGGTGGAGACCTGCGGCTTAATGAAGTTCATAGTGTCCAGAATCGCCAGACCGGAGTAGACCTCGCCGCCGGGCGAATTGATATAGAGCGAGATATCCTTCTCGGCATCCTGGCTCTCAAGATGCAACAGCTGGGCAACGACCAGGTTGGCGCTGACGGAGTTGATCTCCTCGCCCAAGAAGATGATGCGATCGTTGAGCAGGCGCGAATAGATATCGTAGCTGCGCTCGCCGCGCGGCGTCTGCTCGATAACGTATGGCACGAGGGCGGAATCGAACTTGGCGATCATACGCATCTCCATTTCTCTCTTGCGGACCAAATTGGTTCTAGATAAACGTACGGTGCCCGCATGCTATGCATTGGCTGGCACCGTACGAAGCAACCGGATAACCGGTGTATAACTTTACCCCATCACGGGCGCACCCATGCGCTCGTGGGCAAGGTGGCGAGAATTACTCGGCGTCCTTGGCGGTCTCGTCGACCTCGGTCACCTTGGCGTTCTCGACCAGGTGGTCGACGGCCTTGGAGCGACGGATGGACTCGCGGACAGCAGGCATGCGACCATCGGCGATGAACTCAGCCTTGGAAGCCTCGACGTCCTTGACGCCAGCCTTCTCGAACTCGGCGTTGATGTCGTCCTCGGTGACCTCGATCTTGAGCTCACGGGCGAGGGCGTCCAGAGCCAGGGACTCACGGGCAACGTCGTTGGCCTGCTTGTGCAGGTCGCCGATGAACTGCTCCATGGTCAGACCGGAAGCGGGCAGCCAGGTGTCCAGGGTCATGCCGCGGGCAGCGAGGTTGGACAGGAAGTTCTGGCCGAGCTCCTCAAAGACGGACTGCTCGTAGTCGGCATCCATCTCGTCGAGCTGCAGGCGCTCGGCGAGAGCGGAGACGCAACGGTTCTCCTTCTCGGCCGGCAGGCGGGAAGCCTTGTCCTGCTCGATCTCGATCTTGATGGCGTCGCGCATAGCGTCGATGCTGTCGAAGCCAAAGTCGGACTTGACGAGCTCGTCGGTGAGCTCGGGGGTGTTGCGGACCTTGATGCCCTTGACGGTGACCTCGACGGTGTGGGTCTCGGCCTCCTCGCCCTCCTCGACCTCGTCGGTCCAGGTGACGGACTTGACGTCGTCAACGTTGGCGCCGATCAGGGCCTCGTTGAATTCCTTGGGGTTGCTGTCGCTACCGGCGATGAGCATGCGGCCCTCGGCGGCAAAGTTGTCGGCATTCTCGACGGCCTTGAGGTCGACGGTGACGTAGTCCTCGGCCTCGACGGCGCGACCCTCGACGTCCTCGAAGGTGGCACGGTAGTTGAGGAGCATCTCGACCTGGTTGTTGATCTCGGACTCGGTGACCTCCGCGGGAGGCATCTCGATCTCGACGGCGTCGAAGGAGGAGAGCTCAGCGGCAGGACGCAGGGAGAACTCAACGGTGTAGGTGTAGTCCTCGTGATCCTTGGCGAGGTCGAGCTCCTTGTAGTCACCGCTCTTGGTGGGGACGATGTCCAGCTCGTTGAGGACGGCGGGCTCGTTGGCGGCGATCAGGTCGTTGGTGGCCTGAGCGAGGGTAGCCTCGGCGCCAAGAGCGGAGTCGATGACCGGACGGGGGGCCTTACCGGCGCGGAAGCCCGGGAAGCGGTACTTCTTGGCGGTGTCCTTGTAGGCCTTCTTGATCGCGGCGTCGACGTCGGCGGCCGGGATGGTGACCGTAGCGGTGAGCTTGGCGTCCTTGACGTCAGAAGCGGTGATGTTCAACACGTTCCTCCTCATACTGCCCAGCTTATCTGAGGTGCTGGTACCTTTATGCAACAAGCGTCGCGAGGGCATAAGCCGACGCGGGTGCGTTGGTGCGGGCAAAAGGACTCGAACCTTCACGGGAATCCCACCAGAACCTAAATCTGGCGCGTCTACCAATTCCGCCACGCCCGCATGAGCGCACAGACTAGGAATGATAGCAGATACGAACGGCAAGCGCACGCACACGTTTTTAGCTCACGACCTCACCACGAGCGCAAGGCATCCCATCTCATAAGTTGCGGTGGAATAGTTCCTGTTTGGGGCTCCAGTCCTCCAAAACAGGAACTATTCCACCGCAACTTCGGTGCGACTCGGCAGTCTGGCGGTGCTGGCCATGTGCCGGAAAGCGTGTCCCGGTTTGGGGCCTCGGAATGGGACACGATTTCCGCTATAGCCATCAACCGGAAACTGCAACCCGTTTTGAGCCCCTATTCCGGGATGCACTTTCCGCCGAGGGCCTCAAACGGAAACTGCAGCCCACAATTCGGTCGAAAAGTGGGCTGCAGTTTCCCCGGGCTAGACAAAGAGCGGCGGTCTGCTCGTCTACTCCCCCAGCAGGGCCTTCTCGGGTGTGATCGGCAGCGAGCGTACCTGATGTCCGGTGGCGTGTGCCACGGCCGAGGCCACGGCGGCGAGCGGCGTGTTGATGACGACCTCGCCAATCGACTTGGCGCCAAACGGACCCGTCGGCTCGTAGCTCGGCTCAAAGGCCACGCGAATGCTGCCGATATCCAGGCGCGTGGGCAGCTTGTAGCTCATAAAGTTGCCGGTGCGCAGGCGGCCGCGATCGTCGTGCTCGACGATCTCGTAGAGCGCGTGGCCGATACCTTGGGCAATACCGCCCTCGGCTTGGACGCGCGCGAGCGCCTCGTTGATCACGGTACCGCAGTCGACGGCCGCCGCGTAGTCCACCACAGTCACCTTGCCGGTGGCCTTGTCGACCTCGACCTCGGCAATGCCGGCCATAAACGGCGGAGGCGAAACGGGGAGGCAGGCAGAAGCGTGCGAGGTCAGCGCGTCGCCGCCCGCGATGTTCTTGACGCACAGGTTGGCAAAGTCGCGCAGCGTGAGGTAGCAGTTCTGCTCGCGGGCGGCACGCTCGTCGGACAGGCGCACGTACTGGCCATCAAAGACCACGTCGGCAGCGTCCACGTCCCACATCTGGGCGGCCTTGGCGCAAATCTTCTCACGCAGCTCGGTCGCGGCGTTCTTGGCTGCCAGACCCGTCACGTACGTGCCCGAGCTCGCGTACGAGCCGGCGTCGAACGGCGACACATCGGTGTCCACGCCGCGCACCACGATGAGCGAGCTCTCCACACCCAGCTCCTCGGCGGCAATCTGCGCCAGGATCGTGTCGACGCCCATGCCGTTATCGGTGGCGCCGGTGCCGATGGTAATGAAGCCGTCCTCTTCCAGGCGCATGTCGATGCCGGCGATATCCACGTTGGAGATGCCCGAGCCCTGCATGGTGAGCGCGCAACCCAGGGCTCGCACGCGGTCGCCCAGGTCCACGGCCAGCGGCTTGTCGCGCCAACCGATCATGTCCATCGCGCGCAGCAGGCAGCGGTCGAGCGCGCAGGCGTTGAGCTTCTCGTTGTAGTACTGCGGCATGACTTCGCCCTCGCGCACAATGTTTTTAAGGCGCAGGTCGGCGGGATCCATGTGCAGCATGTCGGCGAGCTCGTTGACGGCGCTCTCCACGGCAAACTGGCCCTGGGTGGCACCGTAGCCGCGATACGCGCCGCCGCGGTTGGTATTGGTGTAGACGGCGTCCCAGCTAAAGCGGCTCGCCTTCACATGGTTGTAGATGGGCAGGCTCTTGTGGCCCGACAGGCCGATCGTCGTGGTGGCGTGCTCGCCGTACGCGCCGGCGTTGGACAGCGTGTGCAGATCGATGGCCGTGATGGTGCCGTCGTTCATGGCGCCCAGCTTAACGGTCATCTGCATCTGGTGACGCGAGTTGCCCGCAGTGATGGTCTCCTCGCGGGTGTAACAGCAATAGCTCGGACGGCCAGTCTGCTGGGTCACGAACGCCACGAAGATCTCGCAGCAGCCCGTCTGCTTGGAGCCAAAGCCGCCGCCGATGCGCGGCTTGATGACCTGCACCTGCGACTGCGGAATGTCGAGCGACTGCGCGACCATGCGGCGCACGTGGAAGGGCACCTGCGTAGAAGTGGTCACCGAAATGCGGCCGAAGGCGTCGGTCGTCGCGAAGGCGCGGAAGGTTTCCATGGGCGCGGTCTGCGTCGCCTGGCTGGTGTAGGTGCGGGTGAAGACGATGTCGCTCTGGGCGAAGGCCTCATCCAAGTCGCCAAAATCGCTGGTACCGCTGCACACCAGGTTGCGAGCAACGTCGCCGCCCTGTGGGAACATAAAGGTCACGTCGCCCTCGGGGTGGACCACGATGTCGTTATCGAGCGCCTGGGTAAAGTCGAGCAGGGGCTCGAGCACCTCATAGTCGACCTTGATGAGCTTGAGCGCCTTATCGGCGGCCTCCTCGGTCTCGGCGGCGACGATCGCCACCTCCTCGTTTTGGTAACGGACGAGGTTCTCGAGAATCAGGCGGTCGTAGGGACTCGGCTGCGGATAGCTCTGGCCGGCGATGGTAAAACGGCGCTTGGGCACGTCCTCGTACGTGTAGACGCCCACGACGCCGGGCACCTTCAGGGCGCGCGACGTATCGATGGAGCGGATCTTGGCGCGGGCATAGGGGCTGCGCTTGAGTTTGACAATGAGCGCGCCGGCGGGCACCATATCGCCGGTGTAGACCGGACGACCCTCGAGCAGGGCCTTCGAATCCTTCTTGGGCTGCTTGTGGGTGATTTGCTTGTAGGAGACACCGTCGCAGCTGGTATCGTTGACCGGCAGCTCGGGCATCTCAAAGCCCACCTGCACGCCGGACTCGTTAAGGAAGCGCACGATGGCGCGCAGCTGACTCTCGTAGCCGCTGCAACGGCAAAGGTTGCCGGCGAGCTGGCGCGAGAGCTCCTCGCGCGTGGCGACGAGGCTCGGGTCCTCCTTGGCGGCGCGGGCAAGCGCCAGCACGTTCATGATAAGGCCGGGGGCGCAAAAACCGCACTGCTCGGCACCTTCGGCAGCCATCGCGCGGGCCAGTGCCTCGGACTCGGCCTTGAGACCCTCGAGCGTGGTGATGGTATGGCCCTCAACACGGGCGGCGGGAACCGAGCAGCTCAGCACCGGGTCGCCGTCGAGCCAAACCGTACACAGCCCGCAGTTGGTAGTCTCGCAGGCACAGCGCACCGACGCGCAACCCTGCTCGCGCAGCAGCGCAAAGAGCATGGTGTCGGGGGCAATCTGAACCTTGACCTTGCGGCCGTTGAGCGTAAAGGAAAGATCGATGAGTTTGGCAGCCATTAGCGCACCTCGCTAGAATCGACGCCGGGCACGCGGCGACAGGAATACTCGTCCGTGGCAAACTTGGGGACCTGCACGCCCTCGAGCTCGCGGGCAAGCGCGGCCGAAAGCTCGATGCCGGCGGCGCGACGCACAGCCTGAATCGCCAACGGAGCCGAGATGCGGCGGCGATAGTCAGCCGAGCCCCACATGTTGGTGCCGTAGCTCAGTGTGCGTACGGACGCGGCCAGGGCACGCAGCTCGTCCTCGGAAGGCCGCTCGTTCACCAGGCCGCATGCCTCGCCCTGCAGCAGGGTCGCGCGCAGCGGGCGGGCACCCACGGTGACGTGCCAGCTGTTGTCCCACCAGGCAGCGGTGACGTTTAAGGAGGGGAAGTCGGTCGCGGCCTTGCGCACGGCCTCATAGCTTGCGCGGTAATCGTGCTTGACGACCACGACATGCTCGATAACGTCGCGCACGTAACCCATGTCGACAAACTCGGCGAGCGGCACGCGGCCGGCGCCCGTCAGCTCAACATACGAATCGAGCGCCAGGAACGCCGAGAGAACGTCCGAGAAGCCAAAGCGGCCGTAGATGCTGCCGCCCACCGTGGCGGTATTGCGCAGCTGCACGCCCACGATGTCGTGGACGGCGAACTCAAAGACATTGTTGACAAGCGCGTTGAGCCCGGCATGACGCTCGAGCTGGCGCAGGGTGCACATGGCACCGATGCGAAACTCGGTCTCGGTCTCCTCGATCTGATCGAGTCCGCAGGCCGAAAGGTCAATCGCCGTCGCAACGCGACGCGAACCCAGACGCATCCAGATGCCGCCGCCCACAATCTTGTTGTTGCGGTTCTTCTGTAAGAGCTCATAGGCTTCGACCGCGTTTCCAACACGGACGTAGGTACCGAACTTGAGCACGTTCTCCCCCATCTCTTCACTTGTCCAGTACCTTTAAGTGTACCAAACGAGGGGGCACAGCTCGTGTCGGGACAAAATGATCCGATTTCCGCCGTCGCATGCGGATCAAAAAAGGCTCCCAGCCAAGATGACTGGGAGCCTTCTGCGATGCTATATCAAGCGAAGATTTAGCAGACGCCCTGGGCGAGCATGGCGTCGGCGACCTTCAGGAAGCCGGCGATGTTGGCGCCCATGACAAAGTTGCCCTCCTGGCCATACTCCTTGGCGGTGTCGTCCACGTTGTGGAACATGCCGCGCATGAGCTGCTCGAGCTTGCCGTCGACCTCCTCGAAGGTCCAGGACAGGTGCTCAGCGTTCTGGCTCATTTCCAGGCCGGACACGAGCACGCCACCGGCGTTGGCAGCCTTACCAGGCATAAAGGCAACGCCGTTCTCCTGGAAGTAGGTCGTGGCCTCGATGGTCGTGGGCATGTTCGCGCCCTCGCCGACCACCTTGCAGCCGTTGGCGACGAGCGCCTGGGCGTCCTCGAGCAGCAGCGTGTTCTCGCGAGCGCAGGGCAGCGCGATGTCGCAGGGCAGCTGCCAAACGCCACGGCCGTCGCCCTCGTGCCACACGGCGTTGGGCTTCTCGTCAACGTACATGGCGAGCGTAACGCCCTTGTCGTGGCCGGAGCGCTTCTTGTTGTAGATGTGCTCGAGCACGGTGTAGTCGATGCCGTCGGGATCCTCGACCCAGCCGTGGGTGTCGGAGCAGGCGAGCACCTTGCCGCCGAGCTGGGAAACCTTCTGGACGGCGTAGATGGCGACGTTGCCGGAGCCGTGCACGACGACGTTCTTGCCCTCGAAGGAGTCACCGCGGCTCTTGAGGTACTCGTCCACAAAGTAGGCCAGACCGTAGCCTGTGGCCTCGGTACGGGCGAGCGAGCCGCCAAAGGAGAGGCCCTTGCCGGTGAGGACGCCGGTCCACTCGTTGGTCAGGCGCTTGTACTGACCGAACAGGTAGGCAACCTCGCGGCCGCCAACGCCCAGGTCGCCGGCGGGAACGTCGGTGTTGGGGCCGATGTGGCGATAGAGCTCGGTCATGAAGGACTGGCAGAAGTGCATGATCTCGTTGTTGGACTTGCCCTTGGGGTCAAAGTCGGAGCCGCCCTTGCCGCCGCCCATGGGAAGGGTGGTCAGGCTGTTCTTGAGGATCTGCTCCAGACCCAGGAACTTGAGCATGCCCAGGGTGACCGTCGGGTTAAAGCGCAGGCCGCCCTTGTAGGGCCCAATGGCAGAGTTGAACTCGACGCGGTAACCGCGGTTGACCTGGACCTTACCCTGGTCGTCGACCCAGGGAACACGGAACATAACGATGCGCTCGGGCTCGACGAGGCGCTCGAGCAGTGCGGCCTCCTCGTACTCGGGATGGGCGTCGAGCGCCGGCTGGATGGTGCCGAGGATCTCGGTCGCGGCCTGGATGAACTCAGGCTGCTCGGGATAGCGGGCCTTGAGCTCGTCGAGAACTTTCTGCGTGTAGCTCATGCTTCCTCCAATTGATGGAAAAGAAAAGTGTCGTTCGAGGCGCCCCATGCGCCGCGAGCTTTATCGAATATGGATAATATCGCACTGTTGCAGCAAAGTTACGAATAACCCCGCGGGCGGATGTTTCATTTTGATTACGATGCAGGTAGAAGCGTTTTTGAGTGCCTGACGTGCAAAACCCGTGTTTCAAACCTGTTTCGTTCACGTGTTCCAAACCACCACATTGGGGACAGGCACCTTTGTGGTGGTGTGGTGGCTAGAGGACGAGCTGATGGTAGTCGGCAGGGGCTATGCGGCCCTCGGTGGCGGCTCGGAAGGCGGCGAGCGCATCGCCCGAGAATGGCATGGCCCAGCACAGCCCGCAGCCTGCGGTAATGGAGCCGGGCAGTGGCATGATGCGCCCGGGCACACCGGCGGCAAGACACAGCTGTTCGCATTCCATCACATCGAAGGTGCTATCGAACGACACGATAATCTTGCGCTCGTGGTCGAGGGCATCACCGGATGGGCCTTCGCGGTGTGCCTCACGATACGCCGCGGCGGCCGCTTCCTCTTCCGCAGTATGTCCACAGCCACCGCAGCCGCAGGTACAGGGCTCGGAACCATCGCAAGTGCAAGGCTCTCCCGTGTCGGGACAAATATCGTGAGACATGGCAACTCCAATCGTCTAGGCGAGTAACTCGGCCGCCGCAAACTCCTCGGGCGTATTGACGTTTTCGAAGCAGAGCGTCGAGCCCGCGGCCTTAACAATCTGCGGCTCATCCATATAACCGGCCTGAACGCGATTGATCAGGCAGCGAATGCGCTGGCGGTCGCAGGCAAGCAGCTCTTGGGCAACCGGCGCACAAGCGTCACGGCGCCAGACGGCGCAAAGCGGCTCAATCCCTTGCTCCTCGCGTGGCACGCACACGTCGATCGCCTCGGCCTCAAAACGATCGGCAAGCGCGCCGATGAGTTCCGGCGAGACAAACGGCATATCGCAGGCGACGATCGCCACGAGCGGCAATCGGGCCGCAGCCAACGAGCTCGCGATGCCGCGCATGGCACCCGCCGACCCCTCAAGGTCCGGCACTATTCGCGGCACCAGGCCGCCAAACGCGTGCTCCTCAAGATAGGCAAGCTCGCTGGGACGCGAAGTCGTCACGACCAACTCGCCGGCAACTGGCGCCAGCCGACCCAGCACGCGCTCGATGAGCGGTTCGCCGCAAAACGTCATGCGCGCCTTATCGCGGCCCATGCGTGAGGACAGCCCGCCCGCTTGGACGACGCAAGAAAGATCGACCCGTCTTACGGTAGTCATACGGCAAAACACCTCCATCGGCATGCTCGAAACCCGACACACGAAGCCAGATACCGTCGCCGATAAAGCGGGCGGCACGGCAAACCCACGCAAAAACAAAACAGCGCCTTTGCGGCACGCAGCAAGACCGCGAGCACAAAAGCGCTGGTAGCGTATGGCGGGAACGTATGTGAATCGAACACATCCAAGACGTTTTGCACGCCTCGCAACGGTTTTGAGGACCGCGGAGCCCACCGGAGCCCATCCGTTCCCAAGTGCGGCGGTATTTTACCAAACCGAGCAGCCAATCTAGCGCAGGGAGCGCAGGCCGCCGGCATCCTTGTCGAGCACCGTAAAGCGCACGGCATCTAGGTGCTCCAAGATGCTGATGGCGCGTTTGCGCGACACACCCAGGGCCTCGCGCAGCACGCTCGTGGTGGCAGCGCCGCCGGCTGCCTCTATGGCGGCGGCGACAAGCTCACGCGCATGGGACTCGGCGGCAGCGGACAGGGCAACGTCGCGCTCGACCTTAACGATCGAGCGGTTGAGCGAAAGCTCGCGCAGGGCACGCGTCATGGTGTCGCGACCGAGCTGCAGCTGTTCGCCCACCTCGGGAAGCGCCGGTGCATCCAGGCCAGCCTCGTCAAGCAGCGCGACGATGCGCTCGCAAGCCTCTCGCACCACGCGTGCCGCCGCGGCGGCCGAATGCGGATCGAATACCTCGGCGCCCTCGGCGGCGCACACGCCACGGGAGCAGCCCTCGGCAATCAGGGCCGCGGCAACGCCTTCATCAGCGGCAGGCCACGCAGCATGGGCAACGGCGCCAGGCGTAAAGCCCGTTTCCTTGGGAGCCGCCGCGTGCATGGCTGACAGGGTCGCCGCCAGTGAATCCATCGCAGCGTCGAGCAGGGCGGCATTCACATACAGCGCATCGCCCGAGCCGGCAAGCTCGTATACAGCACCTCGCGCCACCAACTCTTTCAGCGCGGCATCGGCCCCACCGGAAACAAGATCCAGCGCCGCGGCAACGTCGGCAGCCACGACCGGCAACGTCTGCAGCGCCAACCACGCCTCAACACCAGCAACGGCATTGCCGGCCTCAAGTGCCGCAAGCAGTGCGCGCTCCCCCGCCGAAAGCTCGCGCGAGCGACGGCAGCGCGAAAGCAGCACACGTCCGCCGCCAATAAGCATAACGGGCGAATACGACAGCACCACGGCATGGTCGCCGGCGCGCAGCGGCAGCGGTTCCTCCAAGCGTACCTGCACCACTCGTGTCTCGCCCACCGCCATGGGGGCCTCGCCCTCCATGAACATGATGCGACCGACAACCTCGGCTGTGCCTGCCATCACGTGCACACGCGCACCCGACTCGAGCACACGCGGCTTGGCTCCCTCGCGACTCAAGTAAGTGAACGTCATCATAAAGCGCAACGTCTGACCAAAGCGGTCCGCCACGCCCAGCATCTCGCCACGGTCAAGCGCCGCGACACCGTCACCAACCAGGTTGAGCGCCACGCGTTGCCCAGGCAGCGCGCGCGGCGTATCGCCATGCACCTGAATCCCGCGGACACGGCAGACCGTACGCGACGGCAGCGCGACGAGCTCATCCCCCACCGCGACGGGCGCATCGTGCAACGTACCCGTCACCACGGTACCGGCGCCCTTGATCGTAAAGCAGCGGTCGATGGGCAGTCGCGGTGCGGCATCGGTGAGCTCGGCACGGGCACGGCAGGCGCCCCAGCAAGCGGCAACCTGCTCGTCGAGCGCAGCCAGCAGGTCATCGATTCCCGCGCCGGTCTTGGACGACACAGGCACGATCGGCGCGTCGGCAAACACGGTATCCGAAAGAAAATCGTCCACGTCGAGCTCGGCCAGCTCAATCATTTCACTATCGGCCAAGTCGCACATCGTCAGCGCGACCACCATATGCGTAACGCCCAACAGCTCCAGCACATGCACGTGCTCGCGGGTCTGCGGCATCACGCCCTCGACGGCCGAAACCACCAGCACGCCCACGTCGATACCCGTGGCGCCCTGCACCATGGCGCGCAAGTAATGCGCGTGGCCCGGCACGTCGACCAGGCCAACGATCTTGCCGCTCGGCAGCGCCAGCTCGCCAAAGCCCAGCTCCACGGTCATACCGCGACGGCGCTCAACCTCCAGACGGTCGGGATTCTTGCCGGTCAGTGCCTCGATCAGTGCCGACTTACCGTGGTCGACGTGGCCCGCCGTGCCAACGATAACGGGACACTCCACCAGCGCCTGAACCTCACTCATCGAGCAATCGCCTTCTCAACGCATGCGGCAAGCGTCGATGCCGCCGTCTCGATATCGCGGTCGCCCACAAGCGTACGGACGTCAAACAAAATGCGATCGTGCGAAGTTCGCGTGACGACCGGCGTGTCGAAGTCCTGGACAAGCGAGCACTTGAGCGCGTCGACGGACAGGCGCCCGTCGACCGGGTAGACGGCCACGCACATCGTGGGCAGCTCCACGGTAGGCAGCGAGCCGCCACCGGGGGTCGACGATTCCTCGACGATCTCCACCTGCACGGCGCACGGGCAGCCAGCCTTATCGAGCCCGGCGACCATACGATCGCGCAGCTTGCGGGCACGTCGCTCCAAATGGGCCTGCGGTAGCGTAAGCATGCTGAGCACCGGAATATCGCGATGGGCAACATCGGCGCCGTCCATGTAGATACGCAGCGTGGCCTCGAGCGCCGACAGAGCTAGTTTGCCCGGGCGCAGGGCGCGCATAAGCGGATGTGACCCACAGGCCTGGACCAAATTGCGACGACCCATGATAATGCCCGCCTGTGCGGCACCGAGAAGCTTATCGCCCGAGCACGACACCAGATCGAGCCCTGCCGAAACCGAAGCCGGCGTGGTTTCCTCGCCGCCGCGCACCAGGATGTCATCGGGCAAAAGCGCGCCCGACCCCTGGTCCTCGTAGAACAGCAGGCCATGCTTGTGAGCAAGCGCCGCAAGCTCCCGAGAACCCACCTCCTCGTGGAAACCCTCGATACGATAGTTGGAAGGATGGACCTTGAGGATCATCGCCGTATCGGGCGTGATGGCGCGCTCGTAGTCGCTCAAATGCGTGCGGTTGGTGGCCCCGACCTCAACGAGCTTGGCACCCGAGGCCTCCATAACATCGGGGATGCGGAAGCTGCCGCCAATCTCGACAAGCTCGCCGCGGCTGACGATGACCTCCTTGCCCGCGGCATGGGTTGCCAACACCAACAGCACGGCGGCCGCGTTATTGTTGACGACCAGCGCATCCTCGGCACCGGTAAGCGAGCGGATGAGTTGCGCGGCATGCTCTTTGCGCGACCCGCGCGAGCAGGTGTCCACGCTGTACTCGAGCGTGCTGTAGCCGCGTGCGACCTCGGCCACGGCCTTGGCGGCCGACTCCGCGAGCGGGGCTCGACCCAGATTTGTATGGATAACAACACCCGTGGCGTTGACGGCGGGACGCAGGCTCGGCAGCGCGGAGCGATGCGCACGCCACTCGATAGCCGATGCCAGCTCGCGCTTAGAGCGCGGGGCGGCACCGGCGCGAATGGCGGCGCGCTCCTCGTCGAGCTCGGCCGTGACGGCGGCATGCACCACCGCGTCGCAGGTCTCCCCCACCGCCTTCACCACCGGCCACTCGGCAAGCAGCTCGTTGACGGAAGGGATGGCGCGCAGGCGTGCGCGCACCTCATCGGACATGTTCTGGCTATCGCTCATGTGCGGCCTTTCAAAAGAAACGTGGATCAGTCAAATACATCAGCTGAGTCAATTACTCGTCATTATCCCCGCGCGCGACAATCTTTTCCAAGCGAACGGCGTTTTCCTGGGTGAGCGCGGCACCCGTCAACGGGTCCCAACGCAGCGGTGTGTGGTCGAGCGGCCCGACGCCCAGGGCCTGAGCGCCACCGGCATCGGCGTCAAACGTACGCCCACCGGGGGCGGCCGAGGTGAAGATGCACGCCGGATGCAGATACGGCGTCGTCTCCACGCGCACGCGGTCGCGGCCCATATCGCTCACGAGTTCGACGATCTCGCCGTCGGCGATGCCCATATGCGCAGCAGCATCGGCATTCATCTGCACGGCATCCAGGTCCGACCCAGCCTCGGCGGCACCTTGGGCCGCGAGCCTGCGCGAGGTATGCGACTCAAAGGGTCGATTGCCGCTAATGAGGCGAAACATCCCCGGGCCAGGCTCCACCATGGGAGCGATCCAGTTGGGTACACGACCCAGGCTGGCTCGTTCCCATACGTCACTTGCCAGCGCAATTTTGCCGCCACCCAAGGGAATCGCCGGCTCGCCCGTACGCGACGGAAACGAAACACCCGTGTCGGCCCAGCCGCGCTCCTTGAGCTCGTCCAGATCAATCCCAAAAGGCTCCACCCGGGCAGCTGCCAGATCATCAGACGTGAACCGAAAGTACTCGCCCACGCCACACGCCTGCGCCAGACCGGCAAAAATCTCCCGACCGGGACGTGTGTCGTCATGCTGCACAGGCAGCACGGCGTTGCGGTAGAACACGCGCGAATCGTTGACACCCACGACCGTGCCCACGCCGCGGTCGGCCTCCAGATACGTCACATCGGGCAGCACAAAGTCAGAAGCACGCGCCGTCTCGGACCAGCGAATATCTATTGTCACGAGCAAGTCGAGCTGCTGCAAAATACCCAACCAAGCCTGTGCATTGCCGTATCCCGCACCGGGGTTACTGGCATAAACGATGAGTCCACGCAAATCGCCGGCAAGAATCGACTGGCCGATGGTCGTGCACAGGCCGCGCACCGGATCGACCAGTGGATAGCGCTCGGACCCCAGCTTGGACCCACACGGCATCGACGGCGTCGCGAAACGCGCAGGGTCCAAATCGCCCAACACAAGCGGCGTGGGCGGATTGAGCGCGCCGCCCGTATGCCCGATGCAGCCCAGCAGCACATCGACCAAGCAGATAGCGCGCGCGGTCTGGGTGCTATTGGCATACGCGATACCGATGCCACCATGAAAGCCCGCATCCACCACGGCGGCAGGCGCGGCGGCAGCCAGATCGCGCGCCGTCGCGACAATCTCTGCGGCCGGCACGTCGCACATCGACTCCGCCCACTCGGGCGTCCAAGCACGGGCCGCCTGCGCCAACTCGTCAAAGCCTGTGGTGTAGCGGTCCACGAACTCGTGATCGTACAGGTCCTCGGCAATCAAGACGTGGACAATACCCAACAGCAGCGCCAAGTCGCAGCCCGGGCGCACGCGCAGCCAGCGATCGGCAATAGCAGCCGAGCCGCTGCGCCGAGGGTCGACCACGATGATTTTCGCCCCACGCCGGCGCGCATCGTTGAGCGCATCAACGGCCCCCATCGTTGACGAATCGACAATGGATCGCCCCAAATACATGATGCAGTCGGTATGCGCAAGGTCGGAGGCGGGACTATAACCCAGGCTATGTTCCCAACCGGTAAGTCGGCTTACCTCGCAGGCACCGTCGGCACCGTACACGTTGGGCGAACCCAGCGCATGCATAAAGCGATACGCCCAGTACCGGTCGAACGAGGGCACGCCGAGCGTCATGCCCAGTGCACGAGGCCCGCACTCGTCAACAATCCCCAAAAGACGCTCGGCAATCTGCGCGAACGCCTCGTCCCAGGTAATCGCATCGAACCCCGAGCCATCCCGGCGGCGTCGCATGGGGTGCACAATGCGGTCACGCTCGTCAAACGGCATTGCCAGGCGATGCCGTCCGCGGGCGCACAGGGCACGCGCCGCGCACGGATGCCCCGGCACCGGCAACTCGGCCACCACACGTCCATCCTCAACATGGGCCGCAAAGGCGCAATCGGCATAGCATCCCCCGCATGTCGTCACCACGGAGCGACCGTCATGCATAGTTCTCGATGCCATCTCGATTATTCCTTCCAGCTCAGGGGTTCAGGCCCCACCGCACCACAGCTCTGCCGCCAGCTGCCGCGACGCAAAGCCCGCAGCATCTACCGCAGCAAGACACGAAGAGCCTCCCAAAAGGCAAACGCCCCTCGGGAGGCCCGTACGTCATTCCGGCTTATTACGCCTCGGACTTCTTGGCGTAGACAAACCAGTAGCCGAGCGCGACCAGAACCGCGCCGCCCACGATGTTGCCCAGCGTGGCGGCGGATAGGTTAAACGCAATGCCCGCGACGTTGAGTGCATCGGCGCCGGCGACCTTGGCACCATAGCCGCACGCGTGCATCACGGCACCCATGGGCAAAAAGTACATGTTGGCAACGCAGTGCTCAAAACCACAGGCCACAAAGGCGGCGATGGGCAGCAGAATGCCCACGACCTTATCGACCACGGTCTTGCCGGCGGTACCGATCCACACGGCAAGGCACACAAAGATGTTGCACAGGATGCCGCGGAAGAAGATCGTCACCCAGTCGATCGTCACCTTGCCGGCGGCGACGCTCACCATGGAGTTGGCGACCGCCTCGCCGTTGAGCTTATAGATGCCGGCCATGTACACCAAGAAGACGATGAACAGAGCGCCGACAAAATTGCCGACCCATACGACGACCCAAGCCTTGAGCATCTGAGCCAGGGTGATCTTTTTGCTCTTGAGCGCGCAGACCATAAGAGAATTGCCGGTAAACAGCTCGGCGCCGCACACCAGCACCAGCACCAGGCCCAGGCAAAAGCACAGGCCGCCCACGACGCGCTGGGCACCCCAGCCCAGCGTGCTGTCGCTCAAGAACACCGTAAAGAACAGGCCGCCGAAGGCGATAAACGCGCCGGCGAACATTGCCAACAGAAAGGCCTTAGCGACCGGCAGGTTAGCCTTAGTCACGCCGGCGGCCTCGGTCTTGGCCTCGATCGCGGCGGGCGCCAGGCAATCGGGAGCGGGATACTCCACCTTGGAATCTGCCATGTCAATCACTTCTTTCCTATTCAGCAGGAACAAGCGCTCCTATTGCTCTTGCCCCAAGCGGACAAAGTGGGAAAAGTCGTTGGCGGCCACGGCGTCGTACACGGCGTCGACGGCCTCAAAGACCTCCGGGGACATGGGGTTATAGAACTCCGTATCGCCCGGCTGAATCCCTATGAAGACGATATCTTCGCACGATTGCTCAATCTCTTCGATCAGAATCGACAAAGGAAGCGAATGCGTGGTGAACATCGACTTGCGGGCCACATCACGTTTGTCGAGCAGGCGGATGGCGCCGACGGGCAGCGCCATATCGGCGGCATCGACCAAGACCAGACGCGGCGGACGCTCGCGCTTGACCTCGATGATGTCATCCTCGGGCGTCTGACCGCCATCGATGGTGTACCAGCCGGCGATGGGCGCGTCCTCCATCTTTTTGGAGAGCACGGGGCCGGCGGCATCGTCGGCACGCAGCACGCTTCCCGCCGTGAGCACGATACCCGCAAACGGGGCGCCGTTCACACGACCATCCACAACGCGACCCATTACTGCAACCTCCCCGTCAGATACACGCCCGACACATCGCGCACGCGCTCAACCAGATCGCGAAACTTCATTAAGAACGCGACCTGCTGGGCATGCAAGCCAAAGTCGTCATCGAACACCGAAATGCCGGCCTTGGCAGAACCGCGAAAACCGCGCTCGTCGAGCAACGCATCGCAGGCCTCGAGCAGCGACGGCACCGCCGCCTTGTCGAGCTGGCACTCGCCAAAGGAGCGGATGGCCTCGAACTTGGTCTTGGCCTCCCCCTCCGGCAGCACGTCGACGAGCGAATAGAAGACGCTCACCGGCACCGACAGGCGCGGCTCAAAGCAGTCGAGCACGCCGGTGTGGTGGCCCACGGCGAGCGTGTAGTACAGCACGTCGCAGGCCTCCTGGGGAACGTCTTCCTCGGTCTCCACAAACTTACGCGTGAGCTCGTAGAAGACCACCTGGTCGGGCGCGTGGCCCAGGCAGGGGTCGGCGACGCCCTCGGCGGCCTCGTCGCTTGCGCGCGAGGCATCGCCAAAGGAGCCGCCGAGCATGCCGGGACCCGCAAAGTAACCAGAGCGGTCCGTGAGCTCCATTTAGCGACCTCCGGCCAGCACCAGATCCTGCAGCGCCGAGTACACCTCAACGCGGCGCGGATCGTCCTGCTTATCGATGAGCAGCGCCATGGCACCGCGGATATCGCCCTTGGGCGCGCCCTCGAGCGTATCCATAAACTCATTGGCCAAATCGCGGCCGTAACGGTAGCCGCTCATGGCGCGAGCCTCGCGCTCGATGGCAACGCGCAGCTTGTACGGCACGCCGGGGTGCAGGATATCGGCCTGCTCGCCGGCGGCCTCCACCGTGGTCTCGGCATGGAGCTTTTGGTCCAGCAGACCGAGTGCCATGGCAAAGCCGTAGACGGTCTGCGCGGGGCTGGGCGGGCAGCCGGGGATATAGACATCGACCGGCAGAATCTTGTCCGTGCCACCCCAGACGCAGTAGTTGTCGTAGAAGATGCCGCCGGTGCAGCCGCAAGCGCCATAAGACACCACGATCTTGGGATCGGGTGCGGCCTCAAAGGCGCGCAGGGCCGGCATGCGCATGGCACGCGTCACGGCGCCGGTGTACAGCAGCACATCGGCGTGACGGGGCGAAGGCACGACCTTGATGCCAAAGCGCTCGACGTCAAAGACGGGCGTGATGGAACCGAAGATCTCGATCTCGCAGCCGTTGCAGCCGCCGCAGTCAACACGGTAGACGTACACCGAGCGCTTGATCTTCTTAAGAAGGGTCGCCTTGGCCTTCTCGATGCTCTCGTCGAGCTCGATCTTGGTCGGGCGGTACTGAAGCCGCTCGGGCAAAAGCGTGGGTTCGGCCATGGTTACTCCTCCTTCGTATCAAAATCCATGATGATGCCCTCGACCGGTGCAGGTCCGGCGGGAATCTCGGGCGCATCGGGGTTGAGCTCGCGGTCGATATACTCCGGGTTCACGCCGTGGCCGCCCAGATACTCCATGCCGGGGCCCTGGGGCTCGCCGGACGCAAGCGTCTCGTTGGCAGCCATGCCGGCAGCGTTGCCGGTCTTTACGGCCGAGGCGGCGCGCAGGGCGTCGAGCTCGCGCTTGCACTCCTGGCACATACCGACGGTACGGGCGGCCTGCTCGGCCTCCATGCCGCCGGCCTTTTGCAGCAGGCGCTTAGCGTAGTCGATCTCCTTGTGTGGGGCGAACGGCTTGCCGCAGCGCGAGCAGTGCTCGAGCGTATAGACGCTCTTGCTGGTGAGGTCATCCTTGCTCATGACGACCAGCTCAAACTCCTCGGTGAGTTTGATGGCCTCCATGGGGCAGGCTTCCTCACAGCGGCCGCAGAAGATGCAGCGACCGTAGTCGATCGACCAAGTGATGGTATCGGCCGCAAGGTCAGTGTCCATGCGAATGGCATCGGCCGGGCACGCCACGCCGCAGGCACCGCAGGCGATGCAGAGCTCGGCGTTGTGCTCGGGCTTACCGCGCATGTCCTTGTTGGTGGGGAACGGCGCAAACGGGTACTTGACCGTCGCGTCGCCGGCCTTGGCGTTAACCTTCCAAAGCTTCAGCATATTAGAGCGCCTCCTCATCGAGCGGAGCGGCGATGGTGCCCTCGCCCGCAAGCGGCGACTTGTCGCGCCAGACGTTCTCGAACTGCTCCTTGTCAAGCACGTGGTCGCGCTTGGCGGCGACATCGGTCACCGTCACGCGGTCGGTGCAGGAGTAGCACGGGTCGAGCGAGCCGACGATCAGCGCCGCGTCGCCCACGGTGTTGCCGCGGAACATGTAGCGCAGGACCGGCCAGTTGCTGTACGTGGCGGCCTTGGCGCGCCAGCGGTAGCACTTCTGGTTATTGCCGAGCATGGCCCAGTGCACGTCCTCGCCGCGCGGCGCCTCGGTGGCGCCGATGGCGTACTTGTGCGGGGTGTACTCCCAATCCGTGGTGAGGATGGGGCCCGACGGGCAGTTCTCGAGCATGGTCTCGATCATGTCGATCGAATCGTAGACCTCCTGGATGCGGACGGCGGTACGGCCGAAGGCATCGCAGGTGTCGGCCGTGGCGGCGTGCATCTTTTGGACGTCCGGATCGGCGTAGCCGTCGAAGGGATGGTCAAAGCGCACGTCGCGGGCATAGCCCGAGCCACGCATGAGCGGGCCGACCGGCGAGAAGTCGCGTGCGATCTTGCGGTCCAAGATGCCGATGCCACTCGTACGCTCAATGAAGTTGGGCGTGGAGAGCAAGACGTCGACGAGCTCCTGAACCTCGGAGCGCAGCTGATGGATGGTCGTGAGCGTGGAGAGCTTCTGCTCGGCCAAAATGTCGCGACGCACGCCGCCGATCACGTTGAGGCCGTAGGTCTTGCGGTGACCGGAGAGCTTCTCGGCCAGGTCCATGGACTTCTCGCGGACGCGGAAGAACTGCTGGAAGCCGGAGTCGAAGCCGGTGTAGTGCGATGCGAGGCCAATGTTGAGCAGATGCGAGTGCAGGCGCTCGACCTCGAGCATGATGGCGCGGATGTACTGGGCGCGCGGCGGGACATGGATGCCCTGGGCGCGCTCGACGGCCTCGGCATAGGCCACCGAGTGGGCGCAGCCGCAGATGCCGCAAATGCGGTCGGCAAGGAACGTCACGGCGTCATAGTTCAGGCGCGTCTCGGCGACCTTCTCCATGCCGCGGTGCACGTAGAACAGACGGTAGTCGGCGTCGACGATCGTCTCGCCCTCGACGAACAGGCGGAAGTGGCCGGGCTCGTCGGAGGTAATGTGCAACGGGCCCATGGGGACGAGCGTCGTCTCCTTGCCCTTGGTATCGGCCAAGAACTCGTAGTTTTCCATGTCACTCGCGGGAGCGGGACGGAAGCGGTAGTCCATGGAGTCCTTGCGCAGCGGATACAGGCCGCTGGGCCAATCGTCGGGCAGCACCAGGCGACGACGATCGGGCAGGCCTTCGGGAATCAGGCCGAACATGTCGCGCAGCTCGCGCTCGCCCCACACGCAGGCGGGGACGAACGGCGTCACGGACGGGAACGTCATCTTGGCGGGATCGACCTCGGTGCGCACGGTCACCCAGCCGGGGTCCTCCCCCTCCATGGAGATGACGTAGTACACGGCGTAGCGACCGCACAGACTGCGCTCGTCGTTGCCGATGATCACGGGAATCCAGCCGTAGCGCTCGTAATACAGGTAGTGGACGGCCTCGGGCAGCTTGTCCTGCTTGACGGTGATCGTCAGCTGGTCCTCGCACTGCCACTCGACCTTCTCGATGCAGCCCGGAACGGCGCGGCGCAGGGCCTCGACATGGCTCTCGCAGCGACGGGCGTACACCTTGTTCTCAGTTTCAATCATTCGTTACTCCACCTCGCTCTGAGCGGTCTCGGTACCGAACACAGCGCGGTACATCGGCGTCGCGTGAAGTTCCTCGGTGCTCTGCTCGAGCACGATGCCGGTCGCGGTCTCCACACCGTGCACGAGAGGCAGCGGGGTGGCGATGCCAAACCACAAGATCATGACGGCCAGGATGATTTCGGGGATAAGCATGAGCGCCGGGGCCTCATGCTTGCCCATGCCCTGGGGCGCATGGCCGAACACCGACTTGAGTGCGATGCGGGTGAGCGCGGAGATGGCCACGGTAAGACCGAGGGCGACCACGACGACCAGCCACATGGGACCGGCGGTGACACCGGCGACAAAAGTCAGGAACTCGGAGATAAACATGCCAAAGGGCGGGAAGGCACCAAGACCGAGCAGTGCCAAGATGGCGAGCGCGGCGGTTGCGGGGGCAACCTCGACGACACCCTGAATCTTAGCCAGGCTACGCGTGCCAAAGGCGTGCTGGATGTTGCCGGACACGCAGAAGGCAAGCGTCTTGGTAAAGCCGTGGAACACGCAGTGCAGCAGGGCCGCGGCGATACCCAGCGGGCCGCCGATACCCAGGCACAGGGCGATAACGCCCACGTTCTCCACAGACGAGTACGCAAAGCGGCGCTTGAGGTCGTCCTGGCGAAACATCGAAAGTGCCGCCACCAAAATGGACAGCGTGCCGACGATCAGCAGCAAAAGCTGCGGATACTCGGCGCCCACGGTCTGGATGGTAAAGCCATAGAAGCGCATGATCACAAGCATGGCGCACTTAAGCAGCACGCCAGAGAGCAGGGCCGAGACAGGGCTCGGGGCCTGGGAGTGGGCATCGGGCAGCCAAGTGTGCATGGGGAACAGGCCGGCCTTGGTGCCAAAGCCGATCACGATAAACGCAAAGGCGAGGCGCATGAGCGTCGGGTCGAACTGGTCGGCATACGGCAGCACGCACGATAGGAATGCGGCCTCGTGGGCGTTGGGAATCACGTCGGCGGCGTTGGCGTAGATCAGCAGCGTACCGAACAGGCCAAAGGCCACGCCGGCGGTGCAGACCATCGCATACTTCCAAGAAGCCTCGAGGGCCGTCTTGTTCTTGTAGATACCCACGAGGAACACGGTGGAAAGCGTGGTTGCCTCCACGGCGGCCCACGTGAGGATCATGTTGTTGGACAGGCACGCGAGCAGCATGGTGAACACAAACAGGCTAAACAGCGCAAAATACTGCTTGGCGCGCTCGGCGGGCATGGAGCCCTCCTCGATATCGGCCTTTACATAGGGCAGCGAGAACAGCCCGGTAAGAAAACCGATAAAGCCGATGAGCAGCACAAAGATGGCGCCCAGCGAATCGAGGTGGAACCACAGGCCAAGAGCGCTCGCGGTGTCGCCGCTCATAAGGACGTCACCGGCTGTCACAATCGACAGCACCAGGACGGCTGCGACGGAGACCAGGTTGAGACCGGCAAACACGTTATAGGACGTGCTCTTGGGCAAAAACGCCATGACCAGCGAGAACACCAAAGGAGTCGCGAGCAGGGCGAGAATCAACGTTTCCATGGACTACCCCCTCAGCTCGGACAGGTCGCGCGCATCGAGCGAATGGCAGTCGTCCCAAATGCGACGCACGACGATGGACATGATGATGACGGCAAAGATGGCGTCGGTGGCGATACCGATCTCGATGATCTCGGGAGCGGTGGGGGCCAAAAGCGCGAGCGTCACATGGCTGCCGTTTTCCATAAGGCAGTATCCAAAGATCTGCTTCATGATGTTGCGCTGCGAGATGATGCAGGTGAGGCCCACAAAGAAGTGAGCGAAGCTAATAGCGAGCGCAGGCGTTGCGACCTCGGCCGTGGGCAGGCTGATCTGCGTCACGACGGCAAAGCAGATCGCGACCTCCACGGCGATGATGCAAATGGCCCACGCGGGCTTAAGGCCGGCCTTGAGCGATGCGTCGCTCGGCTCGCCCATCTTCTTGTACGCACGGTTGAGGATATAAGGGACCAGGACGACCTTGGTGATAAAGGCAGATCCAGCCCACATAAGCAGCTCCTGCGCACCAGTGGTGACACCGAGCGTGGCGAGAAGCCCCACGAGCACCAGCGACTGCACCGCATACCAGTGGATGGAATGTTTGATGTTCTTGGAGACAACCACCATGGTGGACGTGACGATCAGAAGGCCGCCAAGGATGTTGACGATCGAATAACCCATGTCGTTCTACCTCCTAACCGATCCAGCTGGCCGAAAGCGGGCCGCTGACGATGACCATGATGATGAGCACGATGAACACAAACGCCATCGCGCGGGGAAGCGGGGCTCCCGCAGCGACCTCTTCGCTCGGCTCGCCGGGCAGGCAATAGCCCATCCACTTGAGGAACCAGGCGAAGGTGGCGACGGTCTCGGCGACCATGATGCACACGAGCACCAGGATCGCGACGTTGCCGGCACCCACAGAGAAGCCACCGGCGATGATCTGGAACTTCGAGAAGAACGTGTTCATGGGCGGCACGCCAGCAATGGCGAGCGCCGCGACACCAAAGCCCACGCCCGAGATCGGGTACTTCTTTACGATGCCGCGAAGCTTGGGCAGCATACGCGTGCCGAGCGTAAAGGAGAACGAACCGGCGATCAGGAAGAACAGCGTCTTGGCGAAAGCGTGGTTAAAGATGTGGCACACGGCGCCATCAAAGGCCAGCTGGCTGCCAAAGACCGAAAGGCCCAGACCAAAGAACACATAGGAGAGCTGGGCGATCGTGGAGAAGGCCAGCAGGCGCTTCATGTCCTTTTGCGGCAGGTACATAAGGAAACCAAAGAGCATGGTGACCATGGCGTCGATAATGGCAACCCAGCCAACGATCTCGGGAATCTCGCCGGCAGAGACGAGTGCGCGCGCGAACACGCACACGCCGACCTTGACCATCGAGGCGCCATGCAGGTAGGCCGAAACAGGCGTCGGGGCCTCCATGGCCGAAGGCAGCCACATGTACATGGGGACCTGTGCGGACTTGGCCCAAGCGGCAAAGAGCACCAGCAGAAGGACGATGGCCTTGAGCTTGGCGTCGAGGCCGGCGATCGCGGTGATGGCGAAGGTACCGGTGTGGGCAAACACGATGGCGGCGCCCAGATACAGGCCGAGCGCACCGATATGCGTAATGATCAGGGCCTTCATGCCGGCCTTCTTGGCCGTAGGCGTCATGTAGTAGCTAATAAGGCCCCAAGAGCACGCACCCGTGATCTCAAAGAACACGAGCTGGCCCAAAAGGGTCGAGCTGTACACGAGGCCGGCCATGGCGCCGATGAAGGTCGCGAGGTACGCGTAGAAGCGACGACGCGGCGCGTCGGGATGCTCACGGTTATTCTCGCTCATATAGGGAATCGAATAGATCACGACAAGCAGGCCGATACCCACAAAGGCGGGCGCGAGCAGCGTGCTCATGCGATCGAAGGTGAATCCCATGACGAGGGTCTGCCCAAACGAGATCAGGGGGACCTGCGTGTCGGGCATGCCGGCGCCAGCGAAATTCGCGGCGAGGGCGATGGTGCAGGCCGTCGAGACGGCGGCACCCAAAACGCTGAACCACTTGGCGTACGGACGGGGGAACAGGGCGACGAGCACCGAGGCCACCATCGGGGCCGCGATAGCGACCAAGCCGAGAAGGGACAGACTGACTGCAAATGACATTGTTTCTCCCTTCTCCTACACGCCGACGACCACGAAGACAAACGCCAGAACGGCGATGCCCACGACAGCCCAGGTCTGATTGCCAAGCACCTTAAAACGCGAACGCGAGCAAGAGTTCTCGATCACGCCGCACACGACAAAGTCGATCAGGCACTTCACCAGGAAGATGACCGCGCCCAGAACGGCGGCAGCGCCCACGGTCGCGGGCTCGCCCCAGGGGACGAAGATCGCGCAGAACCAAGCGACGACCAGGACCTGCTTCATGGACATGGCGAGCTTGGCCATGGCGAGCGACGGGCCGGAAAGCTCGGCGAGCGGACCTTCCTGAAGCTCTTGCTCGGCCTCGGCCTGATCAAACGGCAGCTTGCCGAGTTCCATGTAGCAGGCAATCGCAAAGGCGATACCGGCAAGGATCACGGCGACCGGCGCGTCGATGGCGCCCGTCATGATGTGCTGACCCATGGTGGCGATGTCGGTGGAGCCGCAAACCAGGGCGGCGGCAAACAGCGCCAGCAGCATGGACGGCTCGATGAGCACGCTCATGAGCAGCTCGCGAACGCCGCCGATACCGGCGTAGGCGTTGGACGAATCCACACCGCAGAGGGCGAAGAAGAAGCGGGCGAGCGCCAGGCTGTACATGATGGTGATGGCGTCACCAAAGACCGGGATGGGGCTTTGTGCTGTAAAGAGCGGCAGACCCATCGCGAGCATAAAGGCGACGGCGAAGAACAGCGGCGGCATAATGCGCAGCGCAAAGCTCGCATCCTCGCTCTGGGACTCGGGGCGCGCAAAGAGCTTGGCCAGGTCGCGATAGTCCTGCATGATGCTGGGGCCGCGACGGTTGTGCATCTTGGCGCGGATAACGCGACCGAGACCGGAGAAGAACGGCGCGACGGCCATGACGACCACGCCCTGCAGAACGGCAAGTACGATGTTGTTCATGCTCTCCCCTCCTTAACCCATTTGCACGGCGAGCACGAGGAATACCACGAGTGCCGCGACGATGTAGCAGATATAGATGCTGTAGTTGCCGCCCTCGAGCTTAGTCGCGAGGTCGGCGAGCTTCTCGACACCCTTATGCGGGGCATCGACGAGAACCTTGTCGGGTACGGGCTCCACAGCCTCGGCCACACCGGTGAGCTTCTGGAAGAAGTGCGCGATGGACCAGCAGACGGCCGTGCAGCGGTCGCGCAGCGTGTAGAGCGGCTGCATAAACCAGGACACCTCGGAGGCAAAGGTCGTGGCCACGACGGGCATATGCTCGTTGGGAGCATAGCCGCATGCCCACGGCTGGGACTTCTGCACCTTACCGACGGTCTTGAGCTTGCGATAGCCGCAGGCAAGGCCGACGAGCACCACGAGCGCAATGGCGATCGCGGGCGTGGAGGTGGCAGCGCCGGAGTACTGGTTCATGAGCTCCATGCCCTCGGCGGCAAACACGCCACCGTACGGATGCAGCACGGACGCGGCGACATCGACCAGCACGGGCGCGATCACGGGAGCGCCAATGCCCAGCACGACGCAGATGGCCGCGAGCAGGCCCTGCGCAAACACCATGGGGGCGGGAACCTCCTTGGCATTGGCCGCGGCCTCGGAGCGGGGCGCGGAGGCAAAGGAGACGCCATAGGCCTTGACGAAGCACGTGACAGCCAGCGCGCCGGTAATGGCAAGCGCGACGGCAGCGAACACGGCCACGATCATGACGGCCTTGTCACCCTGCATGGCGGCGTTGAACAGCGACTGGTAGGTAAACCACTCGGAAACAAAGCCGTTGAAGGGCGGGATGGCCGAGATGGCAAGCGCGCCAATAAGGAAGCAGATGGCCGTTGCCGGCATACGACGGAACAGGCCGCCCATCTTCTCCATATTGCGCATACCCGTGGAGTACAGCAGCGCACCGGCGCCCAAGAACAGCTCGCCCTTAAACATCGCGTGATTAAACGTGTGGTAGAGGGCGGCCATCAGAGCCAGGACGGCGATGCCGCCCGAGTTGAGCGCCATGGCGGCCATGGAGGCGCCGACGCCGAGCAGAATGATGCCGATGTTCTCGACGGAGTGATAGGCCAGCAGGCGCTTGATGTCATGCTCCTGCAGGGCGAAGGCCACGCCGAGGACCGACGAGATCGCACCGAAGACCATGACCATAAGGCCCCACCAGACCTGAACGCCCGAGGCGGAGAGCAGGTCGAGGCCCACCTTGAGGATACCGAAGATACCGATCTTGATCATGCCGCCGGACATGAGGGCCGACACGTTGGACGGCGCCTCGGGATGTGCCTTGGGCAGCCAGCCGTGCAGCGGGATGATACCGGCCTTGGCGCCAAAGCCAAAGAAGGCGAGCACGAAGCACACGGATGCGACCGCGGGGCTAAACTGCGTGGCGCGGAAATCCGCAAAGGCAAACGAGCCGCCGGCGAAGTTGGTCATGGTGAGGAAGCTCGCCATGATGAGCACAAAGCCCACGTGCGCGATCACAAAGTAGAGCCAACCGCCATGGATGGAGTTCTCGTTCTCCTCGATCACGACCAGGAAGTACGAGGTCAGCGACATGAGCTCAAAGGCGACCAGGAACCAAAACACGTTGTCGGCGGTGATGACGAGCATCATGGACGCCACGAAGGTGTTAAAGAAGAAGCCGGCGCGGCCCTTTTTGCCCGGGTACTCATCAAAGTAGTTGAGACCGTAGATCGAACTGGCAAACGCGAGCACCGAGATGAGCGCCACGAACAGGCCGGACAGCTGATTGAGCAGCAGCTGGAAATGGGCAAACGGGAAGAACACGATGGTGTCGACCGACGTGACATCGCCCAGCACGGCCTGGATACCGGCCACAAACGAAAGCACCGCGGCGACGGCGCCGATAAGGCAGCCGGCGGTCTTGGCGGCGTTATCGGCCTTGATCAGCAGAACCGAGGCGAGCGCACCGATGCACGAGACGGCAAGCGATGCGATAAACAGCGTCATGCTATCCATTGTTTACGCTCCCTTCTGCTTTCTCGGACAGGCCCTGGGCCACAGCGGTAACGTCGACGACCGGACCGTTTTCGATTGAGCGCAGGCGCTTGACCTCGTCGAGCTCGCGATCGGCCGCGCCGCCCATGACGGTCAGCGCCTTGGTGGGGCACGCCGCCACACAATGCGGGCCGTCCGGATCGAAGGCGCACAGGTCGCACTTGACAGCGCAGGTGTACTGGCCGGGAGCCCACGTAAGCAGGCTGCTCAGGGACTTAGGATACGAAGGCGTCGGATCGCACATGCCTGCGACACCGGCGATAGACGTGCCATCGGGATGGATGGCTCCGAAGGGGCACGCGATGGCGCACAGCCTGCACCCGATGCACTCCTGCTCCTTGACGTGGATGCGGTCGCCATCGTGCTCGATGGCATTCACCGGGCAGACCTCGGCGCAGGGGGCACCCTCGCAATGGTGGCAGGCAAGGGCGGCCGAAATACCGCCGGTCTTCACGAGCGCCAGGCGCGGCGTATCCTGAAGACCCTGCATCCGGTGGGCGTCGGCACAGGCGGACTGGCATGTTCCGCAGCCGATGCACCTCTCCGGGTTGATGTCGATGAAGCGGTTCATCCCCACTTCCTTTCAAAATAACGGGCCGGGCTCCCGAACGTACGGGACGCCCGGCCCAAAAAGCCAACGAGAACGGGACTACACGATTTGATTCACGTGCGTCTCGTCGTCGAACTTGGCGGCGCCGGGCTCAACGTCCTGGGGAGCGGCGGCGTCCACCAGAGCCTGCTTGAGCTCGGTGTACTGACGCTCCACCTCGCCCTCAGCCCAGACCTGGTCGGCGATAGCGTCGACCTGGCAGGCGGAGAACTTGTCCTCGGGCGTATGCGAGACCGGGTCGACCTTGTGCATGGTCAGCTCGTTGCACTTGCCGATCCACCACTGGTAGGTCATATAGACCGTGCCCTTGTTGATACGGTCGCTCACGTCGGCGCGGCTGTATACCTGGCCGCGGCGGCTGTGAATTGAGACGATGTCGCCGTTCTTGATGCCGCGCGCCTGGGCGTCCGCGGGATTCATGCGGACAAAACCGGGCTCGTCGGCAAGCAGCGCCAGCGTCTTGCAGTTGCCGGTCATCGAGCGGCAGCTGTAGTGGCCGACCTCACGGACGGTGCACAGGATGAGCGGGTACTCATCGTCGGGAAGCTCGGAGGGCGCCTCCCAGTCGTGCGCCATCAGGTTGGCGCGGCCGTCCTTGGTGGTGAACTTGCCGCCTGCGAACATGTCGGCCGTACCGTGGTCGTTCACATCGGTGCTCTTGACGGGCCACTGAGCGTAGCCGCCCTCGGGGGCCATCTTCTCGTAGGTTGCGCCCACAAAGTTGGGGCACAGGCTAATGCACTCGTTCCAGATCTGCTCGGTGTTGTCGTAGTGCATGGGGTAGCCCATGCGCGTGGACAGGTCCGCGAAGATCTCCCAGTCGTGACGGCACTCGCCCTTGGGCGGAACGGCCGCGTCAAAGCGCTGGAAGCTACGGTCGGATGCGGTAAAGACACCCTCGTGCTCGCCCCAAGAGGTGGCAGGCAGGATGACGTCGGCGAGCATGGTCGTCTGCGTCATAAAGATGTCCTGGCAAATGAACAGATCCAGCTCGGAGAGCGTCTTGCGCATACCGGCCGAATCGGGCTCGGTCTGCACCGGGTCCTCGCCGTAGTTGTAGAAGCAGTGCACCTTGCCCTCGTCGACCAGGTGGCCCAGGTCGGTGAGCTTGTAGCCCTCCTCGAGCGGGAGCTTTTCCTCGGGCACGCCCCAAGCCTTGGCAAACTTGGCGCGCACTGCCGGGTCGGTGACCTTCTGGTAGCCAGGGTACAGGTTGGGCAGCATGCCCATATCGCAGGAGCCCTGGACGTTGTTCTGACCACGCACGGGCGCGAGGCCGGAATTGGGTTTGCCGATCTGGCCGGCAACGCAGGCGATGGAGGCGATGGTGTGCACCGTCTTCAGGTTCTGCTTCTGCTGGCATACGCCCATGCCCCAGCCAATGATGGCAGAGGGCTTCGCCGTGGCGTACATCTCGGCAGCTTGGTGGATCAACGCGGGCTCGACACCCGTGATGTCCTGTACGGATTCGGGAGTGTAGTTCTTGATGGTCTCCCACCACTCGTCAAAGCCGTTCGTGTGCTCGGCGACGAATTCCTTGTCGTAGAGGCCATCGTTGACCAAGCAGTTGGCAAAGGCGTTGAGGAACGCAACGTTGCAACCGTTCTTGATCGGAAGGTAGAGATCGGCGATACGCGCGGTTTCGATATGGCGCGGATCGGCGACGATGATCTTGCAACCCTTTTCTTTGGCTCGCACGATACGCCTTGCGACGATGGGGTGCGAATCGGCAGGGTTATAGCCGAAGAGGAAAATGCAGCCCGCATCCTCCATACCGGGGATGGAGCATGACATGCAACCTGAACCAACCGTGTCCATCAGACCGAGGACAGTAGGGCCGTGTCAAGTACGGGCGCAGTTGTCCACGCTGTGGGTGCCGATGCACGCACGCGTAAACTTCTGCATGACGTAGTTCGCCTCATTGCCGCCGCCTCGCGAAGAGCCGGTGGTCATGACAGCGTTAGGACCATATTCGTCAATTATGGCCTGCATCTTAGATGCGGTGAAATCCAGTGCCTCGTCCCAGCTTACGCGCTCAAGATCCGCGCCCTTGGTGCGGCGGATCATCGGGTGCAGTACGCGAGGAGTCAAGATCTTGGTGTCGTTGATGAAGTCGTAGCCGCTCATGCCCTTAAGGCACAGCTCGCTCTGGTTGGTGATGCCGTTGAGCGGTTCGGTACCCACGACCTGGCCGTTTTGGACCAAGAGGTTAAACTGGCAACCGGCGCCGCAATACGGGCAGATCACTTTATGCTTCTCCATGACACCCTCCTTCCTTTCTCTGCTACCGAATACTCGGTACTTATTTGACAATCATTGGGCCTGTCGCCCGACGCTTACGCCTCGTTTTCGATGGTGGCGCGGGCACGCTCGGCAGTCAGTTCTGCCAGACGCTCCTCGTCCACCAGGGTGAGGCCCTTGGTCGGACACGCCTCGGCACACGCCGGACCGCCGGGACGGTCCACGCACAGGTCGCACTTGAGCACGAAGCTCTTAGTCTGCGAACCCACGCGCACGTCGCCCATCAAGACGGGGACCTGCGTGGTCGCCACGCTCACGGCGCCAAAGGGGCAGGCCATGACGCAGCTCTTGCAGCCGATGCAGTTGTCCTCGTTAACACCGATGCGATGGTTCTTTGGATCAAAGAACAAGGCGCCCGTGGGGCAGGCCTTGGCGCACGGGGCATCCTCGCAGTGATGGCAAGCCACCGGTGCGGAGATCTCGTACGTACGCGTCACGCGCAAGCGCGGCGCGGCGATGTTGCCGGGAATATCGTGTGCCTCGATGCACGCCGCCATACAGGTTTGGCACCCAATGCAGCGTGAGGAATCGGCTACGACTCGTTTATTGCCCATGTTGTTCACTCCCTCCTGAATCCCATGCCAGAGAGACCCTGTCGACGTTGCCCCGGACCGCCCGTGGCCCGGCATCGGCGTATCGAGTGCATGCGGCGAAACAGGCACTTCGATAGAATTCCTCCAACGATATACAGGTTAAATATACGCAGTTGCAGGTGGCAAACTTGAGCATAGGCCCTGCAATACGGGTGTATTGCAGGGGTTTTGGCAGGTTGGAACTATTCTCGGATAGCTATAAAGGTGAGTGTATTACATGCGTACGCCTCAGAGATTTTTACGCGCTCTCGTTTTGGATGTACTACGCTTGTATTCGTGTTTATGGTTATCAACTTGAGTGAAATAAAGTAATCGTTATAAGATGCTCAAATATCGGCACATGCCGCATTTGACCGACTATATTGCACGCTCATTAAGGGGGCCAGTGATGTCATCGACTCAAAAAAGAGCCATCCTGCAGGTGCGCATTCGCGAGGAAGACAAGCAGCATGCCGAGCATCTCTACGACGCCATGGGCACATCGCTCGCCGAGGCTGTCCGTCTATTTGTCGCGCAGAGCATTTTGATGCGCAAGCTCCCCTTTCAGCCGGTCGCCGTGCGTTCCAAGGACGGCACGGCCGCCTATGGATCGCTCAAAGCATATGGGGACCCCAATCGCCGCTCCGAAGAGCGCAATGCCTGGATTGAGTACCTTGCCACAGAAAGCGACGATTCGATTTTGGGTCCCGAGGAAGTAGATATCCATGAGTAGCACCATCATCGACGAGACCGTCATCCTGCGCTACCTGCTTGACGACGACGAGGTTCTGTCACCGCGCGCCGCCAAGGTCATCGCCACGCGCACCGCTCGCGTCTACCCCGAAATCATCACGCGCGTCGTGGTCACGCTGCGCGACGTCTATAAGGTTCCCCGCGTTGAGATTACTGCGGCCATGAAAAGGCTGCTCGATGACGTCATGGTCGACGAGCCCACCGTTGTCGCCCTTGCCGTCAAACTCTTTGGCAAGACCCATATGGACTTTACCGACTGCCTCCTCGCAGCCCGAACCGCCATCTACAACGATGATGTCGTGAGCTTTGGCAAGCCCATCATCCAAGGCATGATCGATTACCGCCGCAAGCGCCAAACCGCGGCCGACGCTCGCGACCGCGCCGCCGAAGCCCGCAGTCACAGCACCGACTCCACCATCGACAAGCTCCGCCACCGCCCCCGCAGATAAACCCATCCCCACCTAAGTTGCGGTGAAATACGGACTGATTTATGCCTTTAAAGGCCACAACAGTCCGTATTTCACCGCAACTTATTGAAGGTGGACCGCGAACGATTTCGCTATCGGGAGTCGGCGTAGGGTTTTATTGTCGGAATGCTGTAACCGCGCATCATGGCACCGAACGATTCTACGTCGTAGGTGTCCGAGAGTTTGAAATGAATGACGTTGTGGCCCATGGCGCGAAGGTTCGCGTCGCGCATGAGGGCCGCTCGATACGTTTTTGCCGCCGCCCGCTCTGGATCATTTTGAGCCTCGTCTTCAAACTTGCCTAGCCCATGCAGCTCTGCCAGCGTCCATGAGCCGTCTGGCATCTGCCAGCCATAATCTGCTAGATAATAGCCAGCGTTTCCCGGTCGCGTTATCTCAACTTGAAGCTCGGGCGCGGCAACCCCAGCGAGAATCATCGCTGCTCTCGCCTCAGACTCGCCGCCATTGTCTGACCTGCCGTCCATATACTCAAAAACGTCAAAAGCACGCGCGATGCCATGCAGCCCTCGACAATTTGCCTGCGCATATGCTCGCAGCTCTTCGCGTTCGACATCGTACTCACGGGCCAAGCCATCGACATAACCCAGCGCATAGCGAAAGGCGCTCGATCGCGCGATATCAACAACCGTTCGACACGGATCCGTCAGTGTAAACAGACCAAGCCGCCACACTTCGCCCGGGCGCCAGCGCTTGTATTCAACGAACTCATACGTATCACGCCTTGTAGACCGTGGCAGCAGCACTTGCACTTTATCCAGAAGCGTATACGCCGAGCCGATGCCGTAGAGCAGCGCTGCTGTCGCTCCGCAAAACACAGCATCCGGTTCAACGACCGCAATAGCGGATGCCAGCTGAAAGATACGATCTTCAACCCCAAGATTATTCCAATAGACCGGATCCGCATACACATGGTTGTAAAGACGAAGCATGAGCTCTTCCTGCATAAGCTCGCGCGCACGGCGTTCATCCCAAGGATCAATTGTTATAAGCAGCTGTCCATCTTGATGAATTCCAACGGCCGAGAATAGCATCCTTGCATAGGACTGCGGAAAATGTTTGCCTTTATCGAGCATGGCCAACCCCATAACCATCACGGCGGAGAGAATACCATTACGCTATCGCATGCTTCCGTCCGCAGGCCTTGCCAAAAGCTGACCAAAAGCTTGACGTCGCAGGTCAGAGCTTCAAAAAATATTTCCACTCTCGGTAGACGGTCGCTACGATCCTCCCAACGGCATCAAAATCCAACCTTACAAATAGTTGCGGTGAAATACGGACTACATGGGCCATAAAAGCCGAAAAACAGTCCGTATTTCACCGCAACTTAGGTGGGGATGTGGGGTCCCCGGCACGTTTACGAAAACGGCTCTGATCCCAAAGGGAATCAGAGCCGTTAAGCTATCTTATGGAGCGGGCGACGGGAATCGAACCCGCGTCATCAGCTTGGAAGGCTGGGGTTCTACCATTGAACTACGCCCGCAAGATATGGTCGGGACGACAGGATTTGAACCTGCGACATCCTGCTCCCAAAGCAGGCGCGCTACCAAACTGCGCCACGTCCCGAAGATGTTGAGCAGCTAAGGTCTAAACCTTGCGTGTCCCAAAGCGAAGGAAATTATAGGGGAGACTCCCCGCCTGTGCAAGCATTGATGCCTTAGCTCCTCGAATGTGCGACAAAACGACTATGGAGCAGGCCGATCACAAATGCCACCACGGCAACCGGCGCCCACGCGGCACCGATATCTGCCAGCGGCAGCGCATCAAACGGCAGCCATGCGCCCGCAAAGAACGCATCACGGACCGAGGTGATCACACTCTGCACCGCGACAACGCCGCCGACCCAAACCCACACCTGCGGATGCGCGTCGCAAAAGCCGTGCACCAAGCCCATCAGTACCAGCACGATGGCAACGGGATACAAGGCGTTGAGCATGGGCACCGAGAACATGAGGATCACGTCGAGTCCCACGTTGGAGAGCACGCACGAAAACGCAGCGAACACAAAGGCGAGCATCGCAAAGGGACGGCGCATGACCTCCTCGGAGGCCTCCGCTCCCCCTTTAACCACATACGTCTCGCAGAAGTAACGCGAGCAGCAGCTGATAAGGCCAATGCACACGTTCATGCAGGCAAGGAAGAAGATGGCGAAGACCACGACCGTGCCGGCAAGCCCAAAGTGCATGGAGGCAGATCGGGCAAGGATGGCAGCGCCGTTGGTAGCGTCGGGCATCACGGTGCCGAGCTGCATACCGGCAAGGCCCAAGCCGCAGTAGATGATGGCCATGAGCACGCCGGCGATCACACCGGAACGCGAAATCTCGAAGGCCACGCGCTTGTCATCGGTAACACCCAGCTCGTGGATGGTCTCGGCGATGATGATGCCGAAGGCGAGCGACGCGAGCAGGTCCATGGTCTGATAGCCAGTCAAAAAGCCCTGCACGGCGGCGCCTGCATCGTAAGGAGCCTGAGGCGCGGCAGCCGGTTCCAGCGGCGAGATCACGGCGGCACCCACGACCAGCACGATGAGCGCAATGAGCGCGGGGCCCGTAATGCGGCCGAGCACGCGTGTGATGACGCCCGGACGCAGCGTGAGCGCAAACGCGACGACAAAGAAGCCAACGGCAAACACCAGGCGAGCCGTGCCAAGCGAGACGCCCTCGGGCAGCAGCGGCACCAGCATCTCGAAGGCCGTGGAGCTCGTACGCGGAATGGCCAGGCACGGGCCGATCGCTAAATAGACCGCCGCGACAAAGAACTCACCGAACTTGGGGTGCACGCGGCCGGCAAGCTCGCGCGCCGTTCCGGCAAGCGCCACGGCGATAAAGCCCATGACGGGCAGGCCGATGGCGGCAATCAAAAAGCCAACCATGGCAAGCGGTGTGGCCGTGCCGGCCTGGAGCGCCAGCAACGGCGGAATGATGAGGTTACCGGCGCCAAAGAGCATCGAGAACAGCGCAATGCCGACGGTAACGACATGGTCGGAGCGCAGGCCGCGCGGAGCGGATGAGGCCATAGGCACACCTTTCGGGTCGAAACAAAAACGGGACGGGCAAATACACCCGTCCCGCAAGTATAAACGGTCTAGCAGCTTTAGCAGGCTAAATCGCACAGAGCATCGATAGCCGTGTCGACTTCTTCGGTAGTGTTGAAATACCCAAACGAGAAGCGGACGACGCCCTGGCGCTCGGTCCCCAGCGCACGGTGCATGAGCGGGGCGCAATGGGCGCCGGGGCGCGTCGAAATCCCCCACCCTTGCATGAGCGCATCCGAGATCTCGGCAGAGTCGATATCGGCTACGTTGAGCGACACAATCGCAGAGCGCGTCGGCTGGTCAAAGGCACCGTAGAGCTTAATCCCCGGAATCTTGCGCACACCGGCAAGGAAGCGATCAGCGAGCGCACGCTCGTGGGCAGCAATCGCCTCGACCCCACCCTGGGCCTCGATAAAGTCGAGGCCGGCAGAAAGTCCCGCGATGCCGTGACCGTTGAGCGTGCCCGCCTCAAGGCGCGTGGGCCACTCGAGCGGCTGCAGTGGGTCGAAGCTGTGCACGCCCGTGCCGCCCATGGCCCACGGAGCCACGTCGATGCCCTCCGCCACGGCCAGGCCGCCGGTGCCTTGAGGTCCCATGAGCCCCTTGTGGCCGGTAAAGCACACAACATCGAGCCCCATGGCATCCATGTCAATCTTCGCCGTACCGGCAGACTGCGAGGCGTCGACGATCGCCAGCGCGCCGGCCGCGTGCGCGATGGCAGCCACACGCGAAACGTCGACCGCGTTGCCGGTCACATTGGAGGCGTGCGTCACCACCACAGCACGCGTGCCCGGCATGACCAACCGCTCGAGCTCGTCGTAGTCGAGCACGCCGCTCGCATCGCAACCCGCATGCTCAACCGTCACACCTTGCTCCGTTGCCAAGCGATTGAGCGGACGTAGCGCGGAGTTGTGCTCGAGCACCGTTGTGACCACACGGTCGCCGGGGCGCACCACGCCATTGATGACGGTGTTGAGCGCCGCAGTGGAGTTGGGCGTAAAACAAACATGGTCGGCCCGCGGGCAGCCCAGCAAGCGCGCGAGTTTGGCACGGCAACCGTGAATCGTACGAGCGGCATCGAGGGCACCCGACGTGGCGCCGCGCCCGGCATTGCCGAGCGAGCACATCGCCTGCGTCACGGCATCGATGACCGTCTGCGGCTTGTGCATGGTCGTCGCCGCGTTATCCAGGTAGATCATCGCACGACCTCCCACATATCAATCACGGTATAGCCCTCGGTGGGAACGCCCGACGCGGCGAGTTCGCCGCGCAGCAGTTCCTCATCGGCAGGCAAGGCCTTCCACGCCAGACCGCAGCCGGCAGCGACCTCCCCGGGCACGGGAATCGTTCGCCCGGGAAGGCCGCGCTCGATGCACAGGGACTCACAACCCATGGCGGCCGCCGTGGTGGGAAACGTGATGACAAGCGCCGGGCGCTTCTCCCTCATGGCACCTCCAACCAATACGCTACGGGCGCACGACGCGCACGGCCTGCTCCATCTTCTCCACGATCACGTACATGTTGGTGACCTCGCCCACCGCGAGCTGGTCCTTAATGCCAAAGTGATCGAGGCAGGTGCCGCAGGTAAGGATCTCGACGCCCTGCTCGGCCAGATCCTTCAGGTCATCGAGCACCGGCGAGCCCTCGACGGTGAGCTTGGCGCCGCCGTTGTAAAACAGCATGGTCGCGGGCAGCTCCTCCTGCTGCGTCACAGCAAAAATAAACGCCTTCATGAGCTTGTGGCCCAGCTCGTCGTCTCCGCGGCCCATGCAATCGGTGTAGACGGAAATGACGAGTTTGCCCTTGCCGGCGCTGGCGTCGCAGAAGGCAGCGCCATCCTGCTCAGGATCGGCCACGGCAACGGCGCCAGAGGTCGCCACGGTCACGTGCCACTCGGCGTCAGAAACCTTCTCGACCGAGGCCGTGCAGCCCTTCTCCTGCGCCATCTTGGAGATGTTCTTGACGGCAGTCTCGTTATCGACCGAGGTCACCACGGCGCCCTCGCCATCGAGCTGCTTCAGGGCTTTGAGCGTCTTGACGACGGGCAGCGGGCAGGCATCGCCCATGGCATTGACTTCAATTTTGGTAGACATAGTTTTTCCTTTCGAAAGAACCGTTCTAGAGAACGGCAAACAGTTACATAAACGTGCGGGCTAGCGAACAACGTGGACGGCAGGACCGCCCGGCTCCGCCTCGCACACGCGACCGACGACGGCGGCGATGCGCCCCTCGGCATCCAGGCGACGCGCAAGCTCATCCACATCCCTCGCGGGCACCGCAATAAGCAAACCACCAGACGTCTGCGGATCGTACAGCGCATCCAGCATGCCCGGCTCCAGGTCATCGTCGGCCGTCACGCGCGGGCCAAAGAAATCCTGGTTGCGGTAGGCACCGGCAGGGATAATGCCCAGACGCGCCATGTCGAGCACCTGGTCAAAGAGCGGCACCGTCCCCGACGCAAGCTCAATCTGCACGCCCGAGCCCTCGGCCATCTCGCACGCATGCCCGATCAGGCCAAAGCCCGTGATGTCGGTGCAGCCGTGAAGCTCAAGTCCCTCGGCCAGACGAATCGGAGCCTCGTTGAGGGTGCGCATCGAGTCAAACATGGCTGCGGCCTCGTCCTGCTCGATGAGCTCGCCCTTAATGGCCGTGGTGATGATGCCCGAGCCAACCGCCTTGGTCAGCAGTAACGCATCGCCCACGCGCGCGCCGCTGTTGGCGAGCATGCGGTCGAGCGCGACAAACCCGCTCACGGACAGGCCGTACTTGGGCTCGTCGTCGTTGATGGTGTGACCGCCCGCGATGGAGCAACCCGCCTCGACGCACTTGTCGGCGCCGCCCGCCAGAATCTGACCGGCAACCTCAACGCCCAGACAGCTCGGGATGCACAGCAAGTTCATGGCATGGCTCGGCCGCCCGCCCATGGCGTAGATGTCCGACAGCGAGTTTGCCGCGGCGATCTGGCCAAACAAAAACGGGTCGTCGACCATCGGTGGGAAGAAGTCGATGGACTGCACGAGACCCAAGTTATCGCCAACGCGAAAGACGCTCGCATCGTCGGAGGTATCGAACCCCACGAGCAAGTTGTCGTTATGCACATTGGGTAAATCGCCCAGGACCTGGGCGAGGGCTCCAGGAGCCAACTTAGCGGCTCAACCGCTCGCGGCAGTCATAGACGTGAGCTTAATCTGATCGTCAGCCATCGATACCTCCTCTCATCGGTCAATCATTTTCTCCCAGTATACGCATGAATGCGAGCCTGCGGCGGATGCATTAATTGAGCGCCTGTGTGCGAATCGCCGCGAATCGCCGCGCCGATGGCACCGGCAAAGCGAGCCTGGGGCGAGGTGGTCACCGGCGACCCCAGTAGCTCGCCCAACCGCTCCACCACGAAGGCGTTCTCGCACAGGCCACCGGTCAGGTAGTACGGGGCGCCCGCGGCCTGCCCGGCCATGGTCGCCACGCGCGAGACCACGCTGTCGATCACGCCACGCGCAATGTTCTCGCGCGGCTCACCGCGACCGATCAGGCTGATGACCTCGCTTTCGGCAAACACCGTGCACATGCTGCTGATTTTGGTGGGCTCGCCGGAACGCGCAAGGTCGGCCATCTGCTGCTGGGAAATGCCTAGGCGGTCGGCCATGATCTCCAAAAAGCGCCCCGTGCCGGCGGCGCACTTGTCGTTCATGGCAAATTTGGCCACGCGACCGCCCTTAAGCTGAATGACCTTGGTGTCCTGGCCGCCTACGTCAATCACCGTGCCGTGATCGCCAAACAGGCGCACGGCACCGGTACCGTGGCAGGTGATCTCGGTCACGACCTTGTGCGCATAGGGCACGGCGACACGACCGTAGCCGGTCGCGACCACACGCACATCGTCGGCTGCCACGTCATAGCCGGCCGCTGCCAGCGCCTCGCGCAGCCGCTCGGCCGCATCGACCGAGGAGAAACCGGTTGGCTGCACGCACGTCCACGCCACCGAACCCTCCCCGTCGACCACAGCGGCCTTAGCCGCCGTAGACCCGATATCGATCCCGACCCCTATCATGGCTCTCTCCCAATCTAAACATCAAAGATAGCGGCACGTTCAGGCGCCTTAGCTCTAGGTTTCTCAGGTGCCGGAGATTGCCCCGAAAGAGGAGCGCAGCGTACTTTGGGTACGCAAGCGACGGTTTGAGGAGCAAGATCCGGTGCCTGAGGAAGCTAGAGGGTTTCGATGAAGGCGGCGATGCGGGTCTCAATCTGACCCATGTCGCCGTTGCTGTAATCGGTCTCGATCTTCATGTACGGAATACCCGCACCCTCGACAGCCTCCTGCATGCGGGCACTCTCCACGTTAAAGGTGTGGCAGGCCTGGAGCACGTTTTCGACCACGCCATCGACGTGATACTTCTCGCACATGGCCAGCGCGTTTTCCATACGACCGTCATTGGGCGTCATGACCGAGCAGTTGATGTCCAGGTAGCGGTCGGCGATGGCGCGAAGGATGTCGGGAGCCTCCGGGTCGATCATCATGGCCGCCGTGCGCTCGCCCGAGCAGTCGTCCATGCACACGACCACACCGCCGTTGGACTCGATGGTGCGACCGATCTTGTTGATCACGCCGCCCACCGGGCACCCGGTGATCAGAATGCGCTTGGCATCCGCCGCAACCGGGCGCTCGCCCGCGTCGTAGGCCTCGCGCAGCTTGGCAACCTTATGCTCCAGCTGCTGCGTATAGGCCTCGATATCAAAGCTGAACGTACCGGCGAACATGGTGCTCATCAGGTCGACGCCGCTCATAGCCGCCGGCTGATTGGCCTGCAGCGCAAACATCTCGAGCTGGGCCGCACGCAAGCGGTTGCGGCGACGGACGGCAGCACGAAGGTCGTCATCGGTGATCGTAATACCGTAGAAGTTCTCGAGCTCCTCCTTGAGCAGGCGGCACTCCTCGTACCAGCTTTCACGCTCGTAGGCGCGATCGCGACCCTGCGGAAGATGCAGAATGTGCGTGCGCTTGAGCTCGTTAAGCAGCTCGTACATCTTCTTCTTACCGTCGCAGGTGGTCTCGCCGATGATCATGTCGCTAAAGTACGTAAACGGACACTTTTGCGAGTAGGCAAAGCCGTAGGTCGACTTGATGAGCGGGCAGAGGTTTGCCGGCAGCACCTTCTCGGCCTCGGGAATCACCTCATCGGACGTGCCGCACAAGGCCACACTTGCAGCGCCCGCGGCATCGATAATCTCGAGCGGCGTATAGCTGCACAAAAAGCCGACCAGGCGATTGCCGGCCTGTTTGTAATCCTTGACGCGAATAAACGCCGCCTTGCGCTGCTCGTTGAACTCCTCAAACGTGGACGGCAACGGCTGCTCAATATTTTCCGACATATAACTCCTTAACAAACCTTTTAACCAACCAAGGAAACGGCTTTCCCAGGTGCCCGAGGTTGCCGTGAAAGAGGAGCGCCGCGTACTTTGACACGCAAGCGACGGTTTGAACGGCAAGATCGGGTGTCCGGGAAAGTCGCCGGGACGGGTAGCCCTAAATGGTTTCCAAGAAAGCCTCAATCCTGGTTTGTAGCTGACCGGCATCCTCACCGGCGTAGTCGGTGGTGATGTGCATAAACGGAATGCCGGCCTCCTCGGCGGCCTTCTCAACGGCAAACGACTCCATCTCGTAAAGCGTGCAGAACTGCAAGGCCACGTCGACGATACCGTCGGCATGCAGGTCCTTGGCCATCTGGACAATGTCCTTCATACGCTGGTCGTTGGGCGTAAAGACAGCGCAGTTAATCTTAAAGTAGCGCTCGGCGATGGCGTCGAGCATCTCGTCGACCGTCTCGCCGGACTCGTCGACCAGGTCCTTGTAGTAGCGCGAGCCCGTGCAGGACTCCTCGCCTACCACAACGCCGCCGGCCTTCTCGATGAGGTTGAACAGCTTCCAGTTGGGCACGGCCATGGGCGTACCGGTGTACAGGATGCGCTTGGTGCCCTTGGGCGCCACGCCCTCGCCAGCCTCAACGCGCTGCTCGCACTCAGCCGCCATATCGTTAATGGCTCCGGTCAGACGCGGCGTGTCGTCCATAAAGGCTGCCTGCACGGTCAGCAGGCTATCGAGACCGCTGATAGGCGCCGGGTCGGCAGTGCGCGTGACAGCGAGGCGCTGCAGGGCGCGACGCTTCTCATTGACGGCGCGGATGGCGGTCTTCAGACGCTCAGGCGTAATCTTGACGTCACACTCTTCCTCGATCTTGGCGGCGAGCTTCTTGACCTCGGCCTTCCAGGTCACGAGCGTCGACTCGTCGTGCACGTTGGGGATATCCATGACGTACATGTTCTTTTGCGTGGCAAAGAACTCGTAGGCCTTCTTCTTGCCATCGCAGGTGTTCTCGCCGACTACCAAGTCGCTCGACTCGATGTAGGGGCAGACCTCGCCCAACTTAAAGCCGGCAAAGCTCTTGATGAGCGGGCAAGTGTTGCGCGGCAAGTGCTCCTCGACTTTGTCGGTTGCCCAGTCGGCACCCGAGCACAGGCCCACGGGGATGCCATCGCAGGCAAGTACGATTTCCTCGGGCACGTAGACGCAGAACGAACCGACGATCTTGGTGGCCTCGCCGGCCTCCTTCTTGTCGAGCATCTCCTTAATACGGCCGCTGTGGATGTTGGTGGCGACAAAGTCCAGATAGGATGTGGACTTGGGGCGATTGTTCTGCGTCAGGAACATATCGCCGTACATCTGGCCCACGGCGCCCAGCAGCATGTCGTGGTCGGCAAGATTCATGCCGAGGCTCTCCCACATCGGATGGAAATCGAATTCTTCAGCCATGACGGTTCCCCTCTCGAACCAAAAATGAATAGCTACGGTATTGCTGCACGGTGGGTGGCGAAAACCCAGCCGCGCCTAAACCCGGAATTTTGGGGAACCTGCTTTGCAGCTGATTATTTAGTTGTGCGTCGTCTCTCCCGGAGCCGTGAACATACCTGCTCATATGCGACTCCGAGCCATATATAGGGCACGCGCGGCAACGCGGCGAATGTATGTCGTCTGCGGCATGTGCGCACCCTCCTTTACAAGTTAAGGTCAACTATATCAACGGTCGTCGACCATGCGAACACCGTTGACATTCGTACGACAGCGTCGTGTGCCGTCGTTTAATAAATAATTATCTGTGTTGATAAGAGTTTGTCATTCCCCATTCGGCGAACGGCGAGACAAAGCCGCCGCGGCTTATATCCCCGACGGCATTACCCGGCGCTATCGACAAACCAAATGGATCCTGCTGGCATCAAAATGCATGCGCAGCGTCTCGCCTGTTTGCGGTAGCTCGTCGACAGGCATGCCCACTTTGTTGACCTTCCACTGCAGACGCGTGGGCGCGTCGGCGCGCGGCACGTCCAGCAGCACCAGGCGCTCAAAACGTGAATCGCTCACGCGGGCCACGTGCAGGTCATAGCTGTTGCGACCCCGCTCGGCACGGTTGTCCACATGGAAGTAGCTTGCGCGAATGCCCAGATATGCCACGTCATCGGGAACCTCGCGACCCACGTTAAAGGTCATGCCCCAGTCGAGGGCCTCAACTTCTTCGTCGCCAATCTTGCGCGCCCGGCTTGTGTTCTTGCAGCCCGTCAGGCGCAGTGCCGCCAGCGTCTGCGGACGGCGGACCACGTCCTCGACGGAGCCGATCTCCTCCACATGCCCGTCGTGCATCACGCAGATGCGCGGGCACAGGCGGCACGCTTCGTCGATGTCGTGGCTCACGTAGAGCACGGTGCGGTTGCATACATCGAACAGGTCGAGCATGTTCTGTTCGAGGGCGCTCTTAAGATAGGAATCGAGTGCGCTCATGGGCTCGTCGAACATAAAGATGCCCGGATACGCGGCCACCATGCGTGCAAGCGCCACACGTTGCTGCTGACCGCCCGAGAGTCGCGCGGGATAGCGGTCGGCAAAATCGGCCAGGCCAAAAATGCCCAGGTAGCGCTCGGCCAGCCTTTTGCGCGCCGTGGCGTCGCCCGCGTCCTTTACGCCGGCACACACGTTGTCTGCCACCGTCATGTTAGGGAACAGCTGATAGTTTTGGAACAGCAGGGCGCATTTTCGCTCCTGGGGCGACAGGTTGGTGCCCGCCGCCGAGTCAAAAAAGGTCACACCGTTGACGACGATCTTGCCCTCGTCGGGCGTCTCCACGCCGGCGATGCAGCGCAGCGTACAGCTCTTGCCGCAACCCGAGGCGCCCAGCAGCGCCACGCGCTCCTCGCCAGCCTCAAGCTGCATGTCGAGCATAAACCCGGGATAACGCTTTTTGATATCCAGAACGAGTGACATGACCTATAGACCTCCCTGCGGCGCAGCATCATCGCGCATGAGCTCGGCCAGCGCCTCGCGATCGATACGCAAGGCATCGCCGCCCGCCGGATCGAGCGAATCGCCCTGTCCGGCAAACTCTTTGGCCTGCTTGCACTCCGCACGGGAAAGGCCCCGTTCGCGATACTTTTGCGAATGCGCCGTGTACATGTTGATGAACAGGATGACCAGGAAACTAAACACGATCACGACGGCGACCCAAAAGAGGGCCACCGAGGTGTTGCCGCCCATCCACTCAAAGTAAATGGCGATGGGGATGGTCTGGGTAATGCCGGCGTAGTTGCCCGCAAAGAACAGGGTGCAGCCAAACTCGCCCATCGCACGGGCAAAGGCGAGCACCGTGCCGGCGGCAATCGAGGGCCAGCCAAGCGGCATCATAAGCTTGGTGAGGATGCGACGCTCGGACCAGCCCAGCGTGCGCGCCGCATCGAGCATCTGCGTGTCGAGACTCTCGAAGGCTCCGAGTGCCGTACGATAGACGAGCGGGAACGACACCACCACGGCAGAGATCACCGCCGCCGGCCAGGTAAAGACAACCGAGATACCGTGCGCGATGAGCCACTGGCCCACCCCGGTCGAGCGGCCAAACAGCATAAGGAGCAGAAAGCCGCAGACCGTGGGCGGCAGCACCATGGGGATGGTAAAGACCGAGTCGAGCAAGCCCTTGATGCGGCTCGAGGTACCCATGGTCTTCCATGCGGCAAACAGGCCCAGCGCAAAGGAGATCAGCAGGGCAAGGCCGCTCGTTTTAATGGACACCCAAAGCGGGCGATAGTCGATGTCGCCCAAAAAGGAGGCCAGAGAGGTCAAGGGCCCCTGCTCATCCCGCAACACGACGGACGATGCTTCTACCATTTGAGCGCTATCAAGCCAACGCGCGCCGCCCTTGGCATCACCCGAGGCTGATGCAATCACCACATAGCGGTCCCCATCCGCACCGCGCTCGTCAAAGCCATAGGTATACCCGCCGGCATCAAAAGTTGTTTCCGCCGTGACATACCAAGGAAGATCCACGTCCCCTAGCTGCGCACCTCCCATGCAGTTTGCGCTGTCGAGCTCACAGACGAGGGCCTTGAGACCCGATACGCACTCATTGTCCTGCGGATCAAATCCATACTTCTCGATCGCCTTGGGCGATATCCACACCACAACGCGATCGGCAGCAGGCGCCACTACAAGGTCCACGTCCTCGTCAACGGGAAACCGGTAGCCCTCAGGCTGGCCCTCCATGGCACGAGCGGTCCCCTTGGCCAACCGCTCAAAACCCTCGATCCCATAGGAAAGCCCATGAGCGGTCGCAGCAACCTGGGCCCCGTCCTCAGCATCCCCAGCAAACGCAAATCCCGGCACCCAGCAAAGCGCGAAGGTCAAAGCACAGGCGACAAGCATGCGGAATCTATTAAGCACGAAAAGCTCCAAGCGAATACAAGGACGGAGTGAAACACAAAACGATGGAATTATCGCGCCAAGCCGCACTACGCGGAAAGCTCAAAGCCGTACTTAGCCCAAATCTTCTGAGCCTTCTTGTTGGGCAGGCAAAAGTCGATGAACGCCTTGGCTTCGTCGGCATGCTCGGAGCTCTCGGCAACGGCACCCGGGTACACGATGGGCTTGTGCGAATCCTCGGGGCACACGAAGGCCTCCTCGATGCCGTCGTAGCGGAAGATATCGGAGCTGTAGACAAAACCGGCTACGCAGTCGCCCGTAGAGACATAGGCGGCGGCGGTGCCCACCTTATCGGCCAGTGCGACCTTGTCGGCAATCTCGGGAGCATACTCGCCGTCGTCGCCCTCGGTGCCGGTGTAAAGGCCCACGGAGGCCAGGGCCTGGTTGGCGTACTTGCCAGCGGGGACGGTCTTGGCATCACCGATGGCGATCTTGCCGTCCAGGTTCGCGACGTCGGCGATGGCCTCGACCTTGGTGTCGGAACCCTCGGCGCGAATAATCACGAGGTCGTTGACGAACATATCCTCACGGGTGTCGGCGTCGACGAGCCCGGCGGCCTCGGCGTCGTCCATGGTGCCCTTGGAAGCCGTGATGAGCACGTCGGCGGCGGCACCGGCACGCATCTGCTCAACGAGGTCGCCGGAGGCCTTAAACTGCGTGTCGGCAAAGGTGGTGCCGGTCTGCCCGGTGTAGAGCTCCTGAACCTCGGGCAGGGCCTTCTCGAGCGAGTTGGCGGCAAAGACCTGCAGCTCGACAGCTTTCTTGGAAGATGCCTTAGCAGAACCGGCATCGGATCCGGCCGGCTCGGACGTCTTGCTGCCCGAGCAACCGGCAAGACCAAGGCCGGCAGCGGCGACAGCAGAAAGTGAGACGAATCCGCGGCGAGAAACCAAATCGAACATATTCAACCCTTTCGGATCTTGTGCCCGGGTACCCCACCGCGGGCTTTAATCTGCAATCAGATTATACTTCTGCGCGAATAATGATTATGAGAAATTATTCTCTCCAGAGAATATAGTTTCAAGTTACCGTGCACCTCGGTGTCGCTTCGGCGGAAAACAAAAGCGGAGCGACCGATAAGGTCGCCCCGCCGCAGGTAAACCGCTTAGTTGGTATGTCCGCCGCCCGCTGTCATCTGAGCCGCATGCTCCAGCTGGTCCGCTATGGCCTCCCAGCTTTCGCGGGCGGCCTTCGTAGAACCGGGAAAGTTTACGACAAGTGTATGACCTCGTTGCATGCAAATAGCGCGCGAGAGCATGGCGCGGCGCGTCTTGGTCATGGAGTATGCACGGATTGCCTCGGCAATACCCGGCACATCGCGGTCGCAGACGGCACGCGTCGCCTCGGGCGTCACATCGCGCATCGAAAGCCCCGTGCCGCCGCAGGTGAGCACGACATTGGCGTGGCACTCATCGGCGGCTTCCACAATGGCATCACCGATCTCGCTGGCGTCGTCGCGCACGACCACATGCGAGGCGACCGTCCAGCCCTGCGCCACGATGAGCTCCTCGAGGGCAGCGCCCGCCTCGTCCTGGGCAAAGTCGCGCGTATCCGAGCACGTCACGATCGATATCTTCAACTCCATAGCGTTCCTCCTATAGCACCGTTCCCTCGGGCAGGTCGACGCGCACAACGTCCACGGCATCTCCCACCTTGAGCTCGCACGGTCCTTCGTCAATACGCAACAGGCAGTTCGCACGCTGCATAGTTCCAAGCAGCGCCGAGTTCTGCGTCTTGGCCTCGGTCACCAACAATTCACCGGTCTCGGGGTCGCGCAAAACCGTGGCGCGATCGAAGAAGCGTCGGTCCTGGCGCTTCTTCACGCCGTGTGTGAGCGTCGCCTGCTGCACGGGACGCACGCCCTCGGAAAAGCCGCGCATCTTGCGAATCGCCGGGCGGGCAAGCATCTCAAAGCCCACATACGCCGCCGCGGGATTGCCCGAAAGCCCCAAATATGGCTTGTCCCCAAGCAGACCAAACGTGATGGCTTTGCCCGGACGCATCGAGATGCGATCGAACAGCACCTCGCCCTCGCGCCTGACCAGCGCCGTCACATAGTCGTAATCGCCCGAAGAGGCGCCGCCGCTCGTAATGACAAAGTCGCACTCCTGCACGGCACGATGAACCAGCTCGGCAATCGCCTGCTCATCATCGGGCGCAATGCCGTAGAACACGGGCTCGGCGCCGGCATCGAGCGCTTCGGCCATCAACGCCGACGAGTTGGAGTCGCGAATCTGCCCGCGCGCCGGCAGCTCACCCGGCGCGACCAGCTCCGTGCCCAGCGAGATAATGCCCACGCGCGGAGCGGCATGGACCTTCGCGCTCGCGTAACCGGCGCTTGCCAGCAGGCCGGCGCCGGCCGGAGCCACCACCTCACCGGCGCGCATCACGACGTCGCCGGCATGGGCCTCCTCGGCGGCAGAGCGAACGTTCTCCCCCACCTTGGCCGGCGCCGAGAACCTCACACGCGAGCCCTCGTTGCCGTCACCGTCGAGCACATCGACGATCTCGTATTTCACCACGGCATCGGCACCTTCGGGTACCGGCGCGCCCGTCATGATGCGGACCGTCTCGCCCGCGCCGATTACGCCCTCAAACACATGTCCCGCGGCCTCGTGTCCGATAACGTCGAGCGTCACCGGCGCCTCGCCAGACGCCTGCGCCAAGTCCGCCGAGCGCACGGCATATCCGTCCATAGCACTGTTGGCAAACGGCGAGATGTCGATGTCGGCCACCGCGTCCTCGGCCAAGGGAAGACAGGCGGCCTGCCACACGGGAATCTCGACGAGATCGGTCGGAGCAACGTGCGACAGAACAATCGACTGCGCGTCCTCCAGCGGAATGAGTTTCTCTGCCATATGCACCTCTTAATGCCACGGCGCACAACAGGGGCGCCGATTCTTTATGCTTGTCTCAGTATAATCCCCCGACGCACGACCGCGACTCGGCCTGCACCCGCAAATACACCTGTCGGTTGCAGGCCGCGAAACAGAATGGAAACCAACCCACCGGCTCGTCGCGTTTACCGCGTTTTATAATGCTTGCGTTGCAACCTAAAAGAGGAACGTATGGCTCATAACGACAAACCCGAAAGCGCAAACAAAGCGCAGGATCATTCCCAGCCGCTCGACGACGGCGGCTTTTTCTCCCTGAACGACGTCATCACGGCAGGCAGGCATCAACTTACCCGCTCCGAGCATCTCTTGGCTGCCGACACGCGCCGCAACGCCCGCAACCTACTTGCGAGCGCTAAGTTGCTCGTACTCGTCGTCATCGTCTCGCTCGCCATGGGCGTTGCCGCTTGGGCGTTTTTGGCCTCGTTGAATATCGCGACCGACTATCGCGAGCACCATGTGTGGGTCTACGCCTTGCTTCCCGTTGTGGGCGTTGCTACCGCATGGGTGTACAAAAACCACGGTCTTGCCGCCAAGCGTGGCAACAACCTGGTCATCGACTCCGCTCTGGGCACGCGCCTCATCCATATGCGCATGGCCGTCCTCACCTTCGTCTGCTCCACGCTCACGCACCTAACGGGCGGATCGGCCGGTCGCGAGGGAGCCGCGGTGCAGATTGGCGGCACCATCGCCAGCAACATCTCGAGCCTCGCCCACCTCAAAAAGCATGACCACCACGACCTCATGCTCGCCGGCATCTCATCGGCCTTTGGCGCCGTATTCGGCTCGCCCCTTGCCGGAGCTTTCTTTGGCATGGAGATGTGCTTTATCGGCAAGATCGACTACACGGCGGGCATCTACTGCCTGGTCGCCTCATTTACCGGCTACTTTACATCACTCGCCCTAGGTACCGAGTACGAGGCGAATGTTATCGCCAGCGTTCCCAACATGACACCACGGACGGTTGTCATCGTTGTTATCAGCGCCATTATCTTCGGTCTGACGGCACGCCTCTTTGCCTGGTCAGTTCGAACCGTCAAGAGCCTGTACGGTCGCTTTATCACCAATTATCTTATTCGCGCACTCATAGGTGCACTCGTGGTTTTGGCCGCCTATGCCCTTCTCGACGCTTGGAACTACGCCGGCCTTTCCACGTGGCTTTCCGGCGCCGGATTTGCCGGCAACACCACCCTGGCGGACGCAGCCATCAAGTTGGTCGTCACAGCGCTCACCCTGGGCGCCGGCTTCCAAGGCGGCGAGGTCACGCCCCTGTTTGGTATCGGTGCGGCGCTCGGCGGCTGGATCGGTTGCCTCGTCGGAATCGACCCCAGCTTTCTGGCGGCGCTGGGCATGCTCGGCGTGTTCTGCGCCGGCCTCAACGTGCCCATCACCACCTGTATGATGGCCATCGACCTGTTCCACGGCACGGCAGCCGGCTTCTTCGTGATCGTAGCGTTTATCAGCTACCTAACCGCCGGTCACCGCGGCGTGTACCCCGCGCAGCGCATCATCTCACCCAAGCGCCGTTCGCTTATTGTGGATGAGGGCGGTACGGTAGCGGATGCTATCGAGCGCCACAACGACCTGATAGAGTAGATGTAATAATCGCCGTGCAGCCACAATCGGGGGCAATTCGACCTGAGCGCGACCGCACTGTCATGTCACACGCCGGGAGTCGCCCCATGCACGCAACTGATTTTGGTCGCACGCTCATCATCGCCAACCCAGCCGCCCAGTCGGGCGCCGCGCGCGAAGTTGCCGAGCGCCTGCAACGCTTTTTGGACATGACCGCGCGCGCATCCCAGTTTGACCTGGTGCTGACCGAGCGCATGGGACACGCCAAGGAACTGGCCGCCCAGGCAACGGACTATCGCACCGTTATCGCACTCGGCGGCGATGGCGTGATCCACGAGGTCGTCAACGGGCTTATGACGCAGGATGAGGCGGTCCGGCCCGCCCTTGCCGTCCTGCCCGTGGGCTCCGGCAACGATTTTGCCCAAACGCTCGGTATCGATGATTTCTCCGGCAAGGATTTTGGCGCGCTGCTCACCTGCGAGCTGCAGCGTCAGGATATCGGACGCATTCGCTCATGGAACCCCGCAAGCGGTAGCGGCGAGGCTACCGTTGAGTACTACGACCAGACGCTTTCGGTCGGCATCGATGCCGCCATCGGCCTGGGCACCACCGAGCTGCGCAAAAAGACCGGCTTGACAGGCGCGCCGCTCTACACTCTCTCGGGACTTGAGCAGTTTGGCCTGCGCTATCGCAACTACCCCATGACGGTCAGCTTTGACGGCGCGCCCGCCGAGCGCGTGCGGGCGATTATCATGGCGATTCAGCTGGGCCCCACCTATGGTTCGGGCTATCGCATCTGTCCCAACGCCGACCCGTGCGACGGCATACTCGACGTCTGCTACGCCTGCGGCCCCGTCCCCCGTGCGGTCGCCCTGCCCATGTTCCTTTCGGCCAAAGATGGCCACCATACCAAGCTGCCACCGGTTCGTATGCGCCGCTGTCGCCATGCCGAGCTTACCTTTGAGGAGCCCGACTACCCCATCCAGGCCGACGGCGAGCCCGTTGTCGCCTCACGCATCGAGGTCGACATCCTCGCCGGCGCCCTCGAGGTCTGGCGCCCCACCCGCTAACCCCACCTAAGTTGCGGTGAAATAGGGACTGTTTATGCATCTAAAGCCGCAAAACAGTCCCTATTTCACCGCAACTTATGAGAAGGCTATTCGTCGCCGCCCGGTTTGCGTCGGTTGGCCTTTTTAATGGCGTTGAAGCGTTTGTCGTTGAGCCTGCGCTGGCGAGAGCGTTGAGGCACCTTGGTCTTTACGCGTCGGCGCGGTGGACGCCCGCGACGCTCAAGCTCAGCGCGCAGCTTACGCAGGCAGCTACTACGGTTTTGGAACTGACTGCGGCTCTCGCGCGCCGTCACGGTAATCCCCGAAGGGATATGCTTCATGCGCACCGCCGAGTCCGTCGTGTTCACGCCCTGTCCGCCCGGACCCGTCGCGCGAAACACCTGTACCTCGCAATCGCGCGCCAGCTCCTCGACCGACATCTCGGCATAGCGCGCATACTCACGCCATCCCATCGTGTTCTCATCCATATCAACACCTCCCCTCATACAAAAAATGTGACAAAGGGAAAGTCCCTTTGTCACATCGCATACCAATCGCTTGTGTTGCGCGCTTAGGCGAAGGTGATCTCGCCGGTCTCGCAGTCCATATCGGCGATACGGGCCAGGCTCTCGACGCGGAAGCCGCGCTCGCGGAGCTTATCGCCACCGCCCTGGAAGCCCTTCTCCACCGCAATACCAATTCCGGACACCTCGGCACCCGCAGCCTCGCAGATCTTGATAAGACCCTCGAGCGCGCACCCGTTGGCCAAGAAGTCGTCGATGATCAGGACCTTGTCGCCCTCGGACAGGAAGCGCTTGCCAACGATGACCGGGTACTCCTTCTGCTTGGTAAAGGAGTAGATGGTCGTGGCATATTGCTCGCCGTCGAGGTTGATGGACTGCGCTTTCTTGGCAAAGACCACCGGCACGCCGCCAAAATGCTGAGCCGCGATACAAGCCATGCCAATGCCCGAAGCCTCAATCGTCAGAATCTTGTTGATCTCGACACCCTCGAACAGACGGGCCCATTCGGCGCCCATGTGGTCGAACAGCTCAACGTCGCACTGGTGGTTGAGGAAGGCATCAACCTTAAGGACGTTACCGGCCTTTACGATGCCGTCATGGCGAATACGATCCTCAAGCTCCTGCATGGCGCAACCCCTTCTCGCGGCAACGATACCGCGCGATTAATAAACGTTGTTCGATAGTCTACCACGGACCGACCCCCGCCCGCCCCACAAGCCGCATCGCACCACAAACCAGTCTTTTTGGGACGGCGCGAATCGTGGCAGACAGCCTCCCAACACGCTAATGGCGGGCGCGCATCTTCACCAAACGCACCATGGCGAGCGCAAAGCCCACAGCGGCCACAGTCATGAGCACGTAGAACACCGAGCGAAAGCCAAACAGGAACACATCCGGACGTCCTGCAACAAAACTGGTCACGGCCTCGCCCATCGCCACGCTCATCTGTCCATATAGGATATGCGACGCCACCGTAATGCCGAGCGCCATGCCGGCGTAGCGTGCCAAACTACCCAGGCTGCCCGCAAAGCCGAGCGCCTCGCGCGGAGCCGAGCCCATGTACAGCGAGTTGTTGGGGCTCTGGAAAATCGACGTGCCACACGACATAAACGCGACACAGCACACGATCACAGGGATAGAAGAGTGCTCGTCGAGCGTGCTTACCGCAAAAAGACCGCACACGTACACGCCCAGGCCAACCGCCGTAGGACCCTCGCAGCCAACACGGTCCGAAACCGTTCCCGAAAGCGGGCCGATAAAGGCATTCACCATCGGCAGCGCCAAAAAGAGTAATCCGGAAATGTCGGAACCAAAGCCGTGGGCGTCCTGAAAATAGAACGGCAGAATAAACTCGGATGCGCCAATGCCAACGAACACGATGAGCATGCAGGCAAGGTTGATGGTGAAGGCCGAATTTGCAAAGCAGCGACGCGCGGCCTCCGCCAGCGACATGGGGCGCTCGCCGGCCTCCGGCTTTACATGCGGCAGCGTGTAGAGCCCCACGATAAACGAGATGACGCCAATGGGCAGGTTGATGAGGAAGATGCTCTCCCAAGGAAAGCTTGCCACCAGCATGCCGCCGAGCACGGGGCCACACATCATGCCGAGGGCCACAAAGGTCGCGAGAATACCCATAGCACGGCCTCGTTCGCGCGCCGGAAACGACTCGGTGATGATACCCATGTTGTTAGCCATGGCCGCCGCGCAACCGACGCCCTGAACAATGCGTGCCAGGATAAGAACCTCGAGCGAGGCCGAAAGGCCGCACAGCAGCGAACCGACCGAAAAGACGATGACACCCAGCTGGAACACATTCACCTTGCCGCGCACGTCACCCAGACGGCCAAACGGCAACATAGCCACGCATGTCGCAAGCAGGTACACCGAGCTCACCAGCTGAATGCGATCGAGGCCCACGCCCAGCTCCTTTTGCATCACGGGCAGCGCCACGGTCACGACGGTCGAATCCAAACACACCATAAACGTCATGATGAGCACGGTAAATAGAATCGCCCATTTGTTCTTGCCATGGGTGTCGCCCTCTAGGGCAATATGCTCGCGGCGCAGCTGCTCTGCAGTTTTCTCCATATCCATCCTTTCGAGTGGCGCAACGCAAAAACGGGGCCCCAATCGCCTGTAAACAGTCGCAATTGGGGTCCCGCCTACGGAATCGGAACGAAAGGCCACCGAAGCTTTCTGCCAGCATCGGCGCCTTGTGCGAACGCTAGCCTAGCACTGCTCGAGCGCCTGCTCAAGGTCGGCAATCAGATCGGCCGTGTCCTCGAGGCCGCACGACAGGCGCACCATGTCGGCGGAGATACCGCAGGCGATGAGCTCCTCATCGTTCATCTGACGGTGCGTAGCGTTAGCGGGATGCAGGCAGCAGGTGCGGGCGTCGGCCACATGCGTGGCGATCTGGGCGAGCTTGAGGCTCTTCATAAAGGTCTCGGCCGCCGCGCGACCACCGTTAAAGCCAAAGCTCACAACGCCGCAGGTACCGTTTGGCATGTACTTCTGAGCGAGGTCATAGTACTTGTCGCCCTCCAGGCCTGGATAGCTCACGAAGCGCACCTTGGGATGGCTCTGCAGGAACTTGGCAACGGCCAGGCCGTTCTCGCAATGACGCGGCATGCGCACATGCAGGCTCTCGAGCGAGCTGTTCAAGAAGAACGCCGCCTGCGGGTTCTGCATGGGGCCAAGATCGCGCATGAGCTGCGCGGTGGCCTTGGTAATGAAGGCGCCCTCGCGACCGAACTTCTCGGCATAGGTCACGCCATGGTAGCTCTCGTCAGGCGTGGTGAGACCCGGGAACTTGTCCGCATGGGCCATCCAGTCAAACTGGCCGTGGTCGACGATCACGCCGCCCAGGTAGGCAGCATGTCCATCCATGTACTTGGTGGTGGAGTGCGTAACGATGTCGGCGCCCCACTCAAAGGGACGGCACATCACGGGCGTCGGGAAGGTGTTGTCGACCATCAGCGGCACGCCGTGGTCATGTGCGGCCTTGGCAAAGCGCTCAATATCGAGCACGGCAAGGGCGGGGTTTGCGATCGTCTCGCCAAAGACGAGCTTTGTGTTGGGCTGAAAGGCAGCCTCCAGCTCCTCATCGGTGCAGTCGGGGGCGACGAACGTGCAGGTCACGCTCATGCGGCCCATGGTGTGGGCGAGCAGGTTATACGTACCGCCGTAAATGGCAGAGCTTGCGACCACGTGATCGCCGGCACCGGCAACGTTAAAGATCGCGAGGAAGTTCGCAGCCATGCCCGAACTCGTGAGCATCGCTGCGGTGCCGCCCTCCATCTCGCAGATCTTGGCGGCAACCAAATCGCACGTGGGGTTCTGCAGACGGCTGTAGAAGTAGCCAGACTCCTCCAGGTCAAACAGCTTGCCCATGTGCTCCGACGTGTCGTACTTCCACGTGGTGGACTGGTAGATGGGCACCTGGCGCGGCTCCGCATCTCCCGGGTGATAGCCGCCCTGAACACATGTAGTACCGATAGTCTGCTCGCTCATATCTAGCTCCCTTGCCTGGGTTACGTTTTATTCGGTTCACGATACCGCTACCCTGCACCCCTCTCAACCCATCCCCAAGGTAGGTTATGGGACAAATTGATTAGGGGTATTTATCTCAAGCCTTGGGCATTTGCTCGATAGATAAAAATGAGGCATCCATAAAGCTCTCGATGATTACATGCCCCGTCACGGGTACCATAGGCGGATACACCGTGACCAAGGAGAGAACGATGAAGCAGATCGATACCACCCAGCTCGACACCGCCGCCTGCCAGGCTCAGGCTGCCGAATACCACGCCCGCGGCTTTAACTGCGCACAGGCCGTTGCCTGCACGCTCGCACCTGCCGTCGGGCTCGACCCCCAGACCGCCTTTACCCTCACCGAGGGCTTTGGCGCCGGCATGGGTGGCATGACCGAGACCTGCGGCGCCATCTCGGGCGCTGTTGCCATCATGGGCTTTGTAATGAGCGACGGCATGGAGAACCCCAAGACCAAAGGCCAGACCTACAAGCTGTCGCGCGAGATTGCCAAGCGATTTGGCGAGAAGAACACGACGACCGTCTGCGGCACGCTCAAGGGCATCGGATCGGATAAAGGTCCGCTCCGCAGCTGCCCCGGCTGCATCGACGATGCCGTCGAGATCGCCTGCGATGTGCTAAAGCAGCTCGCCGAGTAAACGGCAGCAACATAAAACGACGGCCGGCGCGTTTGGGATCCATCCAAAAGAACGCCGGCCGTCGCCGTTAGAACTCGGCAAATTTGGGAGCGCCGACCTCGATCTCTTCGCGCCCCGCCATAAGCTCGCGCATCTTGGCGCAAAATTGCTCCTGCTCCCCCGCTTTGAATACCAGGTGAAGTGTCACGGCATCCGCGTAATCGGTATCCGAAACCTTGGCACCCGAATCCTGCGCCAAACGAAGCACCTGCTCATACTGCGGATAGGCCACATGCACGTCAACAGGCACGACGCTCGTCATCTCGACAATCTGCCCGGCCTCCCGAGCAGCTGCCACCGCCGCCTGCGTCGCCGCAGTATAGGCGCGCACCAAGCCACCAGGTCCCAACAGCGTGCCACCAAAATAGCGCGTCACCACGCAGCAAACATTTTTGAGCTCTGCGCCGCGCAACACCTCGAGCGTCGGCATACCGCTCGTGCGGCTCGGCTCACCATCATCGCTCTGGCGCTCGCGTCCATCGACTAAAATCCACGCGGGAACATTGTGTCGAGCGTCGTAATGACGCTTGCGAACCATCTCGATAAAGGCATTCGCCTCATCCTCGGACTCAATATGGACCAGTTGGGCAATAAAACGGCTCTTGCGGTCCACAAACTCGCCCGAAGCCTCAATATTCGATTGCAGAGTAAAATAGCTGTCCAACAAAGCCCCTCAACAACAAGCAAAGCAACAAACAGCCTCAATAATACGGCAAAGACAGAACCGTTGTCCTCGCCGACAAGAACGGAAACGCCAATAATGCCGTCACCAACAGACACTATGACCCAATCCGAGGGCACTAAAAAGATAGGAGCCCCCGCTCGTGACCGCGGGTCGGGGCTGCGACAATGATGTTGAAGTGCC
>ERZ826764.217-NODE-217-length-87011-cov-9.115817_pt1 | contig 87011 bp, 89 predicted proteins | sample MGYA00519870_ERZ826764 | MGnify/ENA primary metagenome ERZ826764 (study PRJEB31778, sample SAMEA3449239) | human gut metagenome | biome: human gut; feature: human-associated habitat; material: faeces | place: United Kingdom | collected 2010/2012 ... | reverse complement strand
GTACCCTTTACGACCGTACAGGGATATGATGATGAATTATATAACGCACAATTATACCCGTTATGGTCTTCGTTGGCCTCCATTAAAACCCCGAATTGTGCTCCGGCGGTCAAGGCCATGTAGCAATTTTCGGAAACTGCCAACACCGTAGTAAATTGCGAAGGCGGGCAGTTGGTTTTTGTATATATCGTTTTATACGACCCGCTCGTTTCAAAGTAATTGGAAACGCATCGTCCGTCCTTATATACTCGGAACTTGGCCCGGTTGCCCTCCATTGCAGAGGGCGTTTTCGCGGTAAAGTCGATTCCGGTATTGCGTTGATAGGTTTCGCCCGTTGTGGATAATGCGAAAATTTGCGCCCCTACGATATTCGTTACAGTTCCTACGAAAGAGCCTTTATTGTCGAAACAATTATCCCCATTGCTCGGCGTCGCGCTTTGGGTGTAGATATGGGTATAGCTATTGCTTGTCCATCCGTAATACTCTACATTCCCTTGTTGCGCTCCTGCGAATATCAACGGATAATCGGATTCTCCGGTGGGATTATAACCGGCCATAGCAGCTGCTACATTCTGTTCCGTATCGCGTACACCTATAAATCCGGAAAGGGCTACACCGCCTTCTATTTCTGTTCTTGCATCCTTAAAAGCATCTCGCAAATATTCTATGTCGCTTTGTTCCAATTCAGCAACATCCTTTAATGTCCCGTCAGACGCACGAAATTTAATGTTCCCCCCAATCTCTCCGGCGTCTAAGTCGAAATAAGTTTGTCCGTCGCCACTTTGAATCCGCCCCGTAGCAAGGAAACGACCGTTAATTGTCGTTGCGCCATAAGTTAGGGCGATAAGACGCGCCGGCCGGTTCCCGTCGGTATCGGTTATCACGCTGCTAAGGCTCCCTATCAAGAAATAATAATATGTAGGGTCGCCGTCTACCGCTCGCTGTACTGTGTCGAAAACGATGTTTCCGGCCGTTCCTGTCTTTTGGCAACGGGCGTATATGTAATAGACCGTTCCGCTTACAAGGTTCGAAAAGGTGGCCGTATTTAGCTGCCAACTTTTTACGGTTTCCGCTATCGTATAGTGAACCAACGTACCGCCTACCACCTTTACCGTATTGGGATTCCCTTCGTAGTTCGGTTCAAAGCGGGTGTTCTGTAATACGAACTGCTGGGAACGTGCGCCGGTGGCTAACATGGTCGTTTCAATCGAAAGCGGCTTTATCTTCTCGCTGTAATAGTGTCCTTCGGGGTCGAAAACATTAGCTAATACTTCTTGGCTGGCTTTCCAATTGCGGCGGGCCTTCGACGGGTCGGCAAGGTCGTTTATCTCTATAACATTGTCGATTTTCTGCAAGTCTTCGATAACGCGGGTTATCGTCGTTTTGGTTACGCTGTCGCCCAAGGTTATATTATACTTGTATTCCCGCAGCAAATCGCGCGTAAAGGCCGTAATTCGTACCGATTTGTTTACGCCTATGTCTTCATCTTCCACTGGGATATAATCGCCGACGGCAAAAAGGTTTACTACGGTCAGTTCGCCGGCGAACTGACGTATAAAATTTTCGTCGATACTTAACCCGTACTGTACTTGCGGCTGGCTGTATTCGGTTATTGCCTTGTTGCCTTCCGCAAGGAGTTTGTTTTCCGCGTCGGTCTTGTAAGTGTCCGGCAAATTTATATCCGTGAAGAAATACTTATCGCCTACGCCGAACTGAAACGCCGCACTTGTTTCGCTGGGGAACTTCATGCCGTTTTCGTCCGTGAACGGTACTACCTGTATTTCCTTCGTCGCGTGGTCGTACTTGTGTATGTCAAATTCATAGCCGGCCAAGTTTCCGGTAGTGAACTTTACCTTTGCAGTAGCTCCGTCGATAAGCCACTTTGTATTACCCGCGCTATCCTTTTCGTTAAGGTCGAAGTTCATAGTAGCGTCCTTAAAAGCATAATACGCGCTTCCGGCGGCTGTTACTTCGCCGTAGCGTTCGGGTCTGATGTCGTCGAATATCTTTGTATTCTCCTTCAACCCGTAAGCCGCAATAGCGGCCGCGTCCTCGATGTAGGAAGCGTTTTTAGCTTTGCCCGGAAGACAAAGACGGGTATAACGGTATTTGTCCCCAAGGTTGCTACTACCGCCGTAGACGTATAGCCGGGTAACTACGTTCTTGGAATTGATGTTTTGGCGCGTTAATTCGTAAAGCCCGCCGGTACGTCCGTACCGGAAGGTATAGGGGAAGTTTACCCCGGCCGTTTTGATATTGAGCGTACGAACGCCGTTAGCTTGGGTAATCTCAAATTCGGTGCTGTACTGTTCGCAAAGGTCTTGCAACACTTCCAAACAATTCTTTTCCGTATAGGTAAGCGTTTTATACTCCGTATTGGCCGGATAAACGCCTAACACCCATTTACCCGGATATACGCGGGTAAGGTTCCCGATAAGAATACCTAAGAAGTCTTCTAAATCGCCCGTAAAGCTATCTAATACGGTATCGTCCGGTAACAAAAATTGCACGTCGATTAACTCGTACTGTACGCCTTCGAAAGTAAGGGTATATTCGAAATTCCGGTTTCCGGTCTTCTTAATGCCCGGAAGCTGGTTAAGGGTATAAGTCTTCCCGTAAACGTCTATTTGGTCGCCCAAGTGGAAGGTTAAGGGCGTGGCACTTTTTACGGTTATCGCCACCGTATCCGCCCCTAACAGCGTAATACTTTGTTCGGCCTTGGTAACTCCGGACTTACGCGCCCGCGAAGTCAATAGGGCCGTAGTCCCGTCCGGGTGTCTTACTATAATTTGTTCCATACGATAATACCGTTAGTAGTGAAACTTTCTATTTCTTCGATAACTCCGGCGACAATGGCGTAAAAAATTCCGTCGGTCGTGTATTCGTGACTCGCTGTTACGTCGGTTCCGTAAACGTCGTTCGTTTGGGTTCCGTCGCCCCAAAAGATAGTAACCGCCTTCTTGCTGGTTAGGGTAATCGTTAGCGTTTTCGTATCATTGCTTAAACGCTGGTGCCGTACGATACGCTTTACCGGGTCGGGTTCCTTCAATTTCAAGGTAAAGGTTCCTACCATAAGGTCGTCGTTCCAACGTTTGTTAATGGCTACCCCGTTCTCGTTATAGACTTCGTAAAGCAACGGTTTCGTAGGGTGTATATCTACCATAAGCCGCTGGGTGTTGGGCCGGTTGAATACGTCCAAGAAGTCGTTTAGCTTCGTAACAAAGTCTACCTTCCCGTTCGCTTTCATAAAGCAATTAAGGGCTATTTCGCGGGGTTGCAGTATCTTGTTTTCAAGGTCTACTATCTCCCCGTGATAATCCGGCCAATCAACGGAAACCGGGGTTTTCATTTTGGGACGGTCAAGAAGGCCGTTACTTTCGCTTACATAAATATCCCAAGCCTTAAAATCGGTTCCGTCTATACTGTAAGCCAATTGCGCCACCGTAGCAATACTTTCGGTAATTTCTTCCTGCGGCAAGGCGGTATTATATACCTTAACTTCGTCGATACAACCGTACCCGTTGGCGGTCGTATAGATGTCTTGCAGGATAGCGAAACCGGTAGGCTGGGCGGGTAGCGTAATGGTCTGCACCAATGCCGTATCAAGGTAAATGCGGATTGTTAGGCCCTCTTTGACGATAGCCCAATAGCCCCAAGTATCGGCCGCAAGGTTAAACCACGCTTCCGTATAACCTTCTATGGCTTCCCAGCGGGCAAAGAATCCGATACGCTTACCTGTAAAGCCGTCCGGGAAGGCTGAACGCTTCAACCAGGCAAGCAGGGTAAAGTTCCCGGTAAGGGGAATTACGTTTTTGTCTATATCGCAATGCCCGTTACCGTCGAACTTTATACAATTGCCTTGCTTTCCGCCGGTAAAATCTGCTTCTACTACCGTACCGTCCGCCCGTGTCTTGCTGTAATCGTAAGCAATGGTAGAACCGGCCGCTTCATCGAAGGGCATATTTAGGATAATGTTACTTTCGTCTGCCATATCAATACGTTTTAGTCGTTTTTCGAATAACTTTTATTATCGCGTTACCTTCGCCGTCGCCGGTGGTAGTCGTCAAGTTCCCGCCGTAGTGGTTTACGCAAATCTTCGCGTTATCCCGTGCTTCTACTTCTACGGTGGTATCGTCGAATACGTCTACCATTACGAAGGAATTACCGGTAGCAAGAACCTTTAACCGGCTTTGGTGCTTTGCGAATACCTGCCCTACGTTCCAACCGTCGTAAGTGGCGGTACCCTCGCAACGGCCAAGGGCTACTACGTGCCGGAAGTTTCCTGCCGTAATAGCTTGGTCGAGGAACACGCCGTAGGCTTCGCAAGTACCTACGAAGTGCTGGCGTATAAATTCGTTGCTGGGGTACTCGTTGCTTAGGCAAAAGTCGATACCTTCAAGGTACATTTTAATAAGTTCGTCTTTCCCTTTGGTATCTATAAGGCGGCCGTACCATTCTTCGCAAATGCCTTTCTTTTTGGCGTCGCGGGCCAATCGTTTATTTACTTCCATATCGCTACATTGTTATTCCTTGCGCCCGTAACGGGTCGGACGCGCTTCCCGAAGTATTCTTTTCTATCTGTTCAAGGTGCCGGTTCGATACGCTTAATTTGCCGTCGATGTTGGCAAGGTGTATAAGCTGCTGGCGCAAGATTTCTATTTCCTGCACTTGGTTTACACGTACGGCGTTCGTTTGTCCGGCCAATAAATCTATACTTTCTTGGCTGGCTCCCTTAATTGCACCGGATAGGCTCGTAGTAGGGTCGCCGTTATCGTCCAAGTCCTTAAACAAATCTTCGTACAACTTCAAGGCTTCGGCGTACCCTTGGGCTATTGATTTTACTCTATCCTTAAACCGTTGCTGTTCTTCCGGGGTCAAGCCGTCGAAGGAACCGCCGCCTTCATCGTTAAAACCCATATCGTGCTGCAACTGCTTTACGGCATCTTGTAGCTGCTGTTCGAGGAATTGTTTTTTTAAGGCGTTCTTTACGGCATTACCTAATACCTGGTTCGTAACCTTTTCAATCGCGCTTTTTACTTTGTCGCTGTTGAAGCCGTCGGAGTAGGCTTCGGCTATCGCGTCGGACAATTGCGTAGCCAAGTCCTTTGCCGAAGTCTGCGTTACGCTTTCCGTAATTTCGGCTATGGTGTCTTCGATTTGGCGGCCTAATTCTTCGTACTGCTCCTTATATTGGTTTACCTTACCACTATCGGTTTTTTTCTTGCTTTCTTCCGCTTCCCACATAGCCCGCAAGTGCGCGCGTTGTTCGCGCATATTGTTAATAAGGGCCTTTTGGTTATCGTAAACCGATTCGCCTAACGCCTTATCTACGGCGTGTTCAAGTGCTTTGTAGGTGCGTTCCAATTCTTCGACGGCAGCAGCGTGTTTCTTAATGGCTCGTTCGGCCTTACGGTCGCGGGAGTTGAACAGGTCAAAGACGGAAGTTAGCATACCTACGGCTCCCTGTATCATTTGGGCCGGGTTCATAGTTGCGTACCCCTGTGCCATTTGCCCTATTCCGTCCACAATTCCGCCTACGTCCCCTAAAATAGCTTGGGTTTCGTCGTCCATAGAACCTCCCATTTTCTCAATAGCACCCGTAACCGCGTCGAACGAACCTTTTACCAAATCGGCCGTAGCCCCTACGCCTTTGAATACTTCGGATAGGTTCGCTTTACTTGCGTCCTTCTTATAGTCCTTCAAAGCCGTAGAAAGGGCCTTAAACGGGTTGCGGGTCTGTATTTCGTCCTTGGCTTCCCGCAACTTGCTTAAAACTACGTCTAAGTCTTGCGGGTTAAGTTCTACGCCTAATTGGGCCTTTTGCGCTTCGATTTTATCTATAAGGGCCTGTATTTGCGCCGTAGTAAGGTCGTCGAGGTTCCCGAAAAGTTGCTCCCAAGCCCCGGAATCGGTCAATTCCTGCAACGCTGCGGACGAAAGGGCCTTATTCTTGGCTTCCTGCAATTTCGCTACTAATTCTTCGTTATTCTGCTGGGTTGCCAATGCTATTTTTTCGTCGTATTGCGCGGAAATATCGGCGCATTTTTGCTGATATGTTTTGTATTCCTCTACCAATGCGTCGTAGTCTTCGTTCCCCGAACTTTTTGCGTATTTTTTGCGCTCTTTCTCCAAATTCGCCAAGGCTTCCAAGGCTATACGGCGTTCGTCGTCCGTCTTGGCCTTCGCCAATTGCTCGTTAAGAAGGCGGCTATTTTCGGCGTAGTTGGCTTCAAAGGTTATCTTCTTACCCAAATAGTCCGCATATTCGGATAATAGGGCTTTTGTCCGGTCTTTGGCCTTTTGCTCTACGTCTTCCTGCTGCTTCTTAATAATGTCGCTTTTACCTTTGTCAAGGTCGGAACCGTCCCCGGTCAAAGCCTTACGCTTTTCTTCCAAGATATTAACCATTTCCAAAATGGAACGTGCCCCGGAAAGTTGTTCTTTAAGCTCCTTTTCGAATCCGGCTAAAACGGTTTCCTTCGTTTCGTTGGCTATGGCGTTATTTAGCTTCTGCAATTCTTCGGCTTGTGTCTTTGTGGCCGTTCCGCTTCCGATAGCCTTAATAAGCTGGTCGCGCTGCTTCTGTAAATAATCCAAATAGCTACTTCCTTCTTTCAGCAACCCGGCGAACTCGGCTTTTGCGGCATTGCGTACTACTTCGTCTTTGGAATTTACCCAATTGTAATACTCCGTATATTTCTTTTTCCGGGCTTCCAATTGTTCCGTAAACGGGTCTTTTTGCGTAGTCTTAGAAGACGTGCCGGATAAATCCATTTTTTTAAGTAACGCTTCCTGTTCTTTGATTTTCGCCAATAACTCGGCCCGCTCCTTATCGGTGGTAGCTTCCTTATACTTTGCACGCAACTTTGAAATAGTCTTTTCCAGAGCTTCTATACTGCCTTCCGCCACTTTATCCGCACCGCCCCCGATAGAATCCAAAATTTCGCGTTCTTTTGCGGTAAATTCTACTTGCTGGTTTATCAAGGCGTTATATTCCCGTTCCGCTTTCGCTACGGCATCTTCGGCCTTTTTCCAATCGCGGGATTTTTCAATTATAACGCCTTTACGCTCTACGCCGTAACCGTCCTTATATGTTCCCTTCTTCGATACATACGCTTTCGGAGTAGCTTCTAATTCCTGCTGGGCTTTTAATACTTCCTTGTATTTCTCTACGGCCAATTCCTGTACGGCTAACGCTTTGGCCCGTTCTAAGCAGGCTTCTATAAACTTCGACTTATTAGCTACTAACAAGTCTTCCGCTTCTTTAACCGTCTTAATGGAAAATCCCAAGTCCTCGAAGCGGTCTTTATTGTCTTCGATAAACTTGTTTTTAGCGGCCATATCGTTACCCAGCCGGTTCCATGCGGTGGAAAGCTCGGTAATTGCTGTAACCGGTTCGGCGGCAGCTTCTACCACTTTGTTATTAAATTCTTCTTGCGCCTTCTTTGCTTCCCGATTCTTGGATATGAATTTGGAAATTAAGGCTATCGCAGCGGTAATCGCTACTGAAAGGCCAAGGGTTAAGGTCGCCATTAACGCCTTTGCCGCTACGTTGGAAATACCCAAAGCCGTAGCAAACTTCGTTTCCGCTACGGTAAGTAATTCTTTCGCCTTGCGAACTAATACAAGCTGGGTATATGAATCCTTGTTTAAGGTTTTGGCTACCTGCTGTAAGCCTATGGTTATAGCCATAAGGGACTGAACTTTAACCATAATCTTTTGCAAGTTTTCATTTTCCCCGGCAAACAGTCCTACCGCACCCTGCGCGGCCGAAAAAGCCCCGCTTATACCGCCCATTACCTCTAATACGGTATTCATATTTTGGTAGTCGTCGGACATAATTTTAGCCTGCGTATTTGCGTCGGCCATAGCGTCCGCCAAACGGCCTAATTCCGCCTGCATAGCCCGGTATTCGTCCGTATTACGCTTCCCGTTCTGTTCCATTTCCGCAAGTGAATTTTTAAGGTTCATAACTTGCGTTCGTAACATGCCTTTCGCCTTCGCGTTTTGCTCTACCTTGGCCTTATTCTCGTTTAAGGTTTGTTCTTCTTTCTGTAAAGCGTCCGCCGTGTTCGCCACTTCCTGCAAAAGTGCTTTCCGCTGGGCTATTTCGTCTTTTATAGCCTGTTGTTTGGCCGTTAATGCCCTATATTCTTCGTCCCCCTTGGCGGTGCCTTTCATAAAGGCGGCCCCGGCCGCTTCGCCCAAGCGGGCGTACTCTTTTTCAAGGTCGGCGATTGCGTTACTATGGATTGCGGCCATAGTGTCTATATCCTTAAACGCCGCTTCAATTTGTGCGGCGGCTTCTCTGTACGCGGCTTCCATACGGTCGCCGCCTTCTACGGTTGCGTCCGTGAAACCCTGTACGCGCCTTTTGGTTTCGGCCAATGCGCTATTTATTTGCCCGTTATTCGCAATTATATCGAACTCCAAGGCACCGCCTTTTATATTCATCGGATAATGCTATTTATTTGTTGTAAAATACTTTCGGCGTTCTCGCTGGTTATCTTGGTTGTCGTGTTGCCCGCTGTATTGCCGTCTTCGTCGTCGGCCATGCGCGGCGCGTCGATTAACAACCGTTGAACAACGGCCCAAGCTACGCCGTGATGTAAGTAATCCCAAGTCCAGCCAAGGTGGGCGCAAATCGAACCCCGGCGGCCGTAAGGACTATTAAGCCCTATTACTCTATGCGCTCCGTCCTCGGTTGGGTCGTTCTTGCGCCGCTCATCAAGCGCATAGAGTTTATAAAATCCCCTAAGTTGCTTACGCTGGTTACGGCTTCGGAAAGTCCTACCAATTTGGAAGGTTTAATAGTGTGGAAGAAAAGGGCCGTAAGCCGGTCTAACTCCTTATCGTCGTTGTATTTTTTTACCCTTCCACCCGCGCAAACTTCGGTAACGTGGTAATCTTCGCCCAATACGGCAATAGCGATTATTCGGGCCATACGTGCGGCGTTATCTTTGGCTATGCGCTTCGCTTCCGCCAAGGTTTCCGTTCCGCCGGCTGTAAGCCGTTTTTCGTCTAAGCCCATTTCTACCCATATCGCGCTAAGTCTGTCAAGAACCGAAAGCGTAGGTTCCTGTATTTCGAAGTCTTCCTTTACCGTAATTACTTCGGGACGTTGGAAGAATCCTTTAACGCCTTTTTTATGCCGGCGGATTTTATGCGTAACGCTGAACTTTATACCTTGCTTTACCAAAAGGTTAAGTTCTTCGCGCTCTAACTCTAAATCCGTTTTTTCTCTTATCGTATCGTCGTTCATATCGTCGTTAAATCAAGAAAGCCCCCGAAACTTTCATTTGGGGGCTTTCGGGTTAAAGTAAGGCTTTCCCCGCGTTATGCCTGCACGTCTGCGGCGGTCATAAGCGTAGCGGTTATTTTCTTAGTTCCCGTTTTGGTCGGCTGCAATACGGTACCGGCAACCTCGATAAGAAGAATACCGCTTTTACTGAAAGTTGCGTTAATCTTACTTACGAGTTTCATGCGCGGAATCTCGAATTTAAGGCCCTGTTCCGGGGTAATGCGTACCGACTTTTCGACTACGGGGATTTTATCCGGAGCTTCCCATTTATCCGGCGTTGAACCCGTGCCGGGGGTACCTACGCCGCCCAAAAGGTCGGCAAGAACCGTAACCGAAGGGTTCATAATCGAAAAGTTGAAGTTCGTTTTTCCGCCCCGGCTAATGCTTATTACGGGGTCGTCCACTTCTTCGGCGTAGTGGTCGGTTGTTTCCGGGTCTTCCTGCGTCATCGTGCAGGTGTCTTGGTAGGTATAACCCAATACGTCCAAGGTTTCGCCCATACCGCCGTCCTCGGCAATTGCTCCTACCTCAATCTTGGAAAGACCGATAGTATAAGTTTTCTTTGCTGCCATTGTCGTAAATTTTAATTAGTTCGTTGTATATTCCATTCTACCCGCAAGTTGTTGTAATGCTCGTTAATGCCCGGTTCTTTAATTATGGCTTCCGTAGAAACCCGAATAGTCAGCCCGGTAATGTTCGCCGATTTTAGAACCGATAGAACAATAGCCGTTAGTTCGCGTATTCGCTCCCTATGCGCCTTAAATTGTTCGGTTCGGCCTATCCTTTCCTTTTTGTCGGGGACGTGGATATTTACGTTTGAAGTTCCGGTTTGCGGTACTTCGTGGTTTAGGAATAGGTTGTTAATTACTACGTCTTCCTTCCCGGAATTATCCGGCCGTTCTCCCTGCACGAATATTCCGCCGCTAAGGGCCGCTTTCAATTCGGCCGAAGCGTTCAGAATCTCAAAAAGAATATCATCGGTTTCTATACTCTGCATACCTCTTTGTGTTAAATCCATAACCGGCAATGAAGCCGGCCGAGGTCGAACTTTTCGCAAGTTCCGGTTACTACAACTAAGCCCGTTGCTTTGGCTGCTTCTACAAACTCGGTATTCGAAAGCTGGCTAACGTCTACCTTCTCCCGCGTTACAATTACCTGCGTGCCTTCGGGAATTTTGGCCGTACCTTTCGGTAGCTGGATAAGCGAAGCGAATACGCGGGTTTCTCCGTCGGCGGTCTGAATTGTCGAACCTTTACCGTTGGTTTCTTCCCGGCAAACTGCTTTTAACTCCCATGCGGCGGCGGGCGTTTCCCAAGAACCGTTAGGTAATTGGACGCTTTCGCCGTCGTGCTGCAAGGCGTACAAGTATTGCGGGTATTGGTAGGAAGTCGTTACCATACGTTGCTTTTGTTCCGAATTTTGGGCTTGCCGGCCGGCGTAATGCCTAATTCCGTGCAAGTCGCGTTATACCAAAGTTTGATAGCGTCCCAATTCCAACTAATGGAATACCCGCCTTCTCCGATATTGGCAAGGGGGATAAGCGTTGTAAACTCTCGGCAAATGGCCGTTTTAGCCTTCCGCACGTCTACCGGTGCGTCCGGGTCGGGGATAAGTCCGCTTTGGTTGCAAAGTATCAAATCCACGTCGTCCGCCGATAGCTGGAATTTGCCGACCGTCTTAGTAATCCATTCTTTGTAAGTCATCGGGTAAGGGTATTAGGATAGGGGCGACCGTTGCCGGCCGTCCCTTTCCGGTTAGTGTGTCCAGGTGCTGTTAGAAGTGTCCATAAGGAAGGAACGGCCCGAAGAAAGCCAAGCCGGGAAAGCGTTTGCAATTCCTACGGTAACTTCTTCGATAGGTTCCTCGGTGGAATACTTCTTTACGCAGGTGTGTCCGTTCATAGCTTTGATTGCTACGGAACCTTTAAGGTTCATATCGGCCGGCTTCTTCCAATAGGTCGAACCGAGTACCTTGCTTTCGCTGAACATTACTACGTCGTCGGCAAACGGGTTTCCACTGAACGGGCGGCTTCCGTCGTCCTTCTCAATAGTAATATCTTGGTCGATAACTACGACCTGTAAGCCACGCAAGTACGCCAAACCCTTCATAGCTGCGTTTACCTGTTCCAAGCTCGGCGTTTGTGCGATGTTCAAGGCGTTAGCCGCGAACGAAGCGGAAAGTTTTACTACTTCCTCGGTCTGAGCCATAAGCGAGAAGGTGTCAAGGTTCATAAAGGCGTACTTCAATCTAATACCCTTCTTCTTGGCCTTAGCTACGATAGCCTTAAAGTCCTTGCTAAACGGTTTCGCGCCGGTGGTGTTCCAAGCGGCCGAGCCGGTCTGAAATCCGACCTTCTGCGTTGCGTCGATTTGATAATCTACGTCGTACTCGGTAATTACGCTATTGTTGTTTTCGTTAGTAAGCGTTACTTTGCCCAACGAAATAGACTGCAACGCAATCCATTCCAAACGGGCCGCTACGCCGTCCCAGCAAAATTGCGTATCTTCGGCCCACGCTTCTACCAACGCCCGAAGGTCGGGGTTCGCGGAAGTCATGGCGACCATAATTTCGTATTCGTTAAGCTCGTTTTCGTCCTTGGTGCGCTTAATAGCCACCTTCGGAATATCGCCTTGAATACGCGCAATAGCTTCGCGGGTCTTTTTGTTGATACTTGCGCCGCGAGCTACAAGGTCGCCGGCAATCTTTAACCCTACCTGCGTTTCAAGGGCTTTCCACGTCATCGTGTAATTCTCCTTCAAAGGGAACAAGGTAGGATAGTAATACGGGTTAAGGTCGTAGGTATTAACTACAGCCTGCATATCCTTTTCGGTAATGCCAATCATTAAGCTCCTTTGCATAACTTTTCCCGATTAAATTAGATAAACTGAATACCGGTAAGTTTGGCTTTCACTTCGGCACCGATAGGCGGGATATTGCTTTCCCGAATCTGCCCAATAGTCCAAGCGTTTACGATATGGTTGCTAAGCGCGTCCACGTCGTAACTTTCGCCCACAAGGGCTACCGGTGCGTATTTGAAGGCTGCCCCCGAAGCCCCGGCCTCGGCTGCGAGGTAAAGCGAATCGCCGGCTTTTGCGGCAACTCCAAGGGTTGTACCTACTGTAAGGTCGTCTTTGCTGCCGTCGCCGCTATTTGTGGCGATAGCGGTAATAGCGTAGGCCGCCCCGCCGGGAGCCAGCATAAGCACGTCGCCGACTTTGAAGTTATGGCCTTTCTTTACGGTGTAGGTGGTAGCGGAGTTCGTAGCGTCGTCGGTAAGAACGGCTACTTTCACTACATGATAAAGCCCGTTTTCATCTTTGCCAACCGGCGTACCTTCGTGCAGAACTTTCTGCGTAAGGTCGTCGGCAGAAACGGTAATACCGTTCGGAATGTCGGCGACCTTGTGGGTAAACGCACGAATTACGCGGTTATCCTTTTTCCTGTCGATTTTAAGCATTTCGAAAGTTTTTTAGCGTTAAACCTCTTTGCCGCCCAAGCCCTTATTTGCGGCTTCTGCGGCCTTTGCCTGTATGTAGCTTTCTACGCCCGCGCTTACTCCGTCCTTGTTGGGGGAACCAAGTACCGGTTTTTCGTGAAGGCTTAGGCCCCGGTCTGCCAACTCTTGGCCGAAGGCTGCTACGTCGTTCTTGGTTTCGGTCAGATACTCGTTAAAGGCGTTTTCGTCGGCAAAGCCGCCAAGTTTGGCTACTCTGTCGAAATCTTTAAGAACCTTTGCTTTATAGGCTTCGGGTACGTCGGCAAGCTCTTTAACAAGCGTTTCCCGGCGGTTGGCGGTTACGGCCGCGCTTTGAAGGCTCGTTACTTCGGACTGCAAGCCCTTAGTAGCTTCCTTTACGGCGTTCGTAATCATTGCTTGCACGGTTGCAGCGTCCAAGGTTCCGGCCGGTGCGGGTGGGGTACCGCCTTCTTCCGGTTTCTTTTCTACAAAGTCGTACTTCTTACGCAGGTTGTCCTCGCGCGTTTTGTTCGCTTTGTCTATTTCCGCGTCCGCGTCTTTGCGCCAATCCGCTACAAACTTCGCTACGGCTTCGGCGGTAAGTTTACCTACGATACCGGTAGCTTCTTCCTTGGTATTAACCTGCATGGCGATAACTCGCGCAAGCTGGTTAAGCCCGTCTTTTCGCACGCCCGGAAACTGTGTTTCAAGTAGTGCTACAATTTCGTTTAGTTCCATTTTGATTTTTGTGATTTAATTAAACCTGCAACAAAGAAACGTATTATAGTAATACGAATATTTGTATAGCGTTGCAAGTTCTCTACACTCGTTTCAACAATTCAACCGTATGGGCCTATAAGGGGCTGGGGTGGTCTTTGGTTGCCTCGATAGTTGAAAAGATAATTTCACGAACAAATAGCAATGCAGTACGAAAGATAGCAAAAGAAGGCGATTTTAGGCCGTTTTATTATCCAAACAAGGAAATATACCAGCCAACCGCATAAAATCGAATGGCGGGCACGAGAAAGGGCAAAAACGGGTATTCTTGCTTCGTCGGTTATCCGGCCCTTCGTGAATAAGTAGAAATATGGGAATTTTGTTACCGCTGTGTTACTATCAACATTCTGCCGGCGGAACTACCAACATAGCGGCGGTTACTATCAACATTCCGGTAATGTTGGTAGTTAATGTTGCAAGCTGCCCGGTAATGTTGGTAGTTCGGGGCGCAAGTCGAAAGCCCGTTTTCCCTCTCTTTCCCCCTACACCCTCTTTCTCTCTATATATATCTTTATCCTTATATTTATCCACAGGGGCTAAGTAGCCCCTGCCAAGGAGCTGGCAAGCTCCTTGTTTGTGTGTGCCTTAATAATTGATATTTAGTTATTTATAATAGTTTGATAAATGAAGGTTGCGCGGCCCAAAATAAACCCCTCGCTTGGGGCTGGTTAGGGGTTGGGCTATGGCTTACGCATGAATTTCGCATAACCGCAAATAATTGTATTATAAGATATTAAGCAATAAAGCAAACGTAACTATCTGATTCCGAAGTACAATAGCCCCAAGCCTGCCGCCGGGCTGGTGCTGGTCTGCTCCTGCGTAGGGGCTGGGTTGCCCCTGCCTTGCTCTTTGCGCGATTTTATGCCGTAAAATAGTGTTGTTTAGTGTTTTTGCAGTATATTTGCAATGTTTCCGGGGAGAAATCCGGGGACGCTTGTAAAAGCGTATAGGTATCTAAGTTTGAAAATCGCCAATTAACAAACCGTAATAGATAGACCTATTAACGCCTGCTTGCTGTATATCATTGTTCGATATATCGCTAAGCGTGGGTTATGGTTTATTTTACGGTGGGCGTTTGGCGATGCCTCAAACTTGTAAACCAAGAAAGGCCCACGCTTTTTTATTTGTGTAATGCCTGTTCGGGCCTTGGGGTAATAATAGTTTTCGATATGAAGAAAATTTACTTTTGCCTTTTGGCCTGTGTAGTGGCTTTTGCCGGTTGTTCCAAAGATGAAGACCCCGGAAGAAGTTACACAGAACAACAAGAAAAAGCCTTATCCGTATTTAATGGGACTTGGGCCGATACGCAATTTTCCAACCTTGGCGACTATCCCGGTGCCGAATTGCAACCCGACCCGGATAAAATCATATTCGGAACCCAAAACAATAAGCCCGTAGAAATCTACGAAAACGACTTTATCGAAGGCGAACGCTTGCTTTTCTCTGCCTTCGGCGAATTGGTTTACCATAGCGAGGGGTACGAAGACGTACCGTGTTTTTATTGGCTCTCTAACGCGGCCGATGAACTACGCCTATACCGGACTTCCACCAAGAAGCTATACAAGAAATTCGCGCTTTCGATAAAAAGCGATACGAAAATGAACCTTCACGACCCCGATTTATCGTTACCGTACATTTTCGTAAAGCAATAGTATGAAATGGATAAAAAAGCTATTTTGTGGCAACACCGAGGCTACTCCTTCTAATATCGAAGCCCACAAAGACGAAATAAAAGTACCTGTATCTTTTTTATCGGCTCAAAACATCGTTTACGCTGGGGAAGAAGTCGGCCTTTCTCGTTTGGCTTTCAAAGCTAAACAATTAGGGAACAAATACGTTACAATAGATAGAAATATTTATTACCAAGCACTTAATAACATTGCAAAAGGTAGACGGCTGGATTATTCAATACAAAGAAGCGCAAAGCTAAATTTGCTTGGCATTAGGTACGAAAAGGAAGGGAATATAGAAGACGCGGTAAAAGTCTACGAAGAAAATATAGCGATGCGTTCCAACGGTCGCCACGCATACGATAGGTTGAAAATTATATATCGACGACAAAAGGATAGGGAAAACGAAATCCGGGTTTTAAGAGTGGCTATTGGTGTATTCGGGGAAGATTCGGAATATAACGAACGCTTGCTTAAACTGCTATCTAAAACAAAGGAGCCTTTTTAATGCCGAGAAACGCCCCTATTTTCGTGCATCGTCTTTGTGTAGTATTAAATACCCGTCCGCCAAACAGAACGCCGTAAAATGGAAATTTGGGAAAAATAAGGAAGGAGTAGCGCGGTGCTACTCCTTCTTTTCGTCTGTATCGTCGTCTTCCGCCATTGCGTCGGTTTCTGCCTGCCAACGGTCAATAGCGGCCGCGTTCCGCTCGTAAAACTTTTGCCGCTCTGCTTCCGGGGTATTCGCCCAATCCTTTATAGCCTGTGTAAACGGGTTCTTCGGGTCAAGGGCTTTTAATTTCTCTTCGTCTGTCATAATTCCCGCATTTTAACGTAAATAGTGCCGAACAAATCCGTATCGGTGCTTACTATCTTAAACTTGGTACCGTTAGTAAATAATACTTCCTGCTGGTCTTCGGTAGCAAATTTACCGTTAAATTCCGAAATATCGGATATGTCGCGGCCGTTTTTACTCTGAATCTCAAAAAGTATCCGTACTTCCGACTTCTTCAAATCCCGATAGCTGGCAAATCGCCAAGCTACGGCCGGGGTCTTCGTCGATGAAGTGAAAATAGCGTGTTTTATTTCGTCCCTGCCAGCGTAAAGGCGTTCGTAATCCTTCCGCTTCATAATCGCGCCTCGGTAGACGGTTCCCCGATACTTCGGCAATTCTTCCAACGCCTTAGCCATAAGGGAAGCCGAAGCCTTGTTAAAGTCGGTAAGGGTGCCTTTATCCAACTGCTTATTAAGCTGCCGGTAGTTCCCGCCTTGCTGGGTGTAGTGATGAAGGGCCGCAAGTTCTGTATTCTGAATATCCGGGTAAAGCGTACTAAGCAATTGCGTTGCCCGTTCCATTGCTTCGGCTGTGCTTCTTGCTCTCGTAAACTTCCGTTCTTCGGCGGTGTAGGTGTTTACCGGCAACGTGCCTATACTTTTACGGTTATCCCGAACAAAGTACGGTAAGGTCTTCCAACCTTTCGAGCGTTCCTCGTTTTTGGCTATCCAATCGGTCAAGGCTTTCGGAACCTGCGTTACGGTGCGCTGGGGGTTCGGTTTCCAATCCTTCAACTTTCCGGCCTTACGTGCCCTTATTCGTTCCCTAAAATCGCTTTCCGAAATAAAGATAGGCACCATTTCGCAACGGCAATGCGGATGCCAACCCGTCCAAAGGAAAGTTTTAGGGTATCGACCGGCTAATACGTCGCAAATATCGTATAAGGTTCGTAATTTACCGTTAATTACTACCGTATGGTTATTGCTCAACCGAATTTCGTACCCGATAATAAGGGGGTTATTTTGGTAGCTTTCCCACTCTGCACGGCGGTAGGCGGCGTTCATTTCGGTAACGGCAAGGCGGCGGGCGTTCTTGTACGCCGACCTATATACACCTTGGCCGGGGTGGTACTGTTTCGCCGCTTGGCTTAATTCAAGTTCCCCGGTTTCCTTGTTGCGAACCCGTCTATAAAGCGCGTCGGGATTGTTCAAGTACCCGCGAAGGCTACGGCTTACTTCTTCCGGGCTTTTCCCTTCAAGTATGCCGTTTTGTATGATAATTTCAAGTTCTTGTTTCGCCTTCGCCGTCAAATTCCAAACACGGGTAGATAGGTTCATACCCTCGCGGCTGGCATTGGCGTAGGCATGGCCCGTTGCTCCTTTGGCCCGGTGTGCCTTTACTGCCTGTTCGCAAATGTCGGTAGTTTCTTTCCGCCGCGTCGAAGTCTTCCCGAATACTTCTAACACCTGTTCCTTTACCCGTGCTTCTCCTTTGTCCCAACTTCCTATAATTCCGTTCTTGGTAATAAGGGCTGTTTTGCTGCTAAGGTCTTTTAGGTACCGGTCTAACTTGCGTTCGGCGGCCGGGTTCCCTTTCCAGGTAAAAGAAGCCCCCGATTCTATCGCTTTCCTAACCTCGGTAAGTTTTAGGGCCGCGTGATAGGTATTGCCAAACAAGGCGTAAAGTTGCTTTTCTACGCTTGCTATATATTTTATAACTTCTTGCCTTTTATCCATTACGCCCTAAGTTCTTCTATTGCAATTTGGATATACTTACTTAAAATTGCGTTTAACTCGCTGCAAGGGCCGCTAATTACGTCGTACCCCTTGCTTTCAACGTATAGGGCATAATCGGCGGCGGCAACGATAACCGCTACTATGTCGTTCGGGTATTGTGCTGCCGCTTCTTCCGCCATACGCTTACCTTTTTCTACGCCTTCGCTTCCTTTCTCCCCGCCGGTAGAACTGAAACTTTCCGCTACCTTTTCGCCGTGATTGTAGATAACAAAGCCAATCGACGAACGTAATAGGTGCGTTCGGTCTTTGTAAGTGTTCAATAGTTTAGCGTTCGGCGTAACCTCTAAACAAGCCTTTTGCATAGCGTCTACAACGGTGGCATTTATGATGTCTACCGCTTCGTAAACGCCTGCAAATAGCTTATCTATGTCGAATTTTGCTACTATGTTACCCATATCTTAATTAGATACTTGGTTAGTAGTTATACGGTGGGTTCGTAAATAGACGAATAGGAAGCCGCGCTTTCTTCGGCTTCTATCTGTTCTATCTCTGCGTCCGTGTCGTTTACCCAGCCCAACTGTTGTACGGCCGTCTTCCGCGAACAAATAGCCTTCTGACCGGTGGCCGAAAGAAGAAGGTTTACGTTCGCGGCTTCGTCCTCAATCATAAACGGCACTATTTCGGGTTCGATAATAAGGCTACCGCAAGCGTCTACAAAAGCCTTATCCTTGGCGTTCATTTGTGCTAAAAACGCCTGTATTACGCTTAATCGACGCTGTAAATAATCGTCGAACACCTCGCATTTGTCCTGTACTTTTAGGTGCGCGTCCATAAATAGCAACTTCAAGGCTACACCCGAAACGGCCCCGATACCCTTTACCGAATCGAAAGCAATATCCGGCGTTTGCGTAATGGTGTAAATCATACGCAAAAGGGTTTCTATCTCTAATTTGACGCTTTCGGGGGCTTGCGCCCAGCTTAGATATTGTGCGGTCGCGCCTTCTTCGCCCTCGATAACGGCCCCGCTTTCGCCCTTCTTGGCCCAACCCAAAATAGTACCCGTAGTAAAGATTTTCGGGCTTGCGTGGTAGTCGTTGGTATCGGCGAAGTTAGAAAGCAACTTTTCCAAGCGGTCTATAAGGTTCTGCACGTCTTCCCATTCTACGGCGGGCTGGCGGCCATAGATAACCGGGATTTTGCCTATTTGGTTCTTCTTGGGGTAGCCGTCCAATAACTGCCATTGGTTGCTGGTAAGCGTCCATTTCCGTATTTCGGTATCGGTATAGGTTTCGAAATAGGTATGTTTTACCCCCGCGCTATCCTTTACGACGTATTCGCGGGAAAAAGCTACCATATCGCCCGTTTCATCGAAGTAGGGGTAAAGCCTATCGCCGAACAACGGGCTAAAAATGGCTACCCGAAGTTTGTGCGTTGAATCGAAGCCGTAGTTTTTCGTCGGTTTCTCCACCGGGTACCAAAGTTCGGCCGATTCCTTACTGCTATACATACCCCGCGCTACCTTTCGGTTAAGGGTGCGGCTTTTGTTATCGAACAAAACACGCTTTACAGCCTTCAAAACGTCGGCTTCCTTGGTGCCTTCTTCCGGTTCCGCATTAAGAATTACGGGGTTTCCAAACGTGAAGGCTACGGCCCGCTTTACTATAAGTTTCTGAATCGCCAAGGCTACGCGGGCTACCGGCTCGATACGGAAGTTTTCGGTTTCCCCGTCGCCATTGGTAACGGTCTTTATGTTCTTCTTTTCTTCGTCGTTTATATCGAAGTCGGAAAGGTCTACTTTTACCTTCTTATCCCTACGCTTTACCGGGTCGTTTACGTCGTGGCCTTGGGGGTCAAGCTGGGCGATATATTCGGCCGCGTTCGGCTCGGTCGCATTACGTCCGTTCTTCAATTCGGCAATAGCGGTACTATGGTTCTCGCTCGCCAAAAGTTCGTTAATCTGCTTGCTGTTCATTTTATTGTCTATTGATAGTTAAACATTATGCGAAATATCCGGCCGCGCTTTTCTTACCTGTAATTGGCCGTTGCTCTACGGTTCCGGTCAATGCGTCCGGCGCGTCATCGTGGGCGTTCTTGCCAACCTTCATATAGTGCGTAAGGGCTTGGTAGAAATCGGGCCACATTTGCGCCCACCCGCGCGGGAAATAGGTAAGGTTTTGCACTTCCGCGCTATGCGTAAATATGCGTACGGCTTTGTTTTGGCTTTGGTGGAACCACTTAATACGGGTTTTGTTGTTACCCATTAACCGGGCTTGTTTCTCTACATTACGCGCGAAGCCCCGGCCGCCGTTGTTGCTCTCTACTACGGCCAATTCTACCGCGTGTTTGGTTAGCATTTCGGCCGTTTTGGGTTCGGTGTACTCCATAGGTTTAGCCGTATAAAGCACGTCCAAAATAAAGTTTCCTATCTCGGTTTCAAGGTAGGTTATCGAGCAAAGGAAATCCGCGCCTTCGTCCGCCGTATCGGTATAGTTCTTAACCTTCCGTAGCTTGGTGGCCGGCAGTATGTCGTATTCCTTAAAAGGATTTTCGTACATAAGGCCCTGCAAAGGTTTGGGGTCTTGCTGGTAAAGGCTTTCGAATACGTGCGGGTTTCGGGTGCGTATGGCTTCCAACTTTTCTAAGTTGTGGCGTTCGGGCCATAGTGCCGTACCTTCTTCGCGCGGGTCGTATTCGGTAGGTGCGCCCTTCTTAATCGCTTGGTAGGTTACTACTACCCACCCGTTCGGATTGTTTACCGGGTCGTATATTCCTTGCTGCTCCAATAGGCGGCCGGCTAAGTCCTTTTCGTGCCAGCGGGTAAATACTATAAGCTGCTGGCTATTGTTGTGTAATCGGGTTTCGGCAACCGTATCGTACCAATCTTCGATAGCTTCCCGAACAACTGCCGACCACGCCGTTTTAGCGTCCTTATAAATGTCGTCCATTATCAGGGTATCTACCGGTTCGCCCGTAAGCGGGCCACCTACGCCGACGGTCTTAAAACCGCCCCGGTGTCCTACTATTTCGCACTCGTCGGCATTGCGAAGCCATGCACCGGCAACGGTCGTAATGTTCGATGAATTAAGGCGCGTTTCCGGGAATATCTCGGCATATTCCGGCGTGTCTATAATGCGCTGTATTTCGCGGTTGAACTTACGGGCTTTCGGTGCCGAATAGCTTACGACGGCTATTTTATTGTCCGGGTTCCGGCCAAGTATATAAGCCGGAAGGCGGCGCGTAGAACCTTCGCTTTTGCCGTGCTGGGGCGGCATGAATACCATTAGCTTTTTAATCTTCCCTTCCGCGAATAAGGTTAGAACGTGGTAATATCGTACATGAAATTCAGCAGGGTCGAAAGTAGGCATAGTAGCACGGGTAAACGGCAAAAGGTCGGTACGTGCTTCGCGTATCAACCTTTCCCGCAATGCGGCTATATACTCTATTTTCTCTTGGCGCGTCATTTATCTAATTTCTTTTCCAATTCGGCTATACGTGCGTCTAATTCTTCGTCGGTAAGCTGCCCGAATAAGTCCTTACCGTCCTTGCCTGTTACCTCGTTGTTCTGCCTGTTCTTCCAATTCTCCGGCTCTCCGTTGGTTAGTGTAAAGATTATCGCTGCCGTGTCCGGCTGGTAGTGTTTATCGACTATCTTTTGTTCCTTTATTCGCGGTATCTCCTTGCCGTTTATGTCGTACTTGCCGGAACCTACCGTAGTGATGTGTTTTTCCTGCACCGTGTACCCTTGTATCTTTCGTAGAAGGCTTTTTTTCGCTTCGGCTACGAAGAAGGCCATACGTTCCGCTTCGGCCTTTTTTATATTCTCCGAAAACTCCGGAAACCGGGTAATCCAATCGTAATAAGTAGAATCGGAAATTTTAACCATACGGCATACTTCCGCCACCGTATAGGTGTCGGTAGCGATAAGCGAACATATCTTTTCGGCTATCTTCTTATTGTATTTCGTCGGTCTTCCCATTACTTACTTATTGCGGTAAATCGTCCCCCGCGTGTAATTCTCCAAATTCTTCTTTAATCGCCTTCGGGTCGCCTTTGTAGAATACCAATACGTCGTCGTGAAGGCCGCTATTCGCGCGGGTCTTATTGAACTGTTCTACGGCCTTCGTTACCTGCACTTCTTCGAATTGGTCTACCGTTTCTTCTACCGAACCTTTGCAAAAGACTAATACGTTTTGGTGTAGCTTGCCAATTTTGCGGCACGTGTTCATCTGCCTGCGAACCCGGATAGCAAGGCCTGCTACCTGGTTTACTAAAATCAAATGGTTATAGTAGCTTAGGCCGCACTCCGTAAAGGCTTCGATAGTGTGGCCTATGAAATTGCGGTAAATGCCCTTTTTATCTCGAATATCCCCAACTACGAAGACGGCAAAGCGGTTGTTCTTCAATCGGGCGCAAGCCTGCTTTATTGCGGCTTTGTAGGCTTCCAAGAACTGCGGGTAATCCATATTGGAAATATCGCGGGGGTCATTGCTATATACTTCCAAATCTGCGTACGGCGGGCAAGAAAATACCATATCGAAATCGCCGGTAACGCCGTTCTTTTGTAACACGTCTTCAAGCTGCGTACTATCGCCAACCGTCCAACGCGGCGCAATGTCGGCCGGCATGTTACCTAATACTTCCTTCGCGTTCTCGATATTGGCTACTACCTGTTTCTCCCGAAGGTCGTTACCAACGTACGGCATATTCAATTTTGCCGCTACGATACCGCGAACACTTCCACCGGCGAAGGGGTCTAAAATGCGGCCGCCCTCAATATTGAACCAACGGTAGGAAAGTTCGGTTAGAACGGGGTCGAATATTGAAGTAGTCGCCATAGCTTGTATTCCCTGCTTCTCCATTTCCGCTAACACTTCATCGGTAGACGGTTCCCGCCCCAAGGTTTCCCGAAGTGCGTTTTTGGTATCGTAAAAGGCAGGCGGTTGTGCTGATTTGGCAAATGTCAAATCTTCGTCCCTGCCTTCCTCGCTCTTTATGCCTATTTCCAACCAAGCGCGGCGGCGTTCCTGCCATTCGGCCGTACGGGTATTAAGCACGGAAAAAGGCGGCATTACGAAGTCGTCTTTAAGTCTTCTAAGCTGTTCTTCGGTATCTTCTTCCCCTTGGCCGCCTTCTCCGCCGTAGCCTTCCAATTCTACGCCCCAATCGTCGGGGGCTATATCCCACTTATCCGACGCTTGGGTAAGTGCCGCTTCGTCCCAAGCCAAGTTAGCGGCCCCGGTCGCATTGTCGGCTAAGGCAAGTTCGCGCCCTTCCCGCGTGTCTAAATCTATGTCGGTACGCTTTACCGCTACTATTTCTTCGCCGGTGGTTTCGACTATCAAAACCTTTTCTAAGCCAATTTGCCCGGCGTTTTCTACGGTCTTGTTTCCGGCTATAATACGGTTGTTCTTATCCAAAAGAATAGAACGGCCCGCCCCGAATTGGCGCAGGCTCTTTTCTATCAAACTTTGGCCGAACTGCGTACCCTTGTTAAAATTCACGTCGTCCGGTACAAGTTGGGCTATATCCGCTTCTATAATCTTCTTCGGTGTCATAGGCTCTACACGATGAAGTGGAAGACTAAGCGGGCCAATAGTACGTTAAGGACACCGGCAAGTACACCGACTACCGAAAAAATGAAATCCCAAACTTCCGGGGTTCCTTTCTTGCTGAAATTGTCGTAAAGCTCTTTCCCGGCGGCGGCCGCAATCCCGGCGCAAAGGCCATAGAATACACCGAAAAGCCCCACGAAGAAGGCGATAATAAAGCCCGCCGCTAAATGTAGCCATTTGTCCGAACTGAATAAGTAGCCCTTAAAGGTCGTAAGAGCCTGTAAAATCTTTTCTTTCATACCTGCGTACGTTTATTTGTGTGTAAATATTCGCGTTACGCAAAAATAAAAGAAGCGTATTATTATAATACGCTTCTTTATCCAAGAATAATTAAAAAGTTACCAACATAGATGGGGGATATATGCCCGTATAACCTGCTGGAAATCTTCTAAGGAACGGCAAACGATGTACTTATTACCGTGCGCTTCGGCCAACGCTTGCCACTCCTTTTGCGTGGGTGTCTGCCGGCTGCTTTTGCTGGGGGTCTTAAACTCGATACAAAGGGAATGAAACCCGCCGGAAGGGTAAAGTAGGATAAGGTCGGCAACCCCGGCCGTTACTCCTTCGCCCTTCATAATCGCGGCTTCCTTTGCGTTCCTCGCCCCGCCGTTCGGAACCGCGAAAAGAAGGCGGCCTATTTTCGGGTACTGCAACCGGAACCAAGTAACGCAGTCCTTCTGTATTTGGCTTTCTATATGTCGCATTTAACCTTTGTTTTATACCAAATCTTATGTTTTTTACACGCTATCGCATTGCGACTTTTTATTACGTTCTGTAACTTGCAATGGTCGTTATTGCTGGTTGCATCTCGTTCAAGGTATATGCAACTCCAACAATGTCTTTTTTTGCTTTGTCCCATAAATTTTATTCTTTTTCGTATAAGCGGCAAGCCGGGTTAGTTACCTTTATTCGCTTCAATCCGTTACCCGTTCTTCGGCTCTTTTGAAGGGCGCAACTTTGCACTATCTTCGTGCTATGGTCGTTCAATTCCCAACGCTGGCGGTGCTTACAAGTCCGGCAAGTCGGTAATTCCTGTTTGGCTCCGGTTTTAACGGCGGCTATAAATTTGTCGTAATCCATAGCCGAATATGCCTTTAACCAATCTTCGCGTACCAAAATATCGCGCTGGAGAACATAGGCGTAGAATACGCCATTTACCCGGCACCCGCCCGAAAAACGAGCGACCGATAAATACGGCTGCTTCGTAACGTCGGCAACTACTATAACTTTATCTGTGTCGAACATACCTATTCGTGTTTAACCGTTAATAAATACTTCTGTTCCCGTTCGGCCCGCTTAATCAATCGTTCTATATCTTGCCCTACGTCCGTACCGTTCCCGTTCTGAAATCCCACCCAATTTTTTACCTCGCAACCTCTAAGGGATTTTACTTTAAGAACCTGTATTAACGTCGAAGAAAGACCGCTTAACCTACAAGCCAATTCCTTCTTTTCGGCTTTTAGTGTCCTTATTTCTTCCTGTAAAGCCTTAGTTTCTTCGTTCTGCTTCATACTCATTATTTTGCTTTCTGTAATCAAATAACCGGGGCTTTACCCCTTCGCGGCGCATAATCGAAGCAAGGATAGTTATTTCGCCTTGCGCGTTTTGTTGCTGGCGTTCCGCATCCTTAACGACGGTTATAACCCCGTCTTTCTCCCAAAGTAGCCCCCATTTATCCGGCAAATCGACTTCGGTTATCAATCCTTCGGGACTGCAATAGTACCGAAAGGCCCCTACGCCTTCTTCCGGCTGCTGGCGGAAACTCTTTTTTGCATCGGCCAAGAAGTCGGAACGCGAAACCTTCACTTCGATAAGAACCGTAGCCCAATAGTTCCACCCGAAAACGTCCGGGATTTCTTGGCTGGCCGCCTTTGGCCCGGCTGAAATTGGTACATTCAAGCGAAGCCCAAAGCACAACTTTCGCCATAGGGTACATTCGGCGCATTTCGGCGGTATGTTCTGCCAATGGGCGTAAGTCCAAGGTTCGCATATCTTCCGTATAGTGCTGCGCTTCGGGATGATTGGCCGCGTGGCTCGCTATGGCGTTCGCGTCGTGGTTTACGCAAGCTATAACCTTCGCGCATTTTCGCTCCTTATAGTTGGCCTTCTCTACGCCTGTACTTGTTCCACCCGCACCGCAAAACAAGTCTATATATAGTAATCTAATGTTGTCCATTTCGTATTATAGTCAGACGCTTTCGCGGAAAATTAGTCTTTTGATAGGTGGGCTTTGACTGCGTTTGCATAAGCCCTAAATTCGGGGGTATATCGGTAATCATCCGGGTACTTTCTGAGGTAGTAGATAATAGTAGCATGGTTCCGCTTCATCTCTTTTGCAATCCTTACCACCGTTGCCCCTTCTTCACGGCATAGCTGGGCGAAAATCATACGGGAAAAGACGTGTTTTTGCTCTCTACTTTCGCCTATAATATCGAAGAATGAAACGCCCATGCCTTCGGCTATCGCCTGCTTTATGTGCTGGAAGGCAGGTACTTCTTCGTAAATAATTGTCTTTCCCGTTAGTTCGGCTAAATTCTTTTCAAGCGTAGCCCCTTTGGAAAATCCCCAATCGGGCAACAAATAAATAGCGTCGCACCCCATAAGTAGAAGAACGTCCATAGCTACATGGGCTTCCCAAGAGGCGGTAGCCGGAATACCGTTTTTAAGCGGGTTTATCACTTCGTAACCTTGGGCTTTTAACTTGGTTTCCGTTTCGTCGAACTTTGCCGCTACTTCTTCTATTGGTAGGCCGCTAATTCGGCCTGAAATGTATATCTTTTCCATATTGGCTATTATTTTCTATAAGAGTAATTTTCAAACGCTATTCTGTCGAACATTTCCGTAAATCGGTCGGCTATCCGTTCGCCGTATTTATCTGCCAGGTCTTCCGCGCTTAGATTGCTGGTCATAATTGTAAACTTCTGCCGGTCATACCGGTAGTAAATCGTATCGACAAAAGGACTAATTTCGTTTCCCCAAACCTTCACTACGGAAGGTTCCGTACCTACGTCGTCAATCGCCAATAACTCGGCTTTCTTAATGTAGTCGAAGCGTTCCGGCTGGTTCTTGGCTATGTCTGCAAGTTCCAAAGCCGATACCGCCAAAACATTTTTACGCCGGTCTGAATATAGGCTTTCGTACAGTACCCCTATAAGGCTACCTATTGCACGAACTAAGGTTGTTTTGCCATTGCCTACTGTTCCATGAAGAAGAAGCCCCGGTTTATGGTTTCCCGTCAGCCATTTTGCCGCCTTTTCTATATGGCTTTGGGTTGCTTCGTCGTCGATGAACTGCATACGCCGCCGCATAACTTCGGCTATATAACATTCGCGCAACATTGCCGGCACGTCTTCGGTGTATTTATCGACCTTAAAGCGTATCGGTATATTTCTTTTTTGAAGTACCGCCCGGAACCGCGCCAAGTCTACCCGTTGCGGCCCCTGTTTGTTGTCCTTTTCGTCCATTTCCGCTATTCCCTTTTTCGTTACGCTCCCAAGTTCTAACCGCTGCTCTCCAATCCTTCATACAGTTGCGGCCCACCTTCCAACCGTTAGAAGTATAGTAATCTATCCACGCTTGCGGGTCTACGTCGTTGCCCCGTTCTTGGCAATACGCCGCAACTTCTTCTAAGGTAGGTTTCTGAAAGATTGTACCGCCTTTTGTTTTAGGGGCTGCCTTACCCTTGCCTTGGGGCTTGCCAGCACCTAACGTCGGCCCTTGCGGTAGCTGGGTAATACCTTCGTTCAAAACCCGCATAAGGTCGTATTTTTCAAGTTTTTGCAATACCGATTTATGCGCGTTGTTCGTAGGGTTCAAGTTCGATAACCCGCCGTACTGAAATATGATAAATTCGGGTAAAAACGCTTTGCTTCCGTTATTGAAGAAATGGATTCTTCCGGCAAAGGCTTTTTCGAAGTCCTCTAAATCGTACGTTTCGCCGCAATAAAGCCCGGCTACCTCTAAGTCTACTTCCCATATTCCGGCGTTGTCGCACTCGCAAAAAAGGTACACCCAAAGCAATTTATAAGCGGGCGGTAAGTCCCTTATAAATCGTTTCTTAAATAGGTCGGTATCTATAAATCTTTTTGCCATTTTGTTACTTTTGAAAAGCTACCCCGGCCCGGAAACCGGGGTAGCTGGGTTAATACTGCTATTGCTCGATAATCGCAATTTCGGGGCTTAGTTCCCGAATGCGGGCTACCTGCACGTCTATAATTCGGTCGCGCAGGTCTTCCAAAAGCTGGCACGCTCCGGGGCTTACAAGTTGTAGGGTTACGTCGCGGCCGTTTACCGAAGCGTAAAATTCCACTTCGATAGTTTCCGCCGGCATACCTTTGAAAATCGGAATTTGAAGGGTAAAGGCTTCCGGCAGGTTACTCATAACCACGCCGCTATAATTGTCTTTGAAGTCGCCCTTTTCGCTCTTTTGCTTCTCTACCTTGGAATTTACGGTAGCTTCGAAGTTTTTAAGTTCGGTTACGAGCTTCATATTCGCGGTTTTGTCCGGGAAAAATGCGCGGTTCATTTTGAAGAACTGCCCCAACTCGTTAGGTTCCCAACCTTTGCCGGCGTTAATCCCAAATTCGGAAAATTTGGGGTGCGTAGTCAGTTTTCCAACGATTCGCCCGCGTCTATATTCGTCGTCTTCGTTCGTGATAAGGGTAATACTTACCTGTTCACGGTCTACTAAGACGTGGCAGCGCAACGGGTTAATTTGTTCGGAATCGTACCGCCGTAATTCCAAAAATTCAACCGGCGCACCGATAACACCGGAAAGGTCGATTTTTACCGGGGGCTTGGGGGCAAGAACTGCGGGGGCCTCGCCCTCACGTACGATAATTTCCGCCTGCGTAGTTCCTTCGGGAAGGTTTACTACTACTTTTTTGTTTTCGTCCATACTTTTTTACTTGTTGATTGTGAAACTTTTACTTGGTTTGAAGTGGGCTACTTCGTGCGCCGGTACGATAATCGTAGTACCGGCGGTAATGTTACGGGCTTTCTTTTCGGCCCGTTTCTTCGGCTGGAAGGTTCCGAAGCCACGAAGGTAAACGGGTTCCTTGCGCTGTACGCATTCCTTAATTGCGTCTAATGTGGCTTCGATAATCGGCCTTACGTGGCTATCGTTTTGCCCGGTCTTACTGCCAACGACTGTAATTAAATCTTGCTTCGTCATTGCTTTGCTTTTTAGTTGTTAGTACCTGTTTTTCTTCCGATTTGGAAAAGTGTTGTTTGTAATTCTTCGCTGTACGCCGGCCGGCTCTCGATAAGGTCGCCGTTCTCGTTGTAGTAGCCGACTTCGCGGGCTTCTTGGTCGATGAACTTAAAGCACCTTTCGGTAACAAATTCGGCTTTCTTCTTCAAACCGTCCAAGGTCTTTTTTCGCTCCGTCGTAAGGGGTTCCAAACGGGCCTTAAAGTCCTTCATCGCGGCCGTCTTTTCTTCCTCGATGTCGTTAATTTCGATGTCCGTTTCCGAAAGGCTTTCTTTCATGCGGGCCAATTCTTCCGGGGTAAAAGGCTTCATATACCCCTTTTCTTCCACCGCGTCGCAGTTATCCATAAGGAAGGCTACGCGCTTCTTGCCTTGTTCAAGGTCTTTCCCTAATTCTCTTTCCATGTTGCATTATTTTTTGATTAAAAGAAAATCGTTATAAAGACCTTCGAACTGACGGCCCGCGTACGTGGCGAGTTCACGGGTTTTATAGCAAAGCCGGGAGCCGACAGGCGCATACGTAGTCGAAGCCGTGTAAGGCGTATGCGCGCACGAAAAGCCGGCATCCGCGGGATTATACACGAACCAAGGCCAATATTTGTACTCGTTGCTATTGGCCCAATCCGGCCGCCAACCTTCGTTAAGGGCTTCGGCAATGGTCTTTAACTTGCGGTAGGCTATTTCGTCCTTGGTAAAGCCTAACTTCGCTAATACGGTTTCGTTCATCGGCTCAATGCCAAGCACAGCGCAAGCGTCCGCGTAGGTCTTTACGCGCTTGGTAATGTCCTTCGGGGCAACCATTTTTACGGCCTGTAATACGGTCGTATTAACCCCTAACTTCTCGGCCAATCGTTCGGCTTCCTTGCTGGCAGCCTGTTCGTTCTCGTGTTTGTACGTCGGTGCGCCTTGGCCTTCGGCGTAAACCATAAAAAACTGCTTTTCCATTTTGTTATTTGTTAAAAAGTGAACTTTGTTTTTCTTCCCTCTTTTGCTCGTAAAGTATTCGCCTTTGTCGCGCAATACTCAACCGGACGGCCCTAATAGCGTCTTCACGCCCTTTTAGGCTTTCTTCGTACTCCAATAGTTCCGCTTCGCTTTGGGCGATAAAATACCCTTCGGAAGTGGCTATTAAGCCCGGTATAAGGTCGTTTGTCCTTATGTGGTTTGTAATCTTCCTTACCCGTGCGTCGTTTAGTTTATAGGAACCTTTAAGGGTATTTACGATATGCTTGTTTGTAACGGCATTTTCGCGCCCTATTTTCGTCCTAAGCCCCCGTACGAGAAGCGGAAGAAGTACGCCCATTTCGTAATCGTTTAAGGGCTGCGTTTCTTGGTCAAATCCTTTAATCATATCAAAAGGGGGTTTTGTCGAAATTGATTATTAGCCCCGCTTCGGCTATATGTACGGTCTTACCGGTTGCGGCTCGCACTCCGGCCCGGAATTGTTCGGCGTTGCTGTTACCGTCGGAAAGGTGGATAAGAACAATATTATTTACCCCCTTTATATCGTTGGCTTGTAACGCCTGTACGCAATGGTCGTAGCTTAAATGCGATTTTAGCGTACGGTTCCGAACAACGGCGGGAATGCGCCCGGCCGCTATATTCGCGTCCAATAGGTCTAAGCGGTAATTACATTCTATCAATACGTTATTAAGTCCTGCAAACTTGCAAGGCAAGTAATAGGTATCGGTAGCGAATAGGATATTACCCGTTTCTTCGTGATTGATGAAGAACCCCAAAGGCTCGGCGGAATCGTGCTTAGTCCCGAAAGGAATAATTCGGAAACCGCCGAGGGTAAAAAGGGTTCCGGCTTTGCAAACATTCGCGCGGCGCGGGCCTTCTATTGGGGTGTTCTCAATTGTACCGGCCGAAGCGTAGACGGGTACGGTAGCTTTCAATACTTCGTTAATGTAGCCTGCGTGGTCTTTGTGTTCGTGGGTAATTAGGCAGCCTACAACCTTCGTTATATTGTAGTCTAACGCTTGCTTCACGCTGGCGAACCTTACGCCCGCTTCCAATAACAAGGCTTCGCGGTCGTTCTCCAATATGTAGCTATTTCCGTGGCTGCTACTGCCTAATACTTTTAGAACCATTGTAACTACGCTTCTACGATTTTGCGAAATGCTTTACGCTTCCTTTTTAGCGGAAGGTTCCGGCCGATGAAGTCCATAGCCGTAGCGAATTTGCCCGAAAATCGAATAAGGGCTTTGTCTTGCTGGGCTACGCTCTGTTCGTTCTCCTTCGCCATGTCCGCCGCTTTGTTAATCCGGGCGTTCATTGCGTCGATGTCCTTTGCCGTCAGAATGGCAATACCAAAAATTACTTTCATATTAGAATCCAGGTGTTTTAAGTGGCTGTTTGGTTCCGTTCGTTTCTGCTTGGCCGAAATCAAGTGTTCCGCCGGTATTGGCGTTATTCTGTATTTCGGTTTCTACCTCGTGGGTAACGTCCTTATATTCCACGTCTTCAACGGGGCCGCTTTGTTCATCAGCGTCGCCGAAGTCGCAACCGGTTATATACTCGTAAAGGGCTTTTTTGGCGCGTCGTTCGGCTTTACCCCGGATTTGGTCGGGGCTGCTGTAATCGTCCTTCTTCACGGTTGCCACTATTCCGAAGCTGTTTTTTTCTCCGTTGTACGTGTAGCTGATTTTGCAAGGCACCTCCGCAAATCCGGCGGTTTGGCCTTTGTCAAATGATACGTCGATGAAGTATTTTACGCCGAGTTTCCGAAGAAGGGCCGTATAGCCTTCCTTGGTCGGGTACATTCGTTCGGCAATAATATTAAATTGGTTGCCGGTCGGAAGAAGCCCGATACTTACCGCGTCTATAATCGCGTCCCGAACAACCGGGATAGTATAAAGCGGTTGTACCGTCCCGTTTTTACGCGGCCGCCCGTTACGGTCGGTAAGAAAGCCTACCTTCGTGTTCATAAGCGGCATAAATACACGCTCCATTACTTCGTCGGAAAGAGCTTCGCGCAAAAGGGCAATTACGTTTACGGCAGTAAATGCCGCGCCGAAGTTGTTTACAATCTGCAAGGCCGAAGCGTCCTTACAGGCAAGTTCAAATTTCCGCTTTGCTTCGTCAATTACGGTTAATCCTTTTTCTTCTGCCATAACTCATAATTTTTATAGGTTGTTATTCGTTTTCAAGAAGTCGGCTTAACTTCTTCAAGGTCGCTAATTCCATAGCTTCGGCAGCAAGCGGCGCGGTTTGTTTTTCGGTGAAGAAATTCGCCAACCCCTTTATTACTTGCCCACCGTTACCGCCTACTGCTATTACGCCCTGCACATTCTCGCTTTCGCCGTCCTTATTGTCCTTAACGTCCGTGCCGATAAGGATAAAGGCCCGGCCTTCGTTGTCTTTTACCGCCTGCGTAAGCGTTTCGGTGATTTGCTCCAACTGCTGCGCGAACTCGCGCTTTTCTTTGTTCTCGTTCATAACTTTAATTTTTATAAGTGGTTAATGGTTAATTCTCTGTCGGTGGTTACAACCAATTTTACAAGCTGGGAAGCAACCGGGAATAGTTGGTTTACGCTTTCGGCGTTGTCGATGAATACCGGTGCGCTTACCCCGTGATACAGGCAAAGCGTGTTAATGATGTCAAGCCCGGCGTTTATCTTTCCGGCAGTATTGAGGTCTGCGTACTTAACCCCGTCTACCATTGCGATACAAGTAGGGGTTTCGCCGCCATTTAGCTGGGCTTCGAACATTCGGAAGCGGACGGTTTGGAACTTACTATTTACCCGGCGTTCTACTTCGTCCATTCGGGCCTTATTAAGTTCGTCTATCGTAAATTCCTGCTTTTCTAAGTCTGCTTGCTGCTGGGCTAATTCCTTTTCCCGCGCCAATATTTCGGCCTTCTTTGCGGCGTTCTTTTCAATGGTAGCCCGAATATTTAGCTTTTGTTTTACTTCGTCCAAAAGGGCCGTAAGTTCCCGTTTCTTGGCGGTAAGCTCGGTAGTATCGGCCGCCGGTATATCCGAAATGGTAGCGGATATTTCGGCTATCCGGGCTTCTATCTCCTTCCATTCGGGTAAGTCTTCGGGGATAATGTCGGTAGATACGGTTACTTCCGGGTTGGCGGCTATTTCCGCTTCCAAGTCCTGTAACTTCTTCGCGTATTCGGCTTTCTTGGCGGCGATAACTTCCATACGTTCGGAAAGTTGGGCTTCCAATTCCTGTAACCGGGCTTTCTTTTCGGCTATTCGCTGGTTTAGCGTTTTGCCTTCTTCGGTAATCCGGGTAAGGTCGCGGGTCTTGGCTTCGTCGAATTTGGCCCGCGCCTTCTCTTTGGCAATAGCGTCCATACGCAAAACGCTTGCGTCCGAGCATAAGGTTTCGTATATCGGGCAAATAAGGCCGTCGGTACTTACTTTGTATTCTTCGGCGTTCCGCGTATTCCATTCTTCGCGCTTGGCTTCCACCTTGGCGGATAAGCCCGCTATTTCGGAAGTAAGGGTTTTAATAGTATAGCGAATATCGGAAAGGCCGTTTTCCGAAGCGGTATTATAATTTTCTGCTTCCCGCTTGGTTATTTCGTAGCTGGTCTTAACCTCGTTACGTTTGGCATTCTTCTCGTAGCCTTCCTTTTGGGCCGCCTGCCTTGCCCGAAAAATTATATCTTGCTGCTGGTTCCGAAGGTCGTTAATCGCTTTGCGTTTTCCCTGCACCCCTTCGTAGTGTTTGCGGGCCGTTTCTGCAACGTCCGTAATAGCCGTTTCCACTTCTTCCAATTCGGCGGATAAGCGTACCTTTTCGGCTTCCAAGGCTTCGTAATCCGGTGCTTCGGGCGTAACGCTGTCTATTGCGTTAATCTCGATAGGGCATTTCCCCAAACCTTCCTTAATCCGGCTTTTGCGGTAGGCTATTTCTTGCTTGAACTCCGCCAAATCTTTACCGGAAAGCAGCGAAAGGATAGCCGCAAAATCGGCGCGACCGGCGGCCACTTCTTCGTATGTTACACCCCCGGCAATGCGTAGCAATATTTCGCGCTGGGTCTTCCAATCCAACGAAGGGAAGTAAGCCGGGTTCGTAATTAACTTAAAAAGTTGTTCTTCGGTTATGGCCGTTACTTTCTCTTGGAACGCTCCCGCCTTAATTTCTACGCCATTGCAGAAGTAATGCGTAGTATTTCCTTTAAGTTCTACTTCGGCCTTGCCGCGCGGTTTTACCCAATCTTCCGTAAGGGTGCGGGTAAGGGCTACTTCTTCGCCGTTTACGTCTAAAACCGCCGTTACGGAATGTTCCAATTTAAGTATAGGGTTCCCGTCCGGGCCGACCGTCTTAACGGTAAATGCGCCTTTCCCGCTATCCGTACGGTCGTTACTGTCTTTGCCGAAAAGCACCCAAGTAAAAGCGTCGAAAACGGTGCTTTTACCCGTCGCGTTTGCGCCGGCAATGGTGGTTACTTCGCCGAATTTTACGGCCAAGTCCCTAATACCCTTAAAGTTTTTAAGGGTCAATTCTTTTAATGTTACCTTCTTGCTCATAACAAGTTATTTATTTCGGTTGTTACTTTTCTTTGCTCGCTTTGCGGCCAACTCTAAGGCTTTTTCCGCATCTACTATTATCAACCTTCCGACCTGCCTATATGCGCCGTCGATTAATCCGCTTTGCTTTATGCGGCTGGCGGTAGTCTTGGAACATTTGAATAGTTCGGCAATCCCGGCCCGGCCGTAGACGTACTTTTTATTTGGGTCTTTGGTAACGTCTACTTCTATCCGGGGGCTTTGTCCTTTCCCTATTAGTTCCAATAATTCCCCCGCCGTAAGGTCTATAAGTCTTGTATTTAAGTCTGCCATACCTAACTGTCTTGCGGGTCTTCCGGTGGTGGGACCCGTTTTATAATGCGGGCGGCATTAGCGAAGTTGGCAACCTCTAAAAACAAGAACCAAAACGGGGCTTCCGCCGTGCTTGCAAGAAGGCAAAACGATATAACGAAATACCATACTATCGCCTTCTGTTTTAGCGTCAATCCCGAAAGGGACAATTCTTTAATTAGTTGCTTCATAGCCTTTGCCTTTTATAGTTCCCAAAAATCTAATTCGTATTCCTGCCGTCTTCCGGTTCTTCGTGTCGCTGTACGTTCGGCAGCCTTGCGGCTTCTGAACAGTCGGTAGGTGTCGCCTTGGGCGTACAATTCATGCGGTAGAATAATCGCAAGGAAGAAGCAGGCTATAATTGTCCGTTTTATAGGGGATAGGTCGAAAGAAACGCCGCAATGTGTGCAGAACCACCATACGCAAAGCTCCGTAGCCTTCTGTATTCCTATCTTGCTATAAATATTTCGCGCGGTATTCTCAACCGTTCGGGGCGAAATAGAAAGCCTGTCGGCCACTTCCTTTTTTGCGGCTCCCCAAGCCAACAATTCGGCTATTTGGGTTTCTCGCTGCGTTAGTCCTGCTTCGGCTCTCATTTCTATTTTCCCCAAATGTTTGTAGTAACGCCGTACTTCCTAAATACCAATTCGACGGCGACGGCTTGGCTTGCCTTGGGTTCGATACGTCCGAACTTGTAAGCCGCGAAAGTGTTGCGGTTGTTAATCCCCAACGCCTGCCAAAGCTCCTTAGTGGCGGCCTCTACGTCAATTTGTCGAAGCTGCATAAAGCCGGCGTTAAATCCTTCTTTGTAAATTGTCGTTTCGCTCATTTCTCAATATTGTTAAGTATGTATTCAATTGCTTGTTTATGGGAAGCAAAGCTATTCCCGTCGAACTCGAAGGTTTCCGAATAGGGGCCGCCGGCAACCTTGAAGGTGCGCGTTCCCTCGTAGGTCTTCCCGTTAATCGTAAAGGTTAGTTTTGAAACTGTTACCCTTTCCGTAACCCGTCCCCAAGGCTTTTTTACCTCGGTATTGCTTAGCGAAATAGTTTCGCCTACCGCGTACGAAAATTCTATACGCCTTGCTTTGCCATTAACTATTGCTGTCTTTTTCATCTTCTATTTGAAATATAGTGTTACTTGTAATCCTCTGCGTAGGCAACATTTTACGCTGTCTTTCTTGCTGTTAAGTGCGCGGGTAATGAATTTTTCGGTAAGCTCTACACCGATTAACCCCACCAAGCCGGAAACCCCTACAAGGCGGTTTATCCTTCTGTTTTCGCTGTCTACTCCGTAAACTTTCAAAAGGAAGTTTCGGTTAATAAATGTCGTATCGTACTTCATAATTCATTGTCGCTTAAATTGCTTAGGTATTTTTTGCTATGCCGCTTATTTGCTCGGAGCGTATTATTATTATACCTTTGCAATCGTATCGGTTACACAATGCAAATATATAGCATTGCAGTACAACAAGCAAATTTTTGCTATACAAAAAGCGAAAAATATTTTTTGAAACCTTCTAAAATCGTGTTATATGGGTGTAAAAGAAAGACTTAGGGAGTATATCAAAACCCTAAATATTAGTGAACGGGAATTTTGTAGGCAAATAGGCGTTTCGTCGTCTTATGTCAATAATATACGCCAATCTATACAGCCCGATAAGATGAAGGCTATCGGCGAAAAATTCCCGGAGCTTAATCCCATGTGGTTACTTACCGGCGACGGCACAATGCGGAACGGAGATAATACAAACCGCATTTCGGGAAATAACAACACCGCCGTTGCCGGCAACGGGAACCAAGTTACAACTAACGATATTGCGGGTTTGATTGAACTGCAAAAAGGCTATCAAGAAATGATAAAAGAAAAGGATAGCCAAATAGCCCGACTTATATCTGTAATTGAAAAGCTAAGCGAAAAATAAAGCATTGCAGTACGTTTGCGCTATGTAATAGTATGGCTTTTCATAGTACGCTTATAGGAAACGGGCAGAAATGCCCCAAATTTCAACGCAAGTATATATAGCTATACTTTCTACCGCCCAACGTACAAAAGTGCCTAAAATCAAAAATTCGATAAAAATAACTGTGCATAATGGAACCGGAAACAATCGAAATAAAAGTATCCGAATACTACGACCAACCCAAATATTACGGGGACATGCCGGAAGCGGTGTTTAATGCCTTGGAAGCGGCGTTTATTTCCGGCGCGGAAACTGCCATAGTGCCAAAGACGGCGTTCGAAATGATGTTAATGAGCTTTGAAAATGGGCGTAAAGAAGCCTAAGATAATAACCCCTATCGAAGATGGCGTAAACCGCCGTTTCTTCCAAGCGATAGAAGCCCTTGTTTCATTGGGCCGTTTGTCCGCTTTGGAATCCTTTTGCAAGGAAGCCGGGTTAAGTGCTTCCCGCTATCGGGAAACCCGATTTACTTACGGAGTAACCCCAAGGCCCGGTAAAGTTTCCCGCTATAAGTCTATACAAATAGAAGCCCTTTATTATTTGGTAGCCAAGTATTCCGTTTCTTCCGATTGGTTATTAACCGGCCGGGGTAATATGTTTTCAAAATGAAGCGGACTATTAAATTTAATCTATTCCCCAAAAAGGTAGGGGGTGTATTGGTAGAGTGTCGCCCTATTCGTATGCGTGTTTGCTATGCCGGGTATCGGGTAGACTTTCGGGTAGGGTATAGTATTGAACCGGAAAAATGGAATGAAGAGGAAGGCCGCGTTATCTCCAATACAAAAAACCGGTTCCGACAAACGGCCGGCGAAATAAATAAGGCTATTACGGCTTGCGAAGAACAAATAGAAGCCATATTTACCCGGTTCGAACTGCTGGAAAAGCGGGTACCGACACCGGGCGAACTTAAAACGGCTTTCGATGAAGCTACCGGGAAGATAACCCCGGCTACCGAAGCGGAAGAAAACGGCCAGCCATTCTATAAAGCCTACGCCGAATTTACGGAAACTATGGGCCGTTTGAATGATTGGACGAAAGCGACCTATACGAAGTTTAATAGCCTGCGTAAGCACTTGGAAGCGTTTAACAAGAACCTTACATTTGACGAAATAAACGAAGTTACCCTACAAAAGTTTATTACAAGCCTTCATAAAGCCGACCTTCGTAATACTACCATATCTAAAAATATGTCCTTTCTTCGGTGGTTCCTGCGCTGGGCGCACCATAAAGGATATAACCCAAGCAACGTACACGAAACATTTAAGCCGAAGTTCAAAGGGGCCGACGGAAACGCAAAGGAAATTATATATTTGGAATGGGAAGAACTGTTTAACCTGTATTCCTTCAAATTCCCGCCGTCCCGGTCTTCGCTGGAAGCCGTGCGCGATGTGTTTTGTTTCTGCTGCTTTACCGGCCTTCGCTATTCCGACGTGGCAAAATTGCGCCGAAGCGACGTAAAGAAGGATTATATAAGCGTGGTTACTCAAAAGACCGTAGACGGCCTTATTATCGAACTGAATAAGTATAGCCGGGCCATACTGAAAAAGTACGAGAATATAGGTTTGCCGAATGATAAGGCCCTACCGGTCATAAGTAACGTAAAAATGAACGAACACCTTAAAGTAATGGGGGAAATGGCGGGTATCGACGAACCTACAAGGGTCGTATATTTCAAGGGGAATGTTCGGCACGAAGAAGTATTACCGAAATACGCCCTTCTTACCACCCATTGCGGCCGACGTACTTTTATCATAAACGCGCTTAGGCTGGGGGTTCCGGCGGAAGTAATTATGAAGTGGACGGGACACAGCGACTACAAAGCGATGAAGCCCTATATTAAAATCGTCGATAAATTGAAGGTCGCCGAAATGGATAAATTTAACAAGTTCCCGATACCCCGAAAGAAGGGGAAATAAGCCGAACCCAAAAAGGAACCCAAATACGCCTTAACTAATCGGTAACGTATGGTTCCTTATGTTACCAACAATCGGGATAAAATGCTGATATTTCGGAAACTTGGTAACGTATGGTAGTTCGTTGTTCGTATGTTCTTACAGCCTCTCTCTCCGCAAAGGGGGTTTGACAAAAAACCCATAATCCCTGTAAGTAGCTCACTTACAGGGATTTTTGTTTTTCGGGGTCGGACAAATACACCCCCTTGCGGAAGCTCTTCGGCAGGCAATTCGGTGGCATGACCATCCGCCCCGGATTCTGCCACCATCAAAAGGTTCTTATTCGCTGATTCACTGCGTTTTGCATACTCCAAAATTGCACACGGTGGCGTAAATTTACAACCCGTTAACACATGGAGTATATGAATCGACAAAAAAGTACTTTTCGGATCTCGTTCTACGTGCGTCGGACGAGACCCAACAAGCACGGGGAGGTCCCCGTGTGCGTCCGCATCACGGTCAACGGCCAGCGCGCCGACACCACCATCCGCAAGAGTATCCTCCCCGATCAATGGGACGCCATCCGCGGCCAGGCCTCGCCCCGCACCACGCTCGGCAAGGCCATCAACCTCTACATCGACACCGTGCGGGCCCGCATCATCCGCATCCACCGCGACCTGGAGATGGACGAGCAGCCCTTCACAGCCCAGCAGGTGCTGGACCTCTACCTCGGCCGCAAGACCACGAACCGCCACACGCTCTTCGAGCTCTTCCGCGAGCACAACGACAAATGCCACCAGCTGGTGGGCATCGATCTGGCCGCTGCCACCGCCGAGCGCTACGAGACCTGCATGAAGCTCACGCAGGAGTTCATGCGCCACACCTACCACCGCGACGACCTCTATCTGGACGAGGTCGACCGCCGCTTCGTCGAGGAGTTCGAGTTCTACCTGAAGACCCACCGCGGCTGCTGCCACAACACGGCGACGAAGTACCTCAAGAACTTCAAGAAGATCACCCACATTGCGCTGGCCCGCGAGTGGATGCAGCGCGACCCCTTCGCCGAGATCCGCTTCTCGCTGCAGCCCGTCAAGCGCGAGATGCCCGAAAAGGCGGAGATCGAGCGGCTGATGCACAAGGAGATCGACATCCCGCGGCTGGCCCAGACGCGCGACCTCTTCATCTTCTGCTGCTTCACGGGGCTCGCCTTCTCGGACATCAAACAGCTCGCACCCGAGCACATCGTCACCGACATGCAGGGCCACCGCTGGATCCGCAAGCCGCGCCAGAAGACCGGCAACATGTGCAACATCCCGCTGCTGGAGATCCCCGCGCGGATTCTGCAGCGCTACCGCACGGATCCCGAGTGCGTGGCGCACAACGTGCTGCTGCCCGTGTCGAGCAACCAGAAGATGAACGCCTACCTGAAGGAGCTGGCCGACATCTGCGGCATCCGCAAACAGCTGACGACCCATTGCGCAAGGCACTTTTTCGCCACCTACACGCTGGCCAACGGCGTCTCGATCGAGAGCGTCGCCAAGATGCTCGGACACTCCGACACGAAGATGACGCGCCACTACGCCAAGGTGCTCGACCAGACCATCCTGCGCGAGATGAACGCCCTGCCCGCCGACCTGTAATACCGACGGCGATGGAGAGCGTTTTCACGGGGTCGATTACGATCGACGGGGAGCAGGTCACGGTCCGCCGCACGGCCGGGGGCGAGGTGTGGCTCACACAGTCGGAGATAGCCCGGTTGTTCGGGGTCTTCGAGGCGGCCGTGCGAGCCAACATCCGGGCCATCTACCGTTCGGAGGCACTGCGCAGGGGCCGCACGCTGCGGATCGTTCACGGCGTGGAGTTGTACAGCCTGGAGATGATCGCGGCGTTGGCCTTCCGGCTGCGGAGCCTCGAAAGCGAGGCCTTCCGCCGCTGGCTGCTCCGACCCGCCGGGCCCGAGATCCGGCTCGTGGCAATCGCCGGCGAGGAGCCGGTCTGCTGACCGGCGGCGCCTCGGCGAGGGTCCGGAATCCGGAACCGGCACCCCTCCCCCAAAACCCATATACACACCAGCGGACGCTGCCTCCCGTTGCGGAGGCGGCGTCCGTTTTGTTTGGCCAGCCCCCTGTGGGGATGCCTGCACCGCGGATCAAGGCTCGCGCCCGTGCGTCGGAGCCAAGGGGTTTTCCCGCGCCGGAGGCGGTCGGCGGCGCATCTTGAAATGTGCTCAAACGACAAAAATGTGCCCAAACAACAATTACAGAAAATGCCCATTCGACAAAAATGTGCGATTCTGACAAATTCAGCACATCGGGGTGTTCGGAGCCTCGGATTTCTCGATTTTTTCACCTACCTTTAGTCTGTCCATGCACCTTCGGACGCACTGCCTCGGACAAAAATTTCCAACACCCCATATACCACACAGGAGCAGAAACCATTTCCAACCGGTCTGTCTGGAGCCCGGCAATGGCAATGAGCCGCCCATACCGAAGACAAAAAACGCACATACAAACTCAATATAGAATTAAGTATACCTATGAAATCATTTTACCTGCTGACACTCGCTGCCGCCGTTGCCCTTGCCGCCTGCAGCAACGACGACTCAACCCCCGATCCCAATCCGAGCCCCGCGGATACCGGACTCGTCATCGAACAGACCGAGTACACGCTCGATGCCCTGGACAACCGCTCTGCAACCCTCACCTTCTCCGCTTCGGCCGACTGGACGCTCACCGTCACCGGCGAAGACGCGGATTGGCTGACCGTCACGCCCGCAAGCGGCACGGCCGGCAGCCAGACCGTCGAACTGGCGGCCCGAAGGAATTTCAGCGAAGCGGAACGCATAGTCCGTCTCGAAATCTCCTGCGGCAAGCAACCCGCGCCGGTAACCGTCACCCAGCACATGACCGACATCACGGATTTCACCGACCGGTTCGCCCCGTCGTTCGCCCGCGGATTGCAGGAGATGGGCCATATCTACGATGCGGGAAAGATCTCGCGACAGGATATGGAATATCTGGCCAATGTGATCAAGCTGGACGATTTGAGCGAGTATACCGAACCCTTGACCTCCCTGCAAGGGATCGAGTATTTCGAGTCGCTGCGAAAACTGGATTGCTCCGATACGGACCTGACCGAGCTGGTTATCCGCAATAATCCGACACTGATCGAGTTGCATTGCAGCTCGGATCCGATCACCTCGCTGGATGTCAGCGGATGTCCGGCATTGAAGACGCTCACCTGCTACAACAGTGAGTTGGCATCGCTGAATGTCTCCGGTTGTACGTCGTTGCAGGAGATAATGGCCTACAGGGCCCAATTAACGTCATTGGATGTCAGCGGCTGCTCGTCGCTGCAGTACCTGGACTGCAATGAGAACAGGTTGACGTCGCTGAAGCTCAACGGCAGCTCGCCGCTGCAGCACCTGTCTTGCAATAAGAACGGGTTAACGTCGCTGAGTCTCAGCGGCTATACGTCGCTGACAGAAGTGGACTGCACCGACAACCAGTTGACGGAGTTGGATTTCAGCGGTTGCACATCATTGATCATCCTGAGTTGCTACAACAATCAATTAACGACACTGAATCTCAGCAATTGTACGTCGCTGATGGGGCTGGCCAGCGACAGCAATCAGCTGCCGTCGCTGGATATCAGCACTTGTACGAAGTTGCGGACATTGATGTGCGAGAACAATCCCGGCGACGGAGTTTCAACCTTCCCGATCACAGCCTGGTTCGACAACTCGAACATACCGGCGAATCTCAGAATATTGCCCATGGAGTGGACCTACGACGACAAAACGATCGCCATCGATTTCCGAAAGACGGAATAGCCACCCTAACCCTTGTTCCTAACCGATAACAAACACAAACGCGATGAAAACCCTGAAAACGTTTTACCTGCTGACACTTTCAACCCTCCTTTCCCTTGCCGCCTGCAGCAAGGATGAAGGATCTGACACCCCACAGCCTCTGACCATCGAACAAACCGAGTATACGCTCGACGCCATCGACAACCGCTCTACGACCCTCTCCTTCACGGCCTCGGCCGCCTGGACACTCTCCGTCACCGGCGAAGACGCGGACTGGCTGACCGTCACGCCCGCAATCGGCACGGCCGGCAGCAAGAGCGTCACACTGACCGCCGCGCCCCGAATCACGGAGGAGTCCCGCACGGCTTATGTGGACATCGCCTGCGGAGCGCAGACCGTGCAGATAACCGTTACCCAGACAGGGGCATCCGCCGATGCGGATTTCACCTCGCTCTTCGACCCGGTATTCGCGGATTTTCTGGAACAGGAAGACATTATTTCCGATGTGGGAAAGATCACGCGGCAAGACATGGAAACGATTGCCAGCGTCACCGAACTGGAAATTGGGAGTGGCCACAGCAGTTCCGAATCTCTGACCGACCTGCGGGGTATCGAGTTTTTCAAATCGCTGAAACATCTGGGTTTCCAAGAAACGGCTTGGACCTCACTGGATGTCAGCGGCTGTTCAACACTGACACTACTATACTGTTTAAGAACAGAATTTACGAAGTTGAATGTCAGCGGCTGCACAGCGTTGCGGACATTGGACTGCGAAGGGGACAGATTGACGTCGTTGGATGCCGGCGGGTGCACGGCGTTGGAAATTCTGAGCTGCAAAAAAGGCAGGTTGACGTCGTTGAATATCAGCGGCTGTACAGCCCTGAAAGAACTGAACTGCCGCGACAATCAGTTGGCGACGCTGGACCTCGGCCAATGTCCGGAGCTGCAGAAATTGGACTGCTGCGACAATGGCATGACGTCGCTGGATATCAGCCATTGCACGGCATTGCAGGAGCTGCATTGCTTTGACAATCTGTTGACGGGGTTGGATATCAGCAAAAACCTGGCATTGAACTACTTGCGGTGTGAAAGGAATCCCGGCAACGGACTTTCGACATTCCCGATCACGGCCTGGTTCGACAACGAGACGCGCCCGGAGAGTTTGTCGATCAACTACTTATCGTGGGTATACAATAATCGGGATACCACCATCGACTTCCGAAAGGCGGAGTAATTCCACCCCCCACGTTGACGCGCCAAAGACGGTCCGGAGCACTCCGGGCCGTCTTTCGTTTGCCGACAAGGCCCGCCGCCATCACGGCAAGGCGAAATAGTGCTCTTCCAACACCCGTTCGATATCCGACTCGCGGTAGAGCACCTTGCCGCAGACGCAGTAATAGGGGATCTCGCCCGAGGAGCGATACTCCTGCAGCGTACGGCGGCTGATCTTCAGCCGTTCCGACAACTCGCGGTCCGTCAGGTAGCGTTCGCCGCCCAGCGTCGGACGGAGCGCCCCGATGCAGCGGTCCAGATCCTGTTCCATCTGCTCCAGCGTCCGGAGCAGCGACTCCGGACGTTCGTCCGTTTGAAAAACCGATTGCTTGTCCATAACCGTCCCGTTTTACGACTGGCGCCGACAGCGGTAGGCCGCCGAGGCCAGCAGCCGTTCGACATCCGTGGTTTTGTAGTAGACCTTGTGGCGGATCTGCGTGCAGGGAATCAGGCCCCGTTCGCGGTAACGCTGCAAGGTCCGTTTCTGAATGTTCAGCAGGAGGCACACCTCCTCGTTGTCGAGCCAGTGCTGCAGGGTCTTGTCCTGACGCCGGCACAACTCCGACACCCGTCGTGCCAACGCCTCGATGCGTGCGACCAGGCGGTCGTAACTCCGTTTTTCAACCATCATGTACTCCATAATCTTGTGCGTTTAGGGTTTCGGGAGCGAAGATAGGGCATCCCGGGCCGATTGATCCGCCATCGGCACGCTATGGCAGTGGTTGGCGTCGGTGTGGCACCGGTTGGCGTCGGTTTCGGGGGTGCGACGCCTCCCAAAGGGCGGGTTTCGGGCGAGCCGTCCGGGGGTTCAGACGGCACGCCGGGGGATCGGCATTGGGGCGGAATGCAGGCGGGGTGTCCCGGGATTTCGCGCCGTCCCGGGAGTGCCGCCCGGGCGGATGGCATCCGTTTCGGCCGCAAAGGTACCGCAGAGCCGTCGGGCCGGGGCGCATCGAGCCGCAGGCGGTTTTGCCGCCGATCTTCCTCGACGCGCCGGTGCTGGTCGAGGTTTCAGCGGCGGCGGGCGAGCGTATCGGCGTCAAAAATCCGTCCCGGGCCGGGCTCCGCGGTGGAGGCTGACGTCCGAACCCGGATACCATCCGCACCGGCTCCGTTACGGCACCGAGATCCCGCTCACGAGGGACCTCCTTCGCGGTGCGGGTAGCCCTACCCTACCCGATCAGCACCACCCACCTCGGAAGAGTGTGCTCCTCGGGGAGGCGTTCGGCTTCGCATCCACGGGCCCGGAAAACCTCCGACCTTCCACCCGGCATCGGGATCTCCATCGCCCCATCCATACTGACATCAGCACAACAATAAAACAACACAACATATTAGGGAAGCATGACCCGAAATAAAACAGCACAACCACACAATAACAAAGCAGCAAAACACCAAAACAATACAACAACACAACTGCACAACGACAAAATAACAAAACCGCACAACTGGAAATCAGAAGGTCATGAATTCTGGGCGTCAAGACTTCACGACGTCATGTCGTCAAGACTTCAGGACGTCAGTCAATACTGAAGTCAGTCATTCAGTCAGCACTGAAGTCAGTCAGTACTGACGTCAATCAGTCAGTCACTTTTTGGAAGAGCGAGCCTTCCGGGCCCTTCCATTTTGACCGGTTTTGTTCCCGAAGTCGGTTTCGGGAACGGGTGGTTCGCCTCTTCAGATTGGCCGGCGAACAAACGGGAACGGGACGTGATATTCGACCCGTTTTTGAATCCCGGAACATTGTATGTTCTGGACTCGGCAAGTTGTGTTTTCCGTTACGCGAAATATTTTCCGTAACGCAAAACAACTTGCCCGCAAGGGGGTTGAAAACTCCTCCGAAGTCGTCGTTTTTACCGGGCACCCGTGTGCCGAGACCGATTTTCAAGCGATCAACGGGTCCTCGCCATTTTCACTCGAAATTAGCTCCACAGAACCTCGTTTTCGCACATTCCCGCACACAGAAACGGGGCAAATCCTGCAGGATTTGCCCCGGAAAAAGGCTCGATCCGATCCAATTTTTCGAGAATAAAATACCCGATTTGCAGTTTAGTTTTGGCAGTTCAGAGCGCTTTTGATGATCCGACTGCATAAAATTTGGCGCTATAATACGTGTTTACCGGCTCATCAAAAAGAGGTTTCAACCACGTATTTTCGCGGCTCAAGCACTCAATTTCGATCTCAACTCGGCAGCGTCGAGCGCCAAAGACAGCCCGTTTGAGGACAAAAAAAGGGTCGGTTCCGAACTTCGAAACCGGCCCTATCTATTCAAACGAGGCGGCATCTACACGAAGCAGCCCTCCTCGAGCGGCGTAAGATCTTCGAGAACCTGCTTGATATGTTGCTCGTGCGAACGCGGGCAGATCAGCAGTGCATCCGGCGTATCGGCCACGATATAGTCGTGCAACGAATCCACGACGACGACCTTCTTCCCGGCCGCCTTGATCAGGCTGTCGGTCGTATCGTAGAGTTTCGAAAAGGCCGGTACGACATTGCCGTCGGCGTCCTTGGCCGAGAGTTCGTAGAGCGAGCCCCACGTCCCGACGTCGTTCCAACCGAAATCCGAACTCCGCACGAAGACATTATCGGCCCGTTCCAGAACGCCATAGTCAATCGAAATTGACGGACAGCGCGCAAAGATCTCCTCCACGGAGGCTTGCTCCTCGGGCGTAGCGAATCTGTCAGCTTGCCCGTCAAAGAGGCCGTATACCTCCGGCAGATGGCGTTCGAGCGCTGAGAGAATGCTCCGCGTCGACCAGACGAAGATACCGGCATTCCACAGGTAGTTGCCGGCAGCCAGATAGCTCATAGCGGTCTTCAGATCGGGTTTCTCGCGGAACGATGCAACGGGCGAGATCTCCTCGGCGGATGCAGTCTGGATGTAGCCGTAGCCCGTATCGGGGCGCGAGGGACGGATACCAATGGTAACCAGCGCGTCGTACGTCTCGGCGAACTCCATGCAGGAGGTGATGTTGCGCCGGAACTCCTCCTCATCGAAGATGAAGTGGTCGGACGGCGCCACGACCATCGTCGAATCGGGCTGCAGCGCCTTGAGGCGGAAGGCCGCATAGGCGATACAGGGAGCCGTATTGCGTCCGACGGGCTCGCACAGCACCTGTTCGGGCCGGAGCTCAGGGAGCTGTTCGAGAACCAGTTGCCGGTAGGCGGCATTCGTGACGACAAGGAAGTTCTCCGCCGGGATGATCGGCGCAAAACGCTCGAATGTATGGCGGATGAAACTCTTCCCGGTGCCCAGAATATCGAGGAACTGCTTGGGAAGATGGCGTCGGCTGGCCGGCCAGAACCGGCTGCCGACACCTCCGGCCATGATGACGCAGTAACGATTGAGTCGACTAGACATTTTCTAGACCAAATTAAAATAAGGTTGAAAAATAAGCCTCAATCTAATTTATCTGTTAGCAGATAAGATCTCCGCATATGTTAATACAAGGCACAATACTGCAGAGTGATATGCTTCCAAGTATACTCCTCTTCTGCTATCGATTTCATAATGTCTCCTTGCAGATCAGTCCGCAGCAAGAGCTTCTCCAACTCTTCCACATTCGAAAAATAGTATGCCTGCCCGTGTGTCGTTTCCCGATTATATACCACATCATACGCCAAAATTGGGCATCCGAAGAACATGGCCTCCACCAAGGACGGATTTGTTCCACCCGCACTATGTCCATGAACATAAACCCCCGCATTCGACCGCAACGCATACAACACATCCAAATCATAAATCGCATCCAGGCACGAAATATTGGGATAAGCATTGTAGCGTGCCTTTAAATTCCGAGCATACTCGCTGTGATTCCAATTGCCGATAAACACAAGGCGTTTTTTACTACGTGCAAAGGCCTCAAGTGTGATATGGCAATTGTTTTCCGGCTCGATACGGCAAACGGTAATTGCATATTCGCCCGGAGTCAGTCCATATTGCCCCAAATACTTTTGCTGTGTTTCTTTCGAAAGATCCCGCCCAACATGATCCCCTCCGTAGGCGATCAACGCCGATTCCTTGTGGTAGGTTTCTCGGACATAATCCTGGATTCCTTTGTTGTCAGAGATGACGACATCGGCATAACGAACGGCCATAGACTCCGAAAAGCGAAGAATCCATCGGGCTACGCGTCCCCACTTATCCCGACGATGTTCAAGGCCATCAATATTGACGATAAGCCTTGTGCGGGAAAAAAGCCGGAAAATCGGGAGAAAACTGCATCCCGACACGCCCAAAACCAGCACTACATCATAACCGCGAATCGCTTTACATAATGAAATAATATCGTATGGAATACTTTGACTCCCATTGGCGTGCAATGGAATATATTTCAAGCTACACCCTTTATAGGAGGAATTCCGACTGGAGAGATCTTTGCTGCTGCAAAACACTGTATAGCGAATATCCGCCGGACAATTTTCGCCAATAATATTCTCTACCAAAGACTCAAAGCCACCATAGCGCGCAGGAACTCCCTGCGTGCCTATAATCGCAACTTGTTTCATAATATGAGATTTAAAAATAGGATTATTCAATCGACAGGTATGCTGCAAAATAGATATACCGGAGAACAAGCCCAATTTTAGAGATAGCCCTCAACCTATCAACGGACTCATTTCTCAGAATAGCACCAAAATTCCGAGACCTCGAAATGTTTTTACACCTCACTAAAGCAACAATCATTAAATCGATTTTTTAATTCCTGATATAATTTCTTAGCTATGGACTCCCAATTATATCTTTGATAAATTTGATGCTGAATTGCAACTACATTTGAATTACCTACCAGGTTCAGACTTTGCAAAATCCTATCTTTTAACAACATATCGTCACAAGGATCAACTAGATTCTTATCGAAGAAGGTAAAATCTCCCATTGCGGTTCGATTAGAACACACACAAGGAATACCAGCCGCAGCAGCCTCTATAGGAGGAATGCCAAAACCTTCCGCCAATGCAGGGTATACAAATAAAACAGCCCCTTTATACCAATATTTCAATTCAGAATATGAGACCTGATTTATTATATGAACATATTGTTTCGCCTTAGTATCCATATGCTCATAATAAGTGTCAAAATCAGGAGTAGCAAGCGTTCGTCGTCCAATGATTACTAAATGATATTCTTTTTCCCATAAGGCCAATTCGCTATAAGCTTTCAATAAAGCTATATGATTTTTCCGTGGCTCAATACGGCTCACATAAAGTAAATATTTTTCAATACCCCGTTGCTTTACAAAAGCCATTGCTTCCGCCTTGTCAATGTGCGCAAAATCATTTGAAACAGCATTAGGCGTAACCAAAATATCTTCTATCGGAATATGATAATGTTGTGCAATTTGCCGACGAGAATAATCTGACACTGTTAATAATAAATCAGTTCGTTTAGCTGATATCTTGAATAAAAACCCCTTTACCAAACGATAGCTTAACGGAAATAGCCGCGGATAATCCATGAAAAGAATATCATGGAGAGTTATAATATTCTTACAATTCTTAATCAATGGAGATGTATACTGATAATGAGATACATCTATATTGTTTTTCTTAATAATAATCGGGAATTCAAATAATAACCTATAAACTTTATTCTTGGAAGAAAGTGCTATATAATGCACATTTCGTCTCTCTCCAAAAAGCTGTTTTAATTTATCAATATTTTGAGCGGCAAAATAAAAATCAATATCTACGGCAATTTTTATCAATTCGCTATACAGACCTTTGATATATGTATTTATTCCTTCTGTTGTCCGGGAATCAAAACAATGAGCATCAACCAATAATTTCATAACGAATTACCAATAACATCCACCTTCAACTTTAGATGCATTCTGTGGAACCTCATCAAGAGAAGGACGGACCCAATTCTCATTTATAAATTTTGCATATTGAGGCTGATCAACTAGCCAGCGTTTTCCATAAATGCCAAAAAGCATTTGCGTCCATCCTGCGAGATGAATACCGACTTTGCCCAATCTTTTAGCATGAACAGACAGAGGAAATCCATATGCACCACATCCAATAAGAGCAATATCAAACTCGTCCTTCTCCATCTCCTTTTTCATATATTCCAAAGCTGAGAACCAATCGGAGAAGCCACAATCATTCCCCGCAATCGATTGTACTGCTTTTATTACTCGAAGAGATTTAAACTGAGGAAGTACATTAGAATTCTCAAACAAAAGATTCCTTTTCTTATATTGTTGTTTGATTGACTCTGCAAAAGGATGAATTACCAAGACTCGTTTACCCTCTAAAACACGGGTCCATGGTTTCTTATAAAGGAAAGGTGCATAATAACCATCTAGATTTACAGTGGAACAATTCAATAAATATTCTGTTATATAGCGTTCACACCATGCATATGATGCAAGTGTATCAATTGCCCCTATGTCTTGTAACATAAGTTTACAGAAATGATCCCCCGTCTCTTTAGCTGCAGGAAAAACACCAGCATTATTATATAATCTCAATATTTCTTTATCATAAAACAAGGGAATAGGATAACCCCTAAAAAATCTCTTGAGATCTAGAGCCGACCATCTCTGTTGATATAAATAAGAAACAATACAGGCTAATTCAACCGTTCCTAATTTTCCCAATGCATACCCATGACCTTTATCCAATGCTTCTGAAATTTGCTGATAAATAAAATCATTGGCTTTTTCGTTAAAATATGTTACCCGAGACTCATCTATTATTATGTTTCGAGGTTTACCTAATACCCTAACAACAAGATCTCTTATTATCTTAAAGATTAATTCTCTAGATGTCATCATGACGCTTATCTACAAGAAGCTGATTATAAATATTATTCAAGAAAATAGCACGTTTATTCCAGGTATATTTCTGTGCACAATTCACAGTTCCTTCAGCCAAAGTTTGAAAAAGCATAGGATGCTCTAACAAATTATCTATTGCAGAAGAAAGAGCTAAAATACAATCTTCGTATCGTTTAGCAATAGGGATTCGAACTCCACATTGATCACATATCGTATCATGCATTCCACAATGATCGAAACTCAACGTTGGGACTCCATAACTCATCGCCTCCCATATTGTTGTCGGGTTTCCCTCACTTACACTGGTAATTACATGGAGATGTGCTGAATTAAAGACTTGAACGGCCTCTATTCTTGGCAATTGCCCATGCCATGTAATTAATTTATCAAGAGAATGTTCATTAGCATATCTTTCCAATCGAGATCTCAATGGTCCGTCTCCAACTATATCAATATGCAACTTTTGCTTATTTACAATGTGAGTAAGAGCCTCCAACAAAATGCCAACCGCCTTTCTTTCATCAAGGCGTCCCACTACTACAAATTTGTATCGCTCAACATTGTCAAATTTTGTTTTATCTAATTTAATTTCGCCTACTATACCATTTTCCGGGAGACAAATACTATTTTTATGATGAGCTTTCCGAAACTTTCTCTGGTTTTCAGAAGTAGCAGTCAACAAAACATCCGTCGCAGCCAAAGCTTTCTTTAAACGCAACTTCGTATAAAACTGAATGATATTGGCAACGCTTCTAAAAGTTTGTTTAATCTTCCCACTCAAGGGCATATGCTTCATCAATACCCGAGGTGCATTATTAGCTCCACCAATAGGGCCCCAAACATAAGGTAGCCCCAATTTCCATAAATATCCAGGTTCACGATAACCAATTGGGCCAACAAAATGTATTAAGTCGAACTGTTCTTGTGCAATCAGTTCTTTAGCTTTCTTGTATGCCTGCTTATGCCATACAGCGAATGCATAATAAAAAGTATAAACAAATATATTATGCCGATTGGGCCAATTAAGGATATTAGCCCATGCATTAGGCTTAACCGCAACAAACCTCACATTGGGGACCTCTTGCTGATTCAAATAATTTTCCAAAGTATCTGTCTCTCCCATGTGATTATCAGACATGCCATAAATAACAGTCAAATAGTTATTTTTTGACATATTAATAATATAATTCCAAGCTACGGCATATTCAGAACCTCTTGATGGCGAAATGGCATAAGCCATCACCAATATCTTTTTGGGATTATCCATCTGTTTATAATTGTTAATTTCGATATTTAATAATCTTTGCCGGGACGCCCCCAATCACACAATTATCAGGGAACTGCCCAGTCACAACAGCTCCTGCAGCTACGACACAACCATTACCTATAATACTCCCATCAAGAATGGTGGCCTTCGCCCCAATCCAACAATCAGCCCCAATCTTAATTCCCTTATGATTTACGCCTTGCAAGCGAATCGGAATATTTAAATCTGAAAAATTATGATTTTCAGAGTGCATGGTAACATAGATCCCAACAATAGTGTTATCCCCTATCTCAATACCTCCAGCACATCCGTAATGACACATCTCTCCTAATCCTACATTATTTCCAACTTTTAGACCTTTCCCTATACGTTTTATACTTCCCGAACATTCAATAGAGGTTCCTCGTCCTACAGATACTCCATTCCCAAATATAATTCCCTCTGTGGATAATGCATTTATAATGCAATTCTTACCCACCATTAGAAAACCATCCATTTTAATCTTTCTGGGGCATTTTATAGTTGCAGAAGGAGATACAAAACATTTCAGTCTTCTGGTTATAATCAAACCATTCAGCAATTGTAAACATTTAGACGAAACTAATCCCAGCAAGTATGCTGTAGGAATATCTGGATCTAAAGAAAAAGGTTCTTTTCGCAAAGAGGATATCACCAACGATATTATTTTTTTCATCTTTTACCAGTTTCAAAAACAGCGGCATATGCCATAATCTTGTCTTTGAGAGACCACGCAGTATTGACAAAGACTGTTAAACGAATTAAAACAAGAACCAATCTATTGTAAAAATAAGACAATCCATTATAATGCTTATACAAATAATAATTATAGCTTCGTTGAGACATTAAGAATCGTCTCACTGTCAATCCTTTATTTTGAAAACTACCACCCTCCAAATGAATAATTTGAGGGCCTGGTATAATTCGTCGAAGAAGGCCCAATCGCGCTATTCTAAGTTGAAGATCCGTCTCTTCATAATACATGAATATTTTATCATCAAAGCCTTGTATTTGATCAAACAAATCCCTTTTTATAAACATATCTGCCCCTATAACATAATCTACATCTTTTTCAGTTATTGTAAGATTATCTTTATGTATTACAGTGCGACCTAAAAGGTATTTAATTTCATTTTTAGCATTTGGGAAAAAACCATAAGAGCTATTAACATTTTTCTGGCTATCAAGCAACCATCCTCCTATTACGCCCAACCTATCATTTGCATGCATATGCACATATTCCCAGAATACTTTGATGGCATTATTTAATAAAATAGTATCTGAATTAAGAAAAAATAAATATTCTCCTTTGGCATTTTTTACGCCCAAATTATTAGCCCGACCAAAGCCTAGATTTTCACCACTATTAATCCATATGACCTGGGGATACAACAAACAAATAAAATCCCGAGAACCATCTGAAGAAGCATTATCAACTACGATAACCTCATACGAAACATCTCTCGTTTCTTTGAAAATAGAAGCTAAACAGTTCGCTAATAACTGCCGAGTATTATAATTTACGATAATGATTGATACGTCCATTTTACTTCTTGATCTTTAAAATACCGCATTGCTGTAAATACAAACAACATAGACCATGTAAAATATTCATTACCCAATGAGCATAATAATAAGACGACAAAATACACAGTTTCAAGACTAAAGAAACGTCTAACAACGCACAGATAAAAAAAGAATATTGAACTTAGCAATCCTAATAATCCATATTGTTCGACAATTGCTATTTTCCTTGTAAGATCAGTCCATTTTGATTCCGACACATCTGTAGATTTTTCCAAGTAGGTACCTTTACCAATCCAAGAATCAGCATCTGTTAAATCAATATCAGTCAAAGTATTAACCAATGGAACAACTCTAATTGCACCGCTTCCGTCCGCTTCATAAATTGAGGTAACATCCCCAGATATTGTTGCTTTAAAGACTGACGACGCTCTTAAAAACTGTTTATTGCCAGAATATTGCAGAATTAGAAACAATCCTGCAAAAAGAGGGATAATATATAGGAATGATTTCAACCGAATAAAATAAAGACAAAGAATCACAAAACCAATCCACCCAGTCCCACTTCCCATGGTTAATACAAGCCATAAATAACTAAATGTCACTATTCTGTTTTCTTTATCAAATAATTTTCGAAAAGAGATTCTGGCTTGTGTTTCTATCTCTAAACATTGAATGTATCCCAACATTGATGCTGAAATAATTCGGGCGGTGTGGCTTGGTTCACAGGAGAGTGTAGGCAACTTATCCCAAGCATAATAATCAAATCCTACTAAATTCAATATAGGAACATTTCGGATTCCAACAAGAATGCACAATTGTTGACATAATAGTACAATACAATATGCAATTAATAAAGACTTTAACAGGCTTTTAAATTGTACTAAAGTAAATGTCCCGATATAAATTAAATTATAAAAGACAATATATGCTATTAAAAATAGTCCTAAATATCCCAACGTTGAAAATCTAACTTCCCCATTTAAAAGAGCCGTCAGAAAACACACTCCCCAATAAACGACACTACCCCATACAGCTTTTGAGAAATAAGGCACCCTAAATAGAAAGATAAAACAGGAAACTACCATAACAGTCACCTTTAAAGGTGAGACCGTTAAACCTTCTATCACTACTAATTGTGTGCTCATTACAACCAATAGGATAATCGCAAACTTTTGATTGAATGGAACTGATTGGATTCGCGTTATAAAATTCATTTATACAATTCCGGTCAATATAATAGAACTTATATATTCAGTAGGCGCAAAGGCTTTACTCATGGTCTGCAGCGCCCTATTTTTTAAGTTTCGGGAACAGGCTGCGCCTAGGCAATAATGAAAGTAAAAAATTGAGATTATCGCGATCAAAAAGGCGCAAAGCAACTAAATAGCTAATAAGAAAAATGCCCAAACAAATTATTATTCTCAATAACCTTGATTCAATTATTTGAATAAAGTAGTCTACTCCAATTCCAATTATAACAGACGCAACAATATAAGGTATAATATATGACATCTGTGTTCTCCAATTAACTTGGATCGCCTTATTTATATAATATGAGTAAATAAACGTGTTAAAAAACGCGACACACGCTAGCAAATAACAGATTAACTTCAAGCCATATGGAGCAGCCAACAATATAACAGCAATACGAAGTACCATCTTTACAATTTCAATATTCAACACATACTTCGTATAACCTAACACTGAAAGAATATTCATATTTATTGAGAAAATGGGAGACCAAGCAAAAGTAAATATCAATATCTGCATCAACACTGCAGCTGGAGCCCATTTCTCCGTTAAAAGTAGAATTATAATATCTTGTGATAAAAGAAACAAAATAGCCATAGCCGGTGCAATAAGTATGGCTATAACACAGATTGTTTTTAAGTAAAACTCTCGCAACATAGGAATATTATCTTTCCTCAGACAATAAACTGGGAAAGTTACCTTTTGAAATATCGCGGTAATACTATTCAACGGGAAATTAACAAATTGCTCGCTACGATTATAATAGCCCAACTGATCTGCAGGAAATGTTTTACCCAAAATTAAGGAGTTAATGCTACTTCCAATTGTCACGACCAAATTAGACATTAACAATTTTGAGCCATAGCTGAACATGGATTTAAATGAGTCTACAGAAAAGGACCATTGCGGGAGCCATTTTACATACAACCATAACAACAACATCCTACCCAATGCTGCAGAAACGATTTGAGCGACCAATGCCCATACTCCCAATCCATAATATGCCAGAATAACACCTATTATGCCTGAAGCAGACACAGAAATTAAAGAGATCTTTGCCTGACTTTTAAAGTCCAGTTTAGCTGTCAAAATCGCTTGTTGCACTACAGAAAGCGAATTCCACAAAATGACCAGACCAATCACCCTCATCACTTCTAATAATATAGGAATATTATAAAATGATGCGATGAGCGGAGCAGAAAAGAAAATAATTACATAAATAGTTATTCCAACTCCGATATTGAAATAAAAAACAGTAGAATTATCTATTTCAGTACGATCAGTCTTACGCACAAGCGCATTAGCGAATCCACTATCAATAAACACGTTAGACACCCCAAGAAATATAGTTGTCATTGCGATGACACCAAAATCTGCAGGCAAAACTAAGCGTGCAACAATAATTGATAAAATAAAGTTTATTCCCATTACGGAGAATCTCTCTATAGATCCCCACAATACAGAATTAACCGTTTTTTCTTTTAAGCCCATAACTATTGTGGTAATCTATTCAATAAGGTTAACCCTTTCGTTTTACACCTCCTTGGGAACTTATCTATGATTTTCTGATCAGAGCGTATCAATCGTTTTGACAAAACTGTTACAGGAGAACCCACAAATGTCGACCCAGATGGATACCCAGAAAAATCTTTATTAACCAAAGAACATGCTCCAACGATACTCCAATCAGGCAATCGCGTTCCTTTGAGAATAGTACTTTTCTGGCAAATCCAACAATTATCACCTATAAAGACGTCTTTTGTCATTTTCAACGATTTCCCCGTAATCATATCCTCTAATTGATGAAAATCAGTATCATATATAGAAACATTCCAACTACATGAAACATCATTCCCGACATGAATATGGTGAAAAGAAGTCACTGCAAGGTTCCCTGCGGCACTGATGTTATGACCTAACTCAATAACCCCATTACAACGAGTTATAATATTTGATCCATTTCCAATTATGCCAGAACCACCAAAAATAAGCTTTCCCGTTCTTAAATCGATCTGTATTCCTTGTGTAGAAATTACATTCTTGACATAACAACACCCTAATTTTAGGATTCCAAAATGGCAATCTTCATCAGGGATACGCAATTCTATTTGCGCACCATGACGAACACTCAATTTTGCCTTAAAAAGTAGAATTGGGAATTTTCTTCCTTGATGAAATGGAAGATGAAATAGATTAATGCGAATAGTATCGATCCAATCTACTTTCAAAAACAATAAAATCTTTTTTACAATCTGAAACATATCTTTAAAACTATAAAGATCTCAGAAACTCAATAGACTGTTCTCTGAGTCGGAACAAAGCTTTCTTCGAGGCAGAGAATTCAATTTCCTGATTTATATCAACATGCTGCAGATCTTTAATATCAATAAATTGAGATGTAAGTCCAAGATGATCTAATAAATCGGAAGAACGTATATCGAAATCATTATTTTTCTTGATTATTGAAAATTTTTTCTCGAAGATAATAGAGAAAACAGCAATATGAAAAGAACCACCCAAGATATAATCTGCATATTTTATATATGTCAAAAATTCTTTGGGCGAATATGCGACCTTACCAACCTCGATTAAACGCAATCCATGTTGCTTAGCAAACTTGTAAGCATATGACTTCTGCTCTGGCAAAAGGAAATACATCAATATATATCGATCCTTCGTAGGGCGTTTATTATTCAACAACGTTTTCCACTTTCCAATATCATATAATAATGTCGGATCAACATCTTGACGAACAGGAAAATGCGTATTCTCAGTAATCCACTTACAGATACCTGCCTCTCTTAACGATATCGTGTTAAATGAAGACAAATATTGATTCAATCGGTCTGTTCCGATTTCTTTTAAAGATGCAATATTACTACTTATGGCATATCCAATTATTTTACTCTTGTTAGAATGAGGGAACTGCCCAAAATAGACAGGTTCAATGTGTCCATTCATACATTGGATACTCCAAAGTTGATCACTTCCTATTATATATGCATCAAAATTCTGAGGGATCTTTTGTGCGTCAAATACGGGTGGGGTACAATGCAAATATTGTCGTCGGAAGGTATTAAACCCTTTTTGTTGAACAACAGAATATGGGATCCGGATAAATAACTCCTTGACAATAGAACGCAGATTCTGCGCCGCATTCCTCAATCGTTTCCAACTTAACACTTTATACGAATCTTCCGTATCCGGCTGTCGATAATCAATGACATAGACTTCATACCCCAAAGCTACTAGAGTCTCTTGTAACGCAAAGCATTGTAAAGCTGCCCCATAATTATTTGCTCTATGTAAAGTCAAGATTCCGATTCTCATATTCGGTACAATAGTTTTTTTAATCGCAACTTGGTCTCATTACTCAAAAGGTCTATTAAAGGCTTCATCAATCTATACCGCCATCCAAGATCTCCGTATTTTTTCATCGCAGCAAGAAACCCTTTACGGGCATACAATCTTTCAAATTTATCTCGAGCTGGATGCATTTGTGTCGGGTATTCCAAATTAGGTTGTTTACAGTTTTCAAGATTTACAGGAAAGATTCTTAAATCAGGAGTGGCTTCTTTCAATAAACATTTCCCCTTTTCTGTGTTAATTAACAGCAATGACACCCCCTTATTATCCTTATTACATTCAGGGTTAGTCTGTTCCCATCCCCAAAAATCAGCAATTGTTATATCACTCGGCCGACGTAAATTAGTATAATGACAATTTCCACATGAATAACGGAATGTAATAAGCTTATAAAATTGGAACTTAAAATTAACCTTTTGAGCTCTATTTAAAAATTTAAAAGTTTCTTTATGCTCACTCCAACCATATTCTTTGTCCCGGAAATTAACATAACAAATCCTGGCTCCTTGTTTCTTCTCAATATAATCAAGATAATCCCGCCATATATATGGACTAGGGACACCATGACATACAATATCTAATAAATAAAGATTAGTCCTTAATTTAGCTCCTATATATGAGTTCAACCCAGCAGTTTGACAAGGCGTACCAGAAAATAAAACAGCAAATCCGGACTCTAGGTCTTTTTTAATCTGTCTGAAGATACCAGTCAAATCGCTTTGCACATATTTACTCCCTTTAAATTCATCTCGCTCTATCGAGGTTGTGGCCCGTTTATGTATAACTCGAAAATGTTCGTCATAGCCTGCTCCATAAACAACACCACCCATTTTAAGAATAACATCTGAAATAGCAATAAATGCAGCGCCACTTCGACTAGTTTCTACTTCCCGCATATTTCGATGTCGGGCTCCATAGGCCAAAGGTTCTGATAAATTGTGTAAATGATTGTAATAATCCTCATTAAAAGCACATACCCGTTCACACAATTTACATTCTATGCATTTTTCACCATCAACCTCAGGGTACAAGAAACCCATTACATCTGGCACCATGCTTATAGCTTCACGAGGACAAATACTAGCACATGCCGTACAGCCACAGCAGTCTTGTTTATTCTGAATATGAATCATCAATTTATCGGTCTTTATACATCGCATCGTAATACCTCTCGTATTCTCCCGAAGTGATATTATCCATCCATGCCTGGTTATCCAGATACCACAGAACGGTCTTTTCGATGCCCTCTTCGAACTGCAAAGAGGGTTCCCACCCCAATTCACGTTGCAGTTTAGATGAGTCGATTGCATAACGCATGTCGTGGCCAGGACGGTCTGTTACATAGGTAATCAGATCCAAATCTTCCCCCTCCGTACGACCAAGAAGGCGATCGACCGTTTTAATGACCACCTTGATCAAATCAATGTTCTTCCACTCGTTGAATCCGCCGATATTATAGGTATCAGCCACCTTGCCTCGATGGAAAATCAAATCGATTGCTCGGGCATGATCCTCAACATACAGCCAATCACGAACATTCTCTCCCTTCCCATAAACAGGCAGTGGTTTTCGATGACGGATATTGTTGATGAACAACGGAATCAGCTTCTCCGGAAATTGATAAGGACCATAATTATTCGAACAGTTGGTCACGATGGTCGGCATTCCATAAGTATCATGGTAAGCACGCACGAAGTGATCACTCGAGGCCTTGGATGCCGAATAAGGGCTATGCGGGTTATACTTCGTTGTCTCATAGAAGAACTCCTTACCATAGGCCAGATGATGCTCCGAAGATGACGCTGTCGTTGTAAAAGGAGGTTTGACACCCTCGGGATGGGGCAACTCCAATGCCCCATAAACCTCATCCGTAGAAATATGATAGAAAAGTTTTCCTTCATAACGTTCCGGACGCGACTCCCAATAAATCTTGGCAGCCTGCAGCATAGAGAGCGTACCCATTACATTAGTACGAGCAAAGGTGAAAGGATCCTTGATCGAACGATCCACATGGCTTTCGGCTGCAAGATGGATAATACCGTCTACCTCATACTGCTGCATCAGCGAAAGTATGGTATCGAAATCACAGATATCCGCCTTAACAAAAGTATAATTCGGAGCTTGCTCGATATCCTTCAAATTGGCCAAGTTACCGGCATAGGTCAGTTTGTCGAGATTGATGATATGATAGTCAGGATATTTCGCAACGAAAAGCCGTACGACATGTGAACCGATAAAACCGGCACCTCCGGTAATGATAATATTGCGCTTGAAATTATTCATAATTAAATGTTTTTAAGATTATCCATGCAAATTTTCAGAGAATCGACCCAATAGGGGATCCGAAGGCCGAAAGCCTCCTTGATCTTGGTTTTGTCCAGCACGGAGTAGGACGGACGTTTGACCGGACTGGGAAATTCGTTACTATGGCAGGGCTGGATGTCGCACGATGTATTTCCGGCATAGACGGCAATCATCTTCGTAAAGTCGAACCAGGAGCAAACCCCTTCGTTCGAATAGTGATAGATACCACCCTTGGCATATCCCTGCGTCGTATCACAGGCCGCATAATCGGCAAGGATCATCCGAATCGCCTGCGCCAGATCATAGGCATAGGTCGGCGTGCCAGCCTGATCGAATACGACCTTCAGTTGTGGTTTGGTCGCTGTCAGGTTGAGCATCGTCTTGACGAAATTCCGTCCGAACTCGGAGTAGAGCCAAGCCGTACGCAAAATAACATACTTGCAACCCGAGACGATAATATGCTGTTCCCCTTCGAGTTTGGTCTTTCCATAGACTCCTGTCGGCGTACCCTGCTGCTCTTCCCGGCAGGGCGTATTGTAGGGATCACCGCCGAAGACATAGTCCGTCGAGATGTGGACCAGCAACCCGTTCACCTCCTGCATGGCGCGGGCCAGATTCCGAGGCGCCTCGGCATTCAGCACCCGGCAGAAATCCTCGTCGCTCTCTGCCTTGTCGACATTCGTATAGGCTGCGCAGTTAACAATACAGTCAATCCGCTCCTCACGGACGATACGACGGATCGCCTCCAGATCGGTAATATCAAGTTTAGTCGTCTGAACACCTTCCGCATCGATCACATCCGTAAAGACAAAGTCGTGGTTCGTATCCCGACTGACAATACGCATCTCACGTCCCAACTGACCGTTGGCTCCCGTTACAAGAATCTTCATCGCCTAATAGAGTTTTTCGTTGTAATCAAAAAGCCTCTCCGCATCGCGCAGACGGCTGTGATGACGATCCTTCTCCGAAAGAAGGACCTTGTCGGTCGGAATCCGCCAGTCGATTCCCAGATCGGGATCGTCCCAGGCCAGCGCACCTTCCGACTGCGGTGCATAGAAGTTGTCACACTTGTACTGGAAAATAACCTCATCGGTCAGCACACTGAATCCATGGGCAAATCCCCGGGGAATGAAGAACTGGCGATGATTATCTTCGGTCAATTCCACTGCGACATGCTGTCCGAAGGTCGGCGAACCCTTGCGGATATCTACTGCGACATCCAGCACGGCACCCTTGATTACTCGGACGAGTTTCGACTGTGCATAAGGCGGTTTCTGAAAGTGCAACCCGCGAAGCACTCCGTAGCTCGATTTGCTTTCGTTGTCCTGTACGAAAACCGTATTGCAGACCTTCTCCTGAAAATCGCGCTGCGAGAACGATTCGAAGAAATAGCCGCGATCATCCCGGAAGATGCGGGGTTCGATGATCACCACACCTTCGATATTTGTCTTGATTACTTCCATTTTTATAAGTTTGGAGCAGATATACTCAATGGTGTTAATCCAGATTACTCTTACCGGTCTGGGCAACCTCGTTAATCACCTTCAAAAGGTACTGTCCATACTGGTTCTTCAGCATCGGCTGAGCCAGCTCGCGCATCTTGTCTGCCGTAATCCATCCTTTTCGGAAAGCGATACCCTCAAGGCAGGCGATCTTCAGCCCTTGTCGTTTTTCGATAACCTCCACGTAGGTCGATGCCTCGGCCAGCGAATCGTGCGTTCCGGTATCAAGCCAGGCGAACCCCCGCCCGAGGGTCTGAACCTTCAACTCTCCATCATCCAGAAACCGCTGGTTCACCGAAGTAATTTCCAATTCACCTCGCGCTGACGGCTTAATATTCTTGGCGACATCCACCACCTTGTTGGGATAGAAATAGAGTCCAACGACCGCATAATTGGACTTGGGTTTGGCAGGCTTCTCCTCAATCGAAAGACAGTTGCCCTCATTATCAAACTCCGCAACGCCATAACGCTCCGGATCGCTGACCCAATAGCCAAAAACCGTCGCCTTGTGATTCTCCTCAGCCGATCTTACAGCCTCGTGCAACATAACCGAAAAGCCATTACCATTGAAGATATTGTCACCGAGCACCAGGCAAACCGAATCGTTCCCGATAAACTTCTCGCCAATCAGAAAGGCCTGGGCCAAGCCATCGGGAGAAGGCTGCTCGGCATATTCGAATCGAACGCCAAAATCGGAACCGTCTCCCAACAACCGTTGGAATCCCGGTAAATCTGCCGGAGTCGAAATGATCAGAATCTCGCGGATTCCAGCCAACATCAACACCGAAATAGGATAATAGATCATTGGTTTGTCGAAAATGGGTAACATCTGTTTGCTAACCCCTTTCGTAATCGGGTAGAGTCGGGTGCCGGACCCTCCAGCCAATACAATACCTTTCATGATTTTATAATTTTGAATTGATTTATATTCCAATTAAGATCCTATCACATCCGATCCATCTTCTTCTGGAGCCAGAAGAAGATGCCCGTACGATTGAGGTGCGTGCGGTAGCCGATGCGATGGAGCAGGCGGACAAATTGCGTCTTGTGGCGGATATGCCACTCCATGAAGTTATAAAGACCAGATGTGATCAAGATGCTCAACACTAGTACAATATACAGTTGAACATCAATCGAGCAGCCGATCATGTAGCTGATCCACCAGCACAGCACCACGAAGAAATTCAGGATCAGAATCGCAAGGGTCGTGGCGGCATGCGAGCATCCCAGGCGGATGAACATGTGGTGCAGGTGCGTCTTGTCCGGGTGAAATGGAGACTTACGCTTCAGGATGCGTGTCGTCATCACGCGGAGCGTATCGAAGACCGGAACGGACAGAACCGCCAAGGTAAAGGGGACCAATCCGATATTTACAGCATCATAAACCTCGCTCATCGAGCCGTGGCGCAGGATCCGGATCACAAAGACCGACATGACAATACCCATGACCAGCGTCCCGCCGTCACCGATGAACATCTTCGAACTCTTCCCGAAAACGTTGTGGAAGAAGAACGGAATCAGCGATCCGGCAGCCACGACGGCCAACATACACATCGTCCGATCCCCCACGTACCAGAACATCACACCGAAGAGAAGGCTCGTCAAGATGCAGTAGCCCGACGAGAGGCCGTCTACCCCGTCAATCAGGTTGATGGCATTGATGATGCCCACGGCGGCAAAGACCGTCAGCGGAATGGCTACTCCTTGCGGAATCTGATTGAGCCCCCACAATCCGTGGAAGTCATTCAAGGTGTATCCTCCGACGAAAATTAGCAGCAGAACCGTGCCGATCTCGATCAGGAACCGCAGCGCCGGCGAAAGATCGAGGATGTCATCCATCGTGCCGGTATAGAGCATAATCATCATCGCGACGACTACGATGAAGAGCTCGGAGCAGTCGCAAGTTATACTGGCACAGCCGAATCCGATGACCGATCCGAAGAAGACGGCAATACCGCCCAGAACGGGAGTCGGCCGACGTTGCAGTTTGCGGGCATTGGGATTGTCAACGATGTTCTTGTCGAGGGCGATCCGCACCAAACGCGGATGGATCCAATGGACGCTCAGAATAGCGACCAGAAAAGAGAGGATATACAACATAACCGAATAGGGATAAAGCTATTTTTGAGGAGTATGATCGCGGAACTGGTTGTTGAACCGTAAAGGTCGGATCACCTCAACGTGGGGACCTCCGCGAATGGGATCTCAAGAGTATTTGTCCAATCAATATCTATTTCATCCGTTCGAGCCGGCGCGATGTCCCAACCAGCAGTCATAATCATCGAGACGTCGAAGCAGTTGCGCCTTGCTCTTCTTGAGCTGCAGCTCCCCGCGCCACGGATCAACCGCGGCGTGGGCCTGTTCATAATCCAGGCAGCAGTTCGTGCAGCCGTAAAGCGTCACCAGCAACAGCGACCGCGACTGTTCGGCCCGGATCAGCGGAAGAATGCTTCGAACGGTTCCGAGCAGCTGATCGAAGGCTTCGCGGTCGCCCAAGATGGCATAAGCCGGGAGCAGCATCGAATAGAGTTTGCAGCGCATTACATCGCTGTCCAGCTGGAGGTTGGCATATTGCTGCAGGACCTCCGACGCCAAGGCCCGGTCGGCGTCCGTCACCCCCTCGGGCGAGTGGTAGCGTTTCAGCGCTTCGTGGAGTCCGGCCGGGAGGCGGTCGCCGTTCAAGCGCGTATAGACATGGCGGTTGTCCGCATTCAGCGCAATCACCTCATATTGCCCAGGTTCGACACAGAGCAGCGGCACATACATGCAGTTCTCCACACAAACCATCACCTCCTTGCGGCCCCCTCCGGGCTGAATGATGACGCTGGCCTCAACCCCCTTGAACTGCCCTTCGGTGATGCGGATCCGGTCGCCCTTCATCAGTCGTTCGGGGCCGGGCGTGTAGACCGGCAGCACGTCGGAATAGGAGGCGGCCACCCACTTCAGGTTCTCCATCGCCTCGTCCGAGAGGTAGGGATAGTAGGCATCGTCCTTCTCGCGGACACGGGGCAGGAAGTTATACTGAGGCAAGAAACGTTTCATCCGGTAGATCTCCGCCTCCGAGGCGTGGATGAAGACGTAGTTGTAGAGCAGCGGATGGTTCGTGCGGACCAACTCCCCGTGTTGTTTCCGAACCTCGACATACGAAGGGGCAAAGTATTCGAAAACAGGCTCACCGCTCCGTGCCCGACGCTCCAGTTCCATCTGCAGGGCCCGGGCCGGATTCCCCTGATAGCGGCCTTTACGCGATGTCGGCAGGACCAGCACATACCATCTGACAGCATTGCTGTTCTTTTTGGCACGAAGTTGCTCCGTGACCGAATCTGTCCAGTTCCAACCGATTTTGTTCGAACTTGCCATGATTTGCAGTCAAATGTGAAAACTGCCGGAGATTCATCTTATCCGGGGCAAATCCCGGCCTTGTCAATACGCAACCACAATGCGCTGACATTCAACAGATTGGATTTCAAAGGAGACAATTCGTGAAAATTTTTGGACAACAGAATCCAGTCGATCGGCCAAACTCACCCCCAAAAACCTCACGTCTCTATTTAAGAAACCATACGTGACCTAAATTGTTTAGCAGTCAAAAGCATACGAATATTGACCGTTTCACCATCCATTCGGGAGGTGTATTTTGTGTAGAATTATGGCACAATCGGCCTCTGGCATATCTGGAATGCGGTTCTTGAAACCATTGGCAGAACCTGGCGCGAAGTGATAGTTTTAAAGTTCGGAGTATGAACTAAATAAAGACCTCACAAAACGATGTTACAAGGATGAGAAATGTGCTGTTTTTTTTGTTCTGAGTCCCATTTTTTTTACCTTTGCGGCAGTGATGTGTGATTTCTTAAATAGAGACCTTACTCCCGCATAAACGGGAGGTAACTTTATTACGGGAAAGCAAAAGAAGTGCGGGATTATGTACGGTTGAAACACACGTGCGAAACTGTATGAAATTTTTAAACATCACTCAAAAGAAATACGCAATTTATTATTTGTCAGGCTATTACATTTAGCTTGACGAGGTCGCGGAGCGCAGTCTCCCAAAAGAATGGCAAAATCCGTGTCGTCCGCACTCTCCCAAACCGCCAATCCATCCGAATCCGCTTCAGCCCCCTTGTCCGAGATCCAAAACCGCCACATCGTGCGCTGGTACGTGATGGTCTACCCGACCAGCAGCCGGGCCATGACCGAGGAACTGGATCGAGAACTGGCCTGCAGGCGGCGCAACAACGAACCTCTGTTCGAGTACTTTGCGCCGGTCCTTGTCGAGGCCAGAAAGATGAACGGGCGGCTGGTGACAACCCGACGTTCGCTGTTGTACAACTACCTGTTTGTACACGCCTCGGAGTGCGAAATCTACCGAATCAAGCAGCGCCTGCCCCAATACAACCTGCTTCCACGGGTAAAGGACAGCAAGGAGAGCTACCACTACCCCTACCTGACTGACAAGGCCATGCGTGATCTTCAATGGATTGCGCGTTCGTATGCCGAGCCGGTCCCGGTCTGCACCGCGGATCCCGCTTGGTTGGTCAAGGGTGACCGGATTCGTATCACGGAAGGGCGTTTTGCGGGGATTGAGGCCAAAGTCGTTACAAACGCCACCTCGCGCCACAAGGAGATTCTGGTCTCGATCGACAACTGGATGTGCGTCCCGCTGCTCAAGGTTCAGCCCGGGGAGTATGAGGTGGTCGAACTGAATGCCGAGACCCCGAGTTATTACTCCCGACTGAACAACAGCAAACTCCTCGACCGGCTTCATGACGCACTGTGTAGGCATTGGGCCGGAACGGGGTCCGCAGAAGACCGGCGCATGGCTACCGAGGTGTTGCAGGAATACGGCAGTCTGACGCTCGACTCCGACATCATGCGCAGCAAACTCTATGCTTTGTTGCTGCAAACCTACACGATCCTTGGCGAGACCTCGAAGCGCGAGAGTCAACTTGTAGCAATCCAAAAGATGTTGCCGGCCGTGCGGGCCGAACAATCCCGGGCCCTCCTGCTTGTGACACTGTACGGGTGCACGGACAGCCGGCTCTACTACGACCAGGCGCACGCCCTGATCGATCCCTGGCTCGCGGAGAAGTCGCCCAAGAAGAGCAAGGCGCAGCTGATCCGCCACCTGGCTGATTTCGACCGAGAGTTTGGCCACGGAGGCGAATAAGCCCTTTCACGGATCCGGAATCCGCCAAGATCGCACGCTGTTTTTGAATTACAACCCAATAAAATTCATACATCAGATCATGTATCGTTTAATTGAGAAACTGCGTCTGGACCGCTATGTCAGTTCGCGGTTGATTCTTGCATTGGACCTGCTGGTTTCAGCCGGGGCCTCGATCATCTCGCTGTTAGTCGCAAGTATTCTTTTAGGTTCGGAAGCACTTACCTGGAAAACAATCGGCTGGTGGCTCGGAGGATCCGTTGTCTTTTCCTGGATCGCGTTCGTGTTGCTCCAAACCCACAAATCAATCATCCGTCACGCCACCTTGCGGGGTTTGGGCCGTTTGAGTGTCGCCGTTGTTTTCAAGGGAATTGGGATCGCAGTTATATTGGCTTTGGGTGTCGCTGGCCCGACATTTCCAGCGATCTGGATCACTCTGTTGTTTGACATATTGTTGAGCCTTTCAGGACTGGTGATTATGCGCGTTGCCATGGTTGTCGTCTATGACTGGCTCAAAGACAGCCGTCAAAGGCATTGCAAATGCCAGCGGATCCTGATCTACGGAACCGGCGACAAGGGCGTTTCGTTGGTGACCCAACTCCAAAATTCTCAAGAGTATCAGGTCGTCGGTTTCCTGACCTACGGCAAAACACTGAAGAATCATATGCTGGCCGATCTCCCGGTCTACTACTTCGAGACCGAAGAGAATGTCAAGTACCTGCACAACTGCAAGGATATTGACGCCATTCTCTTCGCCCACGTCCATGAGGCTCGCGAAGAGCAGGAGCGCCTAATCCATTATTGTACGGACTGCAACCTCAAGGTGCTGATCGCTCCCTCGATCGACGAGGTGGTCGACGGCAAGGTGCAGCGTCAGGCAATCCGCGAGATCAGGATCGAGGACCTGCTGGGACGTGAAGAGATCAAGATCTCGATGAACGAGATCATCGCCAACTTCCGCGGCAAGACGATCCTGGTTACGGGCGCGGCGGGGTCCATCGGTTCGGAGTTGTGCCGCCAGCTGGCGACGTTCGGAGTCAAGGAACTCGTGCTGTTCGACAACTCCGAGACGCCGATGCACAACATCCGCCTCGAGTTGGAGGATCGCTACCCCAATCTGAAGTTCATTCCCGTAATCGGCGACGTACGCATGATTCCGCGTCTGGATTTCGTCTTCCGCACCTATCGTCCGCAGGTGGTCTTCCACGCAGCAGCCTACAAACACGTGCCGCTGATGGAGGAGAATTCCTGCGAAGCCGTTCTGGCCAACGTTGCCGGCTCGCGCAACGTGGCGGACAAGTGTATCGAATATGACGTCGAGAAGATGGTTATGATCTCGACGGACAAGGCCGTCAACCCGACCAACATCATGGGCTGTACAAAACGTCTGGCCGAGATCTACGTGCAGTCGCTCGGTCTGGCCATCGAGGCCGGCAAGGTGAAGGGCAAGACGAAGTTCGTCACTACGCGTTTCGGCAACGTGCTGGGTTCGAACGGTTCGGTGATCCCGCGCTTCCGCGAGCAGATAGCCAAGGGCGGTCCGGTTACGGTTACGCACCCCGACATCACGCGCTTCTTCATGACGATTCCGGAGGCCTGTCGTCTGGTAATGGAGGCCGCCACGATGTCGACGGGCACCCAGATCTTTGTCTTCGACATGGGTAAGTCGGTGAAGATCGCCCACCTGGCCAAGCGCATGATCGAGCTGGCCGGTCTGGAGGTCGACAAGGACATCAAGATCGAATACACGGGATTGCGCCCTGGCGAGAAACTCTACGAAGAGGTGCTGTCGAATACGGAGAACACACTTCCGACGTCGCACGACCGGATCCGCATCGCCAAGGTCCGCGAATACGACTATATCGATGCCCTCAAGGGAGCGCAGGAGTTGGAGAAGCTCTCCCGAGCTGTCATCATTCCGGACATGGTTCGCCTGATGAAGGAGATCGTCCCCGAGTTCAAATCCAAGAACTCAAGGTTCGAGATTTATGATAAATGATATACGATAAGAAAGACACCCATGAAGATCGTTGAGATTAATACAGTTTGTGGAATCGGCAGTACAGGACGAATTGCGGTCGATCTCGCAAAAGTTTTATCGGAAAGCGGGCACGTCTGCGAAATTGCATATGGGCAATTTCATACCAATTTTCATCCCTCATATAAAATTGGGAATATACTAGATTCTTTTATTCATAAATTAGGATCCAGAATATTTGATCGACAAGGATTCTTTAGCCAAAGAGCTACTATTAAATTATGTAAATACCTCCAAAGATCCAAACCCGATATCATACATCTCCACAATCTCCACGGACATTACCTCAACATCGACATTCTTTTTCAATATCTAGCCGACAGCCAAACGCCTGTTATATGGACGCTACATGACTGTTGGGCTTTCACCGGTCATTGTGCATACTTCGACTATGCGAATTGTAATAAATGGCTTTCAGGGTGCTTCAACTGCCCTAATAAACAGACATATCCACCCTCTTGGATTTTCGACAACTCTCACAAAAACTATCAGCAAAAAAAGGCCATATTCAATAGGTTATCAAATATGGCATTAACAACCCCTTCTCAATGGCTAGCTGATTTAGTTAAAGATTCCTTTCTCTCACAATATAGAGTTTATAACATCCCTAATGGGATAGACACAGATGTATTTAGGCCCATTAAAACGGAGCTAAAATCTCGCCTAAACTTAGAGAATAAAATTATTCTTCTAGGAGTTGCATTAGGAGGATTTACCGGGCGAAAAGGTTTGCATTATTTCATTGAATTATCTAAACTCTTACCTAAAAATTATGTAATAATTCTAGTAGGAACAACCCCAAAAGAGATAAAGAGCCTACCTCATAATATTCAAGGAATAACACAAACCAATGACGTCCATGAACTAATCGAATATTATTCAATAGCTGATATTTTCGTAAACCCGACATTAGAGGATAATTTTCCAACAACCAATCTAGAAGCATTAAGTTGTGGAACTCCTGTTATTACTTTTGATACTGGTGGTAGCCCTGAAGCTATAAATGAGAAAACAGGCATACAAGTAGAGAAAGGAGACCTACACTCTTTACATAAAGCAGTCTTAAATATGAATAAGTCTTTTAAAGAAGAGAATACAGCATATTGCAGACAACGCGCTGTGACAAAATTCGACAAGCATATAGCCCTTGCATCCTATTTAGAATTATATAATAAGATTCTTAAAGAAAAAAGATGATCCCATATATTATTATAATTCTTTGTATATTAATATTTCGATTTGCTTTTGGAAATAAACTAATATACGGGAAACGAAAGGCTGCATACCTCTTTTGGAGTTTATTACCTATATTCATTTTATTAGCATTTCGAGGAGATTCAGTAGGGATGGATACTCCTAATTATATACGATCTTTTGAAAATCAAAAACTATCTGAATATCTCCAATATGAAGATGATCGCATAGAAATAGGTTACGCGTATTTTGAAAAACTAATTGCCCAAACCCTATCTGCGCCTCAATGGCTATTTATAATTACGGCTCTATTCATCTGTTTAAGCATTGGTCATTTTATCTATCAAACAGCCAAAGAGCCAATGTTAGCGTTATTGTTCTTCATAACGCTTGGTTTTTTCCAGTTCACATTAAGTGGCCTTAGACAATCAATTGCGTTATCTATTACATTATGGCTTTATCCATGCATTAAACAAAAACGATTTATCCATTTTATTATTGGAATATTCATAGCCTCTTTGTTTCATAAATCAGCATGGCTATTCCTCCCTGCATACTTCATTGCACAACAAAAGATTACCCCGAGTAGAATAATAATAGAGTTAGTAGGATTTCTTCTTTTATTTTTATCCGCCGAACGACTATTACTCTTTACGGCTGATATCATGAATTATAACTATGGGGTTGAAGAAACCGGAAATGGATATATTTTTTTCATCATCGTACTCTTAATAACGATCGGCGGAATATGCAATAGAGAGGCTATTCTACAACAAAACGCCAATAACAAGTATGCCCTGAACTTAAATTTCATTAGCTTTTCATTATGGGGATTACGTTTAATCAGTCGAACAGCCGAACGCGTAACATTATATTATATGCCTTATAGCTATCTGCTTCTTGAGGAAGTGGTAATGTCTCAAAAAAATAGAACAAAACAGCTATACCTATTTATTGTAACATTGCTAGCTATTTCGTTATTCTTATATAGATTATCTAAAGATTCAAGTATATCTCCTTATATTTTCTTTTTTGAATAGCTCAATATGAAAATCGTTTTTGCCTCTAACTACTTTAATCATCATGAAAAATATTTCTGTGATGAATTATCGAGAATGCCGGGAGTTGATTTTACATTCATTCAGACTCAAGAAATGACGCCTGATCGAATCAAATTAGGCTGGGGGATCAATATCGACAAGATAAAATATTGTATTTGTTCTTATAAATCCCCCAATGAATATAGCAAAGCAATAGATGTTGCAAATAATGCCGACATCCTCCTTCTAGGAAGTGCTCCTTACCAATTTGTTAAAGAACGAATTCGCCATAATCGATTGACATTCTACATTGCAGAACGATTATTCCGAAACGGTTTATGGCATATGCTATATCCACCTACATTCATTACAGTCTTAAAAAGATTCATCATCCCAGGACATTTGAGTAATTTTTATATGCTGTGTGCAAGCGGGTATACGGCAGGAGACGTACATAATATTTATACATTCAATAAAAAGTGCCTTAAATGGGGACATTTTGTTTCTACAGAAGCTCCTCTAAGAGAATCGCCTAAAGATACCATAAGAATTCTCTGGGCTGGAAGGATGATTCCGTGTAAACATCCCGAGTATGCGATAATGATTGCAACCCATTTAAAAAATAAAGGAATTAATTTTCATCTAGATATAATAGGAACTGGCCCTCTAAAGGAAATACTAAAGGCAAACATCTTAAAATATAAATTAACAGACAACGTAAGCCTATTAGATTCGATGCCATCTAAAGATATTCGCCAATATATGGCAAATGCAGACATATATCTCTTTACAAGCGACTTCAATGAAGGCTGGGGAGCGGTTTTAGGAGAAGCAATGAGTGCAGGATGCGCGGTTGTTGCAAGTCACGGAATTGGGGCAGTTCCATTCCTTGTAGAGCATGGCAAAAATGGCTTAATTTATCAAACAGGAAACATCAAAGATTTCGAGAGATGTGTTGATATACTTATTGATTCTGAAAATCTTCGGACTCAGCTAGGGAAATCTGCAAAAAAAACAATGAACGAGCTATGGAGTCCACATGTTGCAGCTCAAAGATTTGTCCAAGTTGCAAAAAATCTACTCACTGCAGGTTATTTTTCACCATATGAAAGTGGTCCATTAAGCATTGCCCCAATAATTAAAAATAATTGGTATCGCCATGATTCAATCTAAAAAGGATTACCTCTACTATCTTGCTTGTGACAAAATAGCTTTACAGCAAAAACGTAATCACCCTAGATTTATGCATGATACTATATGGACCTTCGAACGTCTCATGCGCAAATGTGAATATTTCCAAAACTGCAAACACGGTTTTTTTCACAAAATTGTTCTCAAATGGCTAAAATTCAGATATGTAAGACTTAGCCAACATTTAGGATTCTCCATTGGTTTTAATACTTGCGGACCTGGATTATGCCTTGAACATTACGGGTGTATAATTATTAACCAACATGCAAAAATCGGAGCCAATTGTCATATTATTGGAGATGTCGTTATTGGTGCGACAGAGCCTAATCTAGTACCTCAAATTGGTAATAATGTTTTCATCGGAGCTGGGGCAAAAATAATTGGGAATGTATATATTACTGACCATGTGAGTATAGGCGCAAACGCAGTAGTAGTAAAAAGTGTTTTAACTCCAGGGATCACGATTGGAGGTATTCCGGCTCATAAAATTAGCGACAACGATTCTTCGAAATATATCATTAAAGCAACCGAAATCTTCAAAAATGAAGGCGAAAATTAAATCAATTTTACGGCCATATTATCGACAACTCATTTATTTTCTAAAGGGTTTCCGACGAATCGGCCTCAAGACAAATCAATTTACAATTATATCCAATAATTGTACAGGAGGTTATGTCTATCAGTTTTTTGGAATACCTTACCGTTCACCAACAGCAGGGATCGGAATTCATCCTGATGACTATGTGAAATTAATAATGAACCCTCATTACTATTTTACTCAGCCCATAGATTTTTTATCAGATCCCAAACGAGCTCGCCACTATCCACAACGAAAAAACGCACCAAACTACGGAAATTATCCTGTTGGCACAATAGGTGACATTGAAATATTCTTTACACATTACCATTCAAAAGAAGAAGCCCGATCAAAATGGGAAAGACGATGCTCCAAAATCTGCTATGAAAAACTAATTTTTTTATTTGTCGAAAACGAATGGATGACTGAAAAGGAACGTCAAACCTTTCTCTCAGCTCAAACTAAAGGGAAAAAGATCTATTTGCGTCACACTCATCCTGAAATTCCACCAATATCCCAGGCAGGAGAAATTTATGTTCCCAACGTTCCTATTAGAAACGGGATAGCAGCTTGGACGCCCAAAATCATCATAAACAATATCCATTGGAAAAAAGTTATTAACTCGTTAACATGACAAACCAAGATCTAATATCTATCATTGTCCCTGTATATAACATGGCTAGGTGGCTTGACCGCTGCATACAAAGTTTAACAAACCAGACATACACAACATTAGAAATTATCCTAGTTGATGACGGATCCACAGACAACAGTTTACAACTATGTAAACAATATGCAAAACAAGACCCTCGTATTATCGTCATCAACAAGGAAAATGGGGGTCAAGGTAGCGCCAGAAATTCAGCATTAGACATAGCCCACGGACAATATATAGGGTTCGTAGATCCAGATGATTGGATAGCATTGGATATGTATGCTTACATGCTTAATTTATTGCAACAAGAACATGCAGATATTGTCCAAATAGGATGGATCGAAACTAACACAGGAATAATTTCCCCTACAGATATATCCAAAGAACAAAAGTGCTATAAAAATAGAGAAGCATTATCTCTTCTCATACAAAGTTCTAATAAGTTAAACACTAGCGTGTGCAACAAATTATTCAACGCTCAAATATTAAAAAATCTTCGATTTACAGAAGTTCGGGCATATGAAGATGACGAATTCGTATATAAGGCAGTATGGAGAGCGTCAAAAATCATAACAGATAATACACCTAAGTACTTCTACTTCATTAGAGGGAACAGCACTATGACTGCGAAGTTTAATCTAAATAAACTTGCGTTATTGACAATACAAAAAAACATTTGCGATTTTATTCAAGAAAATATTCCAGAATGGTTTAATAAACAAGAACGCATTCTATGTTCGAAACAATTTTACATATTATCTTGTTTACTAACCAATAAAAATATTGATCCAGATAAAAAATATTATAACACAATAAGAACAGATATCCTAAACTCATACAATGCATATTTACACAATCCTCTCATGGGAAAAAATTGCATCATACTATATCTTCTAAAACATTTCGCCCCTTTAGCCAATGTGATTTTATCCTTAAAATTTCATCATAAATTATGACTCGCATATATATACATAGTAATGGAGATGCTGCTAATCATGGTTGTGAGGCAATTATCAGGACGACATACAACATGTTAAAACCAATAGCAGGTGAAATAGGTTATCCAACATACAACATTACAAATGATAAAAAATATGGAATTGATAAATTAGTCACGCTAATTCCATGTAAGCGCCCTATCATACAATATAGATCAGTCCGCTATTTCTACAATAGATTACTTTCCAAGATTAATTTTGATAAATATGCAGCATCTCTATATCAAGATCTATTAACCAATTCATCGAATTACGACGTTGCGCTATCAGTCGGAGGTGACAACTATTGTTATCAGCAATCATACTTACGGCTAGCATATATCAATCGTACATTAAAAAGAACAGGGCTAAAATCCATATTATGGGGCGCATCGATTGAGCCCACACTTTTAAGAATAAAAAGTGTTAGAGAGGATTTAAAGAAATATGACGCATTATTTGTACGTGAATCTGAAACTTATAATGCATTACAATCTGCAGATATTAATTCAAACGTATATTTATATCCCGATCCTGCGTTTAGTTTACAACGTCAGCCATATAATCTACCTCAGAATTTTATTGAGGGTAAAATGATCGGCATTAATATCAGCCCATTAATCCAAACCTTAAATTTCAATCCTACTCTCATAATCAGAAATTATGAAAACCTCATAAAATACATTCTAACAGAAACCGACTATAATATTGCGTTAATTCCACATGTTGTATGGTCTTATAGCGATGATCGCACTCTTTTAGACTCTATTTTTAATAGTTTCAGAAATACAAACAGAATAATTAACGTTCGCGATGCGAATTGTATGCAATTAAAAGATTGCATAGCTCGATGTAGTTTTTTTATAGGGGCTCGCACCCACGCAACCATTGCAGCGTACTCTTCATGTGTACCAACTCTTGCTGTTGGATATTCTGTAAAAGCGAAAGGTATTGCAACAGACTTGTTTGGAACAGAAAAGAATTATGTACTCCCAGTTCAAGAGATACATTCAGAAACAGATTTAGCCAAAACCTCCAGATACTTATTCGATCATGGACCCATCATATCAGAGCACTTAAAAAAAATTATGCCTGATTATATTAAACAAGCTTATAAAGCAGGATCGACTCTTTGCAATTTAATAAAATACTAAAATGAATGCAGCTCTTATTTCTATTATTGCACCATGCTTTAATGGCGAACATTACATCGGTCGTTTTTTAGACTCGATATTAGCACAAACATACCCCAATATAGAACTCATACTGATAAATGATGGTTCCAAAGATAAAACAGAGGAAATCATAATGTCTTACAAACCCCAACTTGAACAAAAGGGGATTATCCTAAAATATGAATATCGTGAAAATGCCGGCATTGGGGCCGCAATCGACAGAGGCTTGAAACTAATCTCAGGAGAATATTTTACATGGCTTGGAACAGATGATTTCTGCCATCCTGACTTTTTGCAGAAATTAGTAGGTTTTATGAACGCCCATCCACAGTATTCAGTCGTTCGGAATGATGGCTACATTGTCCAAGAGTCAGACCCATCTATCATTATCGGGAAAATGGCAGATCATAATCATGATAAACACAATGAGAAACCATTTATTAATGCAATATTAGAAAGGAATTTCAACTTTGGCTATAGCCTTGTTAGAACAAAAGATTTTTTCAAAGTTTGCCCCAATAAAACAATATATCCCTCCAGACAAGGCCAAAATTGGCAAATATTGTTACCCTTATTTTATTATGGCAAAGCCGCATTTTTTGAAGAACCGCTGTATTATGTTGTTTCGAATCAAAATAGTGTATCAAGAAATCCTGCCAAAAATGGAATGGAGGCTTTCATCGCTCAAAGAGAGGAACATAAAAATATTCTAGTACACACAATCTTGTCGATGAATTTACCCAAAAAAGAAAATGATTATTACCTAAAGTTAATAAATATAAAATATATACGAGTAAAGCTCCAAATTGCCTATCAATACCATAATAAAACTTTATTCAAAAGTCAATATGCATTATTGAAAAAACACAATGCAATTTCACTCAGAGATTTAATTCGTTATGTCCAGTTTCATCTACCTTGGATTGACAAACTAATTAAAATTATACGCCGGAGGAGGAACTAATGAATTCTATCAAATCAAAGGTTATTTCAGGTATATTTTGGCAATATGCACAACGATTAAGCGCACAAATTGTGCAATTCATAGTATCATTAATTTTAGCCAGATTATTATTACCTGAGGATTTCGGCACGATAGCCATTATCGGAGTTTTCATCACTATATCTAACCTTTTTATTGATAGCGGCTTTGGGAATGCCTTAATCCAAAAAAAAAATATTGATGATATTGATTGCTCATCTGTATTTTATCTGAACCTTATCATCAGTATTATATTATATGCAATACTATTTTGTTCAGCTCCATATATTGCCTCGTTCTATGAACTTTCCATCTTAACTCCCCTTCTCCGAGTACAAGCGTTACTGCTAATAGTTATGGCTTTTACTTGTGTTCAAAATGCCATACTAGTTCGCAATATGGAGTTTAAGAAAAATTTTATCATTAATATTTCAGCAGTCGCATTATCTTCAATTGTTGGGGTTGTAATGGCTTATACGAATTGTGGTGTTTGGAGTTTAGTCCTATCACAATTAACCATGCAAATAACATGCGTAATCGGATATTGGAGTTTAATTGGTTGGCGTCCCAAAACTATTTTCTCTTGGAATAGAATTAAAAGCCTATATCAATATAGCTCACGAATTTTTGCAGGGTCTCTTCTGAACGTATTATACAATAACATCTATAATATAATAATCGGGAAACAATATTCAGCAGAACTATTAGGCTATTACAATAGAGGTGTACTCATTCCAACCATATTAGTCGAAAATGGGGCAAATACATTAAATAGCGTTATGTTCCCAGCTCTAGCCTCTATGCAGGATGAAAAAGAGCAAATTAAGATCATTATACAGAAAATGGTTAAGGCTGTTGCTTTCATCGTTTTTTTATTAATCGCAATCTTAATGCCTTTAGCGGAACCATTAGTATCTATTCTACTTACTGACAGGTGGTTGCAAGCAGTTCCTTTTTTACGGATAGCTTGTATAACGGTTTGTTTTTCTCCATTTATACTTATCAATACTTCCATCCTAACAAGCCTTGGATACAGTAATCTTTATTTAAAAGCGACTTCATTTGCCAAAATGCTAGCGATTGGACTTATATTCCTAGGAGCTCAATTTAATATTTATATCATGGTGGCAGCTGGCAGCGTAGGAGCTTTATTTTCTATGATTATTACATCTTATTGGAATAAAAAGCTAATAAAATATTCATTATGGAATTTTATTATAGATATCACACCTTCAGCAATTCTTGCAATCATTACCGGAATTGGTTTATATTTATTCACCCTTTGTAAATACAATCAATGGTCAACTATATTAATTGGTGGAACTTGTGCTATCATTTTTTATAGTACAATATCATATTGGTTAAAATTAGAGCCTATGGTTTTATTTATCAAAACACTAAAATCCAAATTTAAATAATTTTTTCTATGTCCATTTTCAAAGACAAAGTCCTGTTGATTACAGGCGGTACAGGCAGTTTCGGAAACGCCGTACTTCGTCGCTTCCTCGATAGCGACATCAAAGAAATTCGTATTTTCTCGCGTGACGAGAAGAAACAGGATGACATGCGTCACATGCTCCAGAGTCCGAAAGTGAAGTATTACATCGGCAATGTCCGCGACAAGGCTTCGGTAGATGTTGCCATGCGCGGTGTTGACTACGTCTTCTCGGCTGCAGCCCTTAAGCAAGTTCCCTCCTGCGAGTTCTTCCCGATGGAGGCGACCCGCACGAACGTCATCGGAACGGGCAATGTCCTTGAGAGCGCTATTGAACATGGCGTCAAGAACGTCGTCGTTCTCTCGACCGACAAGGCTGCTTATCCTATCAACGCCATGGGTATCTCCAAGGCTCTGATGGAGAAGGTTGCCATTGCCAAAGGTCGTGAACTGGGCGAGGGTGCCGCAACGACCATCTGCTGCACGCGCTATGGCAATGTAATGGCAAGCCGCGGCTCCGTGATTCCGTTGTGGGTAGAGCAGATGATGGAGGGCAAGCCCATCACAATTACCGACCCCAACATGACGCGATTCATGATGACGCTGGATGATGCCGTGGATCTTGTAGTCTATGCTTTCCAGCACGGACATAACGGCGACCTCTTCGTTCAGAAGGCTCCGGCCGCTACGCTGGAAACTCTGGCGACAGCATTAAAGCAGATTTACGCCAAGGTTGATCCGAAATACGGTGAGACGGAGGTCAAGGTGATCGGTACGCGCCACGGTGAGAAACTTTACGAGACGCTGGTTACCCGAGAGGAGATGGCCAAGGCGATCGATATGGGCAACTACTACCGGATTCCGTGCGATACGCGCGACTTGAACTACGACAAGTTCTTCACGGAAGGCAGCGAAGATCTCTCCCGTATTGAGGATTACCATTCGCACAATACGCGTCGGTTGGATGTTGAGGGCATGAAGGAGCAATTACTCCGTCTGCGCTTTATCCAGGAGGATCTGGGTATGGTTGAACGGGCAAAACCTCGCGATATTAGAAGTGAATAACCATGTCGGATATTAAGGTTCTTGAAGGAGAGATTTTCCGTGATGAACGCGGGCAAATCAGTTCTCTGAACAATTTTCGATTCGAAGGTGTTGAGCGATGCTATTTCATTCATCATCCGGATATCTCTGTTGTGAGAGGATGGCATGCTCATCAACACGAGAAAAAATGGTTCTACTGCATGAAGGGAGCCTTTACTTTGGCTCTCGTAAAACCCGATAATTGGGAGAGTCCATCCCCCAATTTGCCTGCCGAGATTTTTCAGTTGAATGAAAATCACAGCCAGATTGTTTGCGTGCCGGAAGGTTACGCAAATTGCTTGAAGGCTTCCATCCCAGGATCAATCATGTTGGTTTTTTCGAGTAAGATTCTGGAAGAGGCTCTCAAAGACAGCTGGCGTTATGACAAGAATCTTTGGGTAGATTGGAGTCTCTATTGATTGTTGCCTTTATCCCGGGCCTAAAACAGGGATAACACCCTCAAAATCTCAAGCAGCCCATTTCATTTTCCCAATCATAGGCTGCAACAAAACACGATGAACATATTAGTAACAGGAGCTAAAGGCTTCGTAGGGCGCAATCTGTGTGCCCAGTTACGCAACATCCGAGACGGAAAGGCAAAGAACTATGCCTTGGGGACGGATCTTGCGATCTTCGAGTATGATATTGATTCCACAGCCGAGGAGTTGGACGAATTCTGCCGCAAGGCAGATTTCGTCTTCAACCTCGCGGGTGTGAACCGGCCTCAAAACCCCGAAGAGTTCATGCAGGGAAATTTCGGCTTCGCGTCGACCCTGCTTGATGCCCTTCGCAAACACGGAAATACCTGTCCGGTGATGCTCTCCTCATCGATTCAGGCGACCCTGGTAGGACGTTACGCTGAAGGCGATTACGGCAAGAGCAAGAAGGCTGGCGAAGAACTCTTCTTCGACTATGCCAACGAGACGGGAGCCAAAGTGCTGGTCTACCGATTCCCGAATCTTTTCGGAAAATGGTGCCGCCCGAACTACAACTCCGCTGTAGCAACCTTCTGCAACAACATCGCCAACGATCTGCCGATCAAGGTCAACGATCCGGCAGTCGAGCTGGAGTTGCTCTACATCGACGACCTGGTAGATGAGATGATCGCGGCCTTGAAAGGGGAAGAGCATCACTGTGAGTTCGAAGGAGTAGAGACCCGCTTGACCCCCGAAGGTCGTTACTGCGCTGTTCCGACGACGCACCATGCGACACTTGGTGAGATTGTCGACCTGTTGCATACGTTCCACGATCAATCCTCGACACTCGTCATCCCCGAGATTCCGGAAAACAGTTTTGCCAAGAAGCTCTATTCGACCTACCTCTCCTATCTTCCGAAAGAGAAGGTGGCCTTCCCGCTGAAGATGAATATCGATGCCCGGGGAAGTTTCACGGAGTTGCTCCGCACGAAGAACTGTGGTCAGGTATCGGTGAACATCTCCAAGCCTGGAATCACCAAGGGTCAGCATTGGCACAATACCAAATGGGAGTTCTTCATGGTGGTTGCAGGGCATGGCCTGATTCAACAGCGGCGCATCGACAGCGACGAGGTGCTGAACTTCGAGGTTTCGGGCGACAAGATCGAGGCCGTACACATGCTTCCGGGCTATACGCATAATATCATCAACCTCTCCGAAACGGAAAACCTGGTAACGGTGATGTGGGCCAATGAATCATTTGATCCGGAGCGCCCCGATACCTATTTCGACCCCGTAGAATAAATCACAAGATAATGGAACAGATCAAACTGGATTACTCGGATATTCATTTTGCAGACAATGGCAAACTCAAACTGCTGATTATCGTCGGGACTCGCCCCGAGATCATCCGGCTTGCCGCCGTCATCAACAAGTGCCGCCTCTATTTCGACACCATTCTGGCCCATACCGGACAGAACTACGACTACAACCTCAATGGGGTATTCTTCAAGGATCTGAAACTGAAAGACCCCGAGGTTTACATGAATGCCGTAGGTGATGACCTTGGCGCGACCGTAGGCAATATCATCAACTGTGCCTATAAACTGATGGTTCAGACTCGTCCCGATGCCCTGCTGATTCTCGGCGACACGAATTCGTGCCTTTCAGCCATTGCCGCCAAGCGTCTGCATATCCCGATCTTCCACATGGAGGCCGGAAACCGGTGCAAGGATGAATGCCTGCCGGAGGAGACGAACCGCCGCATTGTGGATATCATCTCCGATGTGAATCTGGCCTATTCGGAGCATGCACGACGCTACCTGGCTGAATGCGGGCTTCCGAAGGAGCGGACTTACGTGACGGGATCCCCGATGGCCGAGGTCCTGCATACAAATCTGGCCGAAATCGAAGCTTCGAATATCCACAAACGCTTGGGCCTGGAGAAAGGGAAATACATGCTGCTTTCGGCTCACCGTGAAGAGAACATCGATACGGAGAAGAACTTCCTGTCGCTATTCAATGCCATCAATGCACTGGCCGAGAAATACGACATGCCGATCCTTTACAGCTGCCACCCGCGGTCGAAGAAGCGTCTCGAACAGAGTGGGTTCCAACTCGACAAGCGGGTAATCCAGCATGAGCCGCTGGGATTCCATGACTACAACTGTCTGCAGATGAATGCTGCAGCCGTGATCTCGGACTCGGGAACACTGCCTGAAGAGAGCAGTTTCTTCACGTCGGTCGGCAAGCCCTTCCCGGCAGTCTGCATCCGCACGTCGACCGAGCGTCCCGAAGCGCTGGACAAAGCCTGCTTCATCCTGGCCGGCATCGACACGACTTCGCTGTTGCAAGCCGTGGATACGGCCATTGCCCTTCAGAAGGCCGCGGATTTCGGAATTCCGGTACCCAACTATACGGATGAAAATGTCTCGACAAAGGTCGTCAAACTCATTCAGTCGTACACCGGTGTCGTCAACAAAATGGTCTGGAGAAAAGAATAAAGAATGGAACAGTTTCACCCTTTAGTCAGCATTATCATTCCCGTTTATAACGGTGCCAATTTTTTAGCTCAAGCAATAGACTCAGCACTGTCACAAACATATGATAATATCGAAATTCTGGTTATCAATGATGGTTCTACAGACAACGGAGCGACAGAACAAATTGCACTATCATATGGTAACAAAGTTCGCTATTTCAATAAACGTAATGGGGGAGTATCATCTGCATTAAACCTTGGAATAGAAAAAATGCAAGGTGAGTATTTTTCTTGGTTAAGCCACGACGATTTATATGAACCTGAAAAAATAAAGAAGCAAATTGAAGTTCTACAAGGCTTACCCGATCATAACAAAACTATTATCATGTGCGCTGATCGGTTAATAGATGTCAATGGAAAAAGTATTTTTCACCCTTACACCCCATTCTCTGGATATTTTTCAGGGATGGACATGTTCAAGAAATTTTATTCATCCCATGTGAATATAAATGGATGTTCATTGCTCATTCCTAAATCTATATTCTTGAATTTAGGAGGGTTTAAATCTTTTAAATATGTGCAGGATGTAGAATGCTGGACACGATTTATGCTTCACAATATTGCATTCTACTGCATACCAGACCGTCTTTCCATTATGCGTGTTCATCAAGGACAAGTGACAGTTCGTTTTCCTGAGTTATATTATTCAGAACGACATGATATAGGAAGGATTATTGTCGACCAGTTAATGGCTGATCCCGCAAGATACAAACCTCTAATAAAATGCTTCTTACTGTTTTGTTATCGAAGACTTGATTCTGATACGGCGAGTTATATTGAAACCAAAGCCCATATCTCATACCCCATAAGACGAAATATTCTAACAATCAGAGGGCTCTTTGAACAAAAACTACGCTTGATTTACCAACAGATTATTAAACGAGCCAAATGATATTACTATGCCAAAGATTCTTAATGTAGTTTGTGTCTTCTTTTCTATACCCTCTTTTTTTGGGGATCAATTATCGTATTTTACCAAAAAGGGATACAATATTCATTTAAGTTGCAGTCCTTCGGATAAATTATTTCTCTATGCAAAAGAACGCGGCTGTTCTGCTGTTGAAATCCAGATTGATCGTAAATTCTCAATATGGCAAGATCTGATAGCATTATGGAAATTATATAATTATATAAAAAAGGAAAAATTTGACATAGTATCAGGCCATACTCCCAAAGGGGGGTTATTATCAATGATTGCAGCATATATTGCAGGAGTTCACAAACGCATTTTCTTTAGGCATGGGTTAGTCTACGAGACTAAAACTGGCATAAGCCGGCTCATCCTAATTAATGCAGAACGTGTCGCATCACTATTAGCAACAAAAGTGGTATGCGTTAGCCCTTATCTTATAGAAAGAAGTTTACAAGACCATTTAACATCAAAAGAAAAAATGATATTGTTGAATATTGGATCTTGTAATGGAGTAGATGCATTAGGAAAATTCAATCCCAATAATATAATTATAACGAAAAAAGACTCTCTCAAACAAGCCTTACAAATTGATAACGATAATTTTGTTATAGGTTACACCGGTAGGCTTGTGAAAGATAAAGGTATTGTAGAATTAGTTGAAGCATTCCAGACTCTAGACAAACAATACAACAATCTGCGCCTCTTATTAGTTGGACCTCTAGAAGAACGAGATGCATTACCTAATGAAATAGTACAAATTATCAAAAATCACCCAAGAATAATTTTTACCGGTTTAATTGAGGACAATATCCAATATTATTATTCTTTAATGGATATATTGGTTCTCTGCACTCATCGGGAAGGTTTTGGGACTTCTATCCTTGAAGCTTCCTCTATGGAAAAACCTGTACTCACAACGTCACATTCCGGCAGTCGAGATGCTATTATAAATGAACAAACTGGATATTACATCGAAATGACTGCAACTTCTCTTATTGAAAAAATATCTTTTTATATCAATAATCCAGAGATAAAATTTAAGCATGGGATGAACGGGAGATCGTTCGTTTTAAAAAACTTTGAACAAGAAATTATCTGGGAGGAAATAGAAAACCAGCTCTATAAAAACTAGTATATCCACATGATTTATATTTTGATTAGCATAATTATATTAGAATTAGCCTATTTCCGGATCGCCGACCGATTCAACATCATCGACAAACCCAATGAACGGAGTTCTCATAAAAGTATCACACTCCGGGGTGGTGGAATCATATTCTTGTTCGGAGCTTGGCTTTATGCAGCATTCTTTGGATTACAATACCCTTGGTTCCTGACAGGTCTCTCCCTGGTTGCCATCATCAGTTTCATCGATGATATTCACTCTTTACCCGACAGTATTCGCTTGGTCGTGCAATTTATCGCCATGTTCCTGATGTTCCAGCAATTTGGAATTCTGAATTGGGAAAGTTGGTGGATCATTCTCATTGCCCTGATCGTGTGTGTCGGCGTGTCGAATGCATACAACTTCATGGATGGAATCAACGGAATTACGGGAGGATACTCTTTAGCCATCATGCTGCCTTTGATCTTCATCAATGCGAAAACGTCGTTCATCGACCCGAACTTCCTTTATGTCGCAAGTTTAAGTTTGCTGGTTTTCTGCTTCTTCAACTTCCGGAAGAAAGCCAAATGCTTTGCAGGCGATGTGGGGTCTCTGAGCATTGCCTTTATCGTCATTTTTGCCCTCGGACGATTGATCCTGCAGACTGGAGACTTCACCTATATTCTTTTCCTGGCATTATATGGTGTGGACTCCGTACTGACAATCTGCCATCGAATCCTATTGCACGAAAATCTGGGACAGGCTCATCGCAAACATGCCTACCAACTGATGGCCAATGAACTGAGAATCCCTCATGTTGTGGTATCCTCCATCTATATGGTCATTCAGCTCGCAATCTCTTTTGGATTGATCCTGCTGCCGATCAACCATTGGATCTATGCAATAGTCGTTCTGCTACTATTGACCTTCGCCTATCTCCTCTTCATGCGGAAATACTACCCACTGCATGAAGCCTATCTGAAATCCAAACAAGCCTAATCATGCTTATCGACAATACACTTCTGGACGAGGTTGCGGCATTAGCCAAAACCTCGGAACGACTTCGCATGAACCGCGACATGCGAAATTCTACAGACGACACCTCACAACGGATGCTGAATGCACTGGAAATCGGCACCGTGCTACCAATTCACCGGCATCCTACGACATCCGAGACCCAACTTCTGCTGCGCGGAAAGATCGACGTAATGTTCTACGATGATCAGCGCCGTGAGATCGAGCGCTTCCACCTCGATCCTCGAAACGGAATGTATGGCGTCGATATTCCGGCCGGTACCTGGCATAATCTCGTTGTCATTGAGCCTGCCGTCATCTTCGAAGCCAAGGACGGAGCCTATAAGCCCATCTCGCCCGAGGACGTTTTATAGATCCAAACTCACCCACGTTATACGGCCCGGAAGAATAATCTTTCGGGCCGTATTCATATTCCATATCCAACACCCCCGCAAAAACCCGAAACTTCCTCCCCTACCGACCGTACTCCACGGCTCGTTAACCGAAAAATCGGCGACAGAGTTTTGTTCCGGTGACCGGCCTGCGCTATCTTTGTGGAAAAATCCGAAAACCATGAAAAGACGCGTATTCGTTACGGGCGGTGCCCACGGAATCGGAAAGGGGATCGTCAAAGCCTTTGCCCGGCAAGGAGATGAAGTGGTCTTCTGCGATCTCGACCCCGTCCTCGGAGCCCAAACCGAAACCGAAACCGGCACCAGGTTCTGTCAGTTGGATGTTACAGATGCCGTCAGCCTCGAAAGATGCATGCGGGAGCTCTTCGAGACCTGGGGCGACATCGACATTCTGGTGAACAACGTCGGGATCAGCCCCTTCAAGCCCCTCACCGAACTGTCGATCGAGGAGTTCGACCGGGTCATCGCCACCAACCTGCGCCCGGTCTTCATCACCTCCCGCCAGTTGGCGCTCCACCGCCAGCAGAACGGCAACCACAACTATGGCCGCATCATCAACCTCTGCTCGACCCGCTACCTGCAGAGCGAGGCCGGAACCGAGGCCTACTCCGCTTCGAAGGGCGGCATCTACTCGCTGACCCATTCGCTGGCCGTCTCCCTGGCTCCGCTCCACATCACGGTCAATGCCATAGCCCCGGGTTGGATCCACGTCCGCGAAGAAGAGCAGCTGCGTCCCGAGGATCACGCCTTCCACCCCTCGGGCCGAGTCGGCACTCCGGAAGACATCGCACGCGCCTGCCTCTTCCTGTGCGATGAGGCAAACGATTTTCTCAACGGGCAAACTCTGACCATCGACGGCGGTGCCACTATCCGAATGATCTACCCGGAATAGCGACCGACCCTACTATATATAATATAGAAAGCGCCCCGGGAATCTCCGCTCCCGGGGCATCTTTTTTGTGCTTTTCACGCTCTTTTTTCCGCCACCCAAAAACAAGAAAAAAATTAACGCAGAAAAGTTTGGATTGTTCATTTTATTACCTATTTTTGCAGTACCGTATGCAAAACAGGGAGCAACGCGGAAATTCAGCGAGGGCCATTCGGTAACGCAAAAAATATTAAGCGGCATGGTACACCACCCCAACGCAGGCGGCGTTTTGGTATTAGGACTTGGCTGTGAAAACAACAACATTGACGAAATGAAAAAAGTGTTGGGTGAGATTAACCCCAACCGCGTGAAATTTTTAAATGCTCAGGACTTTGATGACGAAATCTCCGAAGGAATTCGGCTGATTAACGAACTGAAAGCCTATGCGGCAAAAACGCAACGCACGCCTGTTTCGGTCAGCAAACTCAAAGTGGGCTTAAAGTGCGGCGGCAGCGACGGACTTTCCGGCATTACGGCAAATCCGCTGGTGGGAAGCTTTTCCGACAAGCTGATTTCCATGGGGGGAACAACGGTTTTAACCGAGGTTCCCGAAATGTTCGGCGCGGAAACGCTTTTGATGGAGCGGGCTGAAAATGAAGCTGTTTTTCAAAAAACAGTGAACCTGATTAACGAATTTAAAAATTATTTTACCCGGCACAACCAGGTAATTTATGAAAACCCATCCCCAGGAAACAAAGCTGGCGGCATTACAACCTTGGAAGAAAAGTCGTTAGGCTGTGTGCAGAAAGGCGGAAAGTCCACAGTGGTAGACGTTTTAAATTTTGGCGACACACTGCAAAAAAGCGGCTTAAATCTTTTAAACGGGCCGGGCAACGACATTGTGGCTATCACC